>CAJDTY010000026.1_pt1 | contig 20409 bp, 18 predicted proteins | sample 7390291 | NCBI WGS metagenome assembly CAJDTY01 (sample SAMEA7055671, study PRJEB34461) | soil metagenome | biome: terrestrial ecosystem; feature: Peninsula; material: soil | place: Antarctica | collected 2016 | reverse complement strand
GCCGGAGTCGTGGCTGCTCACCACGGCACGGCATCGTTTGATCGACCAGGCGCGGCGCAGGCGTGTGCGCGACGATCACCAGGACACGCTCCAACGTCTGGCGGCCGAGACCACATCAGCGGCAGTTGCCGGCGACACGTTCCCAGATCGGCGCGCCGAGCTGCTCTTCGTGTGTGCGCACCCCGCGATCGAGCCGGCCCTGCACACGCCGCTGATGCTCCAGACCGTGCTTGGTCTCGACGCGACACGCATAGCGCAGGCATTCCTCGTCTCGCCGACGACCATGGGGCAGCGGCTCGTTCGGGCCAAGCGGAAGATCCGTGAGGCGGGCATCCCTTTCGAGTTTCCCCAGGACCACGAACTCCCGCAGCGTCTCGACGCGGTGCTCGAGGCCATCTACGCGGCATACGACCTCGGCCGCGACGCTGCCGCCGGCATCGACCCAAGCGCGCAGGACTTGGGCGACGAGGCGGTCTGGCTCGCGCGCGTGGTGCGCGAGCGGTTGCCCGACGACCCGGAAACCCGCGGGCTCCTTGCCCTCATGCTCTTCAGCGACGCGCGTAGCGCCGCGAGGCGGACCCCCGACGGTCGCTATGTCCCGCTGTCGGAGCAGGATCCCGCTTTGTGGTCCGCGTCGGTCATGCGCGAGGCCGAGACAGAGCTCGGCGCGGCGGCGCGACTCGGGCGGATGGGGCGATTCCAGCTCGAGGCCGCCATCCAGTCGGTCCACGTCGAGCGGGCTCAGACCGGCGGCACCGACTGGGCCGCGATCGTCGTCTTCTACGAACAACTCGTCCGCCTGGCTCCGACGCTCGGAGCCCGCGTTGCACAGGCCGCCGCGGTGTCCGAGGCGCATGGTCCCGCGGCCGGCCTTGCGCTGCTCGATCCAATCGACCGCGCCACCGTGGCCACGTATCAACCCTTCTGGGCGGTGCGCGCACACCTCTTGCGGCAGGCGGGCCACCCCAGCGACGCGGTCGAGGCGTACGACCGCGCGATTGGCCTCACCGAGGATCCCGCGACCCGGCGGTTCTTGCTCGATCGGCGGGGCTGACGCTCGCGGGATTCCTGTCGAAACATCTCCCTGTCGAACGCCATATAGGTGACGGCCGGAACCACGAGACCTCCGGTCGGAGGAGGCGAACGATGTGTCCGTAAGTCTGACGGCGCCGGCTCTGATCGCCGCGGGAACGGGATCAGCAGGCGGCCTCGCCGCTGTGTCGCGAGGAGGAAGTTCCCCACTAGCCGAAAGGAGAAATAACGTGAGCCATGTATCAGACACCGTGGTACCAAGATCAGAGCCAGAACGCACGGATAGTGAAGACTTCACCACTACCCTGTTGGTGGACCAAACGCCGAGCGAGGTCTTCGACGCCGTCACCGATGTTCGCGGATGGTGGTCAGAAGGGATCGAGGGCGGCACCGCACAACTTGATGATGAGTTCATCTTTCAGGTCGAAGGCGTCCACTACTCCAAGCAGAAGCTGATCGAAGTCATTCCTGACTCCAAGGTGGTTTGGCTCATCACGGATAGCGAACTGACCTTTCTTAAGGACAAGAGCGAATGGACGGGCTCAAGAGTCATCTTCGAGATCTCTCAACGGGGCGCCAAAACACAGCTCGTTTTCACTCACGAGGGTTTGGTTCCCGACGTTGAGTGTTACGACGCCTGTGCACCCGCATGGACCCAGTACGTGCAGAACAGTCTGTTCAGTTTGATCACCACGAGCAGGGGAAACCCCAACCTTGAAGGCAGACTGATAGAGGCGATAGGCCCTTCGACCGAAACCTGAAACCACACCCATAAAGGAGGAGTTCCGATGGAGATCGCAGACAAAGTGGCGCTGATCACCGGCGCCAACAGGGGTATCGGCCGCGCCATCACGGACGCGCTGCTGGAGCGCGGCGCGAAGAAGGTCTACGCCACGGCGCGTGACCCGAAGACGTTGCAGGCGTTGAAGCAACGGTACGGCTCGCGCGTGGTTCCCTTACGGTTGGTTACGCGCGCCGACCAGGTCGCCGAGATCGCGAGCCAGGCTCCGGACGTCGATCTGCTCTTCAACAACGCGGGTCTTGCCGAGGCAACGGAGCTGACCAGCGAGGCCATCGTCGATCAGGCGCGGCGCGAGATGGAAGTCAACTACTTCGGGCCGCTGCGGATGGTGCAGGGCTTCGCGGACACTCTGGCGCAGCGCGGTGGCGCCATCGTGAATATCGGCTCGGCGGCCGGACTCACCAACGTGCCGTTCCTCCCCACCTACAGCGCCTCGAAGGCCGCGCTCCACTCGCTGACTCAGGCCTCTCGTGCGCTGTTGGCGGCTCGGGGCGTAGCCGTGTTCGGCGTCTACGCCGGGCCCGTCGACACCGACATGACCAAGGGCATCGCGCTCGAGAAGTCCTCGCCCGAGGACGTCGCGAAGGGCGTCCTCGACGGCGTCGAGGCGGGCCATGACGACATCTTCCCCGACCCCTTCGCAGTGGCCTTCGGTGAGCAGTTCCTTTCCTCGCCGAAGGGCTCGGAGCGGCAGATGGCGGCGATGATGTCAGGTGCTGACGCCGCGTGAGGGCGCGGGGTGCGAACTCGGTGGTGATCGAGGCGCCCGCTCGCGGCGCCCCGTAGGACCGAGGGGCCGGTCCTACGCTCGACATAGGCTCTGAGCTGCTGTGCGCGGTCACTCTCTTAGGCCGTGCGCACTCCAGAAGCCCTGGCCTCATCACCACACGTCAGAGGGTTTTGAGAACACCCCACAGGGGGTGTTCTCAATAGTGAGACCCCGGACATCTTAGAAGTCGGTACTCCAGGTCTGTCTGAGCGATTTGTTGGGTGTCCGCGTTCTTCGGCGGCCCTGCCCAAGCCCCGTCACACCGCCCCGCTTGCGCCCCACGTCCTCCGGGCTATGCTCCCCCCGCCGGCATAGGGCCGGCTGGCGAAACGAAGGATCGGAGGGAACATGAAGCCGCCAAGTCGTCCGAATGGCGAGGCCGATTCAGCGAACATCACCAAGCGGATTCAAGAGCTGGGGGATTGGAGAGGAGAGGCCCTCACTCATGTCCGTCAGCTCATCTACGATGCCGACCCCGAGATCCAGGAGGAGTGGAAATGGATCAAGGAAAGTTCGCCGGGAACCCCCGTCTGGTCCCATAACGGCGGCGTCTGCACGGGGGAATCGTACAAGCAGGTGGTGAAGCTCACCTTCTTCCGCGGAGCCTCCCTCAAGGACCCGAAGAAGCTCTTCAATTCCAGCTTGGAAGCGAACACACGGCGTGCGATCGACCTCCGCGAAGGGGAGAAGATCAACGAAGCTGCCTTCAAGCAACTCATCCGCGCCGCGGTGGCGGCCAACTCCGCAGCGCGCGCTCAACGGGCAGCCAAGAAGAAGTAGGCCCGGCTCTCAGGGGTATGACGCACGAACGGCCTTTCGCAACAGATGGGGAGTTATGGGACGTAGGCCGGAGCTGGCGGATCCTCCCAAGAGCGTCATCCTGCCCGCTGATGGCTGGAGTCCTACTTCGCGTCGAACACGACGGAAGCGCGAATAGATCACGCGGTCTGCGACCATCCACGGATCCTTGCTCGCGTCGCGGACTTGATCTCCAGGACGTACTGTGGAGGCGTCCGCGGAATCCGGCTCATTCGCGTCCGCGGTATCCGGCCGCACAGGACTCGGATCGGGGTCCCGGAGGCATCGAAGCTTCCTTGGCGATCGTCAGCGCCGCTCAACCGGGTGTGCCCAGCTGCGAGAACGGTCTGCGCGGAGACCGAACGCGTCTCCCGACATGGTGAGCGCCCTCTGAGCTCGGTGATGATGCGGTCGCATGCGAAGGACGCCGTCGATCTCGATGAGCGAGCGTGTCGGCGACCGCGCAGCAACGCCTCTCGCGGCGAAGTAGCGGCGGTGCCCCCATCTCCTCGAGCGATCGGATGCCATCTGCTGGGGAGGACACTGCGATCGACCGAAGACTTCGGGCTGGGCTTCGAGTTGGGCACCGTCCACGAAGGATGGGGAGTTCTCCCGATGTGGCCGGCCGGCCGGAGGGGTACGATGCGGCATCGGCGTCGAGCGGCGGCGCCGGACGTATGGAGGAGGAGACAGGTGATCCTGGCAACCACGCAGGTCGAGGATGTCGACCGCTTCTTGGAGGTCTTTTCGACGAAGGGCGCTGAGAAGCGGAAGCAGCACGGGTCCAAGGGCTCGACCGTCTTCCGCGATCCCACCGAGGAGGATCGGGTCTGGGTGCTCTTCGACTGGGATGCGGGGGGGTGGCAGAACTTCGTGTCCGACCCCGAGGTCCCGGCCATCCTTCAGGAGGCCGGGCACAAAGGCAAGCCCGAGGCGGCGGAACTCGCAGGTCGGTACGACGCCTGAGTCCAGAGCTGAGGTACTCCCGAGGGGCGGGGCGGATGCCTCGCCCCTCGGCGCGTGTGGAGACGGCGCGCATTTACTGGCGCAGGACGGGCTTCAGCCTTGATCCAGAGCCGTTGACCCTGGGGTCTGGATGCTCAACTTCCCCACGAGGGGCCTCGCACCTGCCGTGGGAGGTACCTCAAGCCTCGGGGCGTTGACGATCCGGTCGCTCGCCCAAGAGCTCGGCGTCAAGCCCATGTCGCTCTATCACCACGTTGCGAACAAGGAAGAGATCCTCGACGGCATCATCGATGTCGTCTTCCGTGAGATCGAACTGCATTCGGCTGACGCGGATTGGCGGTCGGCGATGCGCCACCGTGCGATCTCGGCCCGCAGCGTGCTCGGGCGCCACCCCTGGGCGATCCCGCTCATGGAGTCGCGAGCGAACCTGGACCCGCCACGTTGCGATATCACGACTCGGTGATCGGCACGCTCCGCCACGCCGGCTTCTCGGTCCAGATGTCCGCGCACGCCTTCTCGTTGCTCAACAGCTATCTCTACGGATTCGTCCTTCAAGAAGCCGGCCTGCCGTTCGACAGCCCCGAGACGACCACAGAATTGGCGGAGGCGATCTTGTCGCAGTTCCCCTCCGAGGAGTACCCGTACCTGGCCGAGTTGACGACCGATCACGTCCTCAAGCCTGGCTATGACTACGGCAACGAGTTCGAGTTCGGGCTCGATCTGATCCTCGACGGCCTCGAACGATCAGTGGCGAGATAGCGGTTTCGGTCGGTGCGCTCCGATGCGACCTCCGCGAGTCGTCATTGCCCGAACGTTCCGCGGGTGACGTGCGATGAGCCATCTCTCGAAGCATCACGATCCCGAGCCAGGCGAACCAGACGATGAGGCCGACCCCGAAGATCATCCCGACTGAGCGTACGCCTTCGGGGAGATAGACACCCGGTTTAGGAAACCGGTGAGCCGACCGGGCGGGTTGCGATTGGCAGGCGCTCCGACCGATCAGAGTCACCGTTCGAGCGGGACGGGCGGTACGCGGCTGATTCGAGCTCACCGCGACTCGAGCGCCGGTAAGGGGCCTCTGACCTGCTGTGGGAGGTACCCCTCTTAACCTGTGGCGAAGCGTCCAGAGGCGGGCCTCATCGGCAGCCCTCGGCAGCATGGATCGGCTGTCGCTCTGGCGGAACCGGACGTCGGCGCATATGGTGCTGTCCGCAGGCCCATACACATTGCCGTGGAGGGGGACCAGTTGTCCGAGGGACGGCGAACCGGGAGGGTGCTGGCGACCATCTCGGCCGGCGCGGTGATCGGCATCGTCGAGGTGGTCCTCGCGATCTCGTTCGCTGCGCTCGTGTTCGGCGGCTATATCGACCAGTTCCTGCCCGCGGGGATCGGCATCTACCTCGTGGCGGCCGCGCTCACGCTCGCGATCCTCGCCTGGAGGGCGGGCGTCCGGGGTGTGGTCGGGAGCGTGCAGGACGCGGCGGCGGCGGTCCTTGCCATCGTCGCCGCGAGTGCGGCTCTGGACGCGCACGGGAGCACCAATCGTGCGTTCCTTACCGTCGTCGCGACGACCATGGTCGTGACATTCGTGACCGCGTTGACGTTCTTGCTGCTCGGCACGCTCCGGTTGGGCAACCTCGCGCGGTTCATCCCGTATCCGGTCGTCGGCGGCTTCCTCGCGGGCACCGGATGGCTCCTCATGAGGGGAGGCCTCCGGGTCGCGGCGAGCATGAACCCGCAGGTGGGGACGATCAAGGAGTTCGTGACCCCGTTCGAGCTGGCCCGCTGGGTCCCGGCCGTCGCGTTCGGTGTCGTCCTTCTGGTGGCGACGCGGGTCGTGAGGCGCCCGCTGGTGATCCCGGCCATCCTTGGGTTCGGGCTCGGTCTCTTCGCGATCGGCATGCTCGTCACGGGGTCCTCGATCCAGGCGGCGCGTGATGGGCTGTGGCTGCTCGGACCCTTCACCTCGGCCCGACTGTGGCAGGTGTGGAGCGTTCGCGCGCTCACCGGAGCCGACTGGTCTGCGGTACTCAACCAGGCTCCCGGGATCGCCACGGCGGTGTTCGTGGCGGTGATGGCGTGCCTGTTCAACGTGGGCGGGGTTGAGCTGCTGCTCCACACCGATCTCGACTCGAACGAGGAGCTCCGCGACGCGGGGTGGGTGAACGTCGCCTCCAGCCTGTTCGGCGGGATCCCCGGGTATCACGCGCTCAGCCTGACGGCGCTCGCACAGCAGATGGCCGTCGACGGGCGAGGTGCCGGCTTGGTGGCCGCGCTCGTTCCGCTTGCGGCCGTCGTGTTCGGCGCCACCGTCGTTGGGTTGATCCCACGCATGATCGTGGGCGGTGTGCTGGTATTCGTCGGCCTTTCGTTCTTGGTCGCATGGATCGTCGACGTGCGCCGGTCGTTGCCGGTGGGCGAGTACCTGATCGTTCTGGCGATCGTGGCGACGATCGCTACGAAGGGCCTCTTGGCGGGACTCGTCGTCGGGTTGGTCCTCGCGGTCGTGTTGTTCGCGGTCAACTACGGCCGGATCGATCTCGTGCACGAGATCGCGTTCGGGACCACGTATCGCAGCAACGTCGACCGTCCTCCGGGCGAGCGAGCAGCGTTGCAAGGGCTCGCCGAGCGCGTCCAGATCCTCCGCCTGAACGGGTTCGTGTTCTTCGGGACGGCGAGCGGACTCCTCGAACGGATCCGCAAACGCGTGGAGTCCGGACCGATACGGCTCCTGCTGATCGACCTCCAGCGGGTCACGGGCGCAGACTCATCGGGCGTGATGGCACTCTTCAAGGTGGCGCAGCTCGCCGAGGCGAGCGGGTTCGAGCTCGTGTTCGCCGGTGCGCCTGATCGGGTGCAGGAGCAGTTTCGACGCGGCGGGGTGATCGCGTCCGATGGGATCGTCCGGTTCGAGCCGGACCTGGATCGCGGCCTGCAGCGGTGCGAGGACGAACTGCTCGCGGAGGCCACCCCAGCAGATGGGGATCCTCAGAGCGAGGGCCCCACCGATCTGCCACCGCACCTTGGGGTCTACCTCGAGCGCAGTTCGATCCCTGAAGGCACCGTGCTCATCCGCCAGGGCGATCCGCCCGATGACATCTTCGTGCTGGAATCGGGGCGGCTGAGGGTCGAGTTGTTGACCCCCGAGGGCGGGCGGATCCGCCTGAGCACGGTGCGCCCCGGGGTGGTGGTGGGAGAGGTGGCGATGTACACCGGGGTTCCCCGAACGGCTGACGTGGTCGCCGAGACGCCGAGCGTGGTCCTTGCGCTGAGCCGTGCCTCCATCGAGCGCCTGGAGGTCGAAGAGCCGGAGACGGCTGCCGCTCTGCACCGATGGCTCGCCGCGACGCTGGCGGCCCGACTGACCGACTCGCAACGCGCGTACTCCGCCTTGCTTGACTAGTCGAAGTCCCCACTCACGGTCGTCGACGCTCGCGAGATCGGCGGGCGGCCGCCGAGAGCGGTGTGGGTTGGGCCTTGGAGAACTTGACCCAGCGACTCTGAGCTTGCAACTCATTCCGAGGATTCGGAGACCGACTCGGACAACGCGTAGTTTCTTCGGGTGAGGGATGGAGACATGGAATCCTTGGCGGCGTTGTCAACCATCTTGCCTCCAGCGGTCTGTCTGAGGTAGGACGACACCGCCACCGGTGCCCGCTGGAGGCGCGGATGAGGGAGGCTGAGCTCGAGTACGCGTGGTTCTACCGTGCCGAGTTCCCTCAGGTGCTGCGAACGGTCTTCCTGATCCTGCACGACCGCGGGCGGGCCGAGGAGATCACGCAGGAGGCGTTCATCCAGCTGCTCTCGCACTGGAGCAAGGTCTCGCGGTATGAGCGACCGGACGCATGGGTCCGCCGCGTCGCCATCCGCATCGCGTTGCGGGCGGCGAAGCGGGAACGGGTCCGCGCGGTCCTGGAGCGAGATGCGATCATCGAGCCAGCCCAGGTTGTGCCGGATCTCGACCTCGCGAACGCCGTCGAGCAGTTGCCCGCGATGCAGCGAGCCGCGGTCGTGCTCTTCTACTACGAGGACCGGCCCACGGCCGAGATCGTCGACATCCTCGGGATCTCGGAGGGAAGCGTGAAGGTGCACCTGCACCGGGCACGGCAACGGCTCGCGTCGCTTCTGGGAGAGGAGGTGGACGAGGATGTCCGTTGACCGTCGCCTCCGCGGCGGATTCCAGAGGAACGCCGATGTCCTTGACCCCGACGTTGACCGGCTCCTGGATGAGGCCATCCGCAAGACGCGACGCCGGGTGCTCGTCCGGCGCACCGCGGTGATGATCGCGGCCGCAGCCGTGCTGGTCTTCGCGGTCGTCGTCGGCCCAAGCGCCTTTCACGCGCTCCAGGACCTGCGGCATGAGTTGCCTGCGACGCACCCGACGCCTACCACGCCGAGCGCCCAGGCCTTGACGGGCGCATTCACGAGACGCGTCGCAGCTGACTCGGCAGCCATCCGTTCGAACTCGATGGCCGGCATCTGGACGATCGATCTTCACGCGGACGGCACGATGACGGTGACGGCGCCCCCCGCGTTCACCGGCGTGCTTTCGAGCTTCCTCTTCCAGGCCACTGGGGACCGGTTCCGCACCTACCTCTTCGTCCAGGACGTGTGCACCGACCTGCCGCTTGGGACCTATCGTTGGACGCGGTCCGGCGACACGCTCACGTTCAAGGTTGCCGACGACCGGTGCGCTGCTCGCGTGGACTTTTTCACCGGTGGGCCATGGCACCCGTGACCCCCGTCAACCTCGCGGCCGGCCGGTGTCTGTCATGCGGGTGATGGGCCGGAATGAAGGAACGCTGAGCCGGGCGGCGGCTATCGTTGCCGTTTCATTGCTGCTCGCAGCCTGCACCGGTGGCGGCTCCTCGAAGCCACCGTTCCACCCGAGCCTCGAATGGGGGAGGTGTCCGGCGGACGTCGAGATCCAGTACATCTCGCGTCATCGCTGCGGCTGGTTCACCGTCTTGGAGGACCGTTCGAAGCCTGAGGGCAGAACCCTGAGGCTCTTCGTCGCGGAGACCTGGCCCGTCGGTATCACCCCACCGCCCTATGCAGGGTTGGGGGTCGGGGAGCCCGCCCTCGGAGGGTCTGCGTCCTACACGCAGAAGGCGATCGGGGCGACCCGCCTGGGCGATATCGGGTACTCGCTGGAGCGCCGGGGGACCGGGCACTCCGAGTTCTCGCTCGCCTGTCCGGAGGCTGATCACCTGAACGGCGGTGCGGTCGCCGGCGGCGCCTCCCTCCTGAACGACTTCCTCGAAGCGGTCAGGGCCTGCCACGACCGGCTCGTTGCGTCCGGGGTGGATCTTGCCGACTACGACGTCCAGGCGGGCGCCCAGGATCTCGAGGAGTTCCGAGTGGCGTTGGGCATCCAGCAGTGGTGGAACTTGGGGAGCGTCGGTGCTTCGTCGCTGTTCCTGTTCGAGTACCTGCGAGAGTTCCCCACCAGCGTGAGGGCCGCCTACCTGGACACCCCTCAGTTCCCTCAGCTGGACGAGGTGACCGGAGGCATCGATGGGACGCGCTACGCGCTGGACCAGGTGTTCGCGACCTGCCGCGCCGATTCCGCTTGCGACGAGGCCCTCCCCGACCTCGAGGCATCCTGGTCAGATGCCCTCCGCCGCCTCGCGGCCCATCCGCTCCATGGCTCCTTCCCTTCTGCGTCCGGAGGCCGGGTTCAGGTGAGTATCGATGCAGCGACCTTGCTGCGCGCGGTGCGCTTCACGCTTGGCGGTGACGGTCCGGACAACGTGCTGGGCCTGCCGTCGATGATCTCGGCGGCCGCGGCGGGCCGCATCTCGCCTGAGCTCGGGACGATCGTCGCGAACGATCCCTTCTTCTGCGCCGGCTACCGCCCCTACTGCAACCCCGGGGGCGAGTTCAACCTCGGGGACTACCTGTCCGTGTTCTGCAGGGACGAGGCTCCCTTCGTTGACCAGATGGCCGTCGCGTCGGCCGTCGGCGCCGATCTCGCCTACCACGCCGTCTTCGCCCAGGACCCATACCTCGCAGCTTGCAAGGTGTGGGATGTGCCCGCGGCTGACCCTGAGGTGCATGAGGCGGTCCAGACGAGCGTGCCGCTGCTGATCCTCACCGGGCAGTTCGACTCGTTCAGTTCGTTGCCGGTGGCATCGTCGGCCGTTAAGACCTTCGAGCATGCGTTCGTTCTCGAGGTCCCCGGCCAGACCCACAACGTCCTCGGATTCAGCGACTGCCCCATCAAGATCCGCAATCTCTGGACCCGCGACCCGATGTCGCCGCCGAACGCCAGCTGCCTGAAGGCGATGGAGGCAGAGTTCAGGGCCGGAGGGGTATGACGATGGGAATGAAGCGGCTTTTGAGGATCTCCGTCCTGTGCGCGTCTGCAGTCTTGGCGGGCGCATCCCTGGGCGGGTGCGGCTCGAATGGAGCCGGCAGCGCCGCGTCGGATCCAGGAGGGTCGTCGTCCGTCTCGTCGCCGGCGGATCTGTCTTCGAGTCCATCGACCCAAGCGAGCCCGCTCGACGGCGAGTGGCACATGAAGTACTCGTGCGAAGAGGAGGTCCGGACATTCCAGCGGAACATCTACCTGGACCATACCCAGAGCGCCGTGTCCGACGGGCGTTCGCCTGCCGCCCTCCTGAAGAGGTACTCGCGCGAGTTCGCCTGGGGTCCGAGTGCCAAGACGGCTACCCAACTCACGCCGGAAGCCCTGTGCAAGGGCGCCCCAGACCGCGAACACATCATGCGCATCGATGAAGGGAACATCTCGGAAGATCTCGGCACGATCGGGCTAGTTGGTGCGATCGAGTTCGTGAACGACCACACGATCGCGGTGAGTGACGACCCATGGGACAACATCGACACCATCGATACCTTCGTGTTCCAGCTCCAGGGCGACAAGCTCACGCTCACCCAGAAGGGCTTGCACGACGCCTGGCAGGGGACGTGGCTGGAGGAAGCGCCATGGTTCCGCGCGGGCTGAGCCCCTCAGCTTCGCCAGCCCGAGCGGCCCCTTCGCGCGCCACGGGGGGACCGAAGAGGCACCTCAAGATGGCCGTCCTGTGCGCGTCTGCAGTGTTGGCGGGCGCACCCCTGGGCGCGTGCGGCTCGAGTGGACCCGGTGGCGCCGCGTCGGGTCCGGCAGGAGCAACCTCCGCGTCGTCGCCGACGGATCCGTCTTCGAGTGCCTCGACCCAGGCGAGCCCGCTCGACGGCGAGTGGCGCATGCGATACACATGCCAAGAGCAGGTCCGCACGTTCTAACGGAACATGTCGGAACTCACCAGCGGGCAGCGTCACGACCTGGCGAGCTTGAAGGGGAACCCAGACGCCTCACTCCAGACGCTCCTAGAGGAATACTCGCGTGAGTTTGCCTGGGGTCCCAACGCGACGACGGCCAACCGATCGACGCCGGAAGCACTATGCAAGGGTGCCACAGATCGGGAAGGGATAATGAACGTCGCTGACGGGCACATGATAGTGGACCCCGACACATTGGGATTGGTCGGCATCTACCAACTCGTGGACGACCACACGATCACGGTGGCTGACGGGAACGACAGCATCGAAGGCACGTATACGTATTCGTTCCGGATCAGCGGCGGTGACAAGCTCACGCTTACCCAACAGGGTTTGATAGATCCGTGGACGAGCACGCCCCTCGAGGAAGCAGCGTGGTTCCGCGCGAGCTGAACTAGCAGTTCTGAGATCCCAGGTTGGTTGTCAACCCCGGAGCGTCCCGACGCCTGTATCGAAGGTGTAAAAGCGAGGAGGGACCCCATGTCATCGCACGACTTGCGGATGCGGCACCCGTTCGCGTTACTGCTCACCATCGCCTTGGTCACGGTGGGCACGAGTTCATCGGTCTACGCACTGGGCAGGGCGCTCGACCTCGCGTCCACTGCGACCCCGAGTTGCGAAGGCAAACCGGCAACCATCATCGGCACGCAGGGCGACGACACGATCGATGGGACGGCTGGGATCGACGTGATCGTGGGTCGGGCGGGCGACGATCTGATCCGCGGCCTCGCAGGCGATGACCTCATCTGCGGGGGACCGGGCGACGACATCGCTCGCGGCGGCCCTGGGAGCGATGGCATCGACGGCGATAGCGGGAACGACCTCCTTCGGGGTGGCCCTGGGCACGATGGCGGCCTCTCTGGCGGGCCCGGAGACGACAGGCTCTATGGCGAAACGGGCGGCCGCAACGACCTCGTCCCAGGTCCGGGGGATGACCTGGTCGTCGGGAGCGGCACCGGAGCCGACTGGGTGCACATGGAGGACGCCACGGGACCGATCCATGCGAACCTCATGACCGGGATCGCCACCGGGCAGGGTACCGATGAGCTGGTGGACGTGAGTGCCGTCCTTTCAGGGCCGTACGACGACACGCTGATCGGGAGTGAGGGCAACGATCAGCTCGTCGGGGAGGGAGGCGACGATACCCTGATCGGCCACGGCGGTGACGACACACTTTCTGGCGAGCAGGATGACGACATCTACCGGGGCGGACCTGGTTTCGACGTCGCCGAGTACTTCGATCAAGCCGCCGCCGCTGGTCTGGTGATCGGTCCGATGTACGTGAACCTGCGAACCGGCATCGCCACAGGGGACGGCACGGACACGCTCAGCGGCATCGAGGGGGCCACCGGGAGCGACAAGGCCGACACGATGATCGGCAACGACAAGGGCAACGCGTTCTTCTGGCTGTTCGGTGGCAACGACACCGTGAGGGCGGGCGGCGGCGACGATTTCGTCGCGCCCGGGATCGGGGCAAACACCCTTTCGGGCGGGGCAGGCGAGGATCTCGTCTTCTACCTCGGCGGGAAGGATTTCGACCACGATCACCCCGCTGTCACCGTGGATCTCGGGGCCGGCACGAGCTCGTCCGGGGATTCGTTGAGCGGTTTCGAGGACGTCTTCGGTTCGCTGAACGATGACACCCTCATAGGCGGCAGCGGACCCAACAGGCTGTATGGGTGGCTCGGAGATGACGTGCTCAAGGGCCGGACCGGAGGCGACAAACTCGATGGCATGGACGGATCCGACAGGGCGTACGGAGGCAAGGGAACAGACCGATGCCGAGCCGAGGTCCGCCGCAACTGCGAGTTGGGAAGCCGTGGCGGTCACCCTCCGACCGTGGCATACCTGCTGCGCCACCTCACGGTGGTTCAGGGCGAGCTAAGCACCGCAGTTGGCACCCTCAGGGAACGCCCAACTCGATGATCTAGACGACCAGCAGCGCCGCATGGCGTTACGCGAAGCTCCGCCGCCTCGTCGCCCACGGATCCCGTCTTCGAGTTCCTCGGTCAGGCGCAGCGCTGGCTGTATGGTCCGGCCACATCGTCGGCCTCGACGGGGCATCGGTTCACAGCGACCACGCCTGGTCCTCCCGATTCCAGGCTCCAGAAGCCGTGCGACCGAGCAGCGGGTCCAGGAAGGAACGGACGACGCCATACTCGGCGGTGATCGCAACGAGGGCCACTCGGTCACTCGTCACCTCGCGCCCGGCCCTCGCACCGACGGACGGGAGGTACCTACCCCGATGCCGAAGGTATCCCTAGTTCGCAGAGGGTCCCTATCTGTAGTAAGAAGGGTGCTCCGGCTCTGGGGGGAAGTACGCATGACCAGTCACACGATCGAGCAGCTACGGGAGCAGATCCGCGGAGACCTGGTGGTGGAGACCGACGACGGTTACGAAGTCGCTCGTCATGTCTACAACGCCATGATCGATCGCCGACCCTCCGTCATCGTTAGACCCGCGAACGTGGGCGATGTGATCGCTGCGGTCGACCTCGCCCGCGACGGCGGGCTCGACCTCGCTGTGCGTGGCGGCAGCCACAGCGTCCCGGGGTTCGGCACATGCGACGGTGGCGTGGTGATCGATCTATCGGGGATGCGCGGCGTCCGCGTGGATCCGGCCAGCCAGACGGCGCGGGCCGAGGGCGGCGCCACGTGGGGCGACTTCAATGCGGCGGCGCATGCGTTCGGACTCGCCACGACGGGCGGGATCATATCGACCACAGGTGTCTCGGGCCTCACGCTCGGCGGTGGGATCGGCTACCTCTCGAGAGGCTTTGGGCTCTCTTGCGACAACCTGGTCTCGGCTGACGTCGTGACCGCGGACGGCCGGTTCCTGGTCGCGAGTGAGCGCGAGAACGAAGACCTGTTCTGGGCGCTTCGCGGCGGCGGCGGCAACTTCGGTGTCGTGACCTCGCTCGAGTTCCGGCTTCATCCCGTCAAGGACATCTACGGCGGCCCGATGTTCTTCGAGCTGAGCGAGATCGAGAACGTCCTGCGGTTCTACCGCGACTACATCGCCGACGCGCCCGAGCAGATGGGCGTCTTCCCCGCATTCCAGATCGCGCCGCCGCTTCCGTTCATCCCGGAGGAACGCCACGGCGAGCCGTTCATCGCGATGGTCACGTGCTGGGCGGGACCCCTCGACGAGGGAGAGAAGGCCCTGCAGCCGTTCCACGACGTCGCGCCGGTCGTCGCCGAGCACGTTGGACCGATGCCCTATCCAGCGCTCAACAGCGCGTTCGATGCGCTGGTGCCACCCGGACTCCAGCACTACTGGAAGGCGAACTTCGTGACCGAGCTCACCGACGAGGCGATCGCCGCGCATCTCGTGCACGGTCCGAAGGTGCCCGTCGTCAACTCGACCGTGCACATCTACCCCATCAATGGCGCCTGCCACCAGGTGGCATCCGACGAGACCGCATTCGCCTATCGCGACGCGAACTTCGCCACGGTGATCGCCGGCATGTGGCCAGACCCCGAACAGAACGAGGCGAATACGAAGTGGGTGCGCGACTACTACGACGAGACGGCGCCCTTGTCGGAAGAAGGCGGCTACGTCAACTTCATGGCGGGTGACGACCAAGATCGGATCAAGGCCAACTACAAGGGCAATTACGATCGTCTGGTCCAAGTCAAGCGCGCGTACGACCCCGACAACCTGTTCCACCTGAACCAGAACATCACACCGTAGCAAGCGAATCGGACGAAAACGCCTGCACAGCGCCTCCGCTTCCACCTCAAGGCATAGACGCTCCCTCCGGGAGGCGTCAAGCTGGTGCCTCGAGCAGATCGAGCATGCCGCGGTCGGCATATGGAGGGGTGCTCAATGTGAACGAGATGGCATCGCTGGACGTCGAGCGGCGACTTGAACGGATCGAGCGGCTCTTGCGCGCGGCGGTTGACGAGGCCAGGAGCGCGCGTCTGGACCTCGGGCTCGATCAAGGCCCGAAGGACCGATGGGCCAAGATGATGTTCGCCGTCCTCGACCAACTCGACCGCGAGGGCGGAGAGGTGTCTCGACGGCGGTTCTTACAGATCGGTGAGGAGCACGCGTACAGCCACCGAGGCATGGCCGGGTTCTATCAGCAACTCGTGGAGCCGGCGCCGGGCTTCAAGACGCGGCTCACGACCAAGGGACGCGAACGTCTGCGCTTCCTCCGTGAGAGGTACGGACAGGACGACGGATCAACGTGAACGTAGGCTGACCCGATGCAGGAAGCGGCCGACTGGTTCCTCACGTCGGAGGAGCGCGGCAACCAGGCGACTACGCTCGACCGTGGCCGGGCGCCCGGCCTCGCTTGGAGCATGGGCAACACCGTGGAGCCCCTGATCCACGGGGTCACCTACTTCTCCCGGCTCGTCGAGTGTCTCTCGGACCTTCGCACTGGCGACCAGGTGCTCATCACGGACTGGCGGGGCGACCACGACGAGCTCCTCGGACCCGACGGTCCGTCCCTCGGCGACCTGCTCTCCGACCTCGCGGGCCGCGGCGTCGGGGTCCGCGGGTTGCTCTGGCGTTCTCACCCGAAGCTGTTCGGGTTCAACGAGGAGGAGGAGCGCGAGCTCGTAGGCATCGTCAACGAGGCCGGCGGAGAGCTGCTCCTGGACGAGCGCGTCCGGCGCGGCGGGTCGCACCATCAGAAGCTCGTGCTGCTCCTGCACCCCGATCGTCCCCAAGAAGACGTTGCCTTCGTCGGTGGCATCGACCTTTGCCACGGGCGTCGAGACGACGAGCGGCACGAAGGGGACCCGCAAGCCGAGCGGCTCGACTCCGTCTATGGCGACCGCCCGCCCTGGCACGACAGCCAAGCCGAGGTCCGCGGCCCGGCCGTCGCGGACCTCGCCGAGACGTTCCGGGAGCGTTGGGACGATCCGACCCCGCTCGAGCACCGGAGCTCCCTTCTCGGGCGCATCAGCGCGCGCGCGAGAGCCAACCAGGCCCGCCCCGACCCGCTGCCGCCGCTCGGCCCCACGCCGCCGGCCGCGGGTCGCCACACCGTGCAGGTGCTCCGCACCTATCCCGCCAAACGGCCCGGTTACCCGTTCGCCCCCGACGGAGAGCGAAGCATCGCAAGGATCTACGGGAAGGCGCTCGCTCGCGCTCGCTCGCTCATCTACGTGGAGGATCAATACTTCTGGTCCGAGGAGATCGCGACCTTGTACGAGGAGGCGCTCCGGCGCGCCCCCGAACTTCGGATGATCGTGGTCGTCCCCCGGCACCCGGACCGCGACGGCACGTTTTCGGGGCCGGCCAACCGGCTCGGGCAGCTCGCCATGATGAGCCGCCTCAGAGACGTCGGCGGGGATCGCGTCGCCGTCTACGACCTCGAGAACGAGGAAGGTGCGGCGATCTACGTCCACGCGAAGGTCGTGGTGATCGACGATGTGTTGGCGATGATCGGTTCGGACAATATGAACCGCCGATCGTGGACGCACGATTCGGAACTCTCGATCGCCGTCCTCGACGAGGAGCGAGACGAGCGCGAGCCACACGATCCGGCTGGTCTCGGCGACGGCGCACGCCCGTTCGCACGTGACCTCCGGCTGCGCCTTTGGCGGGAGCACCTCGGTGTCGCCTCCGGCGAAGGCCTCCTCGATTCGACCCAGGGCTTCGAGCGCTGGCGCGCCACCGCCGCCGACCTCGACACCTGGCACGAGGGCGGCCGCCGAGGGCCTCGACCGCCCGGACGCATCCGGCGCCATCTGCCTCGGTCGGTCGCCTCCTGGCAGCGCGCCTGGGCCTGGCCACTGTACCGAACGATCGTCGACCCAGACGGTCGGCCCTTCGCCTTGCGGCATTCCCACCGGTTCTGACGTGAGGGAGCTACGGGTTCGCGGATGAAATGGGAGGCGCCTCGGTGGGGTTCGCGACCGATGCGTCAAGGCACGCGTTGCCACGGTCCAAGGGCGTACTGCCCCACGGAGAAGGCGACCGCGTCCAAGCATGTCGCCGTGGTGCACTGGTCCGGCATCACCACATCGAAGGTGAGGATGTCGCCGTCGATGACGTAATGGAGGGTGACGTCGGGGTCACCGGGGTCGCCGAGACTCACGAACGTGCGATCACCCACGAGCATGTAGCAGCGACAGTCATCGACCAACTTCTTGTCCTGATAGTTGAGGAGGTAGCCGTTCGGTCTGAAGATGTGCGTGCGCTGGAACCGAGTGGCGCCCTCGCACATGTTCGTGATGCCGCGCAGTCGATCCGCCGGCCCCTCTGGTATGCCGAAGTTGACGAGCCACTGGGGCGTGAGCTCACTGATCCCCGCCTTCTCGAATGCACGCACGAACTTCTCACACGTGTACTCGCTTCGCCAGGTCGCCAGGATCGGCTCAAGCGGTGGGGTGCTGACGGGAGCCGACGACGTCTCGGTGGAGCTCACGGAGGGCTGTGTCGCACCCCCCGAGCTGCACGCAGCAGCCAACATGGTCAGGGCGAGAAGGACTCCGAACGGTCGTTTCATGGCTGCATCTCTCTCTCAACCTCACCCATCAGGCGACGGGCGCCGATCCCCAGTCGTAGCTGCTCGTGGAATCCGAAGGGATGTCCGTCAGCTTCGAGAGCCCCGTGCCGTCGGCGTTCACGGTCCAGAGGTCGCGCCCGCTCCGCTGCCACCGCTGGAACAGGAGTTCCGTGCCGTCGGGCGACCAGATCGGGGCTATCGAGGTGCTGCCGCCCGAAGTCAACTCCCGGAGCCCTGTCCCGTCGGGATGAACGACCCAGACCTGTGGGGGTGGGGTGCGCCTAAGGCGTTTACTGGAGAACGCGATCAGGTGTCCGTCCGGCGACCACTGCGCTGTCAGGGCCCCGACGCCGGATGGAGTGACCTGGAGCAGGCCTGTGCCATCGGCGTTCACGACGTAGAGAGCGAATTGCCGTCCGGAATGCCCCTGCGAGGACTTCCAGACGGCAGCGAAGGTCACCTGTGACCCGTCGGGGGACCAATCTGCCGAGACTCGATCGTAGAAATCGACATCGACGACCGACAGCCGCGGAGGGCTCAGCCTGAGCAGGTCGGTGCCGCTGGAGCGCACCGAGAACAGGGCGCCCTGGTCGGTCAACCGATCGATCCTGTTGAACAGGATGCGCGAGCCGTCCGGTGAATAGCCGAAGGGGAAGTCAGCGAACCCTGGCGGTGTGGAGAGGATCTGTTGGAGACCCCCTCCGTCGGAGGACCGCAGCGTGTAGAAGCCGTCGTCGGCCGGGGTTGCATTCCCATCGCTGTGGCACAAGAACCGGGTGCCGTCCGGGGACCAGAACTCGCACCCCAAGCTCAGCTGCAAGTTCGGGTCGTCAAGCAACGTGAAGTCGGTCCCGTCCGGGTTGGCAGTGGCGGGCCGACCGCCTTCGCCTTCGAGGAAGTCGAGGAGGAGGAGCTTGCTGCTGTCCGGCGACCAGGCTGCACACCCCACATCGCCGGTCCCGATCTGTGCCTCCCGCGTCCCGTCGGGGTCGATCGTGAAGCAGTTGGTGGTATCGGTCGCCACGTCGAACCTGTTGAAGGCGATCTTCCCGTTGGTGCCTGGGGCTGTCGCGCCGGCCGTCGATGCCGTGCCGGCGGTGATCGTCACGAGCGTTAGTACCAGAAGCATCCTCGAGGTCCGTCTCACGGTCGTTCCCTCTCCTTCTCTCGTGGTTCTGCCGCTCGCTACAGCGGCGAGCGTGCGAACGTCGGCTGGAAGCGCTCTTCACAGCGCGTGTTGGGCGCGGACGTCGGGTCCGCGAGGAACTCGTTGCGTGGCTGCTCGTCGGGGCAGGCAGGGATCGTTGAGACCGGATGACTTCGCACGGGGGTGACGACCAAGAACGCGTTCGGGAGTCCCGCGATGCCACGGCGCGCGGCGTCGGGCGACACGAAAGGATCGAGTCCGCCGCTCAACACCAACATCGGGATGTCTGATGCGATCGGGGCTGCGACCGATCCGTCGGCCGATGTCACGCCCCAAACCGAGCAGACGTCTTGGTACGGCCCGTCCACGTAATCTTGCGCCCAAGCGGTCTCGCTCCGGGGAAGCGTTGAGAGGGAACTGCTGTCTGCAAATGGGGCGACGTCTCTGCACAGGCTCGAGTAGTAGACGCCCTGACTTGCTGCGTATGTGCAGCCAGGGGCATATCCCAAGCAAAGGGTCGGGGCCGTGATCTCCTGTGAGACCACCCCGCGGCGGTGCCTGCGGGGTCCTTGGCATGGGCGAGGGCGTCGATCGTGGCGGGCAGGTGCAGGTACATATGGACGTCGGACGCGATCGTTCCCAGGAGGCCGCGGAAATCGCGCAGCAATCGAGCCCCGTCCACCAGGATGCTCGTTCCCTTGACGCTCACCGTCAACGGATGGTCATCGAACCGGCGGATCGCCGAGTCGAACGTCACGCCGAGGTCGGGGAACCGCCGGGCGCATCGGCTGTCGGCTTCGCAGAGCTTTTCGAGCTCTGCAACGGCTGAGCGTGTGCCCTCGAACGCCTGGACGAAGGTGTCGGTGTCGGGGAACTCAGGGTTGTATGCGACCACTGCGCGTAACCCGGGCGGATCCGTCCGCATCGCCGCGAACACGATGCGCGACGTTGAGCCCTTGGTGACCACATCCCAATGGGTTAACCCGAGTGCCCGCACGAGGTCGAGCACGTCGGCCCCCGCCTGCTCGACGCCGTACGCCGAGAGGTCGATGCCCTGGTCCACGAACCGGTCGTGACAACTCTTCACCGCGTCGATGAAGGCCTGCCGCGCCGCGGGATCGCCGATCGAAGTCGCGAGCGTGCG
>CAJDTY010000025.1_pt1 | contig 21024 bp, 20 predicted proteins | sample 7390291 | NCBI WGS metagenome assembly CAJDTY01 (sample SAMEA7055671, study PRJEB34461) | soil metagenome | biome: terrestrial ecosystem; feature: Peninsula; material: soil | place: Antarctica | collected 2016 | reverse complement strand
TCGTCGATCTCCTTGCGGAGCTGCCACCCGAGCTGCGCGATGTCCTTGATGTCCTTGGGTTTCTTCGATCCAAGGTGCGACGGCGTCTGCATCAGCAGCGGCCCGAGGATGTCCGCGATGCCACCGATCCAGGCCTCGAACTCGAAGTAGGCGTCGGCATCCCTCTTGGAGAACTGCGCGATCGACTCGCGCGTCCTGGCCTCGTCCTCGTGCTGCACGATCGAGCGGCCGCTGGGGTGCGGGAGGTAGCCCATGCCCTGCGGGTGGACCTTGTACCCGAAGCGGTCGAGCCGCAGATCCCTCTGGATCGTGGGCGGCATCAAGCTCATGACGTAGGAGAGCGTGGTGACCCTGATGTCGGGCGCGTCCTCCCACGGACTCATCGTGTCGGCCGCACCGCCAGTCTTGTGCCTGGCCTCGAGCACCACGGCGCGCGCCCCGTGCTTGGCGAGATAGGCGCTCGCGATGAGCCCGTTGTACCCGCCGCCGATCACGATCGCGTCATGGCGGTTGGGCTGCGGCGTGTCCACGTTGAATCACCGTTCAGTATGGGGTCGTCAGAGGATACATCCACCCAGGTGGCAGAGCGAAATTCGGTTGTACCACCGTTCAGTCAGAGAGAGCGTGCAACGTTCGCGGGCTCATGCGAGACCATGGGGTACAAGGACAGAAGGAGCGAGGCAGATGACCAACGAAACGGCAACGTTCGGCGCCGGCTGTTTCTGGGGTGTCGAATGGGTGTTCCGCCAGATCCCCGGGGTGCTCGAGGCGGTCAGCGGGTTCGCGGGCGGCCACGTGCCGGACGCGAGCTACCGCGAGGTGTGCGGGGGCCGGACCGGGCACGCGGAAGTGGTGCAGGTGACGTTCGATCCAGCGGTGGTCACCTACGACCAGCTCCTTGAGATCTTCTGGGCGATGCACGACCCGACGCAGGTTGACCGCCAGGGCCCTGATCGCGGCACCCAGTACCGGAGCGCGATCTACACGCATACACCCGAGCAGCAAGCAGCCGCCCAGCCTTCCCGCGAGAAGGCTCAGGCGCGCTACTCCCGGCCGATCGCCACGGAGATCGCGCCCTTCGACGCCTTCTACGCGGCCGAGGACTACCACCAACGTTATTACGAGAACACGGGACACGAGCCGTATTGCCACGTGTTGCCGAAGGGTCTGCTGAGCGACCTCGGCCTCGTGCCGGCTGCCCAGGGCTCCTAGGGGGCCGGCACCAGACACATCGGGCCCGAGACCGAGACTTACCCGTCGCGGAACCCGATGTCCTGGTGAGATCCGTCGCAGAACGGCTTGTTGGCGGAGGCGCCGCAGCGGCAGAGCGTCACGCGGTTCCGCACCTCATACACGAACCCGTCGGCGGACTCCACGCGAACCTCACCGCGGACCCACAGCGGTCCGTCCTCGGCAACCGCGATGCCCACCCCGAGATCCGGCTCGACCGCGGGCGCATCTCGCGTGGGCGCGTACGCCAACGAGCCGGAGGGGCAGAGTTCGACCATGCGCTCCAGCCGTGCGCGGACCTCGGGGTCCGAGGTCCGCCGGATCATCCGCCACACGGTCGTGGACCGATCACCACAGTAACCGGCATGTGAGCAGATCGAGCGATCATCGGTCATGACGACCCCTTCGCCCTCGAAGGTCTTCGCGCGCTGGGCGCGAGGACCGCGATTGGCCGTCTCCTCGTGATCCCAGTCGATCCGTTCATGGGTACGGTCGCAGAAGGGCTTGGCGCCCGAATGCCCGCAGCGGCAGAGCTGGTAGTCCTTCCCGGCCGGGATCTCCTCGAACGGCGCCCATCCGATCGGCTCGCCGTGCTCGGTCTCTACCTGGGCGGTCCGGCTCAGCGGCAACCCGTCCGACACCCGGTACGGCCCCCCGGCCTCGACCCGGATGACGGGCTCCTCGCCGTTGTCTTGCTCCCCTCGGTCGGGCACGTCAGGCACCATCCCATCTTACGGAGGCGGGTCGGCATCGCGGGAGGTCGTCGTATCAGCTACCTGCATCGCTTGGGCACAGAGCAGCGAGGTCGATCCCGTAGCGAACGGCGGGAAGACCCCAGGCCGATCGAGGCGAGAAGAATTGTCCGTTCACCTGGTATGCGAAAGCGGCTGCCGGGACCTGCTGTGTCGCCATGCGCCAGGCCACGTCTCCGGCTGCCTTTGTGCGCGTTGGCCCCGCCAGTGACTTGAGGTCATCGACGCTTTGTTGGACGTAGAGGGCAGCCACGATCGGGGTATTTCGTGACCGAACATGGCTGAGGAACGCCGCGGGGTCGGGGAAGTCTTGCTTCGTCGAGGCTTCGAACAGATCGATGTTCGCCCCTTTCTTCGGATCGTGACCCGAGGGTCACCCACTGTCTCGATATCGACTTCGGCGCATCGGCGGTCATCGAAGAGGGCGAAGGCGGAGCCGCGTACATCGTGACGAAGCGAGGTCGTCCGGCCGCGGTGCTGCTCCCGATCGAGGAGGCGGAGGATCTCTTTCTCGCGAACGTTGACGAGTATCTGCGGATACGTCGAGAGGCCCGCGCCGCCTACGCTAAGGATCGAACGACGAACCTGGATGAGCTGAGCTGGGTTCCTACAGCGTCGAGTTGGAACCTTAGACGGTCCGAGCCTTCAAGAAGCTGCCGCCGGACCTCAAGCAGAGGATCCGAGCGGCCCTCGAGAAGCCGGCGAGCGACGCGGCGAGACGAGGAGGTATCGGCGGCAAGATGGTCAAGGCGATCCAGGGAGTGAAAGACTCGTTCCATCGCCTGCGCGTGGGCGATTACCGAGTCATGTACGACGTCATCGACAAGGACCGAGTGATCCTGGTGCTCGGCATCGTCCACCGCGGCGACCTCGAACGCTGGATCCGCAACCGTTAGTCGAAATTGAGCGGTTCGACAAACGAGAAGCCCTGGGCGCCCGCGCGGACCGTTCGTTGACCGATCCGTCTCGATCCCGTTCTATACTCCGAACATATGTTCGGGGACCTCAATGAGGCACAGCGCTCTGCCGTCATGCACGGCGACGGCCCACTTCTCATCGTGGCGGGCGCGGGCACGGGCAAGACCGCCACGCTCGCTGGCAGGGTCGCGTTCCTGATCGAGCAGGGCATCAGGCCCGAACGGATCCTGCTGCTCACGTTCAGCCGGCGGGCCGCGCGCGAGATGCTGAGCCGCGCTCAGCGCATGAGCGCCGGCGGGATGGCCGAGCGTGTGTGGGGCGGGACGTTCCATGCAGTGGCGAACAGGCTCCTGCGCCATGCCGGACGCCCGCTGGGACTGCCCCCCGACTTCACCGTGCTGGATCAGTCCGACGCTGCCGATGTACTGAACCTGATCCGCGACGACCTCGGCCTCAGCGCCCGCGAGCGGCGCTTCCCCAAAAAGGACACGCTCGCGGCGATCTACTCACGCACGGTGAACGCCGGCACGAAGCTGGTCGATGTCCTGACGAGGCACTACCCCTGGTGCCAGGAAGAGGCCGGCGAGATCAGGCAGATCTTCCAGGCCTACACCGTGCGAAAGCGTGAACAGAACGTCCTTGACTACGACGACCTCCTGCTGTTCTGGAAGGCGCTCGCCACCTCGCCACAGACTGGTCCCCAGCTCGCCGCCATGTTCGACCACGTCCTCGTCGACGAGTACCAGGACACGAACGCTCTGCAGGCCGACATCCTGGAAGGGCTGCGGCCGGAAGGCACGCCGCGCAACCTCACCGTGGTGGGCGACGACGCGCAGTCCATCTACGGCTTCCGGGCCGCCACGGTGCGCAACATCCTGGAATTTCCTCAGAGGTTCCCGGGCGCCACCGTGGTCAAGCTCGAACAGAACTATCGCTCGATCTCGCCGATCCTTCAGGCCACCAACGCGGTGATCGCGCTCAGCCCCCAGCGACACGACAAGATCCTGTGGACCGGGCGCTCCGGCGAGCAGCCGCCCACGCTGCGCACCTGCCTGGACGAGGCCGAGCAGTGCGACGACGTCTGCCGCACCGTGCTCGAGCATCGAGAGCGGGGCGTCCCACTGAAAGCGCAGGCAGTGCTGTTCCGCGCCGTGCACCACAGCGACCTGCTGGAGGTCGAGCTCACGCGTCGCAACATCCCGTTCGTGAAGTACGGCGGGCTCAAGTTCATGGAGGCCGCGCACGTGAAGGACGCGCTAGCACTGCTGCGTGTGCTCGAGAACCCGTTCGACGAGGTGGGCTGGTTCCGGGTGTTGCAGCTGCCGGAGGGGATCGGACCCGTCACGGCGCGCAGCCTGATGGAACAGATCGGCGTCCGGAAGGCACAGCGGGAGCAAACATCGCCATTGGTCAATCTACTTGACTATCCGGTGAAGGCACCGCCCGGAGCCGTGGAGGGGCTCCAGCAGCTCCGGTCTGCGCTCGCCGGGTGCATGGACCAGGCGATCCTGCCTCCGGCCGGTCAACTCGAGCGGCTCCGGGTTTTCCTCGAGCCCGTCATCGCACGCAGGTACGACAGCCCCTCGGCGCGCCTGCGCGACCTCGAGCAGCTCGAGCTGCTGGCGTCGGCCTACGAGACGCGTGGCAGGTACCTGAGCGAGCTGACGCTGGACCCGCCTTCCTCCACCGGGGACTTCGCCGGGCCCCCGCTCCGGGATGAGGACTACCTCGTGCTGTCCACGATCCATTCCGCGAAGGGCCTGGAATGGGACGTGGTGCACGTGATCCACGCGGCCGACGGCATGATCCCCTCGGACATGGCCGCCGGCGACGACGAGGAGATCGAGGAGGAGCGTCGTCTGCTGTACGTGGCCATGACGCGCGCACGCGACGCCCTGCACATCACTTTCCCCATGCGCTACTACCGGCGGCCGCGCGGCCTCGAGGACCCGCACACCTACGCGCAGCTGAGCCGCTTCCTGGAGCCCGACTCGGTGCGGACCCACTTCGAGACCATCGCGCCGCTCGCCGGCGCCCAGCGCGAGGCCGGTGAGCTCGTCGTCACCGGCACCACCGACGTCGACGCCTTCCTTGCCGGCCTCTGGTCGGACTGAGAACGCGTTGACCGAGTGGGCCTGCGAGTGACGGCCTAGGGGTTCGATCGCATTAGGTCCTCAAGGATCGACAGCTCCCGTTCCGGAGCGATCCCGACATCAGGATCGAGCTGAGGCCTTTCGCGAGCAGCATCCCAATCCCATGTGTCGCGCAAGGTCTCCTCGATGTCGCGGCAGTGGAGACCTTCAGCCGCTGCGAGCCGCTTGTCCACGGACGTCAGCGGGCGCTCCTCACCGAGCCAGAACGGAAGGGACGCCCACGGCTCGACGCCGAGGTCTCTCAGGCGACGTTCATCGCCCCATGTGATGCGCGGCTCGCTGCCAACGACCCGCGAGCATGCGTCGAGCAGGTACCCAAATGTGAGCGGATCCCCGACGGCATTGTAGGTTCCTGCAGTTCCGCGCTCCAGGCATCCGACGACCCACGCCGCAAGATCCCGAGCATCGAGCAGCTGTACCCCGTAATCAGGGCCTGCCGGCCCGAGCACCTGTCCTCCCCTGGCGCAGCGACGCATCCACCACAGGAGACGGTCCGCCTCGTCGAAGGGACCGATGATGAAGCCGGGCCGAACGATCAGACATCGACCACCGTAGGCTGCTCGCGCTTCACGCTCGCACACCACCTTGAGTTCGCCGTAGTGGGCGTCCACATCCTCGCTCGTCGGGTCGGCAAGTCGCACGAGCGGCCATTGCTCGTCGATCGGGCCCTCGCGGTCGGCCGTCGTGGCATAGACGGCGCACGTCGAGATGATCACCGCATGACCGATCTCGCCGAGCGTGGCAGCGGCCTCGCGTACCGCACGAGGTACGTAGGCGCTCACGTCGACAACCGCGTCGAACGACCGGCCCGTCAAGGCCGCGACGTCTCCGGCATCACGATCGATCACGAGGCGTTCGAGATCTGTGAAGCGGTCGATGTTGGTCTTCCCACGATTGGCGATGGTCACATCCCAACCGCGATCGAGGGCCGATCGAACGATGGCCCGTCCGACGAAGCCGGTCCCACCCAGAACGAGGAGCCGCACACTTGAGTCTCGCACGGAGTGGGCTGAAGAGGCCGCCCGGTACGCTGGGGCGCATGTACGACGCCGTGCTCCTCGATCTCTACGACACCGTCGTCTGGAGCGAATGGCATGCGTGGCAGCGAACCTTGGCGGACGCGCTCGGCCTGCCGTTCGCCGAGATCGGGCGCGCCTTCGACGTCACGCGTCCGTCACGAAGCGTGGGAACCTATGCCGACGCCGCCGCGGACCTGGCGGCCGTGATCGATGCCGCCGGGGTGCGAGTGACGCCCGCCCGCCTCGCCGAGTTGCGCGCCATGGAGCAAGCCGGGATCGAGCAGAGCATCAACCTGTACGAGGACTCGCTTCCCGTCGTGCGAGAACTTCGCGCCCACGGCGTCAAGACCGTGCTGGTGAGCAACTGCTCGCACAACACCAAGCCGGGCGTGAAGCGGCTGGGCCTCGCGCGCGAGTTCGACCTGGTGATCCTGTCTTTCGAGGTTCGTGCAAGGAAACCGGATCCCAGGATCTACCGGTCCGCCCTCGACGGGGTCCGCGTGGCCGCCGAGCGGGCCGTGTTCGTGGACGACCAGGCCGACTATTGCGACGGAGCCGCGGCTCTGGGCATGGACACCTATCTGATCCTGCGGCCCAACCAGGCCGCCGAAGGCGTCCAAGCGAACGTGAACGGACACCGCGTGATCGCGGATCTCACCGCATTGCTCTGACCGCCGGGTCTCAGGACTGCAGGTACATCAGCAGTATCGCGCAATAGAAGCAGGCCGCGGCCACCACGGTGGCGGCGTGCCAGACCTCGTGGTAGCCGAACGTTTCGGGCCAGGGATCGGGCCTGTGCGTGGCGAGCGCGAGCGCGCCCACCGTGTACAGAACGCCTCCCGCCACCACGAGCGCCATCGCCGTGTCCGAGAGCGCGCGCGCCAGCGCCGGAAGCATCAGGACGGCCACCCAGCCCAGCCCGATGTACATGAAGCCGGAGAGCACATGCAGATCCAGGCGGTAGAGCTTGGTGACGATCCCCACTGCGGCGCCCGCCCAGACCAGCGCGAGCACCACCCATCCGGCGGTCCCGTGCAGCGCCATCAGGCAAGTCGGCGTGTAAGTGCCCGCGATCAGAATGAAGATCATCGAGTGATCGAGCCGCTGCATGTGTGTGCGCGCTTCCTCGCTCCAGTCGCCGCGGTGATACATCGCGCTCGCGCCGAGCTGTAGCAGCAGCGACGTCACGTACACCACGGCCCCGATCCGCGCCCTGGTGCCCGGCGCCACGGCGATCAGCAGGAGCCCGGCCGGGATGCCCGCGAAGAAGGCCGCCTGATGGAGGCGGCCCCGGAGGCGCGGCTTGCGATCGACGGCGGTGCGCGGCGGCGCGGTGGCGGTGGTGCTCACGCGGCAAGACTAACGGACGGGCCGACCCCTCCTCGGCATACACTCGCAACATGAGCGAAGACGCACACAAGCGCCACCACTACCCCGGCAAGGTCTACGAGAAGGAGCTCTACCGCCTGCAGGAGGAGCTGGTGCGGATGGAGCAGTGGGTGGCCGAAACGGGCACACGCGTGGTGGCCATCTTCGAGGGACGCGATGCGGCCGGCAAGGGCGGGGCCATCAAGCGCATCACCGAGCACATGAACCCGCGCATCACCAAGCACGTGGCGCTGCCGGTGCCGACCGAGCGCCAGAAGACCGAGTGGTACTTCCAGCGCTACATCGAGCAGCTCCCGGCGGCGGGGGAGATCGTGCTGTTCGACCGGAGTTGGTACAACCGCGCAGGCGTCGAGCACGTGCTCGGCTTCTGCACACCGGAGGAGTACTACCGGTTCCTGCGCCAGACCCCGATCTTCGAACGGCTGCTGGTCGAGGACGGCATCATCCTCATCAAGTACTGGTTCTCCGTGAGCGACGAGGAGCAGGAGCGCCGGTTCGCGGCGCGCGTCGACGATCCGATGCGCCGATGGAAGCTGAGCGGGACCGACCTGTACTCCCGGACGAAATGGGTGGACTACTCGCGCGCCAAGGACGAGATGTTCGTGCACACCGACATCCCCGAGGCGCGCTGGCACGTGGTCGAGGCCGACATCAAGAAGAAGGCGCGGCTCAACTGCATCGCGCACCTGCTGAGCCAGATCCCTTGGAAACCCAAGCCGCTGCCCGGGATCGAGATCCCCGACCGCCAGGTGGACGAGGGCTACGTCCGGCCGCCGCAGGAGCTGTCCACCTACGTGCCCGACTATGCCGCCGAGGTGCTCGAGCGCCAAGACAAGGGCAAGAGCCACCATAAGGACAAAGGCAGCAAGTAGTCCGTATCAGACTAGATCGTCGAATACCTCGGCCACCGACTTGCGGATCCCCGTGACGAACGGGACCTCCACCTTCGTGTAACGCCGTGCCTCGACGTCGCGAAGACGGCGGATGCAGTCCACGAGCATGTCGGCCTCGTCGGCCTCGAAGGCGAGGATCCATTCCCAGTCGCTCAGCCCGAACGCGTTCGTGGTGTTGGCGAGGACCTCGGGGAACTCTCTCCCGACGAGGCCGTGTTCGCGAAGCATCGCACCGCGCTCCTCGGCGGGCAGCAGGTACCACTCGATCGTGCGCACGAACGGATACACGCACGCGAAGGTCTTCGGCGGCGCGCCCTTGACGAAGGCCGGGGCATGATCGGCGGTGAACTCGGCGGGCTTCACCACGCCCATGAACGTCCACGTCAGCTCCATGCGCCGTCCGGCGGTGGTGCGCTTGAACTCCACGAGGAACCGCTGCAGGTCCTGCGGTGTCGCGCCAAGGAGCCACAGCATGAGATCGGCGTCGGCGCGGAACCCCACTGTCGAATAGGTGCCGCGCACGTCTACCCGGCCTTCCCACGCCTTGATGAGGTTCTCCACCTCCTGGACGGCGTGGCGCAGGTCATCGGCCTCGCCGAGATCCTCACGGAATCCGTCGGTGGCCACGAACACGGGATACAGGGCGTAGATGGTCTCGCTCACGGAACCGTCTCCTTCTCCTTTGGGACGCCGCGCAGGTGCGCGATGGCGGCCTCGGCGGTCTCGCCCGCCCCGCGGACGCAGTCGGGGATGCCCACGCCGTCGCAGGCCTGCCCCGTCACGAAGATACCCGCGGGGAGGTCCGCGCGGATCGTCGCCACGCGTTCGAGGTGACCGAGCTCGTACTGCGGCATTGACCTGGGCCAGCGCACCACCGAGGCATGCTCGGGCCGGGCGGGCAGCGGCACGACCGCAGCCAGGAACCTCGCGCAGGCCTCGATCAGATCGGCGTCGGGGGCGTCGAGGATGTCTTCTGAGCCCACCGCACCTACGTAGCAGCGGATCACCGCGCGTCGCCCGAACGCTGGTGAGGGCCATTTGTTCGAGACCCAGGTGCTCGCGGTCATGGGCGCCTTGCCGCGGGGCACCACGAAGCCGGTGCCCGCGGGAAGCTGACGGGCCGTGTCCTGCGGATACACCATCAGGACCACGCCGGTGGACGCGTGGGGGATCGCGCCGAGCGTCCCGGCGGCCATCGGCGCAACGCCCGACAGCAGCTCGGCGGCGGCGTGCGCCTCGGGCGCAAGGATCACGGCGTCGGCCGGTACTGGGTCCGCCGCGCCTTCGAGCCGGACCGTGAAGCCGTCGTCGTGCAGGCCGATGCCGCCGGCGCGCACGCCCGTGCGGATGCGCGCTGGTCCGAGCTGCTCGGCGAGGGCGTCGGTGAGGGACTCCACGCCACCTTTGGGTCGCAGGAACATCGGTCCGGGGTCGCCGCGACGACGGGCATCGCGAGTAGCTGCCTGGGATCCACGGACGAGGCTCCCCTGGCTCGCCTCCCATCGCGCCAGCTCGGGGAACGTCGCCTGCACGCTGAGCCGGTCGATGTCGCCCGCGAACAATCCAGCCAGCAGCGGCGCGATCGCGAGGTCGGTGGCCTCATCGCCCAGACGCCGCCGCAGGAGCGAGCCAATCGTTTCGTCGCCCGCGGCCTTGCGCTTGCCCCGCACCAGGTCCTGCATGGCGCGCCGCCGACCCGCCCGGCTGAGCCCGGGCCAGCGGATCACGTCGCCCACGTCACCGGGGATCCCGAACGGGGTGTCCCTGCCGAAGGCCACCAGGCCGCCGTCCGTCCACAGGTATGCCCCGCTCGTGCCGGGCAGCTCCAGCGTGTCGGCGATCCCGAGGTCCCTGCACAACTCCACGGCCCACGGCTTGCGCGCCAGGAAGGAATCGGCACCCGCGGGCAACACCAGATCGCCCACCGCGACGTTGCGGAGCTTGCCGCCCGTTCGCGGACCCGCCTCCAGGACCGTCACGTCCGGGGCATCCTCCGCCTGCATCAGGCAGTAGGCGGCCGTGAGGCCGCTCACGCCACCCCCGATCACCACAACCCGGCGCGTGCGCGGATTCACGTGGTGGGAACCTCGGCGCGCGCGAGGTGATCGCGCACCACCTGCGCTAGCACGTCCAGATACTCCGGATCGGCGTTCGGCATGCGCGTACGCACGAGCCGCACACCCGCCTCGCGCGCGATCTCCTGGGCCTCGATGTCGAGGTCGTAGAGGATCTCGAGGTGATCGGCGACGAAGCCGGCGCTGCACACGAGCACCGCCGGGTGACCCTGGGCGGCCAGCTCACGGATCACGTCCTCGATTGGCGGGCCCCACCACGGATCGGCGGTGCGTCCCGCGCTCTGCCACGCCATGGTGTGATGCCGCAGTCCGATCCGCGCAGCCACTAGGTCAGCGGTCTCCTTCAGCCCGTCGCGGTAGCGGCAGGAGGCGTCGCAGTCGCAGTACTTGCAGCGCCGAGTGCCGTCGTCGAGGGTTCGCACCGGCAGGGAATGCGCGCTGAAGATGACCGCCACCCCTTCACGCTCCTCGTCGCTCAGCGTGTCGAGCGCCTCGGCCACGCGCGCGGTCAGGAACTCGATGAACGCCGGGTGGTCGTGATAGCTCCGCACGAAGGTGAAGGCGGGCGCCTCGCGCTGGTCGGTCACCGCCTGCTGGATCCGCTCCACGTAGGTCTCGACCGACATGCCCGACCAGTGCGGCGCCATGACGATGCCCACGGCGCGCTCGATTCCGTCCCTGCGCATCCGCTCCACACCTTCGGGGATGAACGGCGCCGAGTGCTTCATGCCGAGGTACGCCCGGAAGGTGCCGAGGTCGGTCGCATCGTTCAACCGCGCCACCAACCCGTCGGCCTGCGCCGCCGTGATGTCCTGCAGAGGGAACACGTTGCCGATCGCCGCGTAGCGGTCCTTGAGCTCCTGCAGATGCTCGGGCGTGGGCGGACGGCCCCCGCGGATGTCCGTGTAGTACCGCTCGATGTCGTCGGGCCCGGCCGCGGTGCCGTAAGCCATCACGAGGACGCCGATGGGACTCCGGGCGCTCACGACGGAGTCCGTTCCGAGTCCGCGTGCACGAGGTCCACCAGCCGTTGCAGGGTCTCGGGCTTGGTGCCAGGCATCACGCCGTGGCCCAGATTGAAGACGTGGCCGTCGCGCCCACCGGCCTCCGTTAGCACCGCGCGCGCCTCGCGCTCCGCGACCTCCCACGGCGCGAACAGCGCCGCGGGATCCAGGTTGCCCTGCACGCCTCGCGCTCCGGGCCCGCCCACTCGATCCCACGCCTGCCCGAGCGGTGTCCTCCAGTCGACACCGATCACGTCGCCCCCCGCCTCGGCCATCAGGGCCAGCAGCTCGCCCGTGCCCACCCCGAAGTGGATCAGCGGCACGTCCAGGTCCGCAAGGCGGGCGAAGAGCGCCCGCACGTGCGGCAGCACGGCAAGGCGGTACGCGTCGGGATGCAGGGCCCCGACCCAGGAATCGAAGATCTGGAGCGCCTGGGCGCCGGCTTCAGCCTGGGCGATCAGGTGCGGGACCACGATGTCGGTGAGCGCCTCCATCAGGCGATCCCAGGTCGCCGGCTCCCCGAACAGCAGCGCCTTCGTGCGCTCGTGATGCTTGGAGGGACCGCCTTCCACGAGGTAGCTCGCGAGCGTGAACGGCGCGCCCGCGAACCCGATGAGCGGAACGTGCAACTCCTTGCGCAGGAGCCGGAGCGACTCCAGCACGTGGGGTATGTCGGCCTCGGGATCCAGGGGTCGGAGGCGAGCGATATCGGCTGCGGCACGGACGGGGACGTCCACCACCGGGCCACGCCCCGGCTCGATCCGTACCGGCACCCCCACGCCGGCGAGCGGCACCATGATGTCGCTGAACACGATCGCGGCGTCGAGGTCCATGCGTCGGAGCGGCTGCAGCGTGATCTCCACCACCTGCGCCGGGTCCTTGCAGGTCTCGAGGATGTCGCGATCGCCGCGCAGCGCGCGGTACTCGGGCAGGTAGCGCCCCGCCTGGCGCATGAACCAAACAGGCGTCCGGTCCACCGGTTCGCGGCGGCACGCGCGAAGGAATCGGTCGTTGAAGGGAGGCGCTGCTGGGCTCACCCCCTCAGCATACGGAGCCGGATGCTCCGGACCCCACGTGCTCGCTACAGGGCCGGGAGGCGCTCGGGGGCATCCATCCACGGCCGGACCCGCTCGTAGGCGGCACCCGCGCGGAACACGGTGACGTCGTCGTAGGTGCGCCCCACGATCTGGATGCCCGTGGGCACCCCGTTGGAAGCGAACCCGGACGGCACGGCGAGCACCGGACAGCGGCTCGCGATGTTGAACGGCGGCGTCATGCACGCCTCGAGGTAGCGATCGAGGTACACGCCGCCCACCTCGATCCCGTGACCGACGTAGTCATCGCCCGCCACGAAGCCCCGGGTCGCCACGGTGGGGCAGATCAGCACGTCGTAGCGCTCAAGCAGCTCCCCGAGCGGCGAGTAGAGCTGCGCCTCGCGTTCGAGACCCTTGACGAACGACCCCTTCTCGATGGCCCGCAGGCTCATGCGCGCCATCTCGGCCGCGTAGGGCGTGATCAGCTCGGGATGCAGGGATGACATCTCGCCGATCCAGGCGCCGAAGATCGCGCCGAAGTGCACCATCGTGACGTCCATGATCTCGTCGCGGCGCCAGGGAAGGGTCACGGGCTCCACCGAAGCACCCGCCTCGCGGAACGCATCGGCGGCGGCGAGCGTGTTCTCGACGATCTCCTCGTCGGCCGGGAAGTCGCCCAAGGGCAGAGCCAGGGCCACGCGCATCCCCCCGATGCCGTTCAGCCGTTCCGGGATCTCGACCTTGGGACGCAGCGACGCGACGTCGTGTGGGTGGGGGCCAGCGATGGCGTTCTCGAAGAGCGCGCAGTCGGCCACGGTGCGCGCCATGGGGCCGTCGTGGCAGTACTGGTCCAGGTTGAACGGCGGGTCGCCCGGGACGCGGCCGAACGGAGGCTTGAAGCCCACCACCCCGTTGAAGGATGCAGGCAGCCGGATCGAGCCGCCGATGTCCGAACCGCTCGCCAGGGTTGCGGTCCCCGCGGCGAGCGCGGCGCCGGAACCTCCCGTGGAACCGCCCACGCCCCAATCCGTCGACCAGGGGTTCCGCGTGATCCCCCACAGCCGCGAATGCGTGAACCCCGCACAGCTGAACTCGGGCGTTGCCGTGCGCGCGTGGATGATCCCTCCCGCCTCAAGGATGCGCTGCGCGATCGGCGCCGTGTGATCGGCCACCGCGTCTTTCATGATGAGCGATCCGTTCGACCACGGACGCCCCTCGATGGGGACCTCGTCCTTGATGCCGATGGGGAGGCCCTCGAGCGCCCTGGGCGCATCCCTGGCGCCGGCATAGCGATCCGCCGCTTGCCGGGCCTGCTCCAGCGCCTCCTCGTAGTGCGTGACCGGGAGGGCGTTCACGACTGGTTCGGCGGCCTGGGCGCGCGCGATCACGGCCTGCATCAGCTCCAGAGGAGACAGCTCCTTGGCTCGGAACATGCGCAGGGCATCGGTGGCGGACAGGTAGTGCAGGTCGGTCATGACGGTCCCCCTTCCGGCGATGGGCACGGACGGTACGCGGCTCACCACTAGGCGTCAACAGCGTTGACATCGGTGTTGACAGCGGCGGGCGCCTGGGCCAGGCTGCGCGCCATGACCACCGCGCCGGACACCAGCAACCGGCTCTCGCGGGGGGTGATCGTGGATGCCTACCTGCGGATCGCCGACGCGGAGGGCACCGACGACATCACGATGCGGCGCCTGGGCGCCGAGCTCGGCGTAGACCCCACGGCGGTCTACCGTCATTTCCGCGACAAGGATGAGATCCTCGCGGCCGCCTCGGATCGCGCGCTGCTGGAGGCGACCGAGCATCTGCGGCCTACGGGGGTATGGCGCACCGACCTGCGGGCGCTGATGATGGCCCTACGCTCCGCGTGCCTATCGCACCCGAAGGCGCTGTCGTCCCTACAAGCGACGCCGGCACAGATGCCGCAGGGATCAGCCCTCGCCGAACGGTGCCTCGCGTACCTGCGAGAAGCCGGACTTCGGGGCGCCGATGCCGCGGTGGCCTTCGAGGCGCTGGAGGACTACACGATCGGGTCGGCGGTCTTCGACGCCCATGCGACGGAGGAAAGCCTCGCGCGCTGGCGTCAGGTCTATGCGACGCTCTCCCCCGAGAAATATCCGAACCTCGTCGCGGAGGCACCGCTGCTCTATCGCGAGCTCGGCTCGGCCTTCGCGTATGGACTGGATCTGATGTTGGGTGCGCTCGAGGAGCGCTACGGGAAGAAGGGGCGCAAGAGCGCCTAGCCGAGCGGGTTGGGCTGGGCCGCACGTAAGGACAGGTAGCGACGAACGGGAGGAAGGTCATGAGGGGTTCCAGGCAGGCGCGCGTCTGGTTCGCGGCAGCTACAGCGCTCACGGTGCTGGCCGTGGCATGTTCGGGACGATCCGTGAACGACGCGTCGCCGAGCGGTGTCGGGGCCACCGTGGACCTTGCCACGACGACGCCGGCCGGGACCCAGCCGGTCGACAAGGTGGTGTGGGGCGTGTACCGCGAGACCAACTCGCTCGACCCGATCTACGCGTTCGACTACCCCGAGAACACGGTGCTCGCCGTCCTCTGCGAACCTCTGCTGCACCAGAACCCCGACGGCTCCATCGTCGACGGGCTCGCCGCGCTCACGTACCCCGACCCACTCACCATGGTGTTCACCCTGAAACCCGGCATCACGTTCTGGGACGGCAAGGCCCTCACACCCGAGGACGTCGTCTACAGCCTGGAGCGCAACACGGACGCCTCGCTCGGCGGGTTCTACGGCGCGACATTCACCAGCGTCAAGTCCATCGAGGCGACGGGGGTGGACAAAGTCACCATCAAGCTCAGCAAACCCGACTATTGGCTCCCCGGCGAGCTCTCCTCCACCCCCGGCTGGATCGTGGAGAAGGCCTTCGTCGAGGCCGCAGGCAAGGACTTCGGCTCAGCCACCGGCGGCACGATGTGCACGGGGGCGTACAAGCTGGGCTCGTGGAAGACCGGCGATGTGCTACAGGCTCTTGCGAACGACAACTATTGGAACCCCGACGTCAAGCCGCTAGTGCGGGAGATCGATTTCAAGGGAACGCCGGACGAGGCGTCCCTCACCTCGGCCCTGCAGACCGGAGACGTGAACGGCTACTACGCGGGTGGGCTCACCACCCTCGATCAGCTCAAGACCGCCTCTAGCGTCTCGGTGGTGGACGGCTCCGGTTGGAACACCGATGCCTTCATCGTCTCGAGCTTCAAGGGCGCGCTCGGTGACGTGCGTGTGCGCCAGGCCTTGTCGACGGCGCTCGATCGCCAGGGCATCATCGACGCCGTGTACAAGGGCGCCGCGCTGATGCCCAGGTCGCTTTCCGCGCCGGGTACGTGGGGCTATGGGCGCGAGGTGTTCAGGGCCGCCTATGACGCCCTGCCCGAGCTGACCCAGAACATCGACGCCGCCAAGCAGATGGTCGAAGAGGCCGGGGCCACGGGCGAAACGATCACGCTGGGCATGTCCAGCGAACTCCAGAACGTCGCAGTGGAGGCCGGCGCTTTCCAAGCGGCGGGCGAGGCCATCGGGCTCAACGTGAAGCTCCACTCCGTCTCCGCGGCCAACTACATCAACTTCTTCATCGACGCCAAAGCGCGCGCGGAGGTGGACGGCTTCTTCACCACGAACTACGGCGACTACGCCGACCCGGCGGCTCTGCTTGCGACGCTCGTGCTCCCCGACGGGTCCCAGAACTACACGGGGTATGACAACCCACAGGTCACGACGCTCATGACCGATGCGCGAGCCACGGCCGATCCGGATGAACGCGCCCAGAAGGTGGCCGATGCTCAGAAGCTGAGCATGCTGGACATGCCGTGGATCCCGGTCGCGTTCCCCGACTCGGTGCTGATCACCAGCTCCAACCTCACCGGGGCGACTGCGTCTTTCGCGTACATGTTCGCGCCGTGGGCGAACGACATGGGCGGGAAGTAGGCGGGCCGCGTGCGGCTAAGGTTCTTCCTGCGCCGGCTGGCGATGTTGTTCGCCACGCTGCTGGTGTCGAGCTTCATCATCTTCAGTGCGATGTACCTCGCGCCCGGCAACCCGATCGCGGTGCTGTCCGGCGGCCGCACCTTGCCGCCTGACAGCGTGCGGGTTCTGGAAGAACGCTTCCACCTGAACGAGCCGTTCCTCACCCAGTACTGGCTGTGGCTCAAGGGCGCGCTGCACGGCGACTTCGGTATCTCGATCACGCTGCGCCAGAACGTCTCGACGCTGATCGCCTCCAGGATCTGGACCACCGCCGCGCTCGTGCTGTACGCGTCGATCATGATCCTCGTGATCGGGATCGCGATCGGCCTCATCGCGGGGTTGAAGCCGGGGATGTTGGACACGTCGTCGTTGGTGGTGACGTCGATCTCTGCCGCGATCCCCGCGTTCGTGGCCGCTATCGTCCTGATCTTGGTGTTCTCCGTGCGCCTGCGATGGTTCCCGTCGCTCGGCAACGGCAAGGGCTTCACGGATTCGGTGAAACATCTCACGTTGCCCGCGTTCGCCCTCGCGATCTCGGCGCTGGCGATCGTGGCGCGCGTGACACGTTCCTCCGTGCGCGAGGAACTCGGCCGTGAGCACGTACAGACGGCCGTGAGCCGAGGGATCCCCTACTCCAAGCTGGTGTGGCGACACGTGCTGCGCAACGCGGCCATCCCCATCACCACGATCTCTGGCATCACCGTCGCCTCGCTGATCGCCTTGGCAGCGGTCGTGGAACGCGCCTTCAGTCTGAACGGGCTCGGTGCGTACTTGGTGTCGGCCTCCAACTCGAAAGACTTCGCGGTGGTCCAGGGCATCTCGCTCGTGCTCGTGACCGCGTTCGTGGTCGTGAACGTGTTGGTCGATGTGCTCTACGCAGTCCTCGATCCGCGGGTCTCCCTTGGGAGCCGAGACACGTGAGCGCGGTGGCGGTCGCGTCGGCCCCGGCGAAGCGGACGGGCTTGCTCGGACTCATCCGCGCGACTGGCAGCGCCGGTATCGCCTCGGCCGTCATCATCGTGGTGGCCACCCTGATGGCCGTCTTCGGATCGGTCCTTGCCACTAACGACCCTCGCGTGGGACGCCTCTCGCTCTCCTACGTGGGGGCGGGGGCCGGCGCTCCACTGGGGTTCGACGGACAGGGACGCGACGTGCTCTCGCGCCTGCTCGTGGGGGCCCGCTCGTCCATGCTCGGGCCCCTCGCGGTGGTCGTCATCTGCATGACGGTCGGCACGCTGTTTGCGGTCTCCTCCGCATGGAAGCGAGGCACGTACGACGCCGTCGTGTCCTCCGGCATGGACGTGCTCTTCGCGTTCCCGGGCATCTTGCTCGCGATCCTGGCCGCCACCGTGTTCGGAGCGGGCCTCACGGCCGCGTCGCTGGCCCTGGCCGTGGCCTACACGCCGTATGTGGCGCGCGTCCTGCGGGGAGCCGCCCTGCGCGAGCGTAGCCAGCAATACGTCGACGCGCTGTCGGTCCAAGGCGCCTCGTCGTTCTCGATCTGCATGCGGCATCTGATCCCCAACATGGCCCCGCTGATCGTGGCGCAGGCCACGATCCTGTTCGGCTACGCGATGGTGGACCTGGCCGCGATCTCGTTCCTGGGCCTCGGCGTGCAGCCCCCCAACCCGGACTGGGGGGTCATGGTCTCGGAGAATCAGGCCGGCGTGGTCCAGGGCTTCCCTCAGCCCGCCATCGCGGCGGGCGTGTGCATCGTGCTCGTGGTAGTGGCGTTCAACGTGCTCGGCGAGCGGCTCTACGAGCACGCGCAGGCGGAGCGGCGATGAGCACGCTCGTCGCGTCCGCGTCCCCCGGCTCACTGCTGCAGATCGAGGAGCTCACCGTGCGGCTTCCCGTCGAAGGAGAGATGCGCGCGGTGCTCCGCGATGTCTCGCTCTCCCTGCGGGCGGGCGAGGCGGTGGGATTGGTGGGCGAGTCGGGTTCGGGCAAGTCGATGACCGCCCGGGCGGTGGACCGGCTGCTGCCGCCGGGCGCCGAGGTCTCGGGCTCCATCCGCTTCGACGGGCGTGAGGTTCTAGGTCTCGGTGGCGCTGCGTTCAAGGCCTACCGGCACGACGTCGCCATGATCTTTCAGGACCCGCGAGCCCACATCAATCCCGTCCGGCGCATCGGCGACTTCATGACGGAGGCCCTCCGCACGAACGAGGGCGTCGGGAAAACCGACGCCCGGGAGCGCGCGATGAGGCTGCTCGCGAGCGTGGGGATCGAAGACGGGGAGCGGCGTTTGCACCAGTACCCGCACGAGCTCTCGGGCGGCTTGCTTCAGCGCGTGATGATCGCCACGGCCCTGCTCACCGAGCCGCGGCTGCTGCTCGCCGACGAACCCACCACCGCGCTCGACGTGACCACGCAGGCCGAAGTCATGGCGATCCTCGACGATCTCCGGCGCGAGTTCGGTCTCACGCTCCTATTCATCACGCACGACCTCGAATTGGCGGCGGCCGTGTGCGACCGGACCGCGGTGATGTACGCGGGTCAGCTCGTGGAGGTCCGAGAGTCGACCCTGCTGCACGGCGACCCATTGCATCCCTACACCGCGGCCCTGTCGGCCGCGCGCCCCAGCGTCGATGCGACGGCGCATCGTCTCACCGCGATCCGGGGACGTCCGCTCTCGGCCTTCGAGGCGCCCGCCGACGCCTGCGCCTTCGCGCCCCGCTGTCCCCATGCCCAGGATCGTTGCACGCAGTCGCTGCCAGCTCTCGAAGAGCTGGACGACGGTAAGGTTCGCTGCCTGCGCGCCCGGGAGCTTCGCGGGCACCTCGACGAGGTGACCGCCGATGTCTGATCCGGCCACGGCCACGGTTGCCGAGCCCGTCCTCGTCGTCGAGGGGTTGGGCAAGCTCTTCGGCGAGCACGTGGCGGTCGACGACGTCGCGTTCTCCGTGCCGCCGTCGGGCTCGCTCGCGATCGTCGGTGAGTCGGGTTCGGGCAAGACCACGGTGGCGAAGATGATCGTGGGCCTCGAGGTTCCCAGCGCCGGCACGATCCGTGCGTGCGGACGAGACCGTTCGCGTCCCGCGCGTTCTTCCCATGATCGCCGGCGGCGCGGGCGCGAGGTCCAGATCGTGTTCCAGGACCCCTACACCAGCCTCGACCCCCGCCAGAGCGTCGAGGCCACGATCGACGAGGTGCTGAAGCTGCATCAGGGCTGGGGTCAGGAGCGGCGCCGGGCACGGGTCCTGGAGCTCACGGAGCTCGTGGGGCTCGACGCGCGCCAGACCCGCGCGCTCCCCCGCTCGCTCTCGGGGGGTCAGCGCCAGCGCGTGGCGATCGCACGCGCGCTCGCCGCGGAACCCCAGGTGCTGATCCTCGACGAGTCGGTGGCCGCGCTGGATGTATCGATCCAGGCGCAGGTGCTGAACCTGCTCGCCGACATCCGCGACGAGACCGGCATCTCGTTCGTGCTGATCAGCCACGACCTCGCCGTGGTGCGCCAGCTCACCGACGAGACGGTGGTGATGTGGCAGGGACACATCGTCGAGCGAGGTCCCACCGACAAGGTGCTCGACGATCCCCAGGACGAGTACACCAAGCGGCTGCGCGCGAGCGTGCCGCGCCCGGGGTGGAAACCCCGGCGCCGGGCGGTCGCCAAAGCCCCTTGACACTCGTTCGGATCTTCCCCGTTCCTTCACCACCGCCTTGGCATCCTGCCTTCGGGAACCCGACCAGAAGGAGGATCCCGATGGGAAGGAAGAGCATGAAGACCCGATGGATCGCGGCGATCGCGATGGCAGGCGTGGTGACCGCCGGCGCGCTCGGAGCCGGAGCGTTGGCGAAGGCACCGACGAGCGCTGGAGGCGCCGGGGTCAACCCGGCCGATTTCACCGCGCCCGTGGCGAACCCGTATTACCCGCTGGTGCCTGGCACCGTGTCGGAGTACCGCGGCACCGAGGACAAGGACCGGTTGCACGAGTACCTCACGGTCACTCATAAGACCAAGGTGATCCAAGGTGTGACAACGACGGTCGTGCACGACGTGCTGTTCCGTAACGGCGTCCTGGGCGAGAAGACCACGGACTGGTACGCCGCCGACAACTACGGCAACGTCTGGTACTTCGGCGAAGACACTGCGGTCTACGCCCCGAACGGGCACGTCATCAGCACCGAGGGCACATGGCAGGCAGGCGTGGACGGGGCGATGGCCGGCACGATCATGCCGGCCGGTCCGGGCCCGACCGATGCGTACCGGCAGGAGTTCTACCGCGGACACGCCGAGGATCAAGCCTGGATCGTCCAGAACACGGCGAAGGTCACGGTCCCTTACGGGAGCCTCGATCACCTGGTCCGTAGCTTCGAGTGGACCCGGCTGGAGCCAGGCGTGGTCGCGTTGAAGTTCTACGCACCTGGTCTGGGGATCGTCCTCGAACACGACGTCGCGGGCGGCAGCGAGCTCTTGCAGCTGGTGCACGTCAGGCACGTGTAGCAACCTCGTGAAGACTAAGCTGAGGGCCGCGCGTGGGGCGGGCGACGTGCCCGCCCCACCTGCGGACGCATGCCGATGCGCATCCTCGTCGTCGAAGACTCCGTGAAGATGGCCGCGCTGTTGCGCAAGGG
>CAJDTY010000024.1_pt1 | contig 24141 bp, 26 predicted proteins | sample 7390291 | NCBI WGS metagenome assembly CAJDTY01 (sample SAMEA7055671, study PRJEB34461) | soil metagenome | biome: terrestrial ecosystem; feature: Peninsula; material: soil | place: Antarctica | collected 2016 | reverse complement strand
CGCCGCGATCGTGAGGAAGGAGTTGCCGCGGCTGCCGAGCACCGCGCCCACCCCGATTACGATCGCCACGTACACACCGGTGAAGAACGCCGCCAGCAACGCGTAAACGACGGCCTTGCTGATGATCACGTCGATCTCGTACAGGCGGTACTTCATGAGGGCGACCGCGATCGACGCCGGAATTCCGAACGCGACGATGAGGAAGAACAGGAGCCAGAAGAGATTGCCCAACGCCGTGTTGTCGCCGCACCGACAGACGACGAGGGATGCGATCGCCAGGAGGCCGCACGCCACCGCGCCCGCGGCAGCGAATGCCAGCCACTTCACCTGCTGTCGGAGCTCGGCATCGCCGCCGCGGAACCGGACGACGAGTCCCGCAAGGCACGCAACACTCGCGAGGAACGTCACCCAGGCGATCACCACGAGAGCGGTGGAGATCACGCCGTGCAGGCTCGGGATCGCGATGGGGTTGGGGAAGGAGAGATTCGTGGCCGGACGCACCGAGTTGCGGACCACCGCCAACCCCAGGGAGCTCAACGTGACCCCCCCGATAGTGACCCACAGCACCGGCCGAAGCCCGACCATTGGGTAGACGACGCTCAAGGTGGTGAGCACCACGGCCAGCCCAGTGCCCATCAGGATCCAGCCGATCACGTTCCGGGCTCGAACGACGATCAGAAGCCCGATCGACGCGTAGAGGAGCCCCGCGAGGTCCCCGAGCGAGTTGAAGGAGCGGTCGCCGGGCTGCAGGTCCGGGAAGGCGACGACGATCAGTGCCGCGTTCGCGACGACGAGCACGGCCGTGGCGGCCCAAGCCGCCCGAGCAGGCCAAACGGCCGCGCGCTCGCTCAGTCGCGTCACCTCCCGACCCCGATTGTGCTCCCGAAGCCGAAGCCGCGAAAGGGTGACGGCCCCCGAGCGCGATGGGGTGCCAGCCACCCGGCCCATGCACGCGGGGCCTGGAGAATCCCCAGCCGGGAGGGGGCGCGCGGCATCCCGACCCCGAACGCCGGGCGCCTGGAGGCCTCCTTCGCGATCGGGGCGGCCGCCTCGTCGTCGGGGAGGCCGACCGTCACGAACGCCTCGGCTTCGCCGAACTGCCGGGTTGCCCTGACTCGTCTATAGGGTCACCACAGCACCTCGACCGTGGCTCGTGACCGACGTGTACGTGGAGCGGAGGGGGTGGTTTGATGGCGGCTGCGCGCGCCCCGGCGCGCGGCACCAGCCACCCCGGAGACACCTGCGCGGCGGATGCCTCAGCCAGGCTCACCTCGCCACGGAGAACCGCCAACGTCTGTCTCGGGAATCTTGCGCGGGACAGGACCACCTATAATGCGCCGAGTCAGGACCAGCGAAGGAGGGCGACGTGAGCGAAAGGCGCGACCCGGTCCAAGTAGCACCGGATGTCTACAAGGTCCTATTTGAGAACGACCGAGTACGGGTGCTCGAGATCACCATGAATCCTGGCGCCAAGTCAGAAATGCACTGGCATCCGGATAGCGTCAACTACGTACTCACCGGTGGCGAGGCAGCGATGACTCTCCCCGATGCCTCCACGATGGACATGAAGGTCGAACCCGGTGTCGTCTGGCAGCCAGCCGGAGACCACACTGTCGTAAACACCGGCGCCAGCCAGATCAAGGCTGTCGCGGTCGAGTTGAAATAGCCTAAAGGCCACGCGCCGGCATGCATGCGCCGCCCAGGGTGGGTAGTGCATCAGTTTGAGCGGCGCGGTCGCGCACGCCGACGTTGCCTCAGGGAGCACGGGGGCGGGGGTCCGCGGCGCTTTGAATCTTGTACACCTCGTGGACCTCGGGCTGAGCTTTGATGCCCAACTCATCGAGGATGGGCACAAGCGTCTTGCCGAAGTTCTCGAAGGACTGCGGCGAGTCGACGAACTGGGGCAGCTTTCCCGTGGACCGCGCCCACGTGATCAGCACGACGGCGACGGCGGCCGCGGCCAAGATCACGAGCGCATACTCGGAGGTCGTCTGGCCTTCCTCCTTCGCTCGAAGGGTGTGCAGCCACACGAGCAGTCGAAGCAGCATCGGTTCACCTCCTCGCAACGGATGGACTGCACGGTGGTGAGCAGAACGGGCACCACCGTGAGGAGGAGGAACGCGGGGAGGACGAGGAAGACGACCCGTCAGTTCTTGGTACGCCGCGCTCTGGCTTGAGGCCCCGCTCGCGCGGGCGCGCCCACGGAGTCAGCGGCACCTGATACGCAATCCTCAGTTTGATGGCCGCGCTCCTAGCGCTGGAAGACGAGCAGCTCGCTGGTCTCATATTGAGGCCCGTCGCCGAGTGAGGGCAGCGCTGCCTCGATCCTGGCGAAGCCCGCTTCGACGACCTCCTCGCTCATGTGCTCGAAGACCGAGACGGCACGCAGCTTCAGCCTCTCGAAGTCCTCGGCCAGGTTCGCCGAGCGAAGCCAGGTGACTTCATCACGAGAGACGAGCGTCCACCCGGCGCCGGCGAAGTCACTTTTCACCTCTTCCTCGGACCGGAACTGCGCCTTGTCGACTTTCCTCCATTCGGGCATGACGCGGAACCACCAGATATCAGGCATCCTGTCGGAGAAGTTCGCCTGCACGAAGAGCTTGCCGCCTGGCTTGACGACCCGGCGCAACTCCTGAGCAGCGCCCTCGCGATCGACTACGTGGTGCCAGACGAAGAACAGCAAGGCTGCGTCACACGAGGCATCTGGCAACGGGATGTGCTCGGCAGACCCAGCCGCATACGTGACGGCGGGATGGCCAGCGTGGGCGAGGGCTTGAGCACGCATCTTGTCTGACGGCTCGACTCCGTGGGCGGGGCCCCCGAAGGCACTCGCCAAAGAGGGGGTCATGCGGCCGGTACCCGAGCCCAGGTCGAGCCAGACCAGTGGCCGTGTCTCCGGCAGGTGGCGAGCGAACGCATCCATCCAGGTTTGTAGTGAATCGGGCGACATCTGCCGGCCGCCGGCGTAGACGGCGTGCAGGCGTGCGTCGTAGTCGACCTTCTCCATGCCGCCTCCAAGTTTGTCCTCGATGAGGTCCCAATGGCGAGTCGTTGAAGTATCCAGTCTGGGAAGCTCGCCTGGGAAACGCCCTTCAGCTCATGCTCGCCGCGATCCTCGAACACGAGGCCGGAGCCTGCGACGAGGTCCTTCACCCGGCCGGCGCACGATTCGGAGGTGCGATAACGTCCTTGCGCCCCGGCGCAGGAAGCCGCCCCCGACACGTTCTCGGAGTGGTACGAGGCCGCTCCGTTGACGGCGAGGACTCTCCCAACTTGCCTGCTAGAAGCGCCAGAGGCGATGATGCGCCCGTGGAGGACAGCGGCGAGCACGAGCTGAAGGGCGTCCCCGACCGCTGGCACCGTACAGAATGATCGACGGATGAGCGCCCCCGAGGTCCGGTACGCGAAGACAGCGGACGGCATCCATCTCGCCTATCAGACCGTCGGAGATGGCCCGATCGACCTCGTCTACGTCCCGGGCTACGTGTCGAACATCGAGCTGAACTGGGATAACCCTCGCCTCGCCCGGTCCCTCCGCCGACTCGCTTCGTTCTCGAGGTTGATCGTCATGGACCGACGCGGTACCGGTTGTTCCGATCGGCTGTCGGCGAGAGATCTCCCGCCCCTCGAGACGCAGGCCGACGACCTAAGGGTGGTGATGGATGCGGTCGGATCTCCAAGCGCCGCGCTACTCGGGTTCGACGCCGGCAACTACCTGTGCGCGTGGTTCGCTGCGGCGTTTCCCGAACGAGCGAACGCGCTGGTGCTCATATCACCGAACGCCCGCGGGACCTCGGCTCCGGACTACCCGTGGGCGTGGAGTCCCGAGGGATGGGACTCGTACCTCAAGGGAGTTGCCGAAGGCTGGGGCACGCGCGACTACGCCGAGTCGTTCCTTCGATTCGCCTCGCCGCCAGACGCGGAGGACCGATCGTTCGCGGCGTGGTTCGATCGATACTGCCGGCAGGCGGCCTCGCCGGCATCGGCACTCGCGCTCGAAAGTCTCTCCCGCGATATCGACCTGCGGGATGTACTCCCCTCGATCCACGTCCCCACCCTCGTCCTGCACAACTCCGGAGATCCGTGGGAACCCGTGGAGGCTGGACGTTACGTCGCCGACCACATCCCTGGAGCCCGGTGCATCGAGCTCCCCGGGATGGCCAATGCCCTGCTCGGCTTCTCGGACGAACAGCTGGGTCAAATCGAGGAGTTCCTCACGGGCGTGCGTCCGGCGCAGGAACCGAACCGGGTCCTGGCGACCGTCCTGTTCACCGATATCGTCGACTCGACGCCGAAGGCTGCGGAGCTCGGCGACGCCAAGTGGAGCGACCTGCTCGCCGCCCACGACGAGCTGGCGAAGATCGAGATCGAGCGACATCGGGGGACGTACATCCACACCACCGGGGATGGGCTGCTCGCCACGCTCGACGGACCGGCTCGGGCTGTCCGCTGCGGCCAGGCGATCGCGGACGCCGTGCACCCGCTCGGGATCGAGATCCGTGCCGGCGTGCATACGGGTGAGATCGAGCTGGCGGAGGGCGACGTGCGCGGGATCGCTGTCCACATCGGAGCACGGATCGCATCACTCGCCGGCCCCTCGGAAGTGCTCACGTCACAGACGGTGAAGGACCTGACGGCAGGCTCCGGCCTCGTGTTCGAAGACGCCGGTGAGCACGAACTGAAAGGCGTCCCCGACCGCTGGCACCTCTACCGCGTCGTGAGCGGACAGGAATAGAGAGCCACGCCTCCCACCTCTAGGGGCTCTAACTGGACACGCGCCCCGGCACGGCGCAAGGGCACGAGGAAATTCGAACCAGCCAGGCTGCAGATCGAACACCGCGAGCCCCTCCGCGAGTTTCGCATCCGCTCGCTCAACGACCGAGAAGAGCCGCCCGAGGAGCCCGAGCGGTGCGACATCGAGATCGGGGCGCTCGCGTCGCCATCGATCAACGATGTCATCGATGTGATCGGCAGCGTGTTTGCCGATTCACACCAGGATCCTTCCTGGTGATAATGCTTCCCTCCGAAAGTACCCGCCACAGCCTAAGGAGGAGAACGTGACCGCGACCGACCCTCGAGAACCAGCCACGATGATGCGAGCCGTCCGACTCCGCGCGCCGGGAGGTCCCGAGGATCTGGTCCTCGAGCAGATTGACACCCCCCTTCCACACGAGGGTGAGGCACTCGTTCGCGTGCACGCGGCGGCGATCACGCGGGACGAGCTCTCTTGGCTGGAGGAGGGCTTCCCCGCGATTCCGTCGTATGAGCTGTCGGGGGTGGTTGCAGCGGTGGCGGCCGGCGTCGATGGCGTCTCGATCGGTCAACCGGTGTTTGCCCTGACCTCGTTCGAGCGCGGCGGCGTCGCCGCCGACTACGCGGCCGTACCTGCCGATCTACTCGTTCCGAAGCCGGCAACGCTCGACGACGTGGAGAGCGCCGCCGTGCCCCTCGCTGCGTTGAGCGCGTGGCAGGGCTTGTTCGTCCATGGTCAGCTCGAGGCGGGTCAGCGCGTCCTCATCTATGGGGGTGGTGGTGGCGTGGGTCATCTCGCCGTGCAGCTCGCACGCCGCCGCGGCGCTGACGTGATCGCCACCGCCTCCCAGAGCAGCGCGGAGATCGCTCGCAGGGCAGGTGCGAGCATGGTGATCGATCCGAGCGCGGTACTCGAAGGATCGATCGAGCCGGTCGACCTGGTCTTCGACACCGCCGGGGGCGATCTGCTGGCTCGCTCGCCGGCGCTCCTGCGTGAGGGCGGCCGGATCGTCTCGATCGCTGAGGAACCGCCTGAAGGGATGGACGCAACCTACTTCGTGGTCGAGCCTGACCGGGAGCAGCTGCAGGAGATCGGGCGGATCGTTGATGACGGCGGTCTGCGTCCGTCGATCGACTCGGTGTACCCGCTCGAGCAGGCGCGCGAGGCGTTCGCGCGGAGCCAGTCCGCGGGCAAGCGCGGCAAGGTCGTGCTGAAGGTCGCCGGATCGAAGGAGGGATCATGACCCACATGACCGAGAACGATCTGAGGCCTCTTCCGAGCGACGACATGCCATGGATCGACACTGGTCCGGGCGAGTCGTTCCGGCCGCTTCGGTTCGAAGAAGACGGATTCTCGGAGCTCATCCGCCTGGAACCGGGCAACGTCGTGCCGCGCCATCGACACACGGGAGACACGCACATCTTCAACCTGCAAGGGAGCAGGGAGTTGATCGAGACGGGTGAGATCGCGGGACCCGGCGCCTACGTGTACGAGCCGCCCGGAACGATCGATAGCTTCCGCGCGGTCGGCGACGTGCCATGCATCGTGCACGTCAAGGTGGCTGGCGTCGTCGAGTACCTCGACCAGGACGACCAGGTCGCCGTGGTCGTCGACTCGGCGTCGGAGCGTGCGGCATACCTCGCAGGATGCGAACGCCAGGGTATCGACCCAGATCCTCGACTCCTTCGCTGATCCGCAGGTACTTCGCTCGGCCAGTCTCCACTAGCGATTCTCCATCCTTAAGAGGGCTAGTACGCACAGCAGGTCGGAGGCACCTTCCCGCCCTCGTTCGAACGTGGCCTACATCACTGGACGGCGTGAGAGCACGAGGAACCGGGAAGCCACAGCCCGCTGGGGCTGTTCGTCCCTTCGAGAGGGGGTTGGTGGCCGGTGTCGAGCGAGCGGCGGCACCAGAAGCTCCCGTGTGACGGATCCGGCCCCGGGAGGAAGGAATGACAACATGATGCCGTATGGATGGAACGATGGGGGCTGGGGCATCGTATGGATGGTCCTGTCCATGGTGATCATGGTCATCCTCGTGCAACTGGTGATCCGCGAGTTCGCACACGGAGACAGCCGCACGACACCCGGACGCGATCCGAGGGAGATGGTGGCCGAGCGGTTCGCGAAACGGTGAGATCGACAGCAACGAGTACCGCGCGCGTCTGGACGTGCTGCAAGATAATGTGCCTCCTCAGACGTCGAAGCGGTAGATTCCCGGAATCGTCCAGCGTCCGGAGATACCATTATGGACCACGCGCACTCCACGCACGGCGGCACCAGCGTTGTGCTGCACACCGGGTGCTTCAGCATCGCCCACGCGCCGAGCTTCACGCGGCTCCGTAGCGCGTCGGTGTACTCGTCATCGGTGACGGCCGGGTCGACAGCGCGTTGAACTCATCAACCTGTGCGTCCGTCCAGTACTCCACTCGCCAGTCGTCTCCGTGCATCGCCGCTTCGTTGACCTCGAGCGGCACGCGGTCCGGGCTCGTCTGCCGTAGCGGTCGATCGGTCATGCCGATCTCCGGCGCTCCATCGACGCGGCCATCTTCGCGCCTCCGCCCTTCAGCATGTGGGCATAGAGCCCGAGCGTCGTCCTGATGTCGGAATGCCCAAGGGCTTGTCGAACGGATTCCGCGTCAATCCCGTCGTCGAACCACATGGAGGCCGCCGTGTGCCTCAGAAGGTGACTGTTGATCGGACCCAACCGGGCGCGCTTGGCTGCCCGCTGCACGGCGTTGTTGATGCCCTGCGCCGCGAGCAACTCGCCATTCGGGCCGTGGAACACGCGCCCGTCGTCGGCCGGAGGAACACGCTTCAGGAGCGTCTCCAGTTCGTCGACGACGCTGCAGGGCACCGGCACCGATCGCTGCGCAGCCTCGGTCTTCAAAGGCGACACATACTTCTCCCGACCGGTGCGGATGACCTGCTGATGTAAGTGCAGCTCGCAGTAATCGCTGCGCCGGACGATGTCCCGGCGGGTCAGCCCGCCAACCTCACCCGCGCGGAGCCCCCCATAAGCCATCACGAGGATGATGCACTTGTCACGCTCGCTGTTCTCAGCCGCGGCCGAGGCGAGCGTCTTGACCTCCTCTGGCTCCAGGACCTGGATCGGACCGCGGACGCGTTTCTTCTTGGAGGGGATCGAGATATCGGCTCGAACCAGAGGGTTCATGTCGATGAGTCCACGCTTCAGAGCGCGCCCGAATGCCTTCCGAAGCAACTGGCCGACGTTCCGCCGGGCGCCAACCGTGATGTCGAGCCCGTTCCAGAAGTCCTCGACATCGGTCTCGTTGATGAACCGGATGTCCCTCCGGCCGAACTCCGTGTTGGCGATGTGGTTGTTGAGGGAGTGCAGGTAGGTCGCCTTCGATGAATCCCGGATGTCGTCGCGTTCGATGATGCGCCGAAGGTAGGGGGCGAACTGGTACTCCGGGTCGCCGAACCCCGGTCCGAAGAGCGGCTCGGGCTTGAACGGCAGGCGGTCGATCGCGGTCATCGACCGGCGCTCCTTCGATGTCATCTCCTGCGCAAATCCTTCCGCCTGTGCGCGTGCGGTGATGCCTTCTTGCTCCCCGACTGTGCCGGGCTTCGGGTCTCGGAAGGTCGTCGACCGTATCCGTCCGGTCTCGGCGTCGCGCCAGCGCACCATGTAGCCGTTCGGCTTCTTCGTGATCCACGCCATGTCTGCCTCGTCTTCGGCACTGGTGGCGCGGGACTTGATGCTTGCGCACCGATTGCTCACCAGTACTGGTCAGAGGCCATTCTCGTGGGAGGAGGAGGATTCGAACCTCCGTAGGCATCGCCGGCGATTTTACAGACCGCTCCCTTTGGCCGCTCGGGCATCCTCCCTCGTGCGCCCGTAAGATTAGCGAACCATGGCAAAGGACGCCTTCTCCTTCGACATCGTCTCCGAGGTCTCGATGCCCGAGGTGGCGAACGCCGTCGACCAGGCCCGCCGGGAGATCGCCCAGCGATTCGACTTCAAGGACACCGGCACCTCGATCAGCCAGGACGACAAGCTCATCGAGCTCCGCTCCTCGACCGAGGATCGCCTGAAGGCGGCTCTCGACGTCTTCAAGGACAAGGCCGTCAAGCGCGATGTCTCGCTGAAAGCGCTTCAGATGGGTCCGATCCAACCCGCGGCGAAGAGCACCGTCCGGCAATCCGTGAACGTGAACGTCGGGATCTCGGACGAAAAGGCGAAGGAGATCGTGAAGTTCGTGAAGGGCACCGGCGCCAAGGTACAGAGCCAGATCCAGGGCGACCAGGTGCGCATCACCGGTAAGAAGAAGGATGACCTGCAGGCCGTCATGCGCGAGGTCCGCGAGCACGATTTCGGTCTCGCGATCCAGTTCACGAACTTCCGGCCCTGAGTCCGATCTCCACCCAAGCGCCCCATGCGCCCGCGCGATTGTCTGCCCCATCGATCCCCCAGTACATTGGCGGCTCCCAGGAGGTGGTACGTGGACATCGAACGCTTGAAGACCCGCGCCGCAGAGATCGCGGAGACCGAGGATAAGCGGCTGCTCGAGCGGACCTCGGGGTCCGCGACCCTGTTCGAACGGGCCGTGAAGAGCATGCCGGCCGGCGTGGCATCGAACTTCCAGGCCGGCGACCCCTACCCCGTCTACCTGAAGCGTGGCTCGGGCTCCAGGGTGTGGGACGTCGACGGCACCGAGTACACCGATTTCCACGGCGGGTTCGGCGTGAACATCGTCGGGCACGCGCACCCCGCCATCGTCGAGGCCATCCGCGCGGTGGCCGACCAGGGCATCCACTTCGCCGTCACGACCGAGAACACGATCGCGCTCGCCGAGGAGGTGTGCTCGCGCTTCCAGCTCGACCAGATGCGGTTCGTGAACTCGGGTACCGAGGCGACGATGGACGCGATCCGCGTGGCGCGGGCCGCCACCGGCCGGGACAAGATCGTGAAGATGGAGGGCTCCTACCACGGGCATCACGACGTGGTCCTGTTCTCCGTGGTCCCGGAGGCCGACGTCCTCGGCCTGCGCTTCAACACCGAGCACGAGGGCAAGCCCTACTACACGACCCAGCCGACCTCGAAGGGGGTCCCCCGATCCATGTGGGAGGACACGTTCGTGGTCCCGTTCAACGACGCATCCGCGGTCGAGGCGGTCTTCGCCGACCACGGCTCCGAGATCGCGGCCGTGATCCTCGAGCCGGTCATGATGAACATCGGCATCGTCGTACCGAACCCCGGTTACCTCCAGGCGCTCCGCGACATCTGCGACGAGAACGGCGCGGTGCTGATCTTCGACGAGGTGAAGTGCGGCGGTACGATCGCCTACGGCGGCTCCACGGAGCGTTTCGGTGTGCGGCCGCACCTCGCGGCCTACGCGAAGGCGATCGGCGGCGGCGCAACGATCGGCGCGTTCGGCGGCGAGGACGCGATCATGGAGTGGGTGACGAAGGGCGCGGCGCAACAGGGCACGTTCAACGGCAACCCGCTCTCGGTCGCGGCGGGTTTGGCCGCGCTCACGAAGGTCCTCACGAAAGACGCGTACGACCACCTCGGCAAGCTCGGCACCATGCTCGCCGAGGGCTGCAGCCGTGCGATCGCGGACTCCGACCTGCCGGCGCACACGGTGGACCTCGGCGCGAAGGGGTGCGTCTCCTACCGCAAGGAGCCGCTCACGAACTACCACGACTTCCTCGAGACCGTGCCCGAGCTCTACTACGCCTCGTACCCGTGGATGGTGAACCGCGGCATCTTCATGACCCCCGGCGACGAGGAGCAGTGGACCGTCTCGGTGCAGCACACTGAGGACGACGTGCAGATGTACATCGACGCCTTCGGGGAGTTCTGCCAGGAACTGTCGAGGTAGCCCGGAGCGCGAAGCGAACGGAGGCCGGCTCCTCGGAGCCGGCCTCTGCACGTGAAGGGGAGCGATGGCCATGGAGATGCACCGCTGGGACGAGGACACCGAGACGCTCGCGTCGGCCATCGTCCGCTACGCCGAGAACCGCATCGCGCATCCTCAGCCGCTCGACGGCACCACTCCCTCGAGCGCGGAGCTCGACCGTCGTGCCGGCGCCACGATCACGCCCGAGGGTCTCGGCGGGTTCGAGGCCCTCCGTGTGTGGTCCGACGTGCTCGCCCCTGCGACGCTGTCGACCGACCACCCCGCCAACCTCGCGTTCGTCCCGGGCGCCCCCTCGAAGGCCTCGGTGCTCTTCGACCTGGTGGTGGGGGCGTCCTCGATCATCGGAGCCGGATGGCTCGACGGCGCCGGCGCGATCTGGGCGGAGAACCAGGTGCTTCGCTGGATCGCCGATCTGGCCGGCATGCCCGCGGGCGCCGGCGGGGTGTTCGTCTCAGGCGGTTCGGCCGGCAACCTGTCGGGCCTCGTCGCGGCTCGCCACTCCGCGGCCGAGCGGCTCGATCGCCGCCCCGAGCGCTGGACCGTGGTGTGCTCCAGCGACGCCCACTCCTCCGTCAAGGGGGCCGCGCGCGTCATGGACGTCGACGTGCTGCCGGTCCCTCACGTCGGCTCGGGACAGATGACGGCGGACCTGCTCTCGAAGACCTTGGGGTCGGCCGACCCGGAAGGCGTCTTCGCGGTCGTCGCAACGGGGGGCACGACGAACAGCGGCATCGTCGACGACCTGGCGGGCATCGCTGAGGTGTGCGCCGAACGGCGCGTGTGGCTGCACGTCGATGCCGCCTATGGGGGTGGGGCCCTGTGTGCGCCCTCGGTCCGACACCGCTTCGACGGCATCGAGCGCGCCGACTCGCTCATCGTCGACCCGCACAAGTGGCTGTACGCGCCGTATGACTGCTGCGCCCTGCTCTACCGGGACCCGGCTCAAGCCGAGCGCACCTTCACCCAGGAGGCCGAGTACCTCGAGGACGTGAACTTATGGGAGGCGGGCGAGTGGAGCCCCGCGCACTACGCCCACCACCTCTCTCGCCGGGTGCGAGGACTCCCGCTGTGGTTCTCGCTCGCCACACACGGGAGCGACGCGTATCGAGACTCCGTCGAGCGGACGCTCGCCCTCACCCGCGAAACCGCCGAGGAGATCCGCCGTCGCGACGGGCTCGAGCTCATCCTCGAACCGCACCTGTCGGTGGTGCTGTTCCGCCGGGTGGGCTGGTCCGGCGAGGACTACGTGCGGATGTGCCGAGACCTCATGCGCGGCCAGGTCGCCTTCGTGATGCCGACCTCTTGGGAGGGCGAGAAGGTCATGCGGTTCTGCTTCATCAACCCGCGCACGACGATGGACCACGTCCGTCCGATCCTCGACGCGATGGCATGAGGCGCCGGTGAACGGCGTCCGAGCGGTCCTGATCGATCTGTACGACACCTTGGTCTGGAGCCGGTGGCCGTTGCTGCGCGACCTCATCGAGCGGCGCACCGGCCTCGACGAAGGCGAACTGGTACGGGCGTTCGTACGAACCCGCCCGGCGCGAAGCGTGGGTTCGTACTCGAGCGTCCGGGGCGACATGACCGCGGTCCTCGATGAGGCGGGTGTCGCCGACGACCCCACCCTCGTCGCCGAGCTCGTGGAGCTCGAACGCAGATTCCTCGTCGACGGCGTCCACCTGTATGAGGACAGCGTGCCCGCGATGCGTGCCCTTCGCGAACGCGGGATCGCCACGGCGGTCGTGAGCAACTGCTCGCACTCGACCCGTCCCATCGTTGACCGGCTCGGGCTCGAGGACGAGGCCGACGCGGTCGTCCTGTCGTTCGAGGTGGGCGTCGCCAAGCCCGACGCGGGGATCTACCTCACGGCGCTCGAGCAGCTCCGAGTGGCGCCCGACGAGGCGGTCTTCGTCGACGACCAGGCTCCCTACTGCGACGGGGCGATGAGGGTCGGCATGTCGGCGTTCCTCATCCAACGCGAGGGCGCGATGCCGGACGAGGGACAGAGTGAGCCCGGAGGCCGCCGGGTGATCGACGACCTCCGAGCGTTGCTCGACCTCGTCTGAGGCCGGCGGGCCTCGGCCGCAGACGGAGGTCTCGTCTCGCTCAGCCGATCGTCTTCTGGATCTCTAGCAGCCGAGCGATCCGCGCCTCGGTCGGCGGGTGGGTCGAGAAGAGCTGCGCGAGCGAGGCGGCGCCGCTCGAGCGCCGGCCGCTGAACGGATTCACGATGAACAGGTTCGCCTGCGCGGGTCCCACCGAGGCGGGCGCCGGCACCTGCCGAGTGGCGAGCTCGAGCTTGCGGAGCGCACTGGCGAGAGCCTGGGGGTCGTGCGACAAGATGGCGCCCGACTCGTCGGCTTGATACTCCCGGCTGCGCGAGACCGCCATCTGGATGATGGCCGCAGCGAGCGGTGCGAGGATCCACGCGAACAGCGCTCCGAACGCGCCGAGCGGGTTGTTGCGGCTGTCGCCCCCACCGAAGAAGAGCGCGAACCGTGCGAGGAACGTGATGCTCATCCCGATCCCCGAGGCGATCGAGCCGATGAGGATGTCGTGGTTCGCCACGTGCGAGAGCTCGTGCGCGAGGACACCTCGGAGCTCGCGCTCGTCCAGGATCTGCAGGATGCCCTTCGTCACCGAGACTGCCGCGTGGGCGGGGTTCCGCCCGGTCGCGAACGCGTTCGGTTGCACCATCTCGGACACGTAGATGCGGGGCATCGGCATCTGGTGGAGCTGCGTAAGCTCGCGCACGATGGCGTAGAGCTGCGGGTATTCCTGCTCGGACACCGGCTTGGAGTGCGTGGTCGAGATCGCGATCTTGTCCGAGAACCAGTACATCGAGAAGTTGAAGACCAGCGCGATGACCAGCGCGATGGCCATACCGCCCGTGCCCCAGATGGAGCCCACGAGCACGAACGCGCCGCCGAGGGCGGCGATGAGGATCCAGGTCTTGACGCGGTTCATACCGATCACTTCGAGATCCCTCCTTTTCGAGGACCATTCGCCGGTCCCCACCGGCGGGTTCTCCCAGCGGCGCGGTTCTACTGACCGACCAGCGTGGACAGGGGCGGGAAGTGCGCGAGCAGCTCGGGGTAGACCCCGACCGCGATGACCGCGGCGGTCGTGAGGACCGTGACCGCCGTGACCAGCACCGGTGAGCCGAGCGGCCGGTCCTCGGCAGGGTCCTTGAACAACATCTGCCTCGGCACGAGCAGGTAGTAGTACACGCTCACGACCGAGTTCACGAGCATGACGATCGCCAGCGCCGGCCCGATCCCCCCGCGTTCGATGGCCGCCTTGAAGATCAAGAACTTCGCCCAGAACCCTCCCGTGGGCGGGATGCCGGCCAGCGAGACCATGAACGTGGTCATGGCCACGGCGATGACCGGGGCCCGCCTGCCGAGGCCCGCGAAGTCGTCGATCTGCAGGCTGGAAGACTCGCGGCTCATCGCGATCACCACCGCGAACGACCCGAGGGTCATGAGGGCGTAGATCAAGATGTAGGTCACGGCCGCCGCGAACGCGTCGGCGTTGACGGCCTTGTCGGCCGAGACGAGCGCGAACGGCAGCAACATGTATCCGGCCTGCGCGATGCTCGAGTACGCGAGCAGCCGCACGATCTGCCGCTGCTGGAGCGCGACCAGGTTGCCGATCGTCATCGTGGCGATCGAGAGCACGGCGAAGATCGGCGTCCAGAACGCGTGCTGGTTCGGGAAGGCCACGAACATCAGTTGGAGCAGGCCGGCGAACCCGGCGGCCTTCGACGCCGTCGCCAGGAACGCCGCCACCGGCACCGGGGCACCCTCGTACGTATCGGGTGCCCAGAACTGGAACGGCACCGCCGAGACCTTGAACGCGAACCCAGTCACGATGAACAAGATCGCCGCGAGCGCCATCGTCTCCTTGCCCTGCTCGAGCGTGCCCGAGAGGGCCTGGCCGATCGCGGTGAGGTTCAGCGATCCGGTGAGCCCGTAGATCAGGCTCATCCCGTACAGCATCACGGCCGAGGACAGCACGCCGATCAGGAAGAACTTGATCCCTGCCTCGTTCGAACGCGGATCCGTCTTGCGGAACGCGGCGATCAAGAACCCCGGAGCCGATACCAGCTCGAGCGAGATGAACAGCATCAGGAGGTCCCGCGAGCTCGGCATGAGGATGCAGCCGAGGAACGACGTCAGCAACAAGAAGTAGTACTCGCCCTGGTACCACCGGCCCTCGCGGAAGTACCGCAGCGAGACCAACAGGACGATCGCGGCGACGGTCAGGAAGAAGACCTTGAACAACACGGCGAAGCCGTCGATCACGAACATGCCACCGAACGTCGACCGCTGCTCGCCGATCAGCGTGAGCGTGGCGATGAGCGCCGCGATGACGCCGAGGAACCCCACCCACATCGTGAGGAACGCCCGCTTCGGCTTCAAGAAGGTGTCGACGATCAACACCAGCATCAGCGTGCCGGAGACGATGAGCTCCGGCAGGATCGCGTGGTAGTCGATCGGCTGCATCGCCCGCGCTCGCCCCCGCCCTCGCCTACGCCCCGAAGATGTGCATGATGCCGTTCACGGCGGCGTCGCTCACGCCGAACACGATCCGGGGGAACAACCCGAGCATTACGATGCCGACCAGGAGCGGCGTCCAGGAGGCCCATTCCACGGCAACGATGTCGGGAAGGGTTTGTTCCTTCCACTTCTCCGGCAACGTGCCCATGTTCACGCGCTGGAGCATCCACAGGAAGTAGCCCGCGGTGAGGATCGTGCCGATACCGCCGGCCACCATGAACCCTCGGAACAGCCCGGTGTTCAAGCCCGCCACTCGGTTCGGGCTGAACGACGACAGCAGGGTCATGACCTCGCCCCAGAACCCGGCGAGGCCGGGCAACCCGAGCGACGCGATGGCGACGAACGCGAACACTCCCCCGAGGTACGGCAGCTTCTGCATCAGGCCCCCGCCGATCTCGGCGATCTCGCGCGTGTGGTAGCGGTCGTAGATCGAGCCGACACAGAAGAACAGCATGCCCGTGATCAACCCGTGTGCCACCATGCCGAAGATGGCGGCTTGGATGCCGATCGTGGTGAGGGTGGCGATCGCCAGCATCACGAAGCCCATATGCCCTACGGACGAGAACGCGATCAGGCGTTTCAGGTCCTTCTGCGCGAGACACGCGAGCGCGGCGTACACGATGGCGATCGCGGCCAGCAGCCCGATCCACGGCGCATACTTCTGGGCTCCGTAGGGCAGGATGGGCAACGCGACGCGGATGAAGCCGTACGTGCCCATCTTCAGCATGATCCCGGCCAGGAGCACCGAGCCGATCGTGGGCGCCTCGGTATGGGCGTCGGGCAGCCACGTGTGGAAGGGCCACATCGGCACCTTCACGGCGAAGCCGAGGCCCACCGCGGCGAATGCCACCAGCTGGAACCCCTGCGAGAATCCCCCGCTCGCCGCGAAGTGCTGGAGCTGGACGATGTCGAACGTGTGCACCCCACCGCCCAGATCCGAGCGGAAGAACATGCCGAGGAAACCCAGGAGCATGAACACCGACCCGAACAGCGTGTACAGGAAGAACTTGATGGCCGCGTACTCGCGGTTCGCACTGCCCCAGATCCCGATGAGGAAGTACATGGGGACCAGCACGAGCTCCCAGAAGACGAAGAACAAGATGAGATCGAAGGCGATGAAGGTGCCGGCCATGCCCGTCTCGAGCAGCAACATCAGCCCGAGGAACGCCTTCGTCTTGCCCGGCTTCGGCACGAACCGCCACGTGTAGATGGCGCACAGGAAGGACAGCACGAACGTGAGCACGAACAGCGGAAGGCTGATGCCGTCGATCCCCACGTGGTAGCGAGAGGTGATGGCGGGGATCCACTTCACGTTCAGCTCGTCCTGCAGGCCCGCTCCGGCTCCGTAGTCGAATCCAGCGGCGATCACGATGGCCACGACGAGCGCGGCACCCGTGAACACGATGCCGAGGCCGCGGACCACCTTCTCCTTGTCCCGTGGCACCAGCGCGATCACCAGCGCCCCGAGCAAGGGCAAGAACGTCGCGATCGTGATGGCCGATTGCTCCCAACCACTCATCCGAGCTCCCTCGTTTCCGTCAGACCCGCGTGAAGATGATGGCGAAGATCACCACGCCCGCGAACAGGAACGCGGCGTAACGCTGGACGTTGCCCGACTGGACGTACCGCAAGAGCCCGCCGGTGAAGCCTGCGGTCTGCGCGGCACCGTTCACCGCGCCGTCGATCGCCTTGCCGTCGAACGCGTTCACGAACCTCGCCATGAGCTTCGTGAGCGGGGCCATCGCGTTCACGACCCCATCGAGCACGTTCTGGTTGATCCAGTACACCGCCGCGGAAACCTTGTCGCGGATCGGGAACACGATCCCCCTCATGTAAAAGGTGTCCATGTAGTACTTCTGCTCGAGCAGCGTGTACGCGGGGCCGAGCCTGCGGATCGGATCGCGTTCGGTGTGCGTGCGATACAACAGCCAGCCGAACACGATCCCGAGCACAGCCGCGCCGACCGAGAGACCGGCCACCCACGGGACGAACACCGCCTTCTCGACCTCGTCGAAGAAGACCCATTTCCCGAACACCGCGCCGAGCTGCGGCGCGCCGAGCAGCCCAGCACCGATCGAGGCGCCCGCCAGCGCGATGAGCACGCCGGTCATCGTTTTGGGGGACTCGTGCGGATGCGCGTGACCCCGGTACTCGCCGAAGAACGTGAGCAGCACGGCCCGTGTCATGTAGAACGCCGTGAGGAGCGCCGTCGCCAGCAGGACGGCGAACAGCACCGTGTGGCCCGTCTCATCGGCCACGACGAGCAACTCGTCCTTGGACCAGAAGCCCGCCAGCGGCGGCACGCCGGCGAGCGCCGCCGAGCCGATGAGGAACGTCCAGAACGTGATCGGCAGCTTCTTCCGCAACCCGCCCATCTCGCTCAAGTTGTTCGAGTGCACCGCGTGGATCACGGACCCCGCGCCGAGGAAGAGCAGCGCCTTGAAGAACGCGTGGGTGAACAGGTGGAAGAACCCGGCCGTGCGTCCGGCCGGCCCCATCGACATGCCGACCACCATGTAGGCGAGCTGGGACACCGTCGAGTACGCCAGGACGCGCTTGATGTCGTCCTGCACGAACGCCAGGAACGCGGCGCCCAGCATGGTGATCGCCCCCACGATGCCCACGGTCTGCAGCACGAACGCGTCGGCGTGCACGAACACCTCGAACATCCGCCCCACGAGGTACACGCCGGCGGCCACCATCGTCGCTGCGTGGATGAGCGCCGAGACGGGGGCGGGACCGGCCATCGCGTCGGGCAGCCACACGTGGAGCGGGAACTGCGCCGACTTGCCGATCGTGCCGCCGAACAGCAGCAGGGCCGCCGCGGCGACGAGTCCGCTCGAGACGTGACCCTCGGCCACGGTGTGCCCGATCACCTGGATGTTCGAGGTGGTGAACCCCGTCGCGAAGATCAACGCGAAGATGCCGAACATGAATGGCACGTCGCCGACCCTCGTCGTGATGAACGCCTTGATCGCGGCGTTCGAGTTCGTCTTGTCCTCCCACCAGTGCCCGATGAGCAGGTAGGAGCACACGCCCATGACCTCCCAACCCACCAGGAGCTGAAACAGGTTGCTGGCGATAACGACGTTCAGCATCGCGCCCGTGAACAGCGACAGCACGACGTAGAACCAGGTGTAGCGGACATCGTCCTTCATGTAGCCGAGCGAGTAGACGTGCACGCAGAGGGAGATGGCTGTGACGACCACCAACATGATCGCCGTGAGGCCGTCGATGTACTCCCCGAGCTGCATCGCGAGGGGCCCGATCTGGAACCACGATACGTTCGCTTCATACGGCCCACCGTTGTTCACGAAGTGCCAGAGCACCCCGAGCGACATGACCAACCCGGCCGCCATGGCGGCGATCCCGTAGACGCTGCCCTTGCCCGGCGTGCGCTTGCCGACGAACAACGTGAGGGCCGCCGAGACGAAGGGCACGAACGCGATGAGCCACGCGCTCTTCACGAAGACGGACGGCGCGAGGGCGGTCTCCGCTACCACTTGAGGAGGTTCACCTCGTTGATGTTGATGGTCTCGCGGTTGCGATAGATCAAGATCACGAGCGCGAGCCCGATGCCGACCTCGGCGGCCGCCACCGCGATCACGAAGAGCGCGAAGACCTGGCCGGTCAGGTCGTGCCACAGCTGCGAGAACGCCACGAGGTTCACGTTCACCGCGTTCAGCATCAGCTCGATGGACATGAGCACCAGCACCGCGTTCCGCCGCGCGAGCACCCCGTACACGCCGACCGAGAACAGCCCGGCCGAGAAGAAGAGGATCAGGGGGAGCCGGATCACGCCGTGTCGTCCTTGCGCGAGAGCACGATGGCGCCGATGAGCGCCGCGAGCAGCAGGAACGAGACCGCCTCGAACGGGAGCACGTACCGTCGGAAGATCGAAGCTCCGACGTCGCCGGTCGTTGCCTGCACGGTCACGAGCTTCGCGTCGCTCCAGTGGAACGCGTCCTGGATCAAGAAGACCAGTCCCGCCAGCACGCCGAACCCGATCAAGAGCGCCACGCCGCGGCTCTGGTTGTCGAGGGCCTCGCGCCCGATCGGGGCCTTCGTGAGCATGAGGCCGAAGAGGAACAAGATGATGATGGCACCCACGTAGATGAGGACCTGCACCCACGCCACGAACTCGGCGGCGAGCATCAGGTACACGCCGCCCACCATCGCGAGCGTCACGACCAGATACAGGGCCGCGTGCACGACGTTCTTCGCGGTGACCATGCGCACCGCGGCGACGGTCCCGACGAGCGCCATCACCGCGAACGCGTACTCCTGTGCGCTCACGCGGGCTCCTGCAGGGCGTCCTCGGCGGCGGGAACGGCGCCCTCCTCGATCAGGGGCGGGGGCAGGACCGTGTACGTCCACTCCTCGAGCCGCTCCTTCTCGTGCGTGAGCAGGTCGACCTCGTACTCGGCGTATTCGAACTCGGGGCTCCAGAACAAGGCGTCGAAGGGGCAAACCTCGACACAGATGCCGCAGTACATGCAGAGGGCGTAGTCGATCGCGAACCGGTCCAAGATCTTCGCGGCGCGCGCCTTCCCACCTGAGGCCGGCGGGTGCGTCTCCTTGTGGGCATCGATGTAGATGCACCAATCGGGGCAGTCGCGCGAGCACTTGTAGCAGACCGTGCAGTTCTCCTGCTTCAACGCGATGACGCCGCGTGTGCGCGGCGGCAGGTCGGGCATCTCCTCCGGGTACTGCTGCGTGATCGAGGGATGCAGCATCGCCTTCATCGTGACTGCGAGGCCCTTCAGCAAGCCGAGGCCCGAGGGCGTAGCGTCTTCGGGAGACTGCCGCACGTCCTGCTCGTCGATGGCCATCGCTTCCCTTCCCCCTACACCGCGACCTTGACGATCGCCACGACCATGATCTGCACGAGCGCGAGCGGGATCAGCACGAGCCATGACACCTGCTGCAGCTGATCCTCCCGCAGCCGCGGGTACGTCGCCCGCAGCCAGATGACGAAGAACGATAGCGCACCGATCTTCGCCGCCATCCACAGCGGCGGCGGGATGAGCCCCATCGCCGGCAACGCCCGGTACCCGCCGAGGTACAGCACCGAGGCGACCGCGGCCAGCGCCACGATCCCTCCGTACTCGGCGAGCAGGAAGAACGCGAACTTGAGGCCGGAGTACTCGGTGTAGGCGCCGAAGATGATCTCGGAATCGGCCACCGGCATGTCGAACGGCGGGCGGGTGAGCTCGGCCAGCGACGCCACCAGGAAGATCACGAACCCAACGGGCTGCGTGAGCGCGAACCAGTACCTGTCCTGCGCCTCGACGATCCCGATCATCGAGAGCGTGCCCGCCTGCATCACGATCGAGGCCGCAGCGAGCACGAGGGGCAGCTCGTACGCGATGAGCTGCGCCGCGGCGCGCAGGGCCCCGATCAACGAGAACTTGTTCGCCGAGGACCACCCCGCCATGAGCACGCCGATCACGGTCACCGAGGTGATCGACATCACGAAGAAGATCCCGACGTCGAGGTTGAGGATGAAGATCTGGTCCGAGAACGGGATCACCACGAACAGCGCGATGTAGGGCACCAACGCTACCGCCGGCGCGAGCGAGAACACCCACCGGTCGGCGGCCGCCGGGATGATGTCCTCCTTCTGGATGAACTTCACGCCGTCGGCGATCAGCTGCGCCCATCCGTGGAACCGCCCGGCGTACATCGGTCCGAGCCGCGATTGCATGTGCGCGAGCACCTTGTGCTCGGCGTAGCCCACCCCGAGCGGCGCCGTGAGGAAGAAGATCAACACGACGGCCGTCTTCACGACGAGGATCAACCAGTAGTTCGAGAGCCACTGGTTGACGTAGCTGACCCCCGCCTCCGCGATCACTCCTCCTCCACCTCTTCGCCCTCGACGTCGCCCGGCCAGGGCTTCGCCTCGCGGCTCATGAGGGGGAAGTCCTTGCGGAGCGGGTTGCCCTCGAAGGGCTCGGGCAGGAGGAGCTTGACGGGCTGCGGATGGCCCTCGAACTCGATGCCGAACATCTCCCGCGTTTCGCGCTCGTGCCAGTTCGCACCGGCGTACAGGTCCGAGATCGTCGGGCATACCGGATCCTCGTGAGGCAGTTTCACCTTCACACGAACGTTGTGGACGTGCGAGGTCGAGAACAGGTGCGTGACGACCTCGAACCCCTCGTCGCCGAAGTCGACGGCAGAGCTGAAGTCGCAGTAGTCGAGGGCCAGTTCGGGCTCGTCGCGCAGGAACTTCACCGCCTCGCGGTAGCGCGTCGGCGGGATCGTGACGACCGCGTGCCCGTGCTGGTCCTCGAACGAGAGGACATCGTCCCCGAACTGAGCTCGAAGACGCGTCTCGATCTCAGGAGGTAGCAGCGGGCGTGGTGAGCTTGCCACTGAACTTCTCCCTGATGTCTTCGCCGGCGATCTTCTCCTGCAGCCGCAAGATGCCGTGCAGGAGCGCCTCCGGACGCGGCGGGCACCCCGGGACGTACACGTCCACGGGCACGATCTGGTCGACGCCCTTCGTCACCGAGTAGGAGTCCCAGTACGGGCCGCCGCAGTTCGAGCACGACCCGAAGCTGATCACGTACTTGGGCTCGGGCATCTGGTCGTACACCCGTTTCAGCGCAGGGGCCATCTTGTCGGTGAGCGTGCCGGCCACCACGAGGAGGTCGGCCTGCCGAGGACCGTGCGCGAACGGGATCACGCCGTACCGGATGAAATCGTGCTTGGAGGTCGAGGCGGCGATGAACTCGATCGCGCAGCACGCGAGACCGAAGTTCATGACCCACAAGGAGTAGCGGCGGCCCCAGTTGAGCAAGAACTTCACCGGCTGGACGCCGGCGAGCGGAGTCTTCTCGGTGATCAGGCCCATCTCAACACTCCCTTCCGCCAGGCGTACAGCAGGCCGACCGCCAAGATCCCGATGAAGATCCCCATCTCGACCACCGCGGTCCAGCCGAGGCCCTCGAACACGCGGGCCCACGGGAAGAGGAACACCGACTCCACGTCGAAGATCACGAAGAGGAATCCGTAGATGTAATAGCGGACCTGGCTCTGGGACCAGCCCTCGCCGACCGGGTCGATGCCGCACTCGTACGTGGTCAGCTTCTCCGGGAGCGGACGATGCGGTGCCATGAGCCGTGCGGTCCCGAAGGCCACCGCGACGAGCCCCACACCGGCGATCAGGACCGCGAGGACGACCCCGTACGACTGGTAATAGGTCTCCACGTGGGTGAGGGTTTTCCCGAGCACGGCGGATTCTAGCAACACGGCGCTCATCCCCGTGCTCCGCAACGCGCGGCGAGGAACTCGGCGAGCTGGGACAGCGACGTCGCTGCGGGACCGGCGGGGAGCCGGCCGGCGAGCATCTGCGCGCGATCGACCTCGGTGACCACGGCCGCGCGAGCGGCCGCGATGCCCTCATCGGCGCGGACGATCTCGAGGGCGCGAACCAGACGCTCGCCGTCGGGCGGGCCGGCCTCGAGGAGCGCTCGGAGCTCGTCCTTGCACGATCCTCGGTGCAGAGCGTGCAGGACGGGCAATGTGTACACGCCCTCCTTCATATCCACCCCGGGTTCCTTGCCGAGCTCCTCGGTTGTGGCGACCACGTCCATGATGTCGTCGGAGAGCTGGAACGCCATACCCAGGGCCTCGCCGTATTCGCTGAGGACGTCGCGGAAGTCCGGCGACGCCTCGGAGAGCATGCCGCCGAGGCGGCAGGAGGTGGCGATGAGCGCCCCGGTCTTGCGGCGGATGATCTCCATGTAGGACTGCTCGGTCTGCTCGAGCCGGCCGGCGGCTTCCACCTCACGGATCTGGCCGTCGCAGAGCGTGGCGATCGTGCGGGCGAGCAGCGCGCAGATCTCGGTACCGAGGTCCGTCGAGATCTCCGAGGCGCGCGCGAACAGGTAATCGCCTGTGAGGATGGCCACGGTGTTCGTCCAGCGAGCGTTCACGCTCGGGACGCCGTGGCGGGCCTCGGCCTCATCGATCACGTCGTCGTGATACAGCGTGGCGGCGTGCACGAGCTCGATCGCCACCGAGCCGGGGATGAGCCTCGGGTCGGTCGGGTCGCCGAAGTAGCCCGACAGCAGCACGAGCATCGGACGGAACCGCTTGCCCCCCGCCGCGAGCAGATACTGAGCGGTCTCGGCGAGCATGTCGGAGTCGGCGTGCACGGCCTTCTCGAGCGCCCCCTCAACCTCGTCCAGCCGAGCCCGGATATCGCGCTCGAGGACGGGGTCCGGCGCCTCGAGCCCGGGGATCACGCGCCTGCTCATCCTGCGGACTCTATCCGGCGGCGGGCGGCCGCCGCCACGGTTCGGGCGACCAGGATCGATCCGAGCGAACCCCTCACCACCTGATCACCGCCGCCGTATCGAGGAACCCCGTCACGAGCCCCGGGAACACGCCGAGCACCAGCGTCGCGAGGGCAGGGACCACGACCACGAGGCGCGGCAACCACGAGGGGTCCGGCACCGCGTCATCGTCCGGCTCCTGCATGAACATCACGGTCACCACGCGCAGGTAGAAGTACGCGGCCACGACGCTCGCGAGTACGCCGACCAACGCGAGCTCCCAATGGCCGGCCTGGATCGCAGCCGTGAAGACGCGCACCTTCGCTATGAATCCAGCCGTCGGCGGGATACCGGCGAGCGAGAATAGGAAGAGCGCCATCAAGCCCGCCAGGAGCGGGCTCCGTTTCGCGAGGCCTGCGTAGGAGGTGATCGTGGTGCGGTCCTCCCCGCGGGCCGAGACGAGCATCACGACCCCGAACGCGCCGAGGATCATCACGGCGTACGACACGAGGTAGAAGAGCGCCGCGCTCATACCGAGCTGCCCAGGCGCGGAAAGCCCGATGAGGATGAAGCCCGCGTGCGCCACGCTCGAGTACGCGAGGAGGCGCTTGATGTCGGTCTGCGCGATCGCCAGCACGCTCCCCACCACGACCGAG
>CAJDTY010000028.1_pt1 | contig 30434 bp, 37 predicted proteins | sample 7390291 | NCBI WGS metagenome assembly CAJDTY01 (sample SAMEA7055671, study PRJEB34461) | soil metagenome | biome: terrestrial ecosystem; feature: Peninsula; material: soil | place: Antarctica | collected 2016 | reverse complement strand
GCGCCCATGTCCGCGATCTCGACGAACTTCACGCCGGTGATGATCCCGTCTTCCGTGCCCGCGATCGTGCAGTCGTGCGTAACGCCGCGGCCGTGGGTCGTAGCGACGTAGTTCTCGCTCCGCTCCTCGATCCACTTCACGGGACGGCCCGTCCTCTTCGCGAGCGCGAGCGCGATCGCCTCCTCGGCGTACACGTTGAGCTTGGAGCCGAACCCGCCGCCCACGTCGGGCGCGATCACCCTGAACTTGGATTCGGGGATGCCCACCGAGCCGCAGAGCGTGGCCTTGGCGATGTGAGGGATCTGCGTGGAGGAGATCAGCGTCCATTCGTTCATCGCGTGCACGCCGAACGCGATGCACCCACGCGGCTCGATCGCGTTGGGGATCAGCCGGGGCTGGTGGAAGGTCTCGTGCACGAGCACTGGCGCGGTCTCGAAGATCGATGCATCGCCGCCGCCGCCGTGATCCCAGTGAACGCTCACGTTGGAACTGAGCTCCTCGTGGATCAATGGCGCACCGTCTGCCATCGCCGACACCATATCGGTGACCGCCTCCAGCTCCGTCACCTGCACCGTCACCAGCTCCGCCGCGTCCAACGCCTGAGCTCGCGACTCCGCGAGCACCACAGCGATCGCGTCACCGTTGAACCGGATCTTGTCCGTGGTGAGTGGGAGATGCGTGGGGATCTTGATGTCCTCGGTGATCGGCCACACGAACGGCAGACCGCCCAGCTTCAGGTCGGCGCCGGTGAATACTCCCACCACCCCAGGCATCGCGGCGGCGGCATCCGTGTCGATCGCATCCACTGTGGCGTGCACGTAAGGGGGCCGGACCATCGCCATCCACAGCATGCCGGGCATCGTCTGGTTGTCGATGTAGTTGGCCTGGCCGGCGAGCAGATCGGGGTCCTCCTTGCGCAGGACCTGTTGACCGATGAACGGTTCCGTTGCGACCACGGCGTCCTCCCCTAGGCCCTGGCGCCGCTCATGGAGCCGGCGGCGTCCAGGATCGACTTCACGATGTTCTGGTAGCCCGTGCACCGGCACAGGTTCCCCTCCAGCGCCTCGCGGACCTCTTCCTCCGTGGGGCTCGGGTGCTCATTCAGGTAGCTCGCCGCCGCCATGATCATGCCGGGCGTGCAATAGCCGCACTGCAGACCATGGTTGCGGTGGAAGGCGTCCTGCAGGGGATGGAGCTGATCGCCATCGGCCATCGCCTCGATCGTGGTGATCTCGCGGCCGTCGGCCTGCGCGGCGAGCACGGTGCATGACTTCACGGATTCCCCGTTCACCAGCACGGTGCACGAGCCGCAGGACGAGGTGTCGCACCCCACGTTGGTGCCGGTGAGCCCGAGGGTCTCTCGGAGGAAGTAGACCAGGAGCGTGCGCGGCTCGACATCCGCTTTGCGCTGCTCCCCGTTGACGGCGACGGACACGTGCGGCCAGGGTCGCGCGAACCGAGCCAACCGCGGGCCTACCAGGAGCTGCTGGTGGCCCCGAGCGCGCCGACGCCCGTGCAGTCCGTGGAGGAGGTCCCGTAGTCGACGCGTCCGTGCGAGGAGGCCCGGACGTAGAAGCAACGGCCGCCGCCGGACATCACGGCGGCGCCCCAGGCTTCGCCGGTACTCGCCACACTCACGACCTGGGGGACCGCCGAGGGCCCATCCGCGAACGTGTATGCCGGCAGCGCCTCGGCCAGTTGCGCGGGACCCGCCTCCACGAACGAGGTCGGCCCTGTCGCGATCCTGCGCGCGGCGGCCAGGGACTCTCGGGCCGCGCGCTGGGCGAGCCGATCATCGGCCGAGACGGGCACCGCACCGCCGGTGGGCACCTGTTCAGGCGCGCCCGCCAGCGTGTCGACGAGGTTGCCGGACGCCGCGTGCTGTGCGGCGGCCGCGAAGCTGACGCGTTCGCTCTGGCTTACCCACCGGGCGAACCAGGACACGATGAAGAGCGCCACCAGCCCCGCGGTCGCGGCCTTGACGGCGCGCGGGCTCACGCGGCGATGCAGCGGCGTCGGAATCGTCCGGAACGCGAAGGTGTCGCTCATCCCCGGCTGGGTATCGGCAGCGGGCTCACCGAGCGTTAGCCGCGCGCGGAAGCCGGTCGGGCGGTCCCCCGCTACCATCGGTGGCGTGAGCGAGATCGCCGACGTGCTTGCGGCCATCGAGTCCCTTTCCGCGAGGGGCGAGCGGATGGCGCTGGCCACGATCGTGGCGGTGCGCGGCTCCACGTATCGCCGGCCGGGAGCGCGGCTGCTGGTCCCCGAAGAGGGGGCGCCGATCGGCAACATCAGCGGAGGTTGCCTGGAGGGCGATGTCGCCGACATGGCGCGCGTGGTCATGCAAGAGGGTACCGCGCGCCTGGCGGGCTGGGACCTCACCGCCGACGACGACGCGGTGTGGGGACTGGGCCTGGGATGCAACGGCGCGATCGAGGTCTTCATCGAACCCGCCGAGCAGGCCGCGCAGGTGGCGGGAGCGCTCCGGATGGCGCTCGAGGAGGCGCGCCCGATCTCGGTGGTGACGGTGCTCGAGTCGGGGCGCGCCGGGGTGGAACCCGGGGCACGGCTCGTGGTGGGTCCCCGTGGCGTGGCCGAAGGCTCGCTCGGGGATCCCGATGTGGACACCGAGGCCCTTGCCACGGCGGGGGAACAGCTCGCGCTGGGCAGGTCCGAGATCAGGAGCCTGCCGGGCGACGTGCGCGCGTTCGTCGAGGTGCTCGAGCCCCCGCTGCGGTTGCTGATCTGCGGCGCCGGTCACGACGCGATCCCGATGGTGCACGCGGCGGCAGGCCTCGGCTGGAACGCGGTGGTCGCCGACGACCGCCCCGCGTTCCTGACGCCGGAGCGCTATCCGGGGGCCGCGGGTTTCGTCCGGGTGGATGCGCCCGAGCACCTCACCAAGGCCACCGACGTCGACGAGCACACTTACGCGGTCGTCATGACGCACAACTTCCTGCGCGACAAGGAGTACTTACGGGCGCTCGTCGCCTCGCCCGCCGCCTACATCGGGATGCTGGGGCCGGGCGCGCGCACCGAACGGCTCCTCATGGAGCTGCGCGAGGAGGGCGTCGAGATCGGCGACAACGTGCGGGCACGGATCCACGGTCCGGCCGGCCTGGATCTGGGCAGCGAAGGGCCCGAGGAGATCGCGGGCTCGATCGTGGCGGAGATCGTGGCCGTGCGACGCGGGCGTCACGGAGGCTTCCTCAAGGAGCGGCCCGGTCCGATCCACGACCGCCCGAGACCCGGCGCCGAAGCGCGCTAGGTTGCCCGTTCTCGCGAACCGTGGTGGGATGATGCGGCTGCCCGGCCCCATCGCCATCTTCGAAGGAAGGGAGATCTGACCGATGCTGCCCTCACGCTTCGAGTACCACCGCGCCGGGTCGCTCGAGGAGGCGCTCTCGCTCCTGAGCACACACGGCGACGATGCCAAGGTTCTCGCCGGCGGCCAGAGTCTGATCCCCATGATGAAGCTCCGATTCGCGAACCCCGACCGATGAGCCCTGCGGATCGGCGCCCTCACGCGCTACCACACCCTCATCGCCTCGGACGTCATCACCGCGCGCTACCCGACCCTCGCCAAGGCCGTCCCGCAGATCGCCGACCCACTCGTCCGGAATCTCGGCACGATCGGGGGCTCGCTCGCACACGCCGATCCCGCCGGGGATCTCGGCTCCGTGATGCTCGCGCTCGGCGCCACGGTGGTGCTCAAGAGCTCAGCAGGTGAGCGCGAGGTCCCGATCGCGGACTTCCTCGTGGACACCTTCACCACCTCGATCGAGCCGACCGAGCTGCTCACCGAGATCCGGGTGTCGGCGGCCGCACCGCGCTCGGGCGGCGACTACCTCAAGCTGGAGCGCAAGGTGGGCGACTGGGCCACGGTGGCCGTGGCGGTGGCCCTCACGCTCTCGAACGGCTCGATCGAACGCGCGGGCATCGCGCTCACAGGGGTCGGGCTCACCAATATCGAAGCGAAGGATGCCGAGACCGCCCTCACGGGTGCCGCGCCGACCGACGATCTGTTTGCCGAAGCGGGACGGCTCGCGGCTGCGGCCTCGAACCCCGTGGCCGACGTGCGGGGGCCTGAGGAGTACAAGCGGCACATGGTCGAGGTGTATGTACGACGTGGGCTCGCGCACGCGCTCGAGACGGCGAACGCGGCCCAGAGACCGGCCTGAAGACCGGACTGAAGACCGGACTGAAGACCGGACTGAAGACCGGACCGAAGACCGACCTGAAGTCCTTACTGGGAGGAGCACGATGGAGATCGAGGTCAACATCAACGGCGCCGGGCGCACAGCCGACATCGAAGAACGCTTGCTGCTGGTCCACCTGATCCGCGAGGTGTTCAGGCTCACGGGCACCCACATCGGGTGCGATACATCGAACTGCGGTGCGTGCACGGTTCTGCTCGACGGCACGCCCGTGAAGTCGTGCACGATGTTCGGCGTCCAGGCCGACGGGCGCGAGATCACGACCGTGGAGGGCATGATGACCGGGGGTGAGCTCGACCCGGTTCAGGCGGCCTTCAAGGAGCACCACGGTCTCCAATGCGGCTACTGCACCCCCGCCATGATGCTGGTGGGAAAGGCCCTGATCGAGAAGAACCCCGACCCGAGCGACGACGACGTGCGCTGGGCGATCTCCGGCAACATCTGCCGCTGCACGGGGTACATGAACATCGTGAAGGCGATCCAGGCTGCGGCCGCGCAGAAGGTGGGCGCGAGTAGCCCCGCCGCCGTCGAAGCCGCGAACGCATAGAAGGAGGATCGATGGCCACCGACACGGAAGCGATCCGCGGGCTCGGGCACAGCGTCCGCCGCATCGAGGACGACCGGTTCATCCGCGGCGCCGGCAACTACATCGACGATATGATCCTGCCGGGCATGCTCTACATGGCGATCCTGCGCAGCCCCTATGCGCACGCCAAGCTGAACGGGATCGACTCGACCGCGGCCTCAGCCTTGCCGGGCGTCGTGGCGGTGGTTACCGGCGAGCTCATGGCGCAGCACAACCTGGCGTGGATGCCCACGATGTCAGGTGACACCCAGGCGGTACTCGTCACGGATACCGTGCGCTTCCAGGGCCAGGAGGTCACGGCGGTCATCGCCACCGACCCCTACATCGCCAAGGACGCCCTAGAGCTGATCGAGGTCGACTACGACCCGCTCGAGCCGGTGGTCACGCCCCAACGCGCGCTCGAGCCGGACGCACCGGTGATCCGAACGGACAAGGAAGACCAGGCGGACAACCACATCTACCACTGGGAGACCGGTGACAAGGAGGCCACCGACAAGGCCTTCGCCGAGGCGGACAAGATCGTCTCGCTGGAGACGTTCTACCCGCGCTGTCACCCGGCGCCGCTCGAGACATGCGGCTGCGTGGCCGACGTGAACCCCGCGACCGGCCAGGCCACGATCTACATGACGTCGCAGGCCCCGCACGCGATCCGCACCGTGTTCGCGCTCGTGGCGGGACTGCCGGAGGAGAAGATCCGGGTCGTCTCCCCCGACATCGGAGGCGGCTTCGGCAACAAGGTGCCGGTCTATCCGGGCTACGTCGTGGCCACCGCGGCCTCGCTGCTGCTCGGGCACCCCGTGAAATGGATCGAGGAGCGAACGGAGAACCTGATCTCGACGGGATTCGCCCGCGACTACCACATGCGCGGTGAGCTGGCGCTGAAGTCGGACGGCACGATGACGGGGTTGCGCGCATCGCTGCTCGCCGACGAGGGGGCGTTCTTCGCCGACGCGCAGCCGTCCAAGTTCAAGGTCGGACTGTTCCACATCGTGAGCGGCTCCTACGATCTGCCGGCCTGTCACGTGTCTGCCGACGGCGCCTATACGAACAAGGCGCCCGGCGGCGTGGCGTACCGCTGCTCGTTCCGCGTCACCGAGGCCTCCTACCTGATCGAGCGCCTCGTGCAGAACGCGGCCTACGAGATGGACATGGACCCGGCGGACTTCCGCAAGAAGAACTTCATCCAGAAGGACCAGTTCCCATACACCTCGGCCACCGGTTTCGTCTACGACTCGGGCGACTACGAGAAGGCCATGGACGTGGCGCTCGAGAAGATCGGCTATGCCGAGCTGCGCAAGGAGCAAGAGACCGCGCGCGCCGAGGGCAAGCTGTACGGGATCGGGCTTGCGTCCTTCACGGAGGTGGTGGGCGCGGGACCGCACAGGGACTACGACATCCTCGGCCTGAAGATGAACGACGGCGCCGAATTGCGGATCCATCCCACCGGCAAGGCGATCCTCAAGATCAGCGTGCAGACGCAAGGCCAGGGGCACGAGACCACGTTCGCCCAGATCGTGGCCGAGGAGATCGGGATCCAGCCCGAGGACATCAAGGTCATGCACGGCGACACTGACAACACCCCCTACGGGCTGGGCACGTACGCCTCACGCTCCACGCCCGTCTCGGGCGCGGCCACCGCGATGGTGACCCGCCGCGTCCGCGAGAAGGCGCGCAAGCTCGCGGCGCACCTGCTCGAGGTCTCCGAGGAGGACATCGAGTTCGAAGCCGGGAAGTTCTCCGTGAAGGGCGCCCCCGATCAGGTCAAGACGATCCAGGAGGTCGCGTTCGCCGCGTACACGAACTTCCCCGACGGGATGGAGGCGGGTCTGGAGGGCACGTACTACTACGACCCGCCCAACCTCACGTTCCCGTTCGGGACGTACGCGGTGGCCGTCGAGGTCGACCCCGAGACCGGCGAATGGGACGTGCGTCGGATGGTGGCGGTCGACGACTGCGGCGTGCGCATCAACCCGATGATCGTGGAGGGGCAGATCCACGGCGGGCTCACCGAGGGCTACGGGATCGCCAAGATGGAGCTCATCACGTTCGATGAGACCGGCAACTGCATCGGCTCGAACTTCATTGACTACCTGTTGCCGACCGCATGGGAGACACCCAAGTTCGAGCTGGGCGCGACGGTGACGCCGTCCCCGCACCACCCGATCGGGGCCAAGGGTGTGGGCGAGTCGCCCACGGTGGGCTCCCCCGCCGCCTACGTGAACGCGGTGATCGACGCGCTGCGTCCGCTCGGCATCACCAACATCGACATGCCGCTCACCTCGGCCAAGGTCTGGGGCGCGATCCAGGAGGCGAACGCAACCCCTTGAGGCCGGACATCCTCGAGCTTGCCGCCCGCCTTCCTCCGGCAAGCCGGGGTCGACCGCGCTCATCACCGCGGACCGAAGGATCCACGGCTGGCTCGGCGGCGCCTGCGCCGAACCCACCGTGATCCGCGAAGGACTCCGGGCGCTCGAAGACGGCGTCCCTCGCCTCCTGTTCCTCGGCAGCCCCGACGAGCTCGAGGGGCGGCAACGTGAAGGCGTCGTCACCGTGCCGATCGCCTGCCAGAGCGAAGGCGCATTGGAGGTCTACGTGGAACCGGTCATGCCCTCACCGCACCTCGTCGTGATCGGCCGCTCGCCCGCGGTGGACGCCCTGGCGGAGATGGCTGGCGCGCTCGGCTGGCGCACCGTGGTGGTCGATGACGGCGGGGACGCCGGAGGACACCTGTCCGTGGCGCGCGTCGTCACGGAGCTCGACTTGACGGCCGCAGAGATCGAAGAACGATCGTTCGTGGTGGTCGCGACGCAGGGGCACTACGACGAGGACGCGCTCCAGCAGGCGCTCGAAAGCGACGCTGTCTATGTGGGGCTGATCGCCTCGCGCAAACGGGCGGAGGCGGTCTTGGGCTACCTGCGTGATCGAGGGGTACCCGAGGAGGCGCTCGCGCGCGTGCATGCGCCCGCAGGCGTGGACCTCGGTCATCTGCCGAACCAGGAGATCGCGGTGGCGGTCCTCGCGGAGCTGGTCAAGCTGCGCGCCGCGGGCGAGCTCGCCGCAGGCAGCCATGCGCAGGCAGAGCAGGCGCATCACGAGGCCATCGATCCCGTATGCGGCATGACAGTCGATGTCGAGGCGACCCGATCCCGCACGACGCACGCAGGCCGCACGTACTATTTCTGCTCCGCCGGCTGCCGGGAGCGGTTCATCGCGAGCCCCGCCGAGTTCGAGGCGGCAGCCCCTTGACCGACAGGAGTCCCAGGACGTGCTGATCGAGAACGAGTTCACGGTTGCCTCGCCGCCCGATCACCTCTGGAGCGTCCTGCTGGATGTCGAGAAGATCGCGCCCTGCATGCCGGGCGCCGAGCTCACCGAGGTGATCGACGATCGCCATTGGAAGGGCAAGATGAAGATGAAGTTCGGCCCCGTGGCGATGGCGTTCGCGGGGACCGTGGCGATGGAGTCGCGTGACGACGAAGCGCGCCGGGTGGTCCTGCACGCCAAGGGCATGGAACAGAAAGGCAAGGGCGCCGCCAACGCCACGGTCACGTCTTGGGTCGAGCCCGGACCGGCCGAGGGCCAGAGCAGCGTCAAGATGGAGGCGGACATCACGCTCACAGGCGCCGTCGCGCAGCTGTCGCGGGGCCTGCTGCCGGAGATCTCCAAGAAGCTCACGCAACAGTTCGCGGACTGCCTGCAGGCCAGCATGGGCCAGAGCGAAGCTGCGCCGGCGCCCGAGGCCACCTCCGATGCGCCGGTGGTAGCGCCGGCGGCGACGCCCACATCGTCGACCGCCAAGCCCGTAGGCGGGATCGGCCTCGGACTCTCGGCGATCTGGGCCGTCATCAGGGGCTTCTTCGCCCGGCTGTTCGGACCGGCACCGAAGGCGTGAGGTGATCTCGGGCGTCGTGCTCGCGGCCGGGACCGGCTCGCGGTTCGGGGGCACCAAGCAGCTCACCTTGGTGGCGCGCAAGCCCATGGCTCAGCACGCGGTGGACGCGCTCGTGGATGCGGGCGTCGAGGAGCTCCTGGTGATCACCGGCCACGACGCGGAGACCGTCGAGCGCGCGCTGTCGCTCCCGTCCACCGGCCGGTTCATCAGGAACCCGGAGCACCGCAACGGCCAATCGACCTCGCTCGCCGCCGCATTCCACGAGGTGCACCACGACAGCCAGGCGGCCGTGATCCTCATGGCCGACCAGCCCGGAGTTGGACCCGAGGTCGTGCGGGCCCTGATCACACGCTTCCAGCAGACCCGCAAGCAGATCGTGCGGGTTGCCTACCGCGACGGACCCGGCCCCGCCCTGCTCTCTCGGGAGATCTACGCGGAGGCCGGACACCTGCACGGCGACGTGGGCGCGAGAGTGCTCATGGCGAGCCACCCCGAGTGGGTGGAAGAGGTTCCGATCGACGCGGACGCTCCTCGCGACGTCGATACCCCGGAGGATCTGGACGGTCTCTAGGCGCGCGATGCGCCCGGACGGAGCATCTGACGCTCCATGTCCGGCGCCCTGAACCCGAACTTGCGGTAGAGCCCGTGCGCGCCGCGCGTGCCGAGGTGCCACGACAGGTCGCGTTGGGGCCCCAGCTCCACGGATTCGCGCACCAGCTCGGTGCCGACCCCACGACCCTGATACGCCGGGAGCACGAACACGTCGAGCAGGAAGGCGTAGGTGGCGTGATCGCTCGCCACGCGGCAGAACCCGATCAACGCATCGCCGTCATAGATCGCCACGACTCGCGCGGCGTCGTGTATCAGCCGTTCGACGGTCTCACGCGAGCGACCCGCCGCCCAGTAGGACTCCTCGCTGAGGTACCGATGCACCACGCCGACATCGACACGCCCAGGATCATCGTCCAGCTCGAGCCCGTCCGGAAGCGCGAGCCGCATCAGCAGGTGAGTCCCAGCCGCCGGTGCCGTAGGGCCGGCAGCGCCTGGCGGATCCGGCGGAGCTCGATGAAGTCCAGGTCGGCGAGCCATACGCCCGGGCGGTCCTCATCGCCCTCGGTAAGCAAGCGCCCCCACGGGTCGACGATCAGGCTGTGACCGTAGGAGCGTCGCCCCTTCTCGGGATCGCCGAAGGGCCCGCATTGCCCGGGCGCCACCACGAAGCACTGGTTCTCGATCGCACGGGCGCGAAGGAGCGTGTGCCAGTGATCCTTCCCCGTTTCGTGCTGGAACTGCGACGGCACGAGGAGCACCTCCGAGCCCATCGCCATCAGGCCGCGATACAGCTCCGGGAAGCGCACGTCGTAGCAGATCGACAGGCCCACGCGCGCGAACTCGGTGGCGTGGGTCACGAGCTGGTCCCCCGCGCGGATCGTGGCCGACTCGCGGATCGGAGGTTGGCCCGGAAGGTCCACGTCGAACAGGTGGATCTTGCGGTAGCTCGCCACCGCCTCACCGGTCCTGTCGAACAGGAGCGAGGTGTCGAAGACGTGGCCGTCGCCGGATTCGAGCACGCTCCCCGCAAGGAGCCAGATGCCGAGCTCTCGCGCGAGCGCCTCCATCCTGGAGGTAACGGGGCCGGGCACGGGCTCCGCGATCTCATGGCGCCGGGCGGAGGAGCCGAGATAGACGAAGTACTCGGGGAGCGCGGCGAGGTCGGCGCCACGCTCGGCTGCCTCGCGCACGAGCGCCTCCGCCGCGTCGATGTTCGCCGACACGTCGGGTCCCGAGTTCATCTGACAGAGCGCCACGCGCATGCCTTGATGCTACCCAGGTACGCAGGCCAGGTACGATGCGCCGATGCCGCTCGGCCGCTACGCCGTGCTCGGGGATGACGGAGCCCCCGTGGGCACCGAGGAGTTCCGCTGTGCACCCGGGCCTGTGGGCTGGCGCTACTTCAGTGAGGTGCAGACCGACCACCACGAGACGTTGGACGTCGCCGTGGACGCCGACTGGCGCATCGCCCGGGTCCGGGCCGACACGGGATCGCACGACATCCTGTTGGAATCCCAAGGCGATGTCCTAACCGGGTACCGGGATCGCAAGGAGATCGAGATCCCTTACGGCTCCGACATGCACTTAGACGTCTACACGCCGGCAACCAACGCAATCACCGCGCGTCGGCTCGCCGCCACGACGGAGATCGACGTGATCTACCTGGAGCCCGTGAGCCTGGAGCCGAGCCGCGTTCGTCAACGGTACGAGCTCCTGGGCGGCGAAGACGTGACCACCCCAGTGGGGCGCTTCGATGCCGTGCGATGGAGGTTCACCGCACTGGACTCCGGCTGGACGGGCGACCTATGGATCGCGGGCGACGTCGTGGTGGCCTACCAGCACCTCTTCACGCTGGAGTGGTACGACCCGGGCGCCAGCGGCGCCCGGGTCTTGGATCGAGCCTGAGAGCGGATCAGCCGACCTTGCGGGCCTCGACCTCGATCTCCAGGTTGACCTTCTTGCCCACCAGGAATCCGCCGGTCTCGACCGCGACGTTCCAGGTGAGATCCCAGTCCTCTCGGACGAGCTCGGTGGCGGCTGTGGCCGAGAAGATGGTGTTGCCGTAGGGGTCCTGTCCCCAGCCCAGGTACTCGCCCTTGAGCGTGAGTGGCTTGGACTGGCCCTTGATCGTGAGGTCACCGTCCATCTCGAAGCCGTTGCCGCCGGTGTGGCGGATCGCCGTGCTCTTGAACGTCATCACGGGGTGGTTCTCGGACTCGAAGAAGTCGGCGCTCTTCAGATGATCGTCACGCTGTTCGACGTTGGTCTGGATGCTGTCCGTCTTGATCTCCACTTCGACGGAGGAATCCGTGGGGGTCTCGCCCACCAGGATCGTGCCTGCGAACTCGGTGAAGCGCCCCCGCACTTTGGTGAGCATGTGACGAGCCGCGAACCCGACCTCTGTGTGGGCGGTATCGAGCTCGTACTTGCCTGCGGGCGGCAAGGAGATGCCGTCGATCTCACGCGTTGCTTCTGCCATCGGTGTGCCTCCTTCGATCCTGCGGTCACCGCCCCCGCGGTAACTCAACATCTGTGCTAACAGAACCGAAGCTACTATGTATTCCGGAGTTCAACAGGGGCCGTCGCCACACGCGCGCAGAGAGGATGGGTTCGATGACCGAAGAAGCCACGATCTGCCCCCATTTCCAACGGGCCGCCGAGCTGGTGGCCAAGCGCTGGAACCCGCAGATCGTGCGCGCCCTGCTGGCAGATGTCTCGCGGTTCTCCGACCTTCGGGCCACGATCCCGCAGATCTCCGATGCCCTGCTGTCAGAACGACTGAAGGAACTCGAAGCCGCTGGGATCGTCACGAGGACGGTGACTCCCCAGACACCGGTGCGGATCGACTACGGACTCACCGAACGCGGCCGCGACCTGTCCAAGGTGATGGACGAGCTCGCGGCCTGGGCGGAGCGTTGGGCCGTGCCCGCCCGCCCCTAACCGGTGGCGCGGTCCGCGGTCTCCAGCACCTCATCGATGATCTCGAAGCCCTCGGCGAGCTGTTCCGAGGTGATCGAGAGCGGCGGGTTGGTCATGATCCCGTTGAACCGCACCATCGTGAACAGCCCGCGGTCTAGTAGCGCGCGGTTGATGGAGGCCATGGTCTCGTTCAACACGTTGAACGGGCTGAGCGGCGCCATGCTAACGCGGTCCTTCACCAGCTCGAGGATCCCGAACAGCCCGAGGTTGCGATAGCGGCCTACGCTGGAGTGCTTGGCGGCCAGCTCCACGTGGTGACGATGCATCTCGGCGCCCAGGCGCTTGGCGTTGCCCACCAGGTCGTCCTCCTCCATCACCTGGATCGCGCCGAGCGCGGCGGCGCAGCTGAGCGGATGCGAGTTGTAGGTGAGCCCGCCGTAGAATACGTGCTCGTCGAAATGTGCGGCGATAGCCGGAGAGATCGCGAGCGCGCCGAGCGGCAGATAGCTCGACGTGAGCCCCTTGGCGGTGGACATGAGGTCCGGCACGATGTCCCAGTGGTTCACGCCGAACCACTCCCCGGTGCGCCCGAACCCACACATGATCTCGTCGGCGATCATGACGATCCCGAACTCGGTGCAAAGGTCGCGCACGCCCTGCAGGTACCCCTCGGGCGGGATCAGGATGCCGTTCGTGCCGGCGACCGTCTCCAGGATGAAGGCCGCGATCGTCTCGGAGCCCTCCAGCTCGATCGTCTCCCGCAGCAACGCCAGCGAGGTCTCAGCGTCGTCGAACCCACGCTGCGTGCCGTGGTAGGGGTCGAGCACCCGCACCACGCCGGCCATGGGTGGCTGCTCGTTCGCCCAGCGGCGCGGGTCGCCCGTGAGGTTGATCGTGGCGTACGTGGCTCCGTGGTAGCTGCGGTAATGCGCGAGCACCTTCTGCCTGCCCGTGTACGTCTTGGCCATGCGGATCGCGTTCTCGTTGCACTCGGCACCCCCGAGCGTGAAGAACGACTTCTCCAGATCGCCGGGCCAGAGCTCCGCGAGCTTCTGACCGAGCCGCGCGCGCGTCTCGAAGGCCATGAACGGGGAGATGTACGGGAGCGTCTCGGCCTGCTTCGCGATCGCGTCGAGCACGCGCTTGTCGCCGTGGCCGATGTTCACGCCCATGAGCTGGGAGTTGAAGTCGAGGTAGCGCGTGCCGTCGGTGGTGTAGAAGTACACGCCCTCGGCGCGCTCGACCGGCAACGGCATGACCTTGGCCTGCGCCTGCCAGTCGAACAGCGTGTGCCGCTTGGAGAGCGCCACGATCTCCTCGGAGGAGAGCGGAGCGAGCTCGGCCATCGATCTCACGTCCCTTCAGGTGTGGGCCACGCGAGGAATCTTCGCAGAACGGCGCCGGGCCGCCCGCGTCAGGCGCTCTTGAGCACCTGACCACCTTTCATCACGAAGGGGATGTTTTCGAGCAGGGTCACGTCGTCGGTGGGGTCGCCTGCCACGGCCACGAGGTCGGCGAACCGGCCGGGCGCGATCGAGCCCACCTCGTCCTGCCACCCGAGCAGCTTGGCGCTGACCACGGTTGCCGACTCGATCGCCTGCATGGGCGTCATGCCGTGGCGCACCATGTACGCGAACTGCCGCCCCACCAACCGGTGCGGGTACACACCGCTGTCCGTTCCGTAGGCGATCTTCACGCCGGCCTTCACCGCCTTGGCGAAGCCCTCGCGCTGAGCCTCGGTGGTCTCGTCGTTCTTGCGGAGCTTGCTCGCGGGCCAGCCTTCGGCGCGCCCGACCTCCGCGATCCAGTCGCCGCAGTAGAGGTCGGGCACGAGGTAGGTCCCGTGCTCGACCATGAGGTCGATGCACGCGTCGTCCATCAACGAGCCGTGCTCGACCGAACGCACGCCCGCGCGCACGGCACGCTTGATGCCTTCGGCTCCGTGGGCGTGCGCGGCAACGAACGTGTCGTAGAGCGCGGCCTCCTGCACCGCGGCGCGGATCTCGTCCTCGCTGAACTCGGGCGCGCCCGGCTCGGTGCCCTCGGTGAGGACCGCGCCCGTGGCGATCACCTTGATGAAGTCCGCGCGATGCAGGATCTCGCGCACGACCTTGCGCACCTCGTCCACCGAGTTCGCGACGCCGAAGCGCAGGTCGCGGGGGAGCCGTTCGTCCACATCCACCGCGAGGCCGGGGACATCGCCTCCGCCCGCAGACGACGTCACGTAGGCGCCCGCGCAGCGCATCCGCGGGCCCGGTGTCCATCCCGCGGCGATCGCGTCGCGCAGCGCCACGTCCACGAACGCCCGGAACGTCCCGACATCGCGCACCGTCGTGAAGCCGGCCATCACGGTGTCTCGCGCGTTGCGCACCCCTGTGAGCGCCTCCTGTGCGGGTGTGCGCACGACGAGCGCGGCGTAGGTCTCGTTCCCCTCCACCTCGCCGATCATGTGCGCGTGCATGTCCATCAAGCCTGGAAGCACCGTGCGATCCGACAGATCGATCGTTGTCTCCGCCTGCGGAGCGTCGGCGATCGGCACCACCGCCTCGACGCGTTCTCCGCAGATCACCACGGCCTGGTCCCTGCGCACCTCACCGGCGTCGACATCGATCAGACGTCCGGCACGAACCACGGTCACGGCCTCGGAATTCGGCATGGCCGCAGCATATCCGCCGGCGTCAGGCCTCCAGCGTCTGAAGCTCCGTGTCGATCGCCTCACGCAGCTGGTCGCCGAAGAACGCGCTGCTGTGGCCCGGGAGCACGCGGCGCACCGGGAGCGCTCGCAGTCGCCTCAGCGATGTCATCGCCGCAGGCGGATCGTCGAAGGAGAGTTTGTCTCCCAGGTACATCGTGTCGCCACTGAAGAGCAGGCCGGTGGCCGATTCCCAGAGCGCGATCGAGCCGGGCGTGTGCCCGGGCACGTGCAGGACCTCGAACTGTCGGTCGCCGAGGTCGATCACGTCGCCCTCGACCACCCTCGAGGTGAGCTCAGCGCCCAGGCTCACCCAGCCTTCGTCGTCGAAGTCCTCGGAGGGAAGCGCCGAGACCGCCATGCGTGGGACGGGATATCCGTAATACGCGAACATCTCCGCTGTGCCCTCGGGGTAGTCGTCCACGTGCAGACGCATCGGGAACGGGCGGCGGATATCTTCAGCATCCTCTGCGTGCCCGCGGCGATCCTCGAACTCGCGCAGCCCGCCCACGTGATCGAAATGACCATGCGTGACCACGGCCACCACCGGTCGATCCTCGGTGAGGTGCGCCAGCGCGGGGCGAAGGGGCCCGATCCCGTTCGCGGTGTCTACCACAAGGTCCGCCTCGCGCCCACGGACGTGCCACACGTTGGATTCGAGCATCGGGTCGACGTGCAGCTCGGTGAGGCGCGTGATGCCGTCATCGAGCTTGGCCACCATGTGCCACTCGGACGCTACGGGCGGGCGCCAGGCGTGCGCGGTCATATGCGATCCCCGAAGCAGACGACGCCGGCAGGCTCGCGCAGGCAATGCGCGGACGTCATCGACGCGTTGTAGCTCCCCACGTTCAGCGCGGCGACGATGTCGCCTTCTCGCACGTCGGGGAACGGGTAGTCCTCAGCGAACAGGTCGTCGCCCTCGTTGATGTTCCCGCTGATCGTGACCGCGTGCGTCGGCTCGGCGTCGGCCGCTCGGCACAGCACGAGGTCGAGCGACTCCTTGTACACGAAACGCTCGCACATCACGTTCCATCCGGTGTCGAGCCCCACGAACGTATGCCCGTCACGATCCTCCACCGTGGTCACCTCCGCCAGGTGCACGGCGGACTCCTTCGCCAGGAAGTCGCCTGGCTCGGTCGTGACGAGGACGTCGAGAGGACCCAGGTGTTCGGCGAGGATCGCGGCCCACGCGTGCATGTCGAGCGGCACGTCGCTCGGCGCCTGCGGGACGCCCAGTCCCCCACCCGTGTTGACCTCCTGGATAGGGCACCCGAGGTCACGCAGTCTCCGCGTCATCTTGGCGACGCGCCGCACGGTCTCTGCGAAGACGTCGAGCTCGCGGCTCAGGTAGCCGTCACCCACGTGGAAGTGCACGGTGTCGATCGTGAGGGAGTGGGCTCGTGCGATCGCCACGGCTTCATCGAGCGACTCGGGCAGGATGCCGAACTTGGTGGGCTTCGGGCCGGTGTAGAGCGTGGCGCCGCTGCCTGCGCGCGACGCGCCGATCCGTGGGTTCACGCGGATCCCGATGTTCGACCCGCGCGCACGCCGCCCCACACGGTCCAGCTGTGACAGCAGGTCCACGTTGAGGTGCACGCCCGCGTCGAGGATGGCGTCGAGGTCCCGCTCGGACACGTTGGTGCCGGTGTAGCTGATCTCCTCCGGCTGCCAGCCGTGCTCCAAGGCCCAGCGCACCTCGCCGGGCGAACACGCATCCATCCCGACCGATCCGGGCTCGCCCGGCGCACCCAGGGCGCGCACGAACGCCAGCAGGTCGGGCTCGCGCTGGGCCTTGAGAGCCAGACGCACCAGCCCGTGCACCCCCGCGTCAGCGAAGGCTCCCTGGAGCGCGCGCGCCTGCTCTTCCACACGGATGAGGTCGTAGGCGTAGAGCGGGGTGCCGTTCGTGCGGGCGACTTCCTCGGCGTCACGCCCGGCGATCCTCAGACGGCCGTCCTTGGCCTCCAGACCGGTACGCGACCACCAGGTCCGCTCGTGCACCGGCGCCGCTCGCATGGCGGAAGGCTACCGCGACGAAGGCAACTGGTGGAGGTGAGGGGATTTGAACCCCTGGCCCCTGCCGTGCGAGGGCAGTGCTCTACCGGGCTGAGCTACACCCCCAGGAAGCCTTCAGCCTAGCAAAGCCCTCCGACCCGCCGGACCGTCTACTCTTCGCGAAGGCGCCGTGCGTGCTCGGCGTCCTGGAGCAGATCGCGGGTGAGTCCGTCCAGGGCCACGCCGATCAGGCGTTGGCGGGGCCAGCGGCGCGCACCACGACGTGCACGCGGTCACTCTCGCCCAGCGCGCCCATGCCGTTGAACGTGGGGCGCGCCCACGTGCTGCGGCCTTCTGCAGCGTGGCGGACGGGGGCAGGACGCACGTGGGCGGCCGGGACCTGGGCCGCGCGCGCCCGATCGTACAGGTGTGCCTGCGAGGACTGAGATCTCACCGAAAGCAGGAGCCACGTGTAGATCCCCGTGAGGGCACCGAGGATCATCGTGAGGGTCCAAACCTGTCGAAGGGGCGGCACCAGCCCGATCAGGAACGTGATGCCGATCGATTCGAGGAGGAAGGTGAAGACCTGACGACGGCGCTCGCGCGCGCGGGAACGCTTCCGTTCCGCGGGACCCATGAACCTCGACCCCTTGCGAGGCGTCACGATCCAGCGGCCGCTGGTTCCCTGCATCTCAGTCTGTGCCAAGAGCTCCATCCTGTGCTCGAAGGCTTCGACGCTTGCCTGCGGGGAATAGGTGCGACGCCCGGCAGGCACGAGGAACGCCACCCACATGATGCCTAACGCGGCCAGGAGCAACCATCCCAAGGCCCAGCCTCCCGTCGTTCGCGAGCCTCCTGAGGCACTACATCTAGGCTGGAACCGGAAGCTAGCACCACATCTGGGGGCCCACAATCACATCCATGTGATTCCAGAACTTTTCTCGCAAGCCGCCATCCGGCCACCTCGCGTTCATCCGAACCGGGTACGTCCGGTGCGGTCGAAGGGCATCGGGCCGATCGCGATGCCTCAGCCTTCGGCGCGATAGTCGCCGGACTTACCGCCTGATTTCGAGAGCAGGCGGAGCCCATCGATCCTCGCCGCACGGTCGAAGGCTTTCGCGGTGTCGTACAGCGAGAGCGCGGCCACCGCCGCCCCCGTGAGCGCCTCCATCTCGACACCGGTGCGGTCCACCGCGCGCACGGTGCTCTGCACGCGGATCCGTCCCGCGGCTCGGTCCGGTTCGATGGCGAGGTCGGCGCCCGTCACGCGGATCGGGTGGCAATGGGGCAGCAACCGCGGGGTTTCCTTGGCCCCGATCACCCCGGCGATCTTCGCGGTTTGTATCGGGTCGCCCTTCTTTGTACCAGCCAGGAGATGGCCCACGGCCTCGGGCGTCATCGCGACCCAGCACTCGGCGGTGGCCTCGCGCGACGTCTCGGCCTTGGCGCCCACCTCGACGATCCGGGTGATGCCGTCGGCCCCCGCCTGCTCGGACGTCACCGCTCAGTCCTCCGAGGAACGGAACACCTGTACGCGCACCTGGGACCCCGCGGGCGCCATCTCGATCCCGGGAGGGATCATCGCGAGTCCGTTCGCGCGCGCCACGGTGGAGATGAGGTTGGATCCGCGGGCGCCCGTGGGGGTGGCGCGCCAGCCCTCGCGCGTGCGCTGCACCACCACCCGCGCGAACTGCATCTTGCCCTTGGGGCCCGAGACGTCGTGGGTGAGCACGGCCGTGATCTCCGGGCGGCCCAGGTTGGTCCGGCCCATCATCTTCAGGATCGCAGGCCGCACGAACTGCTCGAAGCTCACGAACACGCTCACCGGATTGCCGGGCAACCCCCAGTATGGTTTGCCCTCCACGTGGCCGAAGCCCTGCGGCATCCCCGGCTGCATCGCGACCCTGTAGAACTCCACGTCACCCCGGCGGAAGAAAGCGGCCTTCACCACGTCACGCTCCCCCACGCTCACGCCGCCGGAGGAGATGAACGCATCGGCCTGGACCTCATAGGCGAAGACCATCTCCTTGAGCTGTTCCACATCGTCGGCCACGATCCCGGCGAGCACGGGCATCGCGCCTGCTTCGCGCAGCGCGCCGAAGATCGTGTAGGCGTTGGAGTCGCGCACCTGCCCGAAGTCGGGCGTTTCGGTAGGCGCGATCAGCTCGTCACCGGTGGAAAGCACCACCACCCGCGGGCGCGGGTGCACCATCGGCGCGGGATGTCCCGCGTTGGCGAGCAGCCCGAGCTCGGGCGGCCCGAGCCGCTTACCGGCCGGCACCAGCACCTGACCGGTCTTGACGTCCTCGCCGGCAGGGCGGACGTGCTTGCCCATGGGTGGCGCCTCGAACAGCCTGACGGCGCGCTCGGCGGCCTCGGCGTTCTCCACCGGTACGATGCAATCGGCCCCTGCCGGGATCGGCGCCCCGGTGGCGATCTGCACGGCCTCGTTGTGGCCCACCGTCACGTCGGGACGATGTCCGATCCTGGACCGTCCCACCACGACAAGTTCGACCGGCTGCTTCGGAGAGGCGCCCTCGACGTCTGCCGCGCGAACGGCGTAACCGTCCATGCCCGAGGACGCGAATTCTGGGAGATCGATCGTAGCCACGATGTCGTGGGCGGCCACGCAGCCGTAGGCGTCGGTGAGCGGCAGCTCGAGCGGGGCGAGGGACTTCACGGCGGCGAGCACACGCTCGCGGGCGTCCTCGACGGAGACGAGGCCTTCGGGCGAGTCGTGATCGTGCACGTGGGGATGCTCGGCCATACCCGGCAGTCTACGGGGGGATGGAGCGTGACCGCCTTCGGAGCGAGCTACCGTCCCTCGAAGCGTGCGGCCTGGTCGTCGGTCATCCACACGGGGCGGACGCCGTGGCCGGCCGTGGAGATGTGGTTCTCCTCCACCTCCTCGCCATATTCCCAGGCCTCGGCGCGCCGGATCGCGAGGATCGCGTTGATCTCGCCGGCGTGGTACTGCCAGTGCCCGGCCACCATCGCGACGATGTCGCGCAGAGGTTCCGTGCTGAGCCAGTGAAGAGACCTCGGCTGGTCGAGATCGGCGGGTTCCTCGACGGATGCGAGCCAACCCTCGTAGCTGCGCTCGAACCATGCCAAGACCTCTTGCACATACTCCTCAGTCGGCTCGATCCCATCGCGAAGCCCGCGCGGCCAGTCGATCCGCTCCCAATCGCTCGGCTCCTCGTCGAACGCGCACGAGTGATACACGGCGCTCCACCCGGCGACGTGCTTCGTCAGACCGATGATGGAACGGAAGCCGCCCCCGGCATCGAGCGCTTCATCGATCGAGATGCCGCGGACGTTATCGGCGAACACACGATGCGCCTCCTCCAGGACGGAACGCGCGAGGAGATGCTCGGCTCCCATCAGCCGATGATGACACCTCTTCGCGCTGTCCGGACCCCGAAACTCATTTGGCGACCATGCGATCCCATGCCGTCCCGTCTCGGCGGGGGGGTGGTCGCCGGATGCCCTAGGGGATCATCTTGACTCGCATGCCAAGGTCCTTGTCGTTCACCCGCGTTCGGTGGTGAGCGCCCCGCCGCCGACATTGCCGTAGGAGCGGCATGCCATCATCACTAAGGTCTGCCACGGTCGGGGGGTCGTCTGCTTCATTTCTTGCGGTCGATGGACTCCACGACCCATGTGACCGCTCCCTCCTCCGCGCGCGAGGTGCAGGTAAGACGCATCGGCGTCAGCCTCCGCCGTGCCATGACCACCACGGCCTCGCCTTCGGGCAACCCCAGATGGACCTGGGCGAGATCTCCCTGCTGCGTAACGTCCCGGACGCGCACGTCGTCGATGCGCTCGAGTCCGAGCCGGGTCCTCACCGCTTGGTCGGCGGCCTGCGCCGGCATCGGATGACTCGTGCGGCCTCGGTACAGGTCGAGCACGATGCGGCCTTCGGCATATGCCGCGAGTATGGCGGCCCCTCGTTCCGGCTCGACGCGTCCGAACACGAGCCCGTGCGGGAACACCACCATGTTGCCGGCGAAGCGGTCCCCGCCCACATGCGTGCTCTCCCACACCGCGTCGGGGAACGCCTCGGCGGCGGCCGAGGCCAGCGGCCTGCCTCGCTCGGCGCAACAGACATCACGGCGTCCGTGCGTGCAAACGACGGCCACGGGGTGGTAGACCGCAAGCTCGAACGATGGATGATCGAGTGGATCGAGGCCCGCAGCGGTGTCGATGCGGTCGAGGGTCGTCGCGCCGATCCATGCCTCGGCCGTGTCGACCGCGAAGCAGGTGTGGGCGCCGCGCTCGGCGCGCTTCGGACGCCGGATCAGCAGGACCCGGGCCCCCGTGCGGCGCCCGAGCGCGCGGAGCTCGGCGCCCAGCCCGGGGGGCAACCGTGCGTCCAGCAGGCCGTCACGGCCCCATGGGCCGGGGTGCTCGATCAGCAGCCAGCGCCTGATGGTCGAAGCGGTGCCGGCGAGCGGTTCGGCCGCCGACTCACTTCGTAGCGAGCAGCGATCGGAGCGATCGATCACCGAGGACGGGCCTCGGGACCCGGCCATGGCGAGATGGCGGTCAACAACCCTTCGCGGATCAGCCTGCGAACGAGCACCGCCCGGCTCGCCGCGTCGGGAACGACGTCGCCGAGGTCGCCGACCTGAAACGCATCGCGCTCGGCGATCCGTCGCATCGCGGGCTCGAGCCAGAGCGGCATGCGCACCCGGCGATCGCCCAGCAGGATCGCGAGCCCTTCGGGACGCAGACGCACCTCGCAGACAGCACCAGGGCGGCGAGCGACGACCGACCCGTCATCGAGATCGACCGGCTCCGCTCGCTCCAGGATCGCGCCGCGCGCGAGCTGCGCTCGGACCGACAAGAAACGGTCCGCTCGACGCTCGAGCGTTCCACGGGCGTCCTCAGCCACGAGACGATCGGCCGCCGCTCGCATCCGGGCTGCGAGTTCCTCGGCGTGTCGACCGGGTTCATGCAACCACCCTGCCGGCAACGGGTCATCGAGGGACGGATCGTTGGTAGCAGCCGTCCACGCTCCGCCCAGGACGTCGCGCCAGGTCACGACGTGCACACCTACTGTGAGATGACCCGAGACGGCTCCCTGGGCCGACGCCGCGTGGGGCGTGCCTTTCGGCATGTAGATCGTGTCGCCCGGCCCGACCTCGGCATCGAGCGGTGGACGCTCGGCTTCGGTCGGTGCGGCATGCACCTCCCACCGCTTGCGCCCGAACGCCTGCAGCACGAAGACGTCGTGCGGGTCGTGATGCAGATCGAGGCCCTGCGCTCCGGCAGGCGTGATGTAGGCGTTCACCTGGCACGGGTGCCCGACCTCCAATTCGAGGTCACGGCAGAACCGCGTGACCGGCTCCGACCAACGGTGCAGGGCCTGCAACACGATCGTCGCGCCCTGCTCGAACAGCGACGCGACCGCCGACGGGTCGACGATGCCCGCCAGGTCGCGCGAGCCCGCCCTCCCCGTCCGGGTGTATGCCGACTCGGGGATCCGCTCCCCCGCCCTCACCAGCCTGAAGAACGGCGTGCGCAACGCCGTGGTCGTCAGGAACCGATCGACATCGTCCAGCGTGAGCAGATCGGCGAACCCGCCCGGATCGCTCTCACGTGAGACCGCCGCACGCTTGGCCCAGTCCTCGGCGAGGAAGCGGATAACGTCACTCGTGCAACGGGCGAGCGCATGACTGGTATGGGCGCCCTTGGTCGGTGTCGCCAGCGTCACGAGGTGGCCGTGTCGGTCCCGTCTGCGTCGGTGCCGTCGCCGTCGGTGCCGTCGGTCGCGTCGCCGTCGGTGCCGTCCGCATCCTTTCCGTCGCCGTCGGTGCCGTCGGTGTCGCGGGGGCCGGTCTCCTTCGATGGGGCGGCGCCCGGAACCTCGGTCGACATGTCCTCGTCGCGCAGCTCATTGCCCTCGTTGCCGGTGGTCTCTTCCATCGTTCCCTCCCTTGTGCCGTGGTGCCCGGTCAACCCGCGACCGTCGTTGCTCCTGGATGTCCCTTCACGATTCTCCAAGCCAACAGCCGCGCGCAGTTCCTTCATATCTTCCTCGATGTCGGTGTCCGTAAACTGAGCTGCCATGTGCTCCATCAGATCGGCGAGCCCGTCCGCGATGGCATTGAGCTTGTGCTGGGTCGCTTGATCGTTCCGCGTCTGGCTGTTCTGCAGGAGCGCCACCAGCAGGAACGTGATGATCGTCGTCGTGGTGTTGATCTCCAGTTGGTACTGGGCCTCCAGGAACGGACTCAGGGATCCGCGGGAGAAGACCAGGATCAACCCTTGCGCGAGCCACGTGAAGACGAGGACGAGGCACATGGCGAAGAACGGGGCGCGGCTCGCGAGCGTCGCAGCCATACCGGCGAATCGGTCGAAGAAGCCCACGCGGCTGGACACGTCGCTGGGCATGAGCACGACCTGTTTGCGGTCCTTCATGGCAACTCCTTCTCCCCCGGCACGTTATCGCGGTTCCGTCGCCCGCCAAGTATCCGCCCGCGTGGGGGCCCGATCGGCGCAGATCTCATCCCCCGGAGTTGCCTTGCTCTGGGGCTATCCTGCCCCCGTGCAGCGTGCCACCGGTTTCGCTCGGCTGGGTGCGGATCGGATCGCCTACGAAGTCGTTGGATCCGGTTCGATCGACCTCGTGCTGTCTGCCGGCAGCTTCGGAGCGTTCGACACCGACTGGGAGGACCGAAGGCCGAGCTGTTCTTGCGTCGACTCGCTTCGTTCGTCCGCCTGATCCGGTTCGATCGTCGCGGCACGGGAGGCTCCGACCCTCTGCCGCTCGACGCGCTCCCGCCGTGGGAATCCTTCGCCGAGGAGCTGGAAGCAGTGATGCGCGAGGTCGACTCCGAGCGCGCGACGATCATGGCGAGCTATGACGCGGGGCCGATGGGGATGCTGTTCGCCTCCACCAAGCCCGAACGGACCGCGGCCCTGATCCTCGTCAACACCAGCGCGAAGTATGTCGTGTCCGACGACTCTGAACAACTGAGCACGACCATGGGCGACCGTTGGGGCAGTGACCAGCACGTCGAGCTCCAGGTGCCGAGCCGAGCCGACGACCCAAGGTTCCGGGCGTACGCGAAGAAGACACGCATGATCGCCGGTCCTGCCGCCGCGGAGGCTTACTTCCGCGCGATGTTCGCCGCCGACGCCCGCGCGTTGCTCCCGGCCATCCACGTCCCCACGTTGGTGCTGCATAGAACCGCCTACCGGTTCATGCCGCTCGCGCACGGTCGTTACCTCGCTCAGCACATCTAGGGTGCAACGATGGTCGAGCTTCCGGGCTCCGACGGTCCTATCTATTGGGACCACGCCGAGGAGGCGCTGGGCGCCGTGCAGCGCTTCCTGTCGGAGGTGGCGCCCTCGGCCCCCGCGGACCGGGTCCTGGCGACCGTCCTCTACACCGACATCGTGGACTCCACCGGCAGCCTCGAACGCGCGGGCGACGCGCGGTGGCACGAGCTGCTGGATGTGCACGACGATCTTGCGGCACGTCTCGTGAGCGGCAACGGGCGTCTGGTCAAGACCACCGGGGACGGGATCCTCGCGACCTTCGACGGCCCGGGGCGGGCTATCCGCTTCGCGACGAACTTTCAGGAACAGCTCTTTGCGCTCGGCCTGCGCATCCGCACCGGCGAGGTGGAGCTGCGCGGCGAGGATATCGGCGGGATGGCTGTCCACCTGGCCGCACGCATCATGGCAGAGGCGGGCGAGGGCGAGATCCTGGTCTCCAGGAAGGTGAAAGACCTGGTGGTGGGTTCCGATCTGGCGTTGGAGGATCGAGGGATGCATCGCCTCAAGGGCATCGAGGGCGACTGGCAGTTGCTTGCGGTGCCCTTGAGCGGTCGAGGCGTTCCGTCGTAGGCTCAGAGGCGATGGCTACCTACGAGTACGTCTGCCTCGGCTGTGAGCACCACTTCGAGGAGCACCGGTCCATGACCGCATCCGTGGACACGGCCCTGGCTTGCCCCGAGTGCGGGAGCGATCGGGTGCGGCGCCGGTTCTCGATCTTCGCGGCCGGAGGAACGGCCGCCGGTCGGACCCCGAGCCCCGGCCCGTCAACCGGCGGCGGCGGTTGCTGCGGCGGGTCGTGCGCCTGTGGTGGATGACGGCAGCGGCGCGCTCAACGGCAGGCGCGGCGGGGTCGCCGAGGCAGCGCATCTAGGTGATGAACGCACGATGCTCAAGGGCTTCCTCCAACGGCAGCGTGACCTCGTGTCGTGGAAGCTCCAAGACGTCACCGACGAGACCCTTCGATCTGCCGTCACCCCCACGGGCGTCGATGCACATGGCGTGGTCCGTCACCTCGAGAACGTGGAGCGCTCGTGGTTCCGCGAGCGTTTCGCGGGCGAGCAGGATCTCGCGTTCGACTGGACCGACGAGGATCCCGACGGCGAATGGCACGTACCCGAGGACGTTAGGATGGCCCGGCTCCTTGCCGCCTACGCCGCCGAGACCCAGCGCTGCGACGCCGTGATCGAGGCCGCACCGTCGCTCGACGCCGTGGCCGCAGCGAGCAAGGTCAACCTGCGCTGGATCATGATGCACATGATCGAAGAGACCGCACGTCACCTCGGACACCTCGACCTCCTGCGCGAGCAGGCCGACGGCGCCGTCGGTGAGGAACCGGACTGAGGCTGGAGAGGCAGCCACGGGAGGGAAATGTTGTGAACGTGAGAAACGTGCAGAAGGTGCCGCTGTTTGCAAGCCTCAAGAAGAAGCAGCGCCAGCAGGTAGCCAGGTGGGCCGATGAGATCGACGAACCGGCGGGCTACCACCTGCTGGATCAGGGACGATTCGCGCACGAGTTCTTCGTCCTGCTCGAGGGAGCCGTGGAGATCCGACAGGACGACGTCCACATCAACGACCTCGGGCCCGGCGACTTCTTCGGCGAGATCGCTCTCGTCGAGAACGTACGACGGACCGCGACCGTGGTGTCGACCACGCCCGTGCGCGCGATCGTGATGAACGAGCGGGATTTCGGCGAGATGCGGCGGGAGATGCCGGCGGTGGCCGCCCGGATCGAGGCCGCGATCCGTGAACGTTCACCCGGCGCGCAGAGATAGCCGGCCTCGCTGAGGCGCTCCGGTGCTAAACGAGCTTCTTGCGCTGCACCAGTTCGGCGAGGTACGTGCGGAACTCCGGCCCGACATCGTCGCGCTCGATCGCCGTTTCGACGGTGGCCTTGAGGTAGTCGAGGCGATTGCCAACATCGAAGCGCCCGTGGTCGAACGCGAAGGCGTACACCGCCTGCTCCTGCGCCAACAGGTTGATGGCGTCGGTGAGCTGGATCTCATCGCCGCGGCCTGGCTTGGTGTGCCGGATCGCCGAGAAGATCTCCGGCGTGAACACGTAGCGCCCGATCGCCGCGAGGTTCGACGCCGCCTCCTCGGGCGCGGGCTTCTCCACAACCGTGATCACGCGGGCGAGGTTCTCGTCGACGAACTCGGGGGTGATGCACCCGTACAGCGAGATCTCTTCGCGCGAGACCTCCTGGCCTGCCAGCACGCTCCGACCGTACTTCTCGTGCACGCGCAGCATCTCGGGAAGCAGCGGCATCGAGGGTTGGATCAGGTCGTCGCCCAGGAGCACCGCGAAGGGTTCCCCGCCCACGTGCGGCTCGGCGATGCTCACCGCGTGCCCCAGCCCCAACGCCTCGCCCTGGCGGATGTAGTGGATGTCGGCGATCTCCGAGAGCGCGCGCACCTGCTTCAGCTCGTCGAACTTACCCTTGGCTTCCAGGAACTGCTCGAGCTCGACGTTGCGGTCGAAGTGGTCCTCGATCGAGCGCTTGTTGCGTCCGGTGATGATGAGGATGTCGGTGAGCCCGGCCCGCACGGCCTCCTCGACCACCAGTTGGATCGCCGGCGTGTCGACGACCGGGAGCATCTCCTTGGGCTGGGCCTTGGTGGCCGGAAGGAAGCGCGTGCCGAGCCCGGCGGCGGGGATGACGGCCTTCCTGACCTTCACGGTGCCCTCCCTTGCGAAGGAAGGCGAGTGTACGCGGCGCGTTGCCTCAGGCGCCAGTCCTGCCGGTGGGCTAGGGCATCCGCCCCTGGGACGCGGAGCGACCCGCCGACTCGTTGCCGCCCGGCCTCGTCCCGGCGCACCCCGGAGCCTCGGCTACACTCGACCGGCCATGCCCACGTACGAGTACATCTGCAAGGGATGCGGCCACCTATTCGAGATCGTGCAGTCCATGAGGGACGACGCGCTCACCGCATGTCCCCAGTGTGGCGGCGCGCTCCGCAAGGTGTTCGCACCGCCCGCCATCGCCTTCAAGGGGCCGGGCTTCTACGCCACGGACAGCCGCCAGAGGGCCAAACCGGCACCCACGGACAAGAAGAAAGAGGCTGCGGCGGGCACCACCGATGCCCAGATAGAGAAGAAGGCCGAGAAGAAGACCGAGACGAGCACCGAGAAGAAGGTCCACACCAAGAGTAGCTCGGACGGCTCGGGCGGTTCCTCGGGCACCGATGCGAAGATGTAGGAGGGTGCATGACTACCGCCGAGATCGGCGTATTCGGCGGGTCCGGGTTCTACTCGTTCTTGGACCAGACCCAGACCGCCGAGATCGACACCCCCTACGGCAAGCCGAGCGCGACTCCCGTGATCGGCGAGGTGGGCGGGCGGCGCGTGGCGTTCATCCCGCGCCACGGCGTGAAGCATGAGTATCCGCCGCACAAGGTCCCGTACCGGGCCAACCTGTGGGCGATGAAGGAACTCGGCGTGGGACGGGTGCTGGGACCCAGCGCTTGCGGGTCGCTGCAGCCCGGGGTGAAGCCCGGCGACTTCGTGATCTGCGACCAGCTGGTGGACCGCACACGCGGCCGCACGAACACCTTCTACGACGGACCCCTCACCACGCACGTCTCCTTCGCCGACCCGTACTGCGAGGTGATGCGCGAGGTCACCATGGCGCAAGGGCGCGCGCTCGACATCCCGCTGCACGAGCGCGGGACCGTCGTGGTGATCGAGGGGCCCCGGTTCTCGACGCGCGCGGAGTCCGCTTGGTTCGCGAGCGCGGGCTGGGAGGTCATCAATATGACCCAGTACCCAGAGGCGATCCTCGCGCGAGAGCTGGAGCTCTGCTACGCCAACATCTCGCTGATCACCGACTACGACGTCGGCGTCGAGGGAGTGCCGCCTGTGACCCACGACGAGGTGGTGCGTGTCTTCACCGAGAACAACGAGAAGCTGCGCGACCTGCTTTTCGCTGTGATCCCTGCGTTGCCGTCCGCGCGCGCGTGCGCGTGCGCCACCGCACTCGCCGGCGCGCGACTCGAGAACGCAGATGAGTGATCCGGTGCTCGTGCGCGTGGAACTATCGTTCCGTTCCACCGAAGACCAGAGCCCCGAGGAGCTGGGCGATCGGATCCGCGAAGCCGTGGCGATGATCGTCGGGCGCCATGAGCTCGAAGAGTTCCGCGTGCGCACGCTGCCACTGGCGCGCAGGAAGGGCCCCAAGCCGGTCGAGTGAGGTCGGGCGTTCCGTGACCCTCGTCACGGTTCGGGCTCGGGAGCGCGGATAGCATGCCGGCATGTTCCGTCGCCGCCTGCCCGTGTCCTCGCTGGTCGCCCTGGGCCTCGCGCTCACGTGCGGGCTCGGGGCGGCGCTGGTGGTGCAGGGGTACGCCGGGAGGCTCGAGCGCACACGCCCGGACGTCGGCGTGCCCCTCGCCGTCGTGGAGGCTTCGGGCCCGTTGCCGCGCGGCACCGCCCTCACCCCGGCCATGTTGCGCGAGGCCAGCATCCCGTCGACGTTCGTACCGCCCGCAGCTGTGGACGCTGCGGATGACGTGGTCGGGGCCGCCTTCGGCGGTACCCAGCCGCACGTCGAAACCGTGGCCGAGGGGCTGGAGGTCGCCGGCGTGCTGTCTGCCGACGATGCAGCAGGGGCGGTCACAGGAGCTGAGGGCGCGGGCGGGCCCACGCTCATCCTGCTCGTCACGCCCGACGTCGCGCGGGAGCTCACGTTCGCGGTGGCCTTCGCGAAGCTCGCGGTGACCGTGGATCCGGCCGGGGGCCCGGACGCGGTGGCTCCCTCCCCCTCCGCCGGCCCGTCGCCGGCGGCCCTTGGCGCCTGATCACCGGTCGCGCCCGGCTTGCGCCGCAACGACATCTCCACACCTGCGCCCAGAAGCAGCCGCTAGCATGACGCGGACGATCCCCCGAACGCACGCCGGAAGGGAGCACCACCCTGAGCATCTTGCAGGCCATCATCCTGGGCATCACCCAGGGCATCACCGAGTTCGCGCCGATCTCCAGCTCCGGGCACCTGATCATCGTGCCCTGGCTCTTCCGCTGGTCGATCGTGAACGACCCTGGGCTCAACAAGACCTTCGACGTGGCCCTGCACGTGGGCACCCTCGTGGGGGCCCTCGCGTACTTCCGCAAGGACGTATGGAAGTACCTCAAGGCATGGTTCGCTTCCCTGGCGGCGCGCTCCATCACCGGCGCGGACCAGCGGTTCGCCTGGGCGCTCGTCCTGGGGACGATCCCCGGCGCGGCGCTCGGCGCGGCGTTCGAAGAGCCGATCCAGGACACGCTCGGCCAGCCCTGGATCATCGCGTTGATGCTCGCCGCGTTCGGCGTGCTCCTTTGGGCGGTGGATCGGACGATGCGCTCGGATCGCGGGTTCGGGAGCGTGGGGCCCCGCACGGGCATCTATCTCGGCATCGCGCAGGGGCTCGCGCTGCAGCCGGGCGTGTCCCGTTCGGGCATCACGATCACCGCCGCGAGGCTGCTGGGCATCGACCGCGAGAGCGCCGCTCGTGCCTCGTTCCTCCTGGCCATGCCGATCATCGCCGGCGCAGGCCTCTTCAAGGGCGTGGGGCTCGTCCAGGACGGGCTCCAGGGCTACGGAACGCAGTTCCTCTGGGGCTTCCTCGCCTCGGCCGTGAGCGGTTTCATCGTGGTCTGGGGCCTCCTCAAGTACCTGCGCACCCACGGGTTCGCGGTCTTCATGTGGTACCGGATCGCGGTCGCCGTGCTGATCCTCGTCCTGATCGCCACGGGCACGCGCGCGGCCACGATCGGATGAAGGCGGCCTACGGGGCCGAGCTGAGGGACGCGAGGATCTGCGTCTCGTTGGCGTAGCGAAGGGCGCCGTCCGGCGCAGCCATGACGGCGAGGCTGCAGTCGGTCTCGATGGGGAGTCCGGGTGCCCACGACGTCTGGCCCACCGGGGCTCGAGGGCTCCAGATCGTGAGCGTTCTGCGCAGGTGGCTGCAGATGGCGAGTCGACCGCCGGACAGAGCCGCGAGCCCCGAAGGCACCGTGTGCGGTGGGAACGTGGCCACCACGATCGGTGCCGGGCCGGCGTTGCCGATCGCGAGGCGCTCCCCCTCCTCGCCCCCGGTGTTGTCGGCGACGAAGAGCGTGCCGTCGGGCGCGAACGCGAACGCGAACGGATTGTTCCACCCGGAGGAGACGACCCGCGGTATCTGATCGGGCGGGCCCCGCGGGTCCAACGCCAGCAGCTTGCCGTTGGGAGTTGAAGGATCGGCGGCGGCCTCCGGATCGAGCAGGTCGCCCACGCCGATCACAAGGCTGCCGTCCGGCGCGAACGCGATGTGGCCTCCG
>CAJDTY010000027.1_pt1 | contig 30758 bp, 33 predicted proteins | sample 7390291 | NCBI WGS metagenome assembly CAJDTY01 (sample SAMEA7055671, study PRJEB34461) | soil metagenome | biome: terrestrial ecosystem; feature: Peninsula; material: soil | place: Antarctica | collected 2016 | reverse complement strand
TCCTGGGGATCTCTGAGGGCAGCGTGAAGGTGCATCTGCATCGCGCCCGCCTCCAGCTCGCCGAGCGGTTGGGCGAGGAGGTGAGCGACGATGCCAGTTGACGAACGGCTACGTGCCGGCTTTCGCCGCAATGCCTCTGCGGTCCCGTCCGACGTCGATAGGGCGTTCGCTTCGACCGTTGTCACCGGCCGTCGTCGTGTACGCGTCCGGCGTATCGGTCGGAGCATCGCGGTCGTGGCGTCGCTGCTGGTGTTGGCGGTCTTCGCTCCTCGGATCGTTAGCTCACTGCGACAACCAGATACCTCGGTTCCGGGAGGCAAGCTCGGGATACTGCCCTCCCCGCCATACGATCCTTTGGGCGGTGCCTGGCACGTGTGGTACACGTGCTCCGACCGAGACGCCGCGCTCAAGGGATCAGGGCTCACCAGGGCGGCGCGCCAACTCCATTTTCGCTGCTCCGGCCCCAGCTCGGGCACCGTTGTGTTCCAAGAGGGCGTCCTCGAGGCGTTCGGGCACCAGGGTGGGCTGGGCTGGCGAGGTCCGTATCGCGTGGTCGACGCCAGCACGTTCGTCGCGGGGCACGAGTCATTCGGCGGAACGCTCTACCTGCGGTATGGGTTCGTGATCCGAGGAGACACGCTGACGGTTGCGATCGAGAAGGATGCCTATCCGATCGTGGGCAGAGGCCGCAACGGACGCAGGGGCGATCTCGTCGCTCAGACCATAGCCTGGAGCAGCGCTCCATTTCATCATTCCGGTTGATGCCTCGGCTTCGGCCCCGACCATCTCCTCTCCCGGCTCCTCTACTGGCTTGTATTGGCTCGCGCCCAGCCCCTTTCTGAGCACAACCACCTACCTGAGGCACCACTGCAGGCTGGCAGGGGCGGACGGCCACCGGACGGGGGGGAACGTGGAACAGGCAGATGGCGGCAAGTCGGTTGAGCGCCGCATGTCGACGCGATGCTGTGCAGGCCCGTGCCCAGGAGAGCCGTCCTGCGGGTCGCCTGGGTGGGACCGGCCTCCATGGCCTTGGCCGCGTGCTCGAAGTCGGTAGGAGGGCCGGCGCCGGCTTCCCCGCGGCAACCGCAACCCCGGCCGGCGTCGCCGAGGTCCTGTGGATAATCACGCCCTCGTCATACTGATCAACGATGCCGCTGCAGAATCGGGTCACGCCGCTGGGCGAGCTGATCGCCGATCCCGCTCGCGGTCTGGTTTACGGGAACTGCGGATGCCTGCACGACGACGACGGTCGCATCCGGCGCTCGTTCAACGGCAGGCGCTGGATCGCGTGCCGGCTTCGGTTCAAAGGGTGGCACCGGGAACCATTGCTGCAGCCGGGACGATTCACCGAGCTGTTCTTCCTCGACGAGGCGACCGCGTTCGCGGCGGGACATCGACCGTGCGCGCTCTGCCGACGGCAGGACTACGTGCGGTTCACCGAGATCTGGCGGGAGGTGCATCCGGGCAGGATCGGTGCCGACGCGATCGACGCCCGGCTTCACGCCGAGCGCCTCGACCCGCGGACCCGGCAACAGCGTCACCACGACGCCAGATTCGCCCACCTTCCCGACGGTGCGTTCGTCCTGCGGCGAGGGGTCCCGTGGCTGGTGCTCGGATCGGAGCTGCTCCGATGGACGCCGGCGGGCTACGCGGAGCGCGAGCCACGGCCGGAGCGCTCGGACGCGCTCGTGATCACGCCTCCGACGCTGGTAGAGATCCTACGGGCAGACCGGACCCCTGCCGTGCCGTTCCTCCACCCGTCCGCAGCAGGCTGACGGCTCGGCGGCCGGTGGTTACCCTCACGGCATGAGCGGCCTGCGCGACCGGCTGGAACACCTCCTCGAGGATGTGGCGAGGGGCGCGGTCGATCCGTCGAAGGCGCTGGAGCTGATCGGCACGCTGCCCTTCCAGGATCTGGGGTTCGCGCGTGTGGACACGCACCGGGAGCTGCGGCAGGGGGCGCCCGAGGCGATCCTGTCCGAAGGCAAGACGCCTGCGCAGGTGGCGCGGATCGCGGTCGCGCTGCACGAAGGTGGTGCCGGAAGTGTGCTCGCCACACGGGCGGACGAGGCGACCCGCGCCGCGGTGCGCGCGGTCCTGCCCGGCGCCCAGGAGCACCCGGCGGCACGGGCGGTCTGGATCGCCGGCGGCGTCCCGGAGCCTCGCGGGCTCGTCACGATCGTCTCGGCCGGCACCTCCGACGGTCCGGTCGTACACGAAGCGCGCATCCGTGCGGAGCTGCTGGGGACCACGGTTCGTGTCTACGAGGACGCGGGTGTCGCGGGGCTGCACCGTCTCGCGGCCGCCCTGCCCGACCTTCGCGCCGCGGACTGCGTGGTGGTGGTCGCCGGGATGGACGGCGCGCTCGCGAGCGTGGTGGGCGGCCTGGTGGCCTCGCCGGTGATCGGCGTGCCCACGAGCATGGGCTACGGAAGCGCGCGCGGCGGCGAGACCGCCCTGCAGGCGATGCTTTCATCCTGTGCCGCCGGCCTGGCCGTGGTCGGGATCGACGACGGATTCGGAGCGGGCACCATCGCGGCGGCGATCGCTCGGGCCGCGAGGAGCGGTGCGCGACCCGCGGAGACCCCCGCCGTTGCCGCCGACGCCCAATCGGGGTCGGCCGCGCCGTGACCGCCCTCGCCTACCTCGATTGCGTGGGGGGGCTCGCCGGCGACATGCTCGTCGCGGGGTTGATCGATGCCGGTGGGGATCCCGATCACGTTCGATCGCTGCCTGCCCGGCTCGGCCTGGAGGGCATCCTCACCCAGGTCCAGCGGGTGGAGCGCTCCGGGCTCACGGCGCTGCACGTCAGCTTCCTGGGTGCCGAGGAACCGGGCGCAACTTCGACCCTGGCTGCCATGAGCGCGGTGATGGAAGGTGGTGACCTCACGCCGGCCGTGCGTGCGCGTGCCCTCGCGACGCTGCAACGACTGGCGGTCGCCGAAGCGTCGGTACACGGAGTAGCTGTGGATGAGGTGGTGTTCCACGAGTTGGGCGCCCCCGACACGATCCTCGACATCTGCGCCGCGATCGAGCTCCTCGAGGACCTCGGAGTCGAGCGCGTGGTGAGTTCTCCGTTGCCGATGGGCCGTGGCACCGTCCGTACGGCACACGGCGCGCTGCCGTTGCCGGCTCCGGCAGTGCTGGCCTTGCTCGCGGGCGCTCCCCTGGAGGGGGCGACGGGTGGAGAGTTCGTGACGCCGACGGGCGCCGCGCTCGCCGCTGAGATCGTGGATGCATGGGGCTCGCTTCCGCCGCTCGTCCTCGACCGCGTGGGAACGGGCGCGGGCAGCCGAGATCTGCCCGGGCGCCCGAACGTGCTGCGCGTGCTGTTGGGGGTCGGCGAGATCGAGGCCGAGACCGACACCGTCGTCCCGGCAACCGGCACGGTCTGCCTGCTGGAGACCAACCTCGACGATCTGCTTCCCGAGCTGGTGCCTGACGCCGTCGAGCGATGCTTCGCCGCCGGGGCGCTCGACGTGTGGACGGTCCCCGCACACATGAAGAAGGGTAGGCCGGGGTTGGTGTTCTCCGCCCTCGCGAGGATCCCGCAGGAGGCGGCCGTGGCGACGGCGATCCTGGAGGAGACGAGCGCCCTGGGCGTGCGCGTTCAGCGCCTGCTTCGCTACGAGCTCGAGCGGGAGGAACGCATCGTGCGCGTGGACGACATGGACGTACGGGTCAAGGTCGGGCGCCTGAACGGCCGGGTGGTGAACCTCGCACCAGAGCACGACGACTGCGCGGCCGTCGCGCGCGCCACGGGGCGCTCCGTGACGTCGGTGCGCGACACGGCGCTCGCGGCGGTTGCGCGATGATCGAGGCCGGCTCACCGCCACCTCCGGGTTCCGCACAAGAGGCATTGGTTGGTCTCGAGGCCGTCATCGCGCCGCTCGGCAGGGCCCTCGTGGCGTTCTCGGGCGGCGTCGACTCTTCGGTGGTGGCCGCCGCCGCGCACCGCACGCTGGGCGACGACGCGTCGGCCGTCACCGCGGCGTCCCCGGCCCTTGCGACCGGCGAGTTGGACGGCGCCGTGCGTGTGGCCGCCGCGATCGGTATCGCGCATCGCGTGATCGAGACCCACGAGCTCGACCGCGACGGCTACCGCCAGAACGGCGCCGATCGCTGTTTCCATTGCAAGTCCGAGCTCTACGACACGCTCGATCGGCTGGCGGCGAACGCAGGTACCACGGTCCTGTCGGGCGCCAACGTCGACGATTTGGGCGACTGGCGCCCGGGCCTCGCGGCCGCCGCCGAGCACAGCGTGCGGCACCCTTTGGTGGAGGCGGGCATCGGCAAGGCGCAGGTGCGCACGATCGCGTCCGCGCTCGGCTTGCCGAGCGCGGACAAACCGTCGAGCCCGTGCCTCGCGTCTCGCGTGCCCTACGGGACGCCCGTCGACGAGGCCACGCTCGCGCGCATCGACCGGGCCGAGCACGCGCTCAAACAGCTCGGCTACCGCGAGGTGCGCGTGCGGCATTTGGGCACAACAGCCCGGGTCGAGCTGGGCGCGGCCTACCTGTCCGCTGCGCTCGAGGGCTCGGAGCGCGTCCGTATCGAGGCATCGGTACGCGGCGCGGGCTACGCCGAGGCCAGCGTGTCCGACACCCCGCTGCGCTCGGGATCGCTCAACGCCGTGTTCCTCGGGATCCCGGAGCACCTCGGCACGTCCCCAACCGCGTGAGCGCTTGACGTCCTTGGCGACCGGACTCCCGCTCATCCTGTTGCCGCCCTCCGAAGGCTAGGCCACCGGGGGCAATGGGTCCCGGTGGGTCCGAGGCACCATGGTCGTGGACCTCGATGACCGCCGCGCGGAGGTCCTGGCGTGGCTCGTGGCGGCCATGCGTCGGGGTGAGGTGGCTCGAGGCAGGCTTCTCGGCGTGAAGGGCAAGGCACTCGCGACCGCGACCGCCGCCAACGCCCGCGGTAGAGAACTCGCCAACGATGCCCGCCATCGAGCGGTACTCGGGAGCCCTCTACGAAGCGCTCGATGCGTCGGCCTTGACGACAGCCCGGCGTCGACGGCTCGACGGGAGCGTGCTGATCCTCTCGGGGCTCTGGAGCGCGGTGGCTCCCCGCGACCCGATCCCGGACTACAAGCTGAAGATGGGAGCGACCCTGCCCTCCTCGGCAAGCTCTCGACGTAGTGGCGGGAGGAGCTGACGGCCCGGGTCGTCGAGCGTGCGGATGGCCGGCGGGTCTGGAACCTGCTGCCTCGGGAGCACGCCGCCGCCTGGAAGCCCCCCGATGGGGTGTCTCAGTGGACCGTGCGGTTCCTCGAGCGCAGGGTAGGCTCGATGACGGCGGTCTCGCACTGGAACAAGCCCTTGAAGGGGTCGTTTGTCCCGTTCCTCCTCGATCTCACGCAGGTCCTTGCCTCAGAGAGGGTGCTCTCGTTCGTGCAGCATTCCTTACCAGCCCGGCGCGCGGGCCCTAGGTGAGGCAGAGGAGGGGGGTGGGCGCCACGGCCTCGGCCGAAGGCTTGCTCACGCGGGGACCCGACACGGCCCGAACCACATATCGGTAGGCGCGATCCACGCCGAGTCCCTGTTCGGAGAAGGAGTGCTCTGCCAATCGTCGATACGCGTCACCAGTTCGTAGCTACCCCCGCCCCCCTGACGCCGCCAGATCTCGTATCCCTCGGAGGGTCCGCCCGGGGTCCAGGCGAGATCGGCGCGTGTGGAGAGCCAGCCACTGCATGACGTCTGTGCCGTGACGGCAGAAGGTGCGGGCACCGGCCTGGGTCCGCGGACCTTCGGCATGATGGTACCGCCCATCGAAGACAACGCCGGGATCGCGATCCACGCGGCGCCCAGGGCGGTGACGGTCATGGCAGCTACGACCGAGGCGCGACCTCGTCGGCGACGCGGAAGGCGTTGGGCGATCCTACGGTCACCGAGGCCGAGGCCGGGTTCGGGCAGGACTGCCGTGATCGGGCGCACGATGGGTGCCGTCGGGGGCGCGCTCGAGGCGGAGCGTTGGAGCTGTAGCGACGCACTCTGCGGTTCCGCCCGGTGGAGCGCCACGGCGAGATGGTCCGCCCTGAGGAATCGCTCCTCAGGGCGCGCGGCGAGGCAGCGCCGCAGCACGCGACCGAGGTCCGACGAGTCGTCCTCCGGATCTCCGAGCAGCTCGTGGAGCACCGCACCGAGCGCGTAGACGTCGACGCGCTGATCGGTAGCGTCTCCGCGCGCCTGTTCCGGCGCGACATAGGCGAGCGTGCCGTGCACCGAGGGCGAGCCCGACCGCGACGAGCTTCGCGCTGCACGTGCGATGCCGAAGTCCAGCACCTTTACCTCATCACTCGGCGTGATCATGATGTTGCTAGGCGTCACGTCGCGATGGACCACGCCGCGCTCGTGGGCGTGGGCAAGCGCCTCGGCGGCATCCGCGCCGATGCTCGCTGCGCGCGATGGATGCAGCGGCCCTTCCTCGCTGAGGATCTGCGCCAACGTCAGCCCGGGCACGAACTCCATCACGATGAACGCGCGCTCTCGATCCTTGCCGATGTCGTGGACGACCACGATGCCCGGGTGGGACAGTCGCGCGGCCGTTCGTGCCTCGCGTCGGAAGCGGGTCAGGAACTGGCGGTCCGCAGCGAGCTCGGGACGCAGCACCTTCACTGCCACGGTGCGCTCGAGCCGCCGGTCGACGGCCTCGTAGACCTCGCCCATGCCACCGCGACCCAGGAGGGCGCGGATCTCGTATCGGCCGGCGAGCAGGTCGCCCACCAACGAAGGGGAGACGAGGGGAGGACGCATGAGCACCGATGATGCTACCGCCACCCCCGAACTCCCACACATGCCTGGGGTAAGGTCCGCGGGTGATGCGCACGTGACGAACGTGATCGAGATCGAGGGACTGCGCAAGGAGTACCGCCGCCTGCGCGGCGGCAGCACCATCGCGGTGGACGGTCTCGACCTCGAGGTGCCCGAGGGCGGGGTCTTCGGCTTCCTAGGCCCCAACGGCGCGGGCAAGACCACCACGATCAGGTGCCTGCTGGGACTCGTGGCCGCGAGTCAAGGCCGGCTCCGCATGCTTGGCGGCGACATCCCCCGCGCATTGCCCGGTGTGATCCGGAACGTGGGCGCGATCGTCGAGACGCCCACGCTCTTCCCCAGGTTCAGCGGGCGGCGGAATCTCCGGATCCTTGCGCGCATCGACGGCATCGGCACCAGGGCCGTCGAGGACGTGCTCGATCGGGTGGGTCTCGCCGAGCGCGGGAAGGATCAGGTCAAGACCTACTCGCTCGGCATGAAGCAACGGCTGGGCATCGCCGCCGCGCTGCTGAAAGATCCGGCGCTGCTGATCCTGGACGAGCCCGCGAATGGGTTGGACCCGGCCGGGATCGTGGAGGTGCGCGAGCTGGTGCGCCGGCTGGGTGATGAGGGGCGGACAGTTTTCGTGTCCAGTCACATCCTGTCCGAGATCCAGCTCACCGCCGACCGCGTGGCGATCCTCGCGCATGGGCGGCTGGTGGCCACGGGTCCCGTCCAGGAGGTGCTGGCGAGCCGAAGCAGCGAGGGACTCATCGTGCGGGTGCGCGATCTCGACGCGGGCCGCGCGGCGCTCGCGGCCTCCGGGATCGAGGCCACGATCGCGGACGACGCGCTGCGCGTGAGCGTGCCCGCCGCCGAGGCCGAGCGCGTCTCGCGGACGCTGGCCGAGCGCGGGCTCTACGTCACGGAGCTGCGCAGGGACGAGGTGGACCTCGAGACGGTCTTCCTCGAGCTCACCAAAGACACGCGGGCCGAAGAGCGGGAGAACCAGTGATCCGGCTGGCGTCTTCGGAATGGTTGCGTTTCTGGTCGCGTAGGCTGGTGTGGGTGCTGATCCTGCTCCTCGTGGTCGCGATCGCGGTGGTGGGAGTGATCGCGGCCGCGACCTCGCACCGACCGACGCCAACGCAGATCGCCCGGGCCCAACAGGAGTATGAACGCCAGTTGGCGCAATGCATCAAGCACGTCAACTTCGGGGTACCCATACCGCCGGGCATGACGGTCGAGGAGGCATGTCATGCCATCTTCCCGGAGGGGGCCGACAGCTTCGTGGATGGCAACGAGCTACGACTCGGGGAGCTGCCCACTATCCTTCAGGGCACGTCGTTCATCGTGATCCTGGTCGGGCTCGTGATCGGAGCCTCGAGCGTGGGGGCGTCCTGGCAGACGGGCACGATCACCACGATCCTCGCGTGGGAGCCCAGGCGGGTCCGATGGTTCGTGACGAGGGTCCTGGTCACCGCGGTCGGTGTCTTCCTCATCGCCATGGTGCTGGTCACCCTGCTGTCGCTGGCGCTCGCGGCGGCGGCGTCCCTTCGAGGATCGACCACGCTCCCGTCGGGCTGGTTCGGCGAGGTCGTCCGGACTATCCTGCGGGTGGCGGGTGTGGCCGTTGGAGCCTCGATGATCGGGGCCGCGGTAGCGATGATCGGGCGCAACACCGTGGCGGCCCTCGGCGCCGTCTTCGTATACATGGCCGTGCTCGAGGGTGTGGTGCGCGGCCTGCGCCCGGGGCTTTCCAGGTTCATGCTGGGGGACAACCTCGCGGCCGTCGTGGGCAACACGACCCTCGAGGTACACCAAGGCTTCTCGGTCTACCGCCTAACCCCGGGGCGCGGGTGGATGGTCTTCGCGGTGTACGTGGCGTCGTTGGTGATCGCCGCGACCGCGCTCCTTCGCTCGCGCGACGTGAACTAGCGATCCCTCCGAGTTCGTGCGCCGGGGCACCCATCGTATACTTCGGTCCCGCTCGGAACCCCGGGCCTGCGGGCCGTCCACGACGGGAAAAGGACCGACCTGATGACCTTCTCCGCCTCCACACTCTCGCTGATGGCCTTGATCGCGATCGGCCTTTCGGTCCTCGCCGTGGCATTCTCGATCCTGGGCGGAGGGGGCCGTCGCCCCAGGGCCTCGTCCGCGCCGTTGCACATGGATGAGGCGTTGCGCGAGGTGCTGGAAGCCCAGGCCGCCAAGATCCAGCGATTGGAGCAGGCCGCGCACGTCCTGAACGCGCGCGACACCAAGCAACAGGTCCTGATCGAAGGCGGCGTTCGGCGCGTCTCCCTGCTTCGCTACGACGCGTTCGAGGACGTGGGCGGGCGACTTTCCTTCTCGTGCGCGATGCTCGACGAGCATGGCACGGGCGTCGTGCTCACCTCCATCAACGGTCGCCAGGAGACGCGCGTGTATGCCAAACCGGTGACGGAGCGAACCAGTACCTACAACCTCTCGATGGAGGAGGCCGAGGCGATCCGGCAGGCCATGACGGTCGCGACGGAGGAGACGGTGGAGGCGCGATGATCTTCAAACGTGATGAGGACGAAGCGGACGCGATCGAGGCGACGAGCCCTGAGCGCAAGCCGGAGAGCCGGCCCTGGACCCAGGAGGAACGCAGGATGGCTGAGCAGAGCAGTGAGGTCACGATCGTCGGTGCCGGAGCACGCCTGGAGGGCAACGTCGTGTCGGCCGGATCCCTGCGCATCGACGGTCAGGTCAAGGGGCAGATCAATGCCGAGGGCGACGTCACGCTCAGTCCCCAGAGCCAGGTCGAGGCCGACATCCGTGCGCAGAACGTCAGCGTGGCCGGCAAGTTCAAGGGCAACCTGATCGTGAAGGGCAAGGCGCATCTGGCGCGCGGCGGCCGCATCGACGGCAACATCACGTCCAAGACCCTGGTGGTGGAAGAGGGCGGAGTCTTCCACGGGCAGAGCATCATGGACGGCGGTGCCCCCCCCGCGCCCGTAGCCTCGTCCGTAACCGCGGAGTCGAAGGGATCGGAACAGGTCAAGGTGCCGTAGATGCTCGACATCAAGGCGATCCGAGACCACCCTGAACCGTTTCGCGCGGGCTTGGCGCGCCGGAACCTCGCCGAGGCTGTGGACCAACTGCTCGCGGCGGATGAACGTCGCCGCACACTCACCACACAGGTCGACGACGTGCGAGCCGCACAGAACAAGGCGTCCAAGGCGATCGGACAGGCGCACGGCGATCAGAAGCAGCTGCTCATCGCCGAGGTTGGTACGGTGAGTGCGCAGCTGAAGGAGCTTGAACCGCAGCTCGCCGACGCAGAGGCGGCCATGACGGCGCTGCTGGCGGCCACACCGAATGTCCCCAGCGAGAGCTCGCCCGACGGGTTCACGGATGAGGATGCCGTCGAGGTGCGCCGGAACCACGACGACCTCCCAGTGTTCGGCTTCGAGCCCCGCGATCACGCAGCGCTCGGTGAGCTCCTCGGCATCCTCGATACCGAACGCGGGGCCCGCACGAGCGGATCACGGTTCGTCTACCTGCTGGGCGACCTCGTGTTCGTGCAGTTCGCGCTGATCCGGCACGCGATGGACATCCTCGCGGGCAAGGGATTCGTGCCGGTGATCCCGCCGGTGATGGTCCGCGAGGAGGCGATGTACGGCACCGGGTTCCTTCCGGCCGATGCCGAGATGCTCTACACCACGAGGGAGGACGATCTCTACCTCGTGGGCACTTCCGAAGTGCCGCTCGCGGCGCTGCACATGGGAGAGATCCTGCCCGAGGCTGACCTGCCGCTGCGTTACGCGGGCTATTCGTCCTGCTTCCGACGAGAAGCCGGCACCTACGGCAAGGATATGGGCGGGATGTTCCGCGTCCATCAGTTCGACAAGGTGGAGATGTTCTGCTTCACCGCGCCCGAGCGGAGCTGGGAAGAGCACGACTATCTGGTGAGCGTGGAGGAGGAGATCATGGGCAACCTCGAGATCCCCTACCGCGTGGTGAATGTGGCGGCCGGCGATCTAGGCGCGCCCGCCGCCAAGAAGTACGACATCGAAGGCTGGCTGCCCGGCCAGGGCAAGTACCGGGAGCTGACGTCGTGCTCCAACACCACCGACTACCAGGCGCGTCGGCTGGGCACGCGCGTGCGGCGTGCGAACGGGTCGCTCGAGACGCTCCACACCCTGAACGGCACGGCCACGGCGCTGGGGCGCACCATGATCGCGCTGCTCGAGAACCACCAGCGGGCCGACGGCTCCGTGGTGATGCCTGCCAAGCTCCACCCTTACCTGCCCGACCGGGCGAGGATGCTTACCCCGAAGGCGTGACGTCTGCGCGCGATCTTCCGCCGTGCGGCAGCGCCGTCATGGCTGCAAAGCCTACTCCTCAGGGCATCCCGACGAACCGGCGGATGGCGATCGGTCAGCGCCGAACGGAGGGAGCCTTGAAGAGCTGGCCGCAGTGCGTGCACTTCATGTTCACGCGAGCAGCGGGCCCGGCATGGCCGAACGGCTGTGTGTGAACGGAGCCGCAGATGGGGCACGTTGGCCGCTCGGGCCGGCCCTTATCGGGATCGCGTCCTTGCTCCGCCGGTTCCGTGACCTCGTCACTCACAGCGCGATGTTATGCCGCTACATCTCCCCGACGTTGAGGACGTTTCCCTCGCTGTCCTTGAACCACGCTGAACGCATGTTGTCGAGGGTGGCGATGCCGCCCGTCGTCTTGAGGCCCGGCATGTCGTAGTCCTCGAAGGTGACACCGCGGTTGCGTAGCTCAGCCATCTCCTTGTCGAGATCGGAGACGCGCCACCCGGCGATCGTGTGCTGCCCCGTGCCGGCGAAGGTCGTCTCGTACAGCAGGAACGCCGTGCCGTCGCCGCAACGATAGATCGCGGCCCCCGGCATGGACTCGCTCTCGCTTGGGGTAAGCCCCAGCTTCTCCTCGTACCACGCCTGTGCCCGCGCCAGATCGGCGGCGGGGATCGACGCGAAGACCTGCCCTTCCTGAAGCATGATCCGCTCCCTTCCCTCGGTCGCTCATCCTGCGCCCAGTTCGATCGAATGGTCAAACCGGCTGGGGGCCCGAGACCCGCCGCGGCGTCTCGGTGAACAGATCCGCACCCGCGCTTCACGGATCGAGGCGAGCGGCCGATACCTCTCGGATGACGGCTCGCCCCTCCGCCCGCACGGCAACCGGCCCGGACATCGCGTATATGTCGGCGGCCTCGGTCGATGGGAAGGGTGAAGCGCACGGCCTCGCCGAGGCGTGGCACCGTGCCGAGGCCGAGCTGGTATCGGCCGCAAAGCAGGGAGAACGGGATGCGTTCGCCGAGCTCTATCTCCGCATACGACCCGCCGTCTATCGGCTGGCTTCGTTCCGTGATGGTGAGTCGGCCGCAGAGGACATCGTGGCCGAGACCTTCGTGCGGGCATGGAAGGCACTACCGGGGCACCGAGACACCGGAGCACCGTTCGCGGCCTGGGTCTACGGGATCGCACGGCATGTCGCCGTCGACGAGATCCGGAAGGCCGGCCGATCGGTGGCGTGCGCCGAGCTCCCCGACCGGGGGTTCGAGACCGGCACGGACGATCGGCTCGCCCTGGCAGAAGCGATCGACCAACTCTCCGAGGAGCAGCGAGTCGTGATCGAGCTCAAGTACTTCGCGGGTCTCACCAACGCCGAGGTTGCGGCGGTCGTAGGCGGCACGGCCGGCGCGGTCAATGCGAAGCAGTGGCGCGCTCTGGGCAGGCTGCGGGCAGTACTGGAGGAGGGAGCGGAGCCATGATGGAACCGTCCCTCGACCCGGCGGTCCGCTCGTTGCATCGACGCCTCGGGGCGATCGGCGCACAGCCCGTCCCCGACGGCGAGGAAGCGCTCGCTCGGCTCCTGCCGCAGCTGTCCGACCATCGCTTGGAGGCCCGGGTGCAGGCCCCACCGAGCGCGACGGCGCGACGGAGTAGGCGGAGCATGCGCCGGGTCCTCGCGATCGCTGCAGTCATCGTCATGCTCGGCGGATCCGCCTTCGCAACCGTTGGCGGCCCCGCTCGCTCGGTGTTCACCGGCCTCTTCGGACGTCGCCCCGAAACGGCTTCGCCCCGCCCCGCCCCGGCGGGCGACGCAGGCCGGGCCAACGCGGGCATGGGCGGGGAGCATGGAGGCCACGTTCACTCTCCCGGTGCGAGCGGTCCGCATCAAGGATCGGGACCAGGGGACCTTTCTACCGGTCAAGGTCAGGCCGGGCAGTCGTCGCAGGATGAGGAGACCGACCAGAACCAGGGCGAGAACCAGGACGAGCAGGGCTCTGGGGGCGATGAAGGTCCCATCGGCGGCGACGGTAACGCGGGCGGTGACGAGCAGGGTTCCGATGACGCAGATCAAAGCACCAGCGACGAGAACACCAGCGACCAAGGCGCAGGTCAGGGTGACGGTGATCAGAGCGGTACCGGCAGCGGGAGCGCTGACTCGCGATCGTGATCCTGACGGCAACATCACGTCCCCTAAGGACCGGTCCGCGGATCTCGGAACCCCGCGTGCATATGACGGAGCTTATTCGATGGGAAGGATGACAAGGGCAAACCCGCCGGGAGGCGGGGACGCAATGCCACGGGCCCACGGTGGGTAGCCGGGCTGCCGGAAGGAAGGGAAACGATGAATCCACGGAAGCGTTTCGCAGTGATCGCCGCCGCGGTGATGGCGATGACGCTCGGCGTCGGCATGGCCAACGCAAGCGTACGCCACTCGATCAAGGGACTGTTGGGCGGACCCCGCGCGATCGCCGCAGTAACGCCTGCTGTCGACGAGTCGCCGGCAGATGACGAAGGGACCGACGAGAGTCAGGTGGACGACACCAAGGGTACCCACGACGTCGCCCTCGACGACCCGGGAGACCAGGGCCAAGACGAACAGGGCGACGTCCCAACGCAGGGCGACCAAGGCGACCAGGGTCAGGACGAGCAGAGCGATGTCCAGACGCAGGACGACCAGGGCGACGATCCCCAAGGCGATGGCGAGAGCGAAGCAGCCGGCGGCGGGAGCGACACCGAGGATCAGAGCGGTGACGAGCAGGGCCAGGACGACCAGAGCGGTGACGAGCAGGGCCAGGACGACCAGGGCCAGGACGACCAGGGCCAGGACGACCCGCAAGACGAGGGAGGGCAGGACTGACGTTCGCCCCCCGCGATCCGATCCCCCGTTCAGGTCGCGACACGAGGGAGGGGGCCCTCGGGCCTCCTTCCTGCCTGCTCTCGCTGATCTGACCCCGGAGACACTCAACGTCGCGCACGCAGCCTGCATGAATCTGCCGTCCCAGGCAGTTCGTCTCAAGATGCGGGCGTCCGCACGTGTCCGCATCGTTGGGGGGAGTCCGACATGAGGCGGCTGGGAACCTGCATCGCAGCGTTCGCGTTGGCGACCTTCCTGTACGGGCCGATCTTCACGATCGCAGCGCCGCCCGCGCAGGCATCGTGCTCAACCGCCGGCTGCGCCTCCCCCGTGCCCTGCAACACGAGTGTCGGCGCTTGTTGGAGGCCGACCGTCGGGATGCGGTGGCAGTACCAGCTCCAGGCTGCGCGCGGCGCGGAAGGAACCGCCTGCCTCTACCCGTCCACAGGGGGCATCAATGTGGACGTCGCCGGCCCACCCGCCGGAGGCCGCGTGAACGTCAAGCCGCAGGTATTCGACATCGATTACCAGACCGACGGCTTCTGCACCGGGGGCGTGATCGCTGAGGAGAACGAGCCCGCCGTCGCGGCGATCCACGCGAACGGCGCCCACGCGATCTGCTATGTCGACGCCGGTACCGCGGAGAGCTTCCGCCCGGACTACCAGGCCTATGTGACCTTCAACAACGCCCATGGCGGTGCGCTGTTCGGGAATCCCGTCGGCGGTTTCCGCAACGAGTTCTGGCTGAACATCAACGACAACGTTGGCCAGCGGGTCTTCATCGTGTCCGAGGTCGCGAAGCGTGTCGATCGTTGCAAGGCGGATGGGTTCGATGCGGTGGAGTTCGATAACGTCGACGCCTATCAGAACAAGACGGGGCCTCACGATCAGCGGCGACACGCAATTGCTCTTCAACACCGCCCTGGCGAACCTTGCGCACTCAAAGGGTCTCACCGCCGGGCTGAAGAACGACGTCGGCCAGGTTGGCGCCCTCCAGCCGTACTTCGACTTCGCGATCAACGAGCAGTGCCAGCAGTACAAGGAGTGCGCGACGCTGGACCCGTTCCTCTCGACAGGCAAAGCCGTCTTCGAGGTCGAATACAAGCTCTCCACCTCAAAGTTCTGCTCGGAGGCCGGGACGGCCGGGCGCGGGGCGATCCTGAAGACGTTCGATCTGTTCGGCCTGCCCTGGACGCCCTGCGCGTGACCACGCTCCGTCATGAACGGTGCTAACTCCGACCCTTGACCGGCGCTGGACGACGAACGATCCATCCGCCACGCTCGACCGTATTACCCATGAACTCGGCAAGAAAGGATCACATGCGCCTCCGGATCCTTCAGGTTGCTCGGCAGCTTCCTTTGCTCCTACTGCTGTTGGCGGCAGCGCTTCTGTTGGCGGGCTGCCCCAAGGGGAGCGGCGGAGGGTATTAGCGCGCACGTCGGCAACCCGCACCAGTGCACGGACCGTGGACAGGATTTCGCCCCTAGTGCGCGGCCAGCCCGAGACTCCTCGTGTGTGGCAGGCATGGAGCTCGGGAGCGCAACGGAGGAAGCGCCAGCCCAAGTTGCCCGTGTGAGAACTCACGGTGTGGTCAACCCGTGGTCACTCGACGGCTCACCCTCAGGGCTAACAAGGGGCGGTAGCTGGGCAAAGCTCGACAATCTTCCGGCCGCTCCATTCTGGTTCCCTCGCCGCAACCCAGGCGGAGCTGGGGTCTTCGACGTCGAACCCGGCGGAATCGAACCTGCGTCTCGCGGGAACCTCCGGCCGTGATCGTCCGTCGAACGGCACATCTTCACGGAAGGAGGGTGCTGATGCGAACGCGATCCTTCACGAAAGCCCTCGCGATGGCCGTCGCGATCCTGGTGGTGGGGCCCGCCGGCACGGCGCTCGCATGCGGTGCGCTCATCGCTCCGAACGGCACCATAAGCCTGACCCGCACCACGACGCTTGCGGCCTACCACGATGGGATCGAGCACTACCTCACCTCGTTCGAGTACGCGGGAGCCACGACGGGCGACGTCGGCTCGATCGTCCCGCTGCCGGGTGTGCCAACGAAGGTCGTCAAGGGAGGCGGGTGGACGCTCCAGCGACTCGAGATCGAGGTGCAGCCCCCGGTGCGCGACGCCCTGTTCGCGGCAGAAACGGCGGCGCCGGCGCCGGACGCCGCGAAGATCCTGCTCGAGACGACCGTCGACTCGCTCGACATCACCGTGTTGGAGGGCGGCGCGGTCGCCGTCGGCAACTGGGCTCGCGAGCACGGCTTCTTCCTTCCGCCCGACGCTCCCGAGGTGCTCGACTTCTACGCGCGGCGCAGCCCGATCTTCATGGCGGTGAAGTTCAATGCCAAGCGCGCGGCCGTGCAGGGCATCGCGGAGGGTAGCGGCACGCCCGTCGACGTCGTGATCCCGACCACCGATCCGTGGGTCCCCCTGCGTATCCTCACGCTCGGACAGAAGCCCGGAGACGTGGTTCAGGCCGACGTGTTCCTGCTGACCGATAGCGAGCCGAGCATGTTGCCACAGGCGGTGATGCCCAACGGCGAGCCAGACCAGACCGGCCTGATCCGTCAGGTGAGCAAACAGGCGTCCGCCTCATTGATGGACGACCTGCGCTCCGATAAGCACATGGATTGGGTGCCCCAGGAGGCATGGCTCACCTTCGTCAAGGTGAACGTGCGCGCGGGCGACCTCACGCACGACCTCGCGATCGACGCGAGCGGGTTCGGCATGCCCGACCCGGTGGCAGCGGGCTACGAGTCGGCGTATCGGCCGTTCGATCAGCCGTTGAACAGCACGGGGTTCTGGGCGATCGTCGTCGCGATCGCCTCGCTGCTGGTCCTCGCTGAGGTCGAACGGCGGCGCTTCCGCCGACCGGCGGCGTGATGATGACGCGGCGATCCTGGCTGGCCCTGATCGGCGTCGCGCTTGCTCTCATGGGCGCGGCGATCCCGGCCTACCGGATCGCGTCGGCTGGACCGGGAGAACGCACGGTGCACATCAACATCCACTTCTCCCGCTTTACACCGAGCAACGTCGTCGCGGCACCCGGAGAGACCATCCGTTTCGTCGTGCAGAACACCGACCCGATCGACCACGAGTTCATCCTCGGCGACCAACAAGTGCAGCGGATCCACGAGAGGGGCACCGAGCCCTTGCACCCGCCCAGGCCGGGCGAGATGTCGGTGCCAGCGGGGACCACGCGGGAAACGACCTACACCTTTCCGCCGGAACAGGGTTCCCTGATCTTCGGGTGCCACCTGCCGGGCCACTTCGCCTACGGCATGCGTGGAACCGTCACGATCGCGTGAGGAAGCGGTCGGAACTCGCTCCGATCCGCCGCGGCAACGTCGGCGTGGCGTCGGTCGCGGACCAGCGGTTCAGCCCTGCAGTAGATCCTCAGCGGGGTGCGCCGCCGCAGCCGCCGAAGGGTATCGTGTCGCCCATGGAGACATGGGACGCGATCCGGGCCCGTCGAAACGTCCGAGCCTACGAGGACCGGCCGATCCCCGCCGAACACCTGGAGCGGATCCTCGAGGCCGCGTGGCGCACTCCATCCTCGTTGAACGAACAGCCGTGGGCCTTCCTCCTCTGCACCGACCGCGAGAAGCTTCGGCAGCTGGCCGAGACGTGGCGGCACGCGCATCACGTCGCCGGGTCGGCCGCCACGGTCGTACTCATCGCGCCGATCCCAGCCGATCAGGACACGCGCGACTGGATCTTTTACGACATGGGTCAGGCGACGATCAGCATGATGTTGGCGGCGGCCGATCTCGGCATAGGGAGCTCACATGCGGCTCTGGACGACCAGGCGCTCGCACGTCGGATGTTCGGCCTCCCCGAGGATCGTTTCTGTGTTGGGCTCGTGGCGTTCGGATACCCGGTCGACCGCCCGCTCCAGCCGATCGCGCGTCCGAACCGGCGTCCGCTGGACACGAGGTCGTCCACCGCGAACGATGGTGATGCGCGATCCCCGCGCACGATGCTTCTCCTGGAGATGGCCGAGCGGACGAAGGCGACGGTCTTGAAAGGGCCTTCGACGCAAGGTAGACGGCATCGGTAGGCGTTTGCCTCGCGGACGTCCGCCCGGCACACTCGCCCGTGGACCTCGACAGCGGCGCCGGACTGCTGCACCGGCTGACGTCGTACAACCCCGAGCGCGAGTGGGACGTGCCGGCCGACGACCCGCGGCTGCGGCACGACCTCGTGCCGAATGACCCGGAGACGTTGCCGCCGCCGATCAAGGAGTACCACGCGGACCTCCCGGTCGCGCCGCTGCCGCGCGACCTCCCGCGGCCCGGCGTCAGCGCGACCGCCGTGCTCGCGGGAGCGCCAGCCGCGTCGCAGGTGCTCGACTCGGCGCAGCTTGGGCGCGTGCTCTTCCTCGGCGGCGGGGTGGTCAGGACTGCAGAGCACCCCGTCCATGGGTTGCTGCTGTTCCGCGCGGCCGGTTCGGCGTGAGGGAAGTTTCCGCTCGAGATCTACGCGAGCACCCGCTCGTCGTGACGGGCGTGCCATGGCGGACCGGGTGGCGCTACGCAGAGCGCGGGTGGCGGCACATCTACTGGGACGCCGGGACGCTGCTGTCGCAGCTACTCGCCGCGGCCGCGAGCGCAGGGCTCCAGCCCCGGCTGCGGACGCTGTTCCCCGACGCGTCGGTGCGTGACCTGGTCGGCGCGGACGGCGTCTACGAGTGCCCGCTGGCACTGCTGTCGCTCGGCGATCGGCAGCCGGCGATCGAGCCATCCGCGCCGGCTGCAACGGGGACCCTCCCGCCCGTCGAGCTCCCGTTGTGCACCGAGGCGCAGCGCGCGGGCGAGCGCGACGAGTTCGGGGTGCCGTGGCCGGATGCGTCCGCGCTGCAGGAATTCCCGGAGTCGCCGTCGCTGGACGAGGTGGTCTTGCGGCGCGGGTCGCAGCGGCGGATGGACCGCAGCGCGACGCTTCCACGCCGGCTCCTGGAGTGGCCGGTCCGCGCCGCGTTCCGCGGGATCGACGTGACGCACTGGGTCGTGGTGCACGGCGTCGACGACGTCGCGCCCGGCGTCTATCGGTGGCCGGACCTCGACACGCCCCTACGGTTTGGCCCGCTGCGTGACGAGCTGCTGCGGATCTGCCTCGACCAATCCCTTGCGGCGGACGCCGCTTACGTCGTGATTGCCGCGGTCCTCGGTGCCGGCCTCGACGACCGGGGCTACCGCGACGCACAGCTCGCGGCCGGGCTGGTGGAGGGACGGCTGCACCTCGCGGCCTACGCGCTGGGAGCGACAGCGTCGGGGATGATGTTCCTCGACTCGGAGGTCCCTGCGTTGCTGGGCGAGCCGGACGACCTGGTGACGCTGCTGTTCACGTGCGTCGGCGTCGGGGAATACGCGTCACGGCCCGGTGGTGGGCCTGGCGCACCGGTCGAGGTACAGCCCGTCGTACCGCGACTCGGCGGTTAGTTGTGGCGGTCGTCGTCGCCGGCATCGTTGGGCCGCGTACCCCGATCATGTCGGTGACCTGCGAAGATGTGCGCCGGGAGGATGGCCGAGCGGACGAAGGCGACGGTCTTGAACACCGTTGGGCGTGCAAGCGTCTCGTGGGTTCGAATCCCACTCCTCCCGCTGCGGCGCAGCGGATGTCGGTCCCTGGAGTGAACCGTTCCATAGCCTGGCGTCCGGACTTGGACCCATGGGACGCAACGGGTTGTCTACGGACCTCGTTGGCACGCGTACCGAGGGTCCGGTTGGACCGATCCTCCGCCGAGCACGTTGACCGGTTTGGGTTTCGCGGGCTAGCGTCCTGGCTCATGACGTCCCATCTCGACGGCGAGCTTCGCGCCGCGATCGTTGCGGTTCCCGCGTTCGCCGGACGGAGGATCGGCGGAGTGAACCGGCTCGAGGCCGGTATCACGAACCGCAACTGGCGGGTCGAGGTGGACGACGAGGCCTTCGTCGTCCAGCTTGCCGGTCGCGACACCGCGTTGCTCGGGATCGACCGCGAGGGACAGCTGGAGGCCGCGAGGGCCGCCGCGGCGGCGGGCGTCGGTCCCGAGGTGATCGCGTACCTCCCCCATCACGGCTGTTTCGTGACGCGCTTCGTACAGGGCGAGCCCATCGCCGAGGAGGATCTGCAATCCGACGATGTCCTCACGCTCGTCGTCCGCTCCGTGCGGGCCATCCACGGATGCTCGCCCATCCGCTCGACGTTTCCCGTCTTCCGGATCGTGGAGGACTATCGGGGGATCGCCGCAACCCGCGGCGTCTCGATCCCGAGCGCCTACGACGAGGCGCACGCATACGCGACCTTGATCGAGGCGGCGTTCGCCGACCATCCCATGGCGCCAACCATGTGCCACGACGACCTGTTGAACGCGAACTTCTTGCGGGACGGTGACCACGTGTGGATCGTCGACTACGAGTACGCGGGGATGGGCGACCCATTCTTCGACCTCGCGAACCTCTCGGTCAACAACGGCCTCAGGCCTGAAGCACAGGAGGCGCTGCTGCGCTGCTACTTCGGAACGGTACGGGACGTGCACCGAGCGCGACTCGGGTTGACGCGGGTGATGTCCGACTTCCGTGAGGCGATGTGGGGCGTCGTGCAACAGGTGATCTCGACGCTCGAGTTCGATTACGTGCAGTATGCCGAGCGGCACTTCGCGCGGCTCCTCGCGACCGCGTCCGATGACCGATTCGACGATTGGTTGATCTCGGCCCGAGAGGCCGTGTAGATCGCCTCAGCCGGCGAAGACGCATCCGTTCCAGTAGGCCTTGACGCGCGGACGGCGACGGCCGTGGACCTCGAGGTGGAGCTCGGCGGGCGGGTCCAGTCGGCCTGGATCGAACCACAGCTCGTACCCGTCAACGCCGACACGGCGGAAGTCGCGGCCGCGTACCGGATGCGGGCCGGCCTCGAGGTGCGTCACGCCACCGGAGCAACAGCGTCGCAGATCGGTCCAGACGAACAGCCGTCCGCTGTGGGCCCGCACGTGGGCCGCCAACTCGGGTGGTGCGACGACCTTCATCGGTCCGGTGCCGGCACGTCCGGCCCGACGAACACGCAACCGTTCCAGTAGGCCTCGAGGCGGCGTGTCCCGGCGCGCCATCCCTTGACGTCGAAGTGGAGCTCATCGGGGCGGTCCAACCGGCCCCAATCGTAGTGGACCTCGATGCCGTCGGACTCCAGCGAGAGGAACCGATGGGGGCGCCGCGAACTCCGCGTGAAGCTCGACCGCCGACTCGTTCGCGGCGGCTCCGTATGTGTTTCGAGCCATACGAACGAGCCGACGAGGCCGCGCCGGGGGTCGAGCCACACCCAGACCTGGCCGCCCCGCTCGTGGATGAACGCCTTGGCCCTCGGCGTCGTGACGACCTTCATGATGGATATCGAACCACGGGAGCGGGTGAGGCGCACGCGCGCCCCACCCTCACCCGTCAGTTCGCTACCGCGATCATGGACACGTCTTCATCAGGCGGAACCACGGGCTCCCACGGCTTCTTCCTCTGGACGAGCAAGTAGTAGAGGGCGCCCACGGCGAAGATGACTATGAACACGGTCCAGATCACCGGGATCTTGTTCAGGAAGTCGATGTGGAAGTTCAGCAGTTGCTGCCCTTGCACGTAGTAGTCGGATTGGATCGGCTTCGGGTTGGAGAAGATCCGGAGGTAGTTCGAGGCTGACGCCGACCCGGGATCGAAGGCGCCTGTGGCGGCCGATGGCGTGAGGAAGTTCAGCATCATCGCGGCTCCCCACACGATCGCGATCACATTGACGATCGTCCCCCACCTACCCAGTTTGAAGGGCGCCGTAGTCCTGGGCCATCCCTTCGTGCGTGCGCGCATCACGGCGATGTTCCCCAACAGGTAGCTGAGATAGATCGATGCGGTCGCTCCTACCGCGATGACCGCGGCCCCGACGAACTGGATGAACGGCACGGCCGAGAGCAGACCGACGACGACGCAGGTCAAGATCGGCGTGTGCAGACGCGGGCTCACCCGCGCCAAGGATCTGGAGAACGGAAGCTGGTCGTCCCGCGACATGCCGAACGCAAGGCGGATAGTTGCCGTCATGATCGCCATGCAGCAGACGAAGATCGCGGCCGACACGACCAGCAAGTACAAGGTGCTTCCCGCGCCCGTCATCACTTCCGCGATGATCGTGCCCGGAGATGTCGCCAACCCCGCCGACTCGGCGGGGATATCCGGGGCAGCGATCAGAACACCCCACAGGAAGATGGCGCCGATCACGAACGCGCCGATCACTGACGCGAGCACCGCCTTCGGCGCTTCCGCGCGAGGGTTCCTCGTCTCCTCGGCGAGGGTCGAGGCCGTGTCGAATCCGTAGATCACATACAGGGACATGAACATCCCGACGAGGAAGAACGGGAGCGTGGTTGCGGCCGGGAACTGCACGTAGTTCCCGGCGTCGGCGGAGTTGAGGATCACCCCCACGCCGTTGTGGTTGTGCACGGCAGCGAGGAAGACGGCGAACACGACCATCCCGAGGATCTCGAAGATGACGCCCGTGTTGTTGACGATCGCCACGAGCCTCACGCCGTAGATGTTGAGCACCGTGATCACGAGCAGGGTGAAAAGCGCGATCACCTTTTGATCGGCGCTTCCGAGAGCGTCGTTCAGATGCCAGCCGAACATGTAGTTCAGGGCGGGGATCAGCGCGATAGGAAGTGTCGCGCACACGGACGAAACGGTGAGGATCCCGGCGAAGATGTAGAACCACCCCGTGATCCACGCGTAGCCACGGCCCGCCAGGTACTTCGTCCACTGGAACACCGACCCGGCCAGTGGGAAATGACTCGTCACCTCTGCGAAGTTGAGCGCGACGATGAACTGGAAGAGCGCGACCGTCGGCCACGTCCACCAGAGGCGCGCGCCGAGCGCCGCCATACCGAGGAAGAACAGCGTGAAGATGCCGGTGGACGGTGAGATGTAGCTGAATGCGACCGCGAACGAGCTGAATGTCCCCAGCCCTCGGTTCAATTCTTGCTTGTACCCGAACTTCTCGAGATCGGCAGCGTCTTTCGCCACCTGTTCCTCGTGCGAAGACATACTCACCCCCCCATGACTCCCCCCCGCGCCATCTACCGCAGTCGGACCATAGGGAGTTTGGCCCGGAACGCTCGGCGGCGCAAATTGGTCCTCCCGGCCCGAGAACAACCTCCCTGTGCCGACTGCACGTCGAGAAGGCAAGTGGAGTTGTGAGCGCATCGCGGCCGTTCACGATCTCCCTGCAGCTCATGTGGACCCATACAGCCACGCCTGGTCGGTGGGTCGGATCTCGCTGTCATAGCCTCCTAAGAGCAGAACGCGTCCTCTGTCCAGGCGCGTCGCGGTCAGGAATAGCCGCGTTCCGTCCAGGCTGCCTTCAACAGGTTCGAACGTCCGCGTCCCGGCCTCGTATCGCTCAACCTGGGCCGCTCCACCGGCAACAAGGATGTCCCCGTTCGCCAACGCAGCCAAGGACGTACCGATCTTGTAGCGAGGAGACGTCATGGTCGGGCCTGGGGTGAACGTCCCGGCCGCCGGGTCGTAGATCTCGGTGCTGGCATAGAGATGCTGTCCCTCGACGTCCGCGGACCCACCCAGAACCATGATGCTCCCGTCGCCCAGTGCGATGGCTCCCGCCTTGTACCGGGGCCGACTCATCATTCCCGTCGGCGTGAAACGTCCGGTTGCGGGGTCGTACACCTCGGCGGTGGCCAAGACATGTCCACTGTCGATACCGCCTGCGACCAGCACGCGGCCGTCAGGCATCAGGGCGGCCGCGTAGGCACCTCTAGGCTGGCGCATCGAGCCGGTGGGATCGATGGAATCAGCCGAGGGGTCGAACAGGTCCGCGGCTCGGGTCGTGGGGTCATTGTCGGTGAATCCACCCGCCAGTAGCACTCGGCCATCACGCAGCCTCACCGCGGTGAACCCTGCCCGGGGCGAGTTCATGTCCGGTCCTGCGGAGAAGGTTCGCGATTCCGGCTGGAACAATTCCGTGGTCCGAACCACACCGGAGGTCCCCCATCCACCGGCTATCAAGACCCGATCATCGGACAACGGGGTGGCGGTGTGGTCGTCGCGGAACCCGGACACGAGACTTCCGACGCTCTCGAACCGGTCCGTCGAAGGGTCGAAGACCTCGGCGACCTGGCCGCCGCTACCTAATTCACACCCGAGGTCGGTGCATCCGCCCACAACGAGCACCGATCCATCAGAAAGCCGAGTCGCGGTCTGAACAGCGCGAGGTTCGGTCATCATCGCCACCGGTTGGAGAGCGCCTGCCGACGCTGGAGGAACGGCCGAAGCTCCCGTCTGTGCGGTAGGGGTTGGGTCGTGCCGCTCACCCGAGCCGAGCTGACACCCAGCCATGATCAGCGTGATCGACGCTCCCAGGATCAGAGCGGCCGTGACACGAACGTGCATCAAGCCTCCCGGATCATCATCAGCGGACAGGTCCCGGCTCGGCTCGTGGCGTGTTCGTCAGCGCGCAGCTGCATGACGCGACGCGGTCAGCAGGTCGTGCCGCCCGACCTCAGGACGGCCCCTGAGCTGGACTTGAACTCCCAAGCGAGGCTCCCGGCCTGCCCGCCGTTCGCGGCTCCCACCAGCGTGAGGTAGAAGGCGCCGCCTCCTTTCAACGGAGACGTCGGCCACGCGGTGCGCGGGTCGATCTTCGTGCTTCGGCGCCGCCGTTCGCGACCAGCTGCCACATCGGCAGGATCTCCGAGTGCACCGCGCTCCCGGCGAGCACCGGCCGGTGCCAGAACGCGACGACACACGGGGGCGCGCTCGCAAGCTGTTCCTGGACGAACGTGTACTGCTCCGAGCCCACACCGAATTGCGCCGTGCCGGACCACAGGTCGAGGAACAGGACGCCCCCGAACGTGAAGCTGGTGTATATCAGGCGTCCGTGCCAGTAGTCCTTGAAGGCGGGCTTGGAAGTGTTCTCGTGGTTCCCGAAGGTTGGCTGCGTGATGTTCGCGAGCTTTCCCCACAACGTGCCACCGCCGGGGACATCCATGGACGAGACCCCGTAGTGATTGCGGTATTCGGTGAACGTTCCCTTTTCGTAGACGTCGCCGAGATAGAGGAACAGGGCGGGGTTCGCGGCGACGACGGATGCCGCGACCGCGTTCGAGGACTTCTCGTTGCTCGCACCGTCACCGACGGCTGCCACCACCGGATCGGCCGGTCCCGTCCACGGCGCCGGGAGGAAGCTCTGCCAGTCGCTCAGCGTGTGCTGGAAGTCGCCGACGTTCTCGTTCGCCAACGTGACCGGGACGTCGACCGCCTCTGCGGAGACCGACCCGAACTGAGCGCGGAGCACCCCCGTGCCATCCAGGTACTTCTGGGTCGGCCAGACGAACGAGTAGTCGAATGGTCGCGTCGGGTTGGATACGAACGACGTCTGAAGCAGGATCCCCTTCGCCGCGCCGGTTGGGATCCAGGTGAAGACGACCGTCCCGGCGTTCGGGCTGTTGGTCACCGTGATGAGCTGCTCGCCGGTCAACGTGCTCGAGAGCAGCGTCACGCAGAGCGTGTGCCCGCCGGACGTCCCGCAGACGGGAGGATCGGCGTACGCAGGAAGCGGCGCGACCAATACCACCGAGAGCACGACGATCCCGGACAGAAGTGCGAGAGCGGTACGCGGGGGGCGCAGGATGTTCCTCTCCGAAGATGTTCCCGAGGACCCTATCATGCGGCCCTTCCCCTCACGCGGTCAAGGATGATCCGGCCCCCGATGCCGAGGCCGCATACTGTCCACATGTCGTCGACAAGGCGCGAGCTGATGGCCGAGGAGGACCGCCTCTGGTCCGAGTTGCACGCTCTCGTCGAGTCCCTTCCCGCGGACCAGATAGCGATATCCGGCTACTTCGATGAAGGCTGGTCGGCCAAGGACCTGCTCGCGCACATCGGGAGCTGGCTCGCCGAGGCGGGCATGATCCTCGAACGGATACGGTTCGGGACCTATCGATCCGAGGAGATCGAGGTGGATGCGATGAACCGCGAGTTCTACGAGGCCATGAAGCATGTGCCCTACGCCACCGTTCGGTCCCAGGCGCGGGCGGCTCGCAGCCGCATGCTCAACGCCTGGGGGGCGGTGCCAGATGATGCGCCCGATGCCGAGCGGTGGATCCGCAAGGCTGGCCCCGAGCACTACCAGGAACATCTCCCGAGGCTCAAGGAGTGGCGCGACGAATTGGGGGGCTAGAGAGAGAGGGAAGCGATGGAAGACGACAACGTGCTCGAGCGGATCAGCAGGCCAGAACCCCGACGACTCCAGCATCCGCGATCCGAGGACGGTCGAGGGCTACCTCCAGTAGAGGTCCCGGCTACGGCATCAGCCCGAAGATCGTGCTTGGGCCTCCCGACCCCCGTCGGTTCCTGGGCCCCCCGATCACGATCCATCCCCCTGTCGTGGGCATCGAGCCCAGGTTCGTCAGGTTCTCCAAGGTGAACCGATGCCTACGGAGCGTGAGCCAGGTCTCGATGAAGTCCGGGTCGTCCCCCGGGTCGGGTCCGAAGGTATCCGTGCCGAGCGCTCCACGCGCCCCCAGGACCCCCTGGTCGATGAGCCAGTGCACCGCGGCCTTGGAGAAGCCTGGCTGTCGGAACCGTCCTGCAGCGCTGCCGCAGTTGTAGTACGTGGGCTCGTCAGGTGCGAGATCCGGCCCCCACCAGCGGTCGCATCCGGTCCTCAGCAAGACCGCGGACTCGTTCGGCAAGGCGCCATGGTCGGCCTCCCAGGCCTGCAGGTCCGCCACCGTCACGTGGTAATCGACGTCGTGCGCGACCTTGTCGCGGATGTCCACGACAACGGCGGGGAGGACGAAGTCACCGGGGTCCAGGTCGCCCGCGCACCGGGCGCCGACATGGAAATGGCATGGAGCGCTGTAGTGCGTCCCCGTGTGCTCGCCCTCACGGACGTACTGGAGGAAGAAGCCGTCCTGGCCAACGGTGAACGTCGTCGAGATCCGGAAGGCTGGATCGCCCGGGAACACCGGGGTCTTGGCGGGGTTGTTCACATGGCTGAGGAACACGGCGCGCGAGAACCCGGGCGTGGAGATCCGCTGGCCGGGCGATCCCGATCCGGCGGCGGACCCCACGAGGTAGGCGATGGTCGCGGTGCTCGCGAGCGCGATGACGACGGCCATGGCGGTCCGACGCATGATGGTCCCTCCCTCGACGGTTCCGCCCATCGTCCGCCGCTCCGGCCGGTCCGCGCAAGCCAAATTGACGGGTCACCGGCGGGAACCTGTCGCAGGCGCAGATGCTGGGCTGGCTCGGTCTTGGGTCACAGGGGACGATCCTCATGAGGTCGTCCGGCGGAAGGTGCGCGCGCGACGAAGCGCAGGATCCGATCCGCGACCGTGACGTGGGCGTCCGCGAATCCGGCGCAGCGTAGTCGATCGGGCAGGTCCTCCGGATCGACGGGGACGTACACGTCGCCGGCGTGGAACTCGCGGAAGTCGCGATCGTTCAGGCTGTCGGAGCCCACCACGCCGCCCGGTTTCAGCACACGGGCCACCTCGACCAGCAACCGATCCTGACGTGCCTGGGTCGGCACGTGATGCAGCATCGTGAAGGATGCGGCGCTGCTGAAGCGTCCGGCTTCGAATGGGAGGTCGGTTCCGTCGGCTAGCACGATGGTGACGTTGGTCCCAGCCAAGCGTTCGCCGAGGCCAGCGGCAAGGGTCGGATCGACATCCACGACGGTGACCTGATCACCATGAGTCGAAACACGTTGGCGGCGAGCCCGAAACCGGGGCCGATCTCGATGAGTCGCTCACCCAACTCGACACCTCCCAGGACCGCCGGCAGGACCTCGTGCTCCAGGTATTCGGCCCACCCAGGGCTCGAACAGAGTTCGTTGTGTGCCGCTCGTTCATGCATTCGACGCTACGCGAGGAGCGTCTCGAGCCAGTCGTCGACGACCGCCATCCAGCCGGCGGGATCTTCCATGTGCGGGAGATGGCCGAGGTCGGCGAAGACGTGTAGCCGCCACTCGGGGTGCGCTCGTGCCGCTGCTGCGGCATGCTCGACGGGCACCGTGCGGTCGTGGGCACCGTGGATCACGAGCACGGGGCAGCTGACTCGGTCGAGGATCTGAGCGAACCGTTCGGGGTGGGTCCACAGGGAGAAGGTGCTGCGGCCGACCTGGGCGACCGCTCTCATCGTGCTCCATGTGCGTTGCTCGGCGGCGACGGCCACGCTCGCGTCGATGACCGTGGCGTCGATGGAAGCAGGATCGGCGGCGTTGCTGCGAAGGGCGTGCGCGAGCATCGAAGCAGGCCGGAGCCTCAACGAACCGTCAGCGAACGCGCGGGCGGCGCGCCGGACGCCATCGACACGCTGGCGCAGTCGTCGCCGGACGAGGGCCGACCGCAGGCTCCCGGCTCCCTCGTGGGCGGCGGGGAGCAGCGAACCGCTGAGGATCAACGCCGTCACCGAGCTCGGCTCTCGAGCGGCCTGCAAGAGCGCGACCGAGCCGCCGTAGGAGCTGCCCACGAGGATCGCCGGCCCATCTCTGCCGAGCAGCCGCGAGATGAGCACGCGATCGGCGTCGAGCCCCGCGCCCGTCGCCGGGATCGGTGTCCGCCCGAACCCGGCGAGGTCGACCGCAAGCACCCGAGCGTGCTGGGCAAGCGCTGGGGCCACACCGATCCAATGCGCGTGTGAGCCACCCACCGCGTGAAGGCAGAGGAACGGCGGGCCGTCGGGCCCCGCCCATCCCCGCACATAGGGCAAGGATGGAACCTGCACCTCATGCGTCCTTCGGCAGGCTGAGCGTGACCCGCGCGCCGTGTCCGCTGTTGGTCGTCTCTGCGGTGCCTCCGTGCGCCTCTGCGATCGCGCGCACGATCGCGAGCCCCAGGCCGACGCCTCGGTACCCGTCGCTCGTCCGGTCCCCCGTCGTGAAGGGGTCGAAGGCGCTGGGCAGGAACACCTCGTCGAACCCGGGCCCGGAGTCTTCCACCGCGATGACGGTCTTGCCGTCGTCTGCGCAGGCGGAGATCACGATCTCACCCCCTTCGGGCGTTACGCGGATCGCGTTGTCCAGCAGGTCGTTCAGCGCCTGGCGGATCCAGTCGGGGTCGAGCCGCACGGATACCTCCGAGGCATCCGTCAGGAGGCGCACGCCCGCCGCGTCCGCGCGCGGTCGGTTCCGTCCTACGGCATCGTTCACCAGCGCGGCGAGCGACACCTCGCGGGCATGGATCGGCAGCGTGCCCCCGCGTGCTCGGGAAAGCACCAGCAGGTCGTCGGCGACCCGCGTGAGGTGCCCGTTCTCCTCGGAGACGCTCCGCAGCGCCGTGGCGAGCTCATCGATCGTCTGGGGTCCGGAGAGAGCGAGGTCGAGGGCCATCCGCTGGATGGCGAGCGGCGTGCGCAGCTCGTGGCTCGCGCGATCCACGAGCTCACGTTCTCGCTCGACCGCATCCTCGATCCGATCGAGCATGTCATTCAGTGTCGCGGCGAGCCGCGCGATCTCATCGGTGCCGCCGGCGACCGCCAGCCTCGCAGCCGGTTCGGCGCTCGTGATGTGCTCGGCCTCGCGGCGCAACCGCTCGACGGGCTCCAGCGAGGCGCCGATAAGCCACCAGGCCCCGGCCCCGACGAACAGCAGAAGCGCTCCACCAGCGATCGCGAGCGTCGCGGCGAGTTGCAGCACCTGGTCGCGCCGGTCTTGCAGCGACGTGCCCACCAACAGGATGTACCGATGGCCCGACGCCTCGAGCGGAGCCGCGAGGACGCGGGTGACGTTGTCGATCCCGCCGATCCGTTCGTCGAAGAACGCGGGTCCGGCGAGTCCCGCGAGGGATCCCGGCGCCACGAGCGGGCCGGCGGACACGATGGCGCTCGAATCCAGAACGTTGCCCACCTCGTCGGCGAGCTGGGCGAAGCCCTCGTCGCGTTCGATCAGTGTCGGTCGCACCGCCGGCAGAGCGGGGCCGTTCCTGCGGATCTCCTCCGCGAGCACGTCCGATCGCGACCGCAGCCCTGCATCCACAGTCTCGAGGAGGTTGTGGTTCGTGCGGACGTAGACGAACCAGCTCAGGCCCACGACGACGAGGAACAGCGACACGAGGGAGGCGAGGGTGAGGCGGACGCGGATCGGTGCACGGCGCGAACCGCGCATCAGGCCTCGCGCATCCCGTAGCCGATGCCGCGTACGGTCTCGATCGAGTCCGCACCGAACGGGCGATCGATCTTGTTCCGCAAGGACCGCACGTAAACGTTCACGATGCGCGGGTCGCCCTCGAACGCGAAGTCCCAGACGTGCTCGACCAGCTCGGTGCGGCTGAGCGTGCGCCCCGCGTTGCGCATCAGGCACTCGAGGAGGGCGAACTCGGTGGGCGTGAGCTCGATCTCCTGCGTGCCCCGTGTCACCTGGTGAGCGGCGGGATCCAGTCGGATGCCGCCGCACATGACCACGGCCGGTCGCTCGGGGGCACCCCGTCGGATCAGCGCCCGCAGTCTCGCGAGCAGCTCGTCGAAGGAGAAGGGCTTCGCCAGGTAGTCGTCCGCTCCCACGTCCAAGCCGCGGATCCGGTCCTGCACGGCGTCCCGCGCGGTGACCATGAGCACGGGGGTCCAGCACCCGGCCTGTCGCACCGTGCGGCAAACTTCGAAGCCGTCCGTCGGAGCGCTCCCGCCTTCGAGGACGATGTCCAGGACGATCGCGTCGTACGGATGCTCGGTCGCCATCCAGACGGCGTCGGGGCCGTCCCCGACCGTGTCCACCGCGTAGCCCGCGCGCGCGAGTCCCTTGCGCAACAGCGCGGCCATCTTCACGGAGTCTTCGACGACGAGGATGCGCATCGGCATGCGTCCGCAGGTGGGGCGGGCACGTCGCCCGCCCCAC
>CAJDTY010000022.1_pt1 | contig 31944 bp, 32 predicted proteins | sample 7390291 | NCBI WGS metagenome assembly CAJDTY01 (sample SAMEA7055671, study PRJEB34461) | soil metagenome | biome: terrestrial ecosystem; feature: Peninsula; material: soil | place: Antarctica | collected 2016 | reverse complement strand
CGCTGATCATCGCCAAGCTCGAGGACGTCGAGTTCCCCATCGAGGGGATGCGCCGCCTCAGATCGAAGATCCCGGGCGCTCGCCTGCTGGAGCTGCCGGGAGACGAACACTTCTTCTGGGTGGCGCCATATGGCGAGATGCTCGAAGCGATCGAGTCGTTCGTGGCCGACCAGGGTGCGCAGGAGGTTTACCTCGAACGGTTCCTGGCGACGGTGATGTTCACCGACATCGTCGGCTCCACCGAGGCGGCCGGACGGTTGGGCGATCGTGCGTGGAAGGATCTGTTGGAACGACACCACGAACGGGTGCGAGGGCAACTCGCTCGATATCGAGGGAGAGAAATCTCGACGGCAGGTGACGGCTTCCTCGCGACCTTCGACGGTCCCGCACGAGGGATCCGATGCGCGCAGGCGATCACCAAGTCGGTGCACGAGCTCGGCATCGAGATTAGGGCAGGGTTGCACACTGGCGAGGTCGAGATGATCGACAGCGAGATCGGCGGGATGGCCGTTAACATCGGTGCGCGGGTGGGCGCGAAGGCGGAAGCGTCCCAGGTGCTGGTGTCCCAGACGGTGAAGGACCTGGTCGCGGGCTCCGGCCTGACGTTCGAAGACGCCGGCGAGCACGAGCTGAAGGGTGTGCCCGACCGCTGGCGCCTGTACCGGGTAACGGGTTGAACGGATCAGTTTCAACAGCCCACCGCATCGCGTCTCCCTCGCCGGATCGATGGGGCGGTCGCGTCCGCCGGTTGTCGCGGAACCTCAGAGGCACCCAGACTGACCGCGTGGACGACCGACAGATGCTCCAGCGCAAGGGCGAGGTCGACCGTCAGGTGGCGGACATCGCCGAGGAGTTCCGCCGCGGCTTCGAGGCCGTGAACGCGATCGATCGCCCGGCCGTTTCCATCTTCGGCTCGGCGCGGACCGATGAACACGACCCGTCATACACGGCCGCGATCGCGACGGGTCGTTCGTTCGCCGAACGCGGGTGGGCGGTGGTCACCGGAGGCGGTCCGGGCATCATGGAGGCCGCGAACCGCGGCTGCCACGAAGGGAACGGACTGTCCGTCGGCTTCAACATCAGGCTTCCCCATGAACAGGGCGACAACCGCTACCTCGACGTCGCTCTTGAGTTCTCTCACTTCTACGCTCGTAAAACGATGTTCGTGAAGGCGGCCGAAGGGTTCGTCGTCTTCCCCGGCGGCTTCGGGACGCTCGATGAGCTCTACGAATCGCTCACCCTGATCCAGACCGGCGTGATGCGCCACTTCCCGGTCGTGCTGTTCGGCAGCGATCACTGGGCGCCGCAGCTTTCCTGGTGGCGGGGTGACCTGCTGAACGAAGGGCTGATCGCACAGGAAGACCTGGGCCTCGTCTCCGTAACCGATGATCCGGTGGTCGCGGTGAAGACCGTGATCGACTGCTACGAGCGCAACCTCGACCGTGGAGCCGACGACGGGGGGGTGGCCGAGGCATGACCGGGATCGAGGCCGACTTCTTGGAGGACGGCGGACAGACAGCGGCCGAGATCGCGGATCGGTTGTCCGCGTTCGTCGGGGGGGCCACCACGACGCTCGACGTGGCCATCTACGACTTCCACGCGCGTGGGGGCGCCACCGCGCGCGTGGCCGACGCCCTCGAAGCGGCGGCGGCGCGCGGCGTTCGCGTGCGCGTGGCCTTCAATCAGGAACGCGAGGCCGTCGCATCGCACAACCCCCCGATGACCGGCGATCCCGAGACGATCGACGGGCTCGAGGTGCCCACGCACGGCGTTCACGACCAGGGCGCACTGATGCACCACAAGTACGTCGTGCGCGACGTGGAGAGTGTCTGGACGGGCTCGACGAACTGGACCGACGACGCATTCACCCGTGAGGAGAACGCGATCGTTCGGGTGGACTCACCTGAGGTTGCAGCGGCGTATGCCCGCAACTTCGAACAGCTTTGGGAGCGTGAGCGGATCGAGCCGAGCGGTGGCGTGGGACCGGAGGTTACGGTCGGCGGCGTGGTCGTGCAGCCCATGTTCTCCCCGCGCGGCCCGTCGCTCGCCCATCGCGTCGCGGAGCGGATCGCAGCCGCCGACCGGCGCCTCCGGATCCTGTCCCCGGTCATCACGTCGGGCGCGGTGCTCGGCACGCTCGCCGAGTTCGCGGGCCGTGCGTCCTTCGACCTCGTGGGCGCCTACGACGCCACCCAGATGCACGAGGTCGTCCATCAATGGCAAGGATGGGCCCCGAACCATTGGAAGATAGCGGCGTGGGATGCGATCCGCCCGAGGCTGGCGGGCAAGGTCTCGACCCCATGGAGCGCGGCTGGTGGCGTCCACGACTTCATGCACGCGAAGATCACGGTGAAGATCACGGTGGCCGATGGCGAGGTGCTGACGGGGAGTTACAACCTCTCGCACGGCGGTGAGGAGAACGCGGAGAACCTGTTGCACATCAGGGACGGCGCACTGGCGGACCGGTTCTCCGCGTTCGTGGAAGGGGTCGCACAGCGCTACGGAGCGACCGCTCAGCTACCGCCGCCCCCACCGTGACCGGCGACTAAGCTCGCGGCCATGATCGAGGCGTACTGCTGGCCCCTGAGCGCGCTGCCCGGCGAGACCGTGGCGATCCACCTGTCCACCGACGCCCCGAGCGTGTCCGTGGAGGTCGCGCGGGAGGGGGCCGAGCGGGAGGTCCTCTGGCGCGACGACCTCCCCGGCTCCCTCCGGGCCACCCCCGATGACGTTTCGGCGAACGGATGCGGCTGGCCGGCGTCGATCGAGATCCCCATCGGCGCGGCATGGCGTTCGGGGTACTACGCCGTCACGCTCATCGCGGGCACCGAGCGGGCGGACGCATTCCTCGTGGTGCGTCCGTCTCCCCGCGCGGATCCCGCCCCCATCCTGATGGTGCTCTCCACCGCCACCTGGAATGCCTACAACGACTGGGGCGGCCCGTCGCTGTACACGGGCGGCACGCGGGTCTCGTTCGAGCGGCCCCTAGCTCCAGGGTTCCTCGTGAAGCCCGAGCCGCACCGGCGCAAAGCGCAACCCGAGCCCGACCGGGAGGCCGAGTACTTCTTCGAGTGGGCCGAGCCGCTGGGCCTGTCGGTCTGGAGCGGCGGCGCCGGTTGGTGGAACTGGGAACGGCCGATGCTCCGCTGGGCCGAGGCCAACGGCTTCCGCGTCGACGTCGCCGTCTCCCAGGACCTCGAGCAACACCCCGAGGTCCTCGACCGTCCCCGGCTCTACCTCTCGGCGGGTCACGACGAGTACTGGTCGTGGGGCATGCGCGATGCACTCGATGCCTTCACGGGTGGGGGCGGCAACGCCGCGATCTTCAGCGGCAACACCTGCTTCTGGCAGGTCCGGTTCGAGGACGAGCACCGTGCCATGACCTGCTTCAAGTACCGGGCCGACGACGATCCGGTGGTGGGCACGCCCGATGAGCGCTACCTCAGCGGCGTCTGGTCGGACCGGCGCATCGCACGCCCCGAACCTGCCTCGATCGGACTCACCTTCACGCGAGGAGGCTACTCACGCTATGGCCTCGGCGTACCGCGGGGCTCCGGCGCCTATACGGTCTGGCGCCCAGAGCACTGGATCTTCGAGGGCACGGGGCTACGCTACGGGGACGAGCTGGGGCGAACGGATGCGATCGTGGCCTACGAGGTCGACGGCTGCGAGCTCGCGATGGAAGACGGCCTGCCGGTGCCCACGGGCGACGACGGCGCGCCCAGAGGGCTGGAGGTGCTCGCCACCGCTCCGGCGCGCCTCTGGGCCCAACACGAGCAGCCCAGCCGCTACGCGCACGAGCCGGGCGAGCTCGAGAACACGGCGATGGCGGTGTTCGGACCCGGCTGGCGCGATCAGGTTCACCGGGTGACGAACAACCACGCCTGCATGGCCATCTTCACGAAGCCCCGCGGCGGCACCGTGTTCAACGCCGGGGTCACGGACTGGACCTACGGTCTGGGCGATCCCGACGTCGCGAGGGTGACCCGGAACGTGCTGAGCCGCCTCGCGAACTAGAACTAGATCCCCTCGATCGCCTCGATCGTGCCGCTCTTCACGGCCTCCAGGAACGCGGTGTGATCGAGATCGTTCTGATCGGCGTAGCGCTCCGAGAACGCCACGATGGCTCGATCGAAGGCATCGCCGTTGCCGAGGTAGGCCGCGATCGCGACCGGGTCCCCTGTTCGCGCATGCGCACGCGCGAGCGTCCATCCGCACGCCCGCGCATAGCCAAGGAGGCCTTCGGGCCCCACGAGGGTGACGTCGACCGAGCCCTTCATGTCGCGCAGCTGGCGCCAGTAGAAGTGCCGGGAGGTATCGACCCCCTTCGTCCAGCCCAGGAAGATGTCGCTCGCCGCCTGCATCAGCCGCTGACCTTGCACCACGCGCTCTCCATGATGCTTGTACTTGCTCTTGGGCAGGTGATCCTCCAGGACCGAGGACGTCGCTTCCTTCAGCTGGAGGAAGAGCGGGTCGTCCCGGTCACGCCCTTGGAGCAGGACGATGAACCCGCGGGTACCGACGCTCCCCACGCCTACAACCTTGCGCGCGAAGTCGATGACCGTGTACCTCTCCAGCAGCAGCCGCCGGTCGGGCCGCAACGTCGAGCGGTAGGCACGGTACTGATCACGGACGATCGTGCCCACCTGGGCCGGATCGATGTCCTTCATCTCGCGGACGGGGACCACGACAGGCGGCGCGCTCGCGATGCGGTACTCGCCACCTACCTCCTCGGCAAGCTTGGAGAGTGCCTGCAGGCTGTCGCGGAGCCTCGCTTTGTTCGCGATCCTCGTGGCGGCTCTGCGGTTGCTGGACACCGTCGCCTGCTTGAGGATGTCCTCCGCGCTGAGCCGTGCGTACCACACGTCAAGCGTGTGCATGCCGGCGAACGTGGCCATGGTCTCGCGGTAGGTGCGCACCGAGGCCGCCGTGGCCGCCGCGATCTCCTTCGGCTTGAACACGTTGTTGCGCCCCGCGATCGTGAAGCTCGCCGCCATGCGCTTCACGTCCCACTCGAAGGGGCCGGGCAAGGTCTCGTCGAAGTCGTTGAGGTCGAAGATCAGATCGCGCTCGGGCGAGGCGAACAGGCCGAAGTTCGACAGGTGGGCGTCGCCGCACAGCTGGACGGTGATGCCGGCGTCGGCGGAACCGGCGAGGTCGTGGGCCATCACCCGCGCGGCACCCCGATAGAACGTGAACGGCGAGACCATCATCCGGCCGTGCCGGACCGGGACCAGGTCCTGCTCCCTGCGTGCGTTCTGCTCCACGAGGAGGTCGAGCGCATCACGCCGATCGCGTGCCGGCGCCCACGATGCGTGGCTCGAGCGTGGCGTCAGGCGCCGCGCCTCTCGCCCCCGCGCCCGACGATCGTCAACAGAGGGATGCTCGACCACGTGCGACTGGGCGCCGGCGCCCTTTCCGTTCATCATCGCGCGAATATAGCCGCTCAGGGACGCCCGCGCGCCCGGTCCCGTACCCTGGGAACGCGATGGGGAAGAAGATCCAGCTCCGCCCGCCCGGACTCAAGCCCACCACGAAGGTGGGCACCCTCGGACCCTACCGCGGCCGCCTCGGGCTGGCGTGGGTGATCGCGTCGCTCATCGCCGGGTTGCTCATCCTCGTCGCCGGTTACCTCGCGCTGACGCGCTAGTCACTTCCCTCCGGCGCGTCAGCCCGCCTTGCGAAGCGGGGCATACGCAAGCAGCACCCGCTTCTCCCCCACCTCGGAGAATGCGATCGTGGCCTCGGTCCCGTCGCCCGATCCGGACACCGTCAGCACGACTCCCTCGCCCCACTTCTCATGGAGCACGGTGTCGCCGGTGGCGATGGCCGGCGCCTCGCGCTTGGTTGGCCCTCCGGCATGGGGCGGCGTCCAGCCGCGAGAGGCGGCTTCGTCGTCTTGGCGGCGCCCGCCGATCACCCGGCCACCGCCACGTCCGGCCCCCGGGTAGCGTCCCGAGCTGGAGCCTCCGTCCGCGCGCCCCTCCCCCTCCTTCGCTTGTACGAGGTGCTTCGGCAGCTCGTTCAGGAAGCGCGACGGTGGGTTGTACTGGGTCTGGCCGAACAGCGTGCGGCTCCACGCGTGCGTGAGGTAGAGGCGCTCGCGCGCACGCGTGATCCCGACGTACGCGAGGCGTCGCTCCTCCTCGAGCGCGGCAGTGTCGGTCATGGATCGGTAGTGCGGGAAGATACCGTCCTCCAGACCGACCATGAACACCACGGGGAACTCGAGTCCTTTGGCGATGTGTAGGGTCATGAGCGTGATCGCCGAGGCATCCTCCTCGTATTCGTCCTGCTCCCCGATGAGCGAGACCTGCTCGAGGAAGTCCGCAAGCGAGGCGTCCGGCTCCCGCGCGATCAGCTCGGCGGCCACCCCCGCGAGCTCCTGCAGGTTCTCGATGCGGCCCTGCGCTTCGACGCTCCGCTCTTCCTCCAACTCCGGGAGGTATCCCGACTCCTGGGACGCGAACTCCACCATCCGCGCCGGCCCCGCGCCGTCCTCCCCGTGGACCCGCAGCGCCTCCATCACGTGCGTGAATCCCGCCACCGCACCCTTCGCGCGGTTCGCCAGCACCGAGATCTCGTCGACGCGGCGGCAGGCCTCCAGGACCGTGACCCCTTCCTCGCGCGCGAAGGTCTCGACCGCTGCCACGGTGGCGTCGCCGATCCCGCGCTTGGGCATGTTCACCACCCGCCGGAACGAGATCACGTCCTGCGGGTTCGCGAGCAGCCGCAGGTAGCCGAGCACGTCCTTGATCTCCTTGCGCTGGTAGAACCGCACCCCGCCGAACACCTTGTAGGGCATGCCGACGCGCATCAATACGTCCTCGATCACACGCGACTGCGCGTTGGTCCGGTAGAACACCGCCATGTCGCGGTATCGGTAGCCCTCGGACTCACGCAGCCGCTCGATCTCCTCCGTCACGAAGAAGGCCTCGTCGTGCTCGTTGTCGGCGCGGAACTGGACGGTGAGCTCGCCGTTCCCGGCCTCGGTCCACAGACTCTTGGGTTTCCGCAGCACGTTGTGCTCGATCAGCGCGTTCGCGACCTCCAGGATGTTCTGCGTGGATCGGTAGTTCTGCTCCATGAGGAAGACCGTGGCGTCGGGGTAGTCGCGTTCGAAGTCCAGGAGGTTCTGGATGGTCGCCCCTCGCCAGCTGTAGACGCCCTGGTCCGCGTCGCCCACTACGCACACGTTGCGGTAGCGCGCGGCGAGCATGTTCACCAGCTGGTACTGCGCGCGATTGGTGTCCTGGTACTCATCCACCAACAGGTAGCGGAACCGCTCCTGGTAATGTCGCAGCACCTCGGGGTGATCGCGCAGCAGTCGCACCGTCTCCATGATGAGGTCATCGAAGTCCAGCGCCCCCGCCGCATGCTTGCGCTGCTCGTACGCGGTGTAGACCTTGGCCACCGTCTCCTCGTAGAAGTTCGAGGCCATCTCCGCGAAGCGCCGCGCGTCGATCACCTGGTCCTTCGCACGCCCGATCGCGCTCGCGATCGCGCGAGGGGCGAAGCGCTTGGGGTCAAGGTCCAGGTCCTTGAGGATGCCGCCGATCAGGCGTTCGGAGTCGCCCTCGTCATAGATCGTGAAGCTGGATGGCAACCCCAGGTGGTCGTGTTCGCGACGCAGCAGCCGCGCGCACATCGAGTGGAAGGTGAGGATCCACATGGCCTGTGAGACACGAGCCCCGAGCAGCCCCTCCACCCTGGCCGCCATCTCGCGCGAGGCCTTGTTGGTGAAGGTGATGGCGAGGATGGACCCCGGCGAGACACCCTCCTCGCGGATCAGATACGCGATGCGATGGGTGAGCGCGCGGGTCTTGCCCGAGCCCGCTCCCGCCACGATCAGCACCGGACCCTCGGTGTGCAGGACGGCCTCAGCCTGGATGTCGTTCAGGCCTTCGATCAGGGGGGATACCTCGCTCACGCGTTCAGTCTAGGTGGCTGGGCCGACCCCCGATCACGCGGTACCGTGATGTCCATGTCCGAGGTCACGATCCCTGCGGCACCCGAGCGTGACATGCCGGCCCGTCCGGCCCGTCCGCGACGCCGAGGGTGGTGGCGGATCGCACACTGGATCGGCATCGGCTGCCTCATGCTCGCGGCCGGGTTCGGCGGCTACGTCGGCTGGCTCCTGTGGGGCACGGGCCTCACCACGCAGCGTGCCCAGACGGAACTGCGCCAGGGGTTCGACGGGGTCGTGGACTCCAAGCCGCCTGCCCAGGCGCCAGCCCAGGTATCCCTAGGCTCCAGATACGCCGAATTGCAGATCCCCTCGATCGGCTTCGACATGATGGTGGTGCAGGGCACCGCCTACGAGGACCTCAAGCTGGGACCGGGACACTACCCCGACACTGCCGATCCTTGGGACGACACCGGCCGCACGGGCATCGCGGGGCATCGCACGACCTACCTGCACCCGTTCTTCGATCTGGAGAAGATCCGCGCGGGCGACGCCATCACCGTCCGCACCGAATACGGGACGTTCAGCTACGCCGTGAGCCGCGATCCCTTCATCGTGCCCGAGGCGGGGTCAGGCGTGGTTCTGCAGCAGACCGAAGCACCCTCGCTCGTGCTCACGACCTGCAACCCGAAGTACCAGAGCTATGAGCGCCTGATCGTGGTGGCGACGCGGCTCTGAGCGCTACGGAAACCCGCGACTCGAAGTGCTCGCTCACGAACAAGGACCGCCACGTGGGCGCGAGGTAGATCGCAGCGGATGAGCTGACGATCCGGCGCCTCATCCGGCCTCACTGACCCGGCCGTGAAGATGCATGTCGTGCCAGCCGTCCTCCTGGAGCAGCGCGCTTCGCATCGTGCCTTCGTTCGCGAACCCCGCCTTCTCTGCGACTCGACAGGAGCTCGCATTGGCGATGGAATGCTCGATCGCCAGCCGATGTAATCCCAGCGCCTCCAACGACCAGCGGGCTACCTCCATCGCCGCGCGCACCGCGACGCCGCCTCCTCTGAACATCGGCAGCACCCAGTAGCTCATCTCTGCGAAACCGAACTCCGGGTTCACCGTGCGTAGTGCTACCTGCCCGAGGACCTCTCGTGCGTTTGCGGATGCGATCGCCCAGCCGGCATTGGTCTCGGCGTCCCACCGGGGCCGCCAACTCTCGATCCAGATCTGGGCGTCCTCCAGGGAGTCCATGCCGCGCGTGTGCCAGAACCGGATGTCAGGATCTGAGAAGGCGGCGAGCACCGAGGGAGCGTCGGCCGCGCGCCAGGGCCTCAGGACGAGGTCGGGTGGAGCGTGCAGCGTGGGTTGCCGTGCTTCGCGTATCCGCCCGGCCGGCACGACGGGCTGAACGAGCGAGCATCGTCGCATCGTATCCGCAGCCGCGGCCTCACTCCCACTCGATCGTGCCCGGGGGCTTGCTCGTGATGTCGTAGGCGACCCGGTTCACGCCGGGAACCTCCCGAACGATGCGCGAAGCGATGGTGTCGAGCACCTCATAGGGCAGGCGCGCCCAATCGGCCGTCATGGCGTCCTGGCTGGTGACCGCGCGCACGACGATCGGCGCCTCGTAGGTGCGGCCGTCGCCCATCACCCCGACGCTCGAGACATCGGCCAGCAGCACGCAGAACGCCTGCCAGGTCTCGCGCTCGAGCCCGGCACGGCGGATCTCCTCGCGCACGATGTGGTCGGCCCCGCGCACCTTCGCAAGGTTCTCGAGCGTGACCTCTCCCACGATCCGCACCGCGAGCCCTGGACCGGGGAAAGGTTGGCGCTGAGTGATCTCTTCCGGAAGCCCAAGCTCGGCGCCGACCGCACGCACCTCGTCCTTGAACAGGTCGCGCAACGGCTCCACCAGCTCGAAGTCCATGTCCTGGGGCAGGCCGCCCACGTTGTGGTGGCTCTTGATGTTGGCCGCGGTCCTCGAGCCGGACTCGATCACGTCCGGGTAGAGCGTTCCCTGCACGAGGTAGCGCGCGCCCGTGTGCTCGCGCGCGACCTCCTCGAAGACGCGGATGAACTCCTTGCCGATCACCTTGCGCTTGGCCTCCGGGTCGGTGACGCCCGAAAGCTTCGAAAGGAACCGGTCTTGGCCCTTCACGTGCACGAGCGGCATGTGGAAGTGGCGTGCGAACGTCTCCTCTACCTGGTCGGGCTCGCCCTCGCGGTTCAGCCCGTGATCGACGAACACGCAGGTCAGCTGGTCACCGACCGCGCGGTGAACGAGTAGCGCGGCGACCGCTGAGTCGACACCGCCGGAGAGCGCACACAGCACCTGGGCCTCGCCCACCTGTTCGCGGATCTTGTGAACCTGGTCATCGACGATGTTGGTAGGCGTCCAATCCGGCAGCAGCCCACACCCCTCGTACAGGAACCGCTTCATCACTGCCTGCCCGCGGGGCGTGTGCGTCACCTCCGGATGGAACTGCACGGCGAAGAAGCCGCGTTCGCGGTCTTCCATGCCTGCGATCGGGATCGCGTCGGTGGTCGCGGTGACTCGGAACCCATCCGGTTCGCGCGTGACGGCGTCGCCGTGCGACATCCATACGATGTCGGTGGCGGGCAGATCCTGCAGGAGGATCCCGGGCTCGGTGACGTGCAACTGGGTCGCCCCGTACTCGCGCTCGCCGGTTGCACCGACCTCGCCCCCCAGCGCTTGAGCCATCAGCTGGTGCCCGTAGCAGATCCCTAGCACCGGCACGCCGAGCGCGAACAACCCGGGATCGACCTGGGGGCCGTCGGGCTCGTAGACGCTTGCAGGGCCGCCGGACAGGATGATCCCGGCCGGGCGCTTCGCGCCTAGCTCGGTCGCGCTCAGGTCGTGGGCCACGATCTCGGAGTACACGTGGGCCTCGCGGACCCGCCGCGCGATGAGCTGCGCGTACTGCGCCCCAAGATCGACGACGAGGACGGGGCGAGGATCAGTCATGCCGCAACGGTAGCAGCGTCATCCGAGTCCCTGAACGGTCAGCCTGCGGAAACGGTGGAAGTCCCGGTCCTCGGTGAGGATCGTAGTTGCTCCATGCTCGAGACAGACGGCCGCGATCTGAGCGTCGAACATGTGGTTGCCGCTTGCATGCGCATCGATCACGACTTCCTGCAGGATCGACCAGTACCGCGTGCCCGGCGTGAGCAGCCTCGCTCCCTGGCTTCCGAGGATGCCGTCAAGGGCGGCGAGTGCGTCCTCAAGAGTGCTGGGATACTCGAAGAGGGTCGGATGTGTCACAACTCGAACGAACTCCCCGAGCACGAAGACGGGTATCGCCCACGCATCGCTCCCCATCGCCACCGATCGAAGGGCGGACAACGCTGCCTCATGCTGCTGCGCTTGGCGGCGGTGCGCGTAGACGAGGATATTGGTATCGATCGCGATCAGTCGGTTCGCTCCATGAACTCATAGAGGGCGTTTCGGTCGGCGATGTCGACCCTCGGCGGTCCACCGTCGACGACGACCCATCGCAATTCCTGCCGAGCCGGGGCTCCACGGGCGGTCAGGGCACTCTTCAGAGCTTCCTCGACGAAGCGAGCAAGGGTCGTGCCTTCTGTGGCCGCCTGCATCTTGGCTTCACGCAGAAGTTGATCGTCGAGGTTCACAGTCGTCTTCATAGCCGTATAACCGTACCAGTCGACCATATGTACGGCAAGCCTTATCCGAGCAGCTTGAGGACGACATCGAGGCCGCGAGGTCCGAACTCGCGGGGCGCAGGGAGGATCAGGGTGTCGATGCCGACGTTCGCGGCGCCGCCGTCGTGACTCGCCCGGTCACCGACCATCAGGGCCTCGCCCGACGCGACCTTCAGCGCTTCGAGCGCCGTCGTGAACATCCGCGCGTCCGGCTTCTGGAACCCGTGCTCGAACGAGATGACGTACGCGTCGAGTGCGATCCCATTGGCTTCCAGGTGCGGGCGGAGGTCGACGTGGAAGTCGCTGACGAGCGCGGTCCGGAATCCTCGCGCCCGGATCTCCCGCACCACCCCGGCCACATCGGGATAAACCGGCCAGCTGGCCGGATCGAAGTCGAGCGCGTACAGCGCATCCGCCAACGACCCTTCCAACCCGACCTCGAGGAACCGCCGCATCATGATCGTGCGGTTCCGTTCGAGCGACTCGTCGACGTGGCGTTCGTCCTCGGCGTAGTCAGGCAGATCCGCGATGCGCTCGAGACGCGATGAGATCTCCGCTACCTCGTCGCGTTCGACCTTACGACCGAGCGAGCTGAGGGCGCGGGTCACCCACCAGGCGGCGGCAGGGCTGTGGACCAGGATGCCTCGAAAGTCAAGAAGGACAGCCCGGTAACGCGGGCCGTCCGATCTCACGGTGGCTAGTGCCCCATCCCCACGCGCTGTTGGGTCTGGTACGTCTTGCCCTCGGTCTTGATGGACGGAGCGATCACCAGCTCGGCCTTCTGGAACTCCTTGATCGTGGCGTAGCCGGTGGTGGCCATGGAGGTCGCGAGCGCCCCGAACAGGTTGAACGTTCCGTCGTTCTCGTGCGCCGGCCCCTTGAGGATCTCCTCGATCGAGGCGACCTGCTGAGTCTTCACTCGCGCGCCGCGAGGCAAGGTGGGATGGAAGGTCGCCATCCCCCAGTGGTAGCCGCGGCCCGGCGCCTCGTAGGCCCTGGTCATCGGCGAGCCGATCATGACGGCGTCGGCTCCGCACGCGATGGCCTTGGCGATGTCCCCTCCCGTCCGCATACCGCCGTCGGCGATCACGTGGCAGTAGCGGCCGGTCTCATGCAGGTGCTCGCGCCGGGCTGCGGCGGCGTCGGCGATGGCCGTGGCCTGGGGCACACCCACGCCCAGCACCCCGCGCGAGGTGCAGGCGTTGCCCGGGCCCACGCCCACCAGTACGCCCACTGCGCCCGTGCGCATCAGGTGCAGCGCCGTGGAGTACGAGGCGCACCCACCCACGACCACGGGGATGTCGAACGCCGGGATGAACTCCTTGAGGTTGAGCGGCTCGTGCTGGCTTGAGACGTGCTCACCCGAGACCACGGTGCCCTGGATCACCAAGATGTCGAGCCCGGCGGCCAGGACCAGCGGCGCGTACTGCTCCACGCGCTGGGGGGTGAGCGAGGCGCAGCTGATCACGCCGCCGTCCTTGATCTCCGTGATCCGGCGCCCGATCAGGTCTTCCCTCACCGGCTCGAGGTACAGCTCCTGCATGCGGCGCGTGGCCTTCTCATCGGAGAGCTCCGCGATCTCCTGGTAGATCGGCTCCGGATCCTCGTAGCGCGTCCAGAGGCCCTCGAGGTTCAGGCACGCGAGGCCGCCGAGCTTGCCGATCGTCACCGCGGTGGACGGCGAGACCGCCGCGTCCATCGCGCTCGCCATCATCGGCAGCGGGAAGCTGTAGGCATCGATCTCCCACTCGATGCTCACGTCCTCGGGATCGCGCGTGCGCCGCGACGGCACGATGGCTACTTCGTCGAACCCGTAGGCCCGACGGGCCGTCTTGCCGATGCCGATCTCGAATTCCATCCGCTCCCCCATGTCGTGCTCGCCTCGCAGATGCAAGACGCCCACCCGTTCGCCGGATGGGCGTGAACTCCGCTACATGAGTGAAGGGTACCACCGAGGTCCTTCGTGGGTGGGCTGACCGATCACGCGCAAAGGGCCCGCGCGATCCGCTCCGCAACCACCACGGTGGGCAGGTTCGTGGTGGCTCGAGGGATCGCGGGCATCACGGAAGCGTCGGCCACGACGAGCCCGTCGACGCCGTCCACGTGTCCGTCGGCGTCCGTGACCGACCCCATCGCGCAGGTGCCCACCGGGTGCCAGTAATGGATCACGCCCGCCCGGACCGCCGCGCGCAGCTGGTCGCGGGACACTACGCTCGGACCCGGCTCCAACTCGCCCGCGACCAGCGGGGCCATGGCAAGGCTCGCCGCGAACGCCCGCGCGAGCTCCACCCCGTCCACGAGAGCGTGCAGATCGGAGGGGTCGCCGAGATATACGTGATCGAGCCGCGGGGCCGCCTCGGGGTCCGTGGAGCGCAGCGTCAGGGCCCCGCGGGAACGGGGAGTCAGCAAGGCCACGAACAGCCCGAGCCGGCGGTCCATCGACATCTCGGGGAACACGTGCAGGTCGAACACTCCGTCCCCGGCGCGTGACGAGGTCGCCTTCGCCAATCCCTGCTCGTCGGGGACGACTCGTCCCGTGGCCGCGAACGCCTCCGTGCGCCGGTCGAGTTCGTGCGAAGGCTGCAGGAACACCTCGAAGCTCGGATGGTCGTGAAGGTTCCTCCCCACTCGGGGCAGGTCGGCCACTACGCCGATCCCCAGTGCCCGCAGGTCCTGCGCAGGGCCGATACCGCTCCGCAGGAGGATGCCCGGCGAACCGTAGGTCCCTGCAGTCACTACGACGAGTTCCGCCCGCGCTTCGAACGGCCCCTCGGCGCCGATGGCGCTGATCCCTACCGCCCGGCCGCGCTCGATCAGAACGCGATCCACCAGGGTGTCGCCGCGTACGGTGAGCTCCTGCCTGCCCCGCACGGGGTCCAGATAGGCGAACGCGGCGTTCCAGCGGATCCCGTCCGGGCTGTTGGAGGGTTCGGCGCACACGCTCGGCACACCGTCCAGCGACTCCAGGTCATCGAGCACCGGGAATCCCAGCTCCGTTCCCGCCTCGATGAAGGCTGCGTGGAAGGGGGTGATCTCATCGTCGGCGAACCGGCGGACACGCAGCCGGCGCGATGCCTCCTCGAAGAACGGGAGCAGCTCGCCCGCACCCCAGCCATCGAGGCCGACCGCCGCCCACCCGTCGTAGTCCGCGCGATGGCCCCAGCTGATCGTGCAGCCGTTGTGGGCCGAGCACCCTCCGATCACCCGCGCGCGCTCGTACGCCAAGGAGCGCCCGGGAAGCTCATCGCCCGCGCCGTATCCCCAGTCGTGCGAGACCGGGATCGTGGAGGCATCGATCAGTTCGGCCGGCCAGCGTCCCGAGGCCAACACCCCGTAGTCGGTCCCTGCCTCGAGCAGCAGCACCGAGCGGCCGGCCTCCACCAGGCGGGAGGCCACCACGGGTCCGGCAGTGCCGCCGCCCGCGACGATGACGTCGTGGTGGCTCTTCACGCCCGGAGTCTAGGCAGGACGGCGTGCAGGGTCCGGAACCAGCCTCGCCGATGCGACGTAGGAGACCACGACCGCGACGATGACCAGGGGCATCAGCGCCAGACCATCGGCCTGGAGGAAGAGCGTGACGAGCAGGACCGATGTCAGCGGCAGCCCGAGCATCGCCACCGTCATCGCCCCGATCCCCATCGCGACGCCGGCGATCATCGGCAATCCCGGGAGGTGAGACAAGGCGATCCCACCGACCGCTCCGAGGAACATGCCCGGGAAGGTCGGCCCACCTCGGAAGGCGCTCAATGAGACTCCGTACGCGAGGGCCTTGCACACCATGAGGAGCAGGAGCGCGCCCACCGTCCAGCCGGCGGCGTTCTCGATGAGGGGACCGAGCGCGCTCTGTCCGGAGAAGAGCACCCACGAGGACCCCCTATCGGATGTCTGGGCGAAGACGACGGCCAGGACGCCGACGGCAGCGCCGAACAATGGCGTGAGTTGCACGCGCCGGCGCGCGACGACGGGTTGCAGGATCAGCGCTAGGCGCCGGATGCCTGCCCCAAGCACAGCGCCGGCGAGCCCGATGCCCACGGCCCACAGGAGTTCGGCCCCGGTGGGAGTGCCGAACGCCGGGATGTCGGGGACGGCCAAGGAGAAGGTCCCGAATCCGGTCCAACGATCCAACCCGACGAAGACGAGTGCGCCGACGCCTGCCGCGATGAGTCCTGGCGCCAGCACGACGCCCATCATCGCCCCACCCAGCCCGGCGGCCTCCATCAACAGGAAGGCTCCGGTGATAGGTGAGCCCAGCAGTGTGCTGACTGCGGCGAAGCTCCCCGCCGCACCGATCACGAGGACCGCCTGTTCTGGCGGATCCTTCTTGATCAGATGGATCGTGAGCACGCCCAGACCACTGCCGAGGGCGATGAGCGGAGCTTCGGGGCCAAGGACCACGCCCAACGCCAGCGTGGCGAACGCGGCGATGACGATCCCAGGGAGGTCGATCGGGGCCACGGCTCCGGCGGCCTTGAACCCCTCGGCGGGCTCGTGCCCGGCGGTTCCGGGCAGATGCTCGATCGTGAGCGCCACAAGGAGCCCGCTCAACGCAAGGATCGGGATCGGCCACCAGGTCGGCTCCCCGTTGAACCCCAGGTCGCTGGGCAGGCTCGTGAAGACGTACTGCTGAGCCACCTCGATCCATTTGAGGAAGAAGTAGGCGACGGCCGACACCGGAACGCCGATGATCGCGCCGAGGATCAGGAGAGCGACATAGGACCGGCTCCTGAGGAGCTGAGCCGGATCGGAAGGAGGAGGGGAGGCTGCTCTCACCCGTTCGCGAGGGTCCATCGCCGAAGGATAGCGGAGGACCAGTCCCATCCCGCTCGCCTATCCTGGTCGCGTGTCCACCACGACCGAGCGCACCGGGGGTTCGTTGCTCCCGCTGGCGCGCCTCCGGCGTTCCATCTCCTCGCGAAACCGACGAGTGCGATCTGCAACCTCGATTGCACGTACTGCTTCTTCCTCTCCAAGGAGATGCTGTATCCCGGCAGCCGGGTTCCGGATGGCCGATGACCTGCTCGAGACCTATCTGCGGCAGTTAATCGAGGCACACGCGCGCTCGCCCGAGGTCGTGGTGGCGTGGCAGGGCGGCGAGCCCACCATGATGGGCCTGGACTTCTTCCGCCGGTCGGTAGACCTCGCCGAGCGCATGAAGCTGCCGGGTCAACAACTCGTCTACACGATCCAGACGAACGGCACCCTCCTCGACGACGAGTGGGGATCCTTTCTCGCCGAGCATCGATTCTTGGTGGGGCTCTCGGTCGACGGGCCGCGCGAGATGCACGACACCTTCAGGGTGGACAAGGGTGGCAAGGGCAGTTTCGACCGGGTCATGGAGGGTCTCGGAGCGCTCCAACGACATGACGTCGAGTGGAACGCCCTCACCACGATCAACGCCGCGAACCAGGATCGAGGCCGGGAGGTGTATCGGTTCCTGCGGGACGACTGCGGCGCGCGGTTCATGCAGTTCATCCCGATCATCGAACGCACCACGGCTGAGATGCTGCCGGTCGCGAACGAGGGCTGGGGTGGATCGGTGAAGGACCGGCCCCTGTATGTGCAGGATGGTGACCTCGTGAGCGATCGCTCGATCGCGCCCGAGGGGTACGGGCGCTTCCTCATCGACGTGTTCGAGGACTGGAAGCGACGAGACATCGGCGAGGTGTACGTGCAGATGTTCGACGTCGCGCTCGCGAACTGGTACGGCGAGCCCTCAGGACTCTGCGTGCATTCTGAGACGTGCGGTCTCGCACTCGCGCTCGAGCACACGGGCAATCTGTATTCGTGCGATCATTTCGTGGAACCCAAGCACAAGCTCGGGAACATCCGCGAGCAGCGGATGATCGATCTCATCGTACTGCCTCAGCAGAAGGAGTTCGGTCAGGCGAAGCGCGATTCCCTCCCGAGGTAATGCCTGGAGTGCGACGTTCGGTTCGCGTGTCACGGCGGATGCCCGAAGGATCGATTCACGGCCACGCCCGACGGCCAGCCCGGGCTGCACTACCTATGCCCCAGTTACAAGGCGTTCTTCGGGCACATACGGCCGGCGATGGACGCGATGTGCGACCTGCTGCGGGTCGACCACGCGCCTTCAGAGCTTGTGGCGGTCTACGCGGCGGAGGACGCGCGGCGCGGCCGTAACGACCCGTGCACCTGCGGTTCGGAGCGCAAATGGAAGCATTGCCACGGCGCCTAGGAGGCGATGTTAGCCTCCCGCGATGGACTCCTTGAGCGTCGGCGCGCTCATCGCCGTCTTCCTGGTGGCGGCGGGCGCTACCTGGGTTGCCGGCGTGACCCTGTCCGACGCCACCGACATCATCGACGGCCGATTCGACCTCGGCGAGGCGCTCGGGGGCATGATCCTGCTCGGGCTTGCCGGAACGCTGCCCGAGCTCGCCGTCACCGCGTCGGCGGCGCTTTCGGGCAACCTGGGGCTCGCGACCGGCAACCTGCTCGGCGGGATCGCGATGCAGACACTGGTGTTGGTGCTGATCGACGGCGTCTCCCGGAGCGAGACACCCCTGACGTCATTGTCGAAGGTTCTGGAGCCGATCTTCGAGGCGCTGCTTGTGGTGCTGGTCGTCACGATGGCACTGCTCGGCCCGTTCCTGCCGGCCAGCACAGACATCGGGCCGATGAGTCCCATGTCGATCCTCATCGTGATCACGTGGGTCCTTGGGATGATCGGGCTGAAGCGCGTGCAGGGAGAGGAACACTGGGCCGCCGTCAACACCACCATCGCGCAGAAGATGGTCGCGCCGGCGCCCGGCCCGATGCCCAGCGTTCGCCCCAATCGCTTCGCTTCCGCCACGACGAAGGTGACCATCGCGATGTTCGGGGCGGCCGCGGCCGTCACCCTTGGGGCAGGCGTGGCCCTCGAGCAGTCCGGGAACGCGCTCGCGGATCACTGGGGCATCAACGGAGTGATCTTCGGCGCCACGATCCTTGCCGCCGTGACCGCGCTCCCTGAGATCAGCACGGGGATCCGCGCCGTGCGGCTCGGTGAGGTGGGGCTCGCCATGGGTGACATCTTCGGCGGCAACGCGTTCCAGATCACCCTCTTCTTGATGGCCGACCTCATGGCGGGCAAGCCGGTGCTTCGCTCCGTGAGCTCGAACTCGTCCTGGCTCGGCGGTATGGGCGTGCTCGTCACCGCGATCTTCGCGATGGGGCTGCTGTACCGGCCCAAGAAGAAGGTGTTCGGTCTGGGGCCGGATTCGCTGTTCGTCCTCGTCGCCTACGGGCTGGGGATCCTGGGATTATTCGCGATCGGCAACTGAGGAGGGACCATGGTGCATTTCCGCGTTCCGAAGCGAGACCCCGAGGCCGACACGGCGATCGCGCCCGCCTACACGCAGCGGCTCGATCTGGAACCGATCCCGAAGTTCCGGATGCCCGAACACGGCGCGCGCCCGGAAGCCGCCTACCGCCTCATCCACGACGAGCTGCTGCTCGACGGCAGCTCGCGACTCAACCTCGCGACGTTCGTCACCACTTGGATGGAGCCCGAGGCGGACCGGCTTATGGCGGAGGCGTTCGACAAGAACATGATCGACAAGGACGAATATCCGCAGACCGCTGAGATCGAGCGCCGCTGCGTGAACATGGTGGCCCACCTGTTCAACGCGCCCGAGGACGGCGACGCGGTGGGCGCCTCGACGATCGGATCCAGTGAGGCGGTGATGCTCGCCGGGCTCGCCATGAAGTGGCGATGGCGGGCACGCCGCGAAGTGGCGGGCGCGTCCACCGACAAGCCCAACCTGATCCTCGGATCCAACGTCCAGGTCGTGTGGGAGAAGTTCTGCCGTTACTGGGACGTCGAGGCGCGCTATATCCCCGTGCACGAAGGCCGGTATGTGATCTCCCCAAAGGAAGCCGTCGAGCGCATCGACGAGAACACGATCGGTGTGGTCGCGATCCTGGGGACCACCTATACGGGCGAGTTCGAGCCGATCGAAGCGATCCACGACGACGTCGTGGCCAGCAACGCCACGACGGGCTTCGACGTGCCGGTGCACGTCGATGCGGCCAGTGGCGGGTTCGTGGCGCCGTTCCTGCACCCAGAGGTGAACTGGGACTTCCGCCTTCCGATGGTGAAGTCGATCAACGTCTCCGGCCACAAGTATGGGCTCACCTACCCCGGGGTCGGCTTCGTGGTGTGGCGAGCGAGCGAGGACCTGCCCGAGGAGCTGGTCTTCCATGTGAACTATCTGGGCGGCGACATGCCCACGTTCACGCTGAACTTTTCGAGGCCGGGGAACCAGATCGTGGGCCAGTACTACAACTTCCTGCGCCTGGGGATGTCGGGGTACCGCAAGATCATGGAGGCCCTGCGCGACCTCGCCGTGCACACGTCGAGCCGGATCTCCGAGATGGGCCCCTTCGAGTTGATCTGTGACGGCACGGCGATCCCCGTGTTCGCCTTCGCCCTGAAGGAAGGGACCCCTTACACCGTCTTCGATGTCTCGGAGCGGCTCCGGACGGGCGGATGGCAGGTGCCTGCCTATACCATGCCCGACGACGCCACCGACGTGGCCGTCATGCGGGTCGTCGTGCGTGAGGGGTTCAGCTACGACCTGGCCGATGACCTGATCGACGCCATGCGCATCGCCACCGAGTTCCTTGCGGAGAACCCGCCCCGCGAAGCCGCGAAGCCCGGTTTCAGCCACACCTAGCCGTGTCGCTCGTTCGCGTCCCAGAGGAGTGGGTGGTCGAAGAGACCCACAATGTGGCGCCCAGGGCTCCTGGGGTGGTGGATCGCGCTCCTGTTCATGATCGGATGCGCGCTGTTCGCGCTCGGCTCCTTCCCGCCCTACGCCGACGCCACCGATGTGACCGTCGTGGGAGTGACCTACTTCGTCGGATCGATCTTCTTCACCGCCGCCGGCTACCTGCAGCTCGTCCAGACGATCAACGCGCCGACCGAGATCGAGGGCCTGAGGCGGCGACGTCCGTTGCTCCTGGCGTGGCAGCCCGGCCGCATCGACTGGTGGGCGGCCTGGGGTTCAATCGATCGGGAACCTGCTATTCAACGTGAGCACATTCCACGCCATGGACACGGCGTTCTCGGTGCAGCAGCAGGACCGGCTGATCTGGGCGCCCGACCTGTTCGGATCGATAGCGTTCATGATCGCGAGCACGCTGGCCTGGCTCGAGGTGTGCCACCGATGGTGGCGTTGGGATCCGCGTGACTTCCCCTGGCGCATCGTCGCCCTGAACCTCGCGGGACCATCGCATTCCAGATCTCGGCCATCGCCGCATTCGTCAGCCCGGATACCGGCGAACTCGTGAACCTGCCGATCGCGAATCTCGGCACGTTCCTGGGAGCGTTCGGCTTCTTCTTCGGTGCGATGCTCTTGATCCCCGAGATGAACGGGGCCTGAACGAGCCCCGGCGCCCGCTCAGCCTCCCGAGCGCATCGCGACCCCGGCCGCGACGAGGTCCTCAGGGTGGACCCAGCTATCGGCCAGCGCCACGCCGCCGGCGCGACGGATCGCATCGCGCAGACCGATCGCCCAGCGGTGCTCGATCAAGGCCACCGCCGCGGTGGTGCCGATCGGGATACTGTCGGCGATCGACCACACATCCTCATCGTCCAGGATCCCGTCCTCGGCTGCTTCGGCACCGGCGACCGCGCCGGCCTCCATGCCCTCCTCGTCACCCTCCACGCCGAGGCCCACCAACGCCCCGGCCATCGCGCCCAGCTGCATGCGGTCCTCGTCCGACAGGTCACTGAGCTCGACAGAGGTGATGTCGCCGTCGCGGTCCTTCTCCACCACCACGAGATCCACCAGCCGGATGATGTCCGCGTCCTTCAAGCGCTGGAGCTCCTGCATGACCTCACCCTGGAAGTTGGTCTCGGCGAAGCCCACGACCATGATCTGTACCGGGCCGAACTCGTCCATCGTTCCTCGTCTCCCGTTCTCGTAAGGCTAATTGCCCAGGATCTTGGCCTTCTGGGCCGTGAACTCCTCGTCGGTGAGGACGCCCTGCTCGTGAAGCTGACCCAGCTGCTTGAGCTGTTCGATCGCGCCCGGCGCCATCCCGCCGACCGCGGGGGCCGCGGGCATCGAGGGCGCCGCCTGCTCCTCGATGGCCTGATCCTGCATCTCCTCGTGGACGGCGTTGGCCTCGTGCTTCTTGCCCGCGTGGTATAGGGCCGCGCCTCCGCCTGCCAGTGCCGCCGTGCGAAGCACCGGTCGCCTTCTCCGCCTCATCATGATCGGGTCACGCTCCTTCCATGGTTTGGGCCATGGGTCGGGTTCTTCCTCCGCCAACCGGCAGAACTAGCCGTGCAGCTCCTTCTGGATCTCGGCGGTGGTGTCGTCGGACATCGAGGTCTTCAGGACCGTGCCGCCGAACTTCGACAGGGCCGCGATCGCCTTGTCCGTGGTCATCTTCTCGAAGACGATGAACAGCGCCGACGTGCCGGGCTTCAGCATCTCCCGCACCTGGTCCTGGAACCCCTTATCGATTCCACCCTTGGCCATCTTGCCCATAAGGCCGCCCATCGCGGCGCCGAACGCCATGCCGAAGAACGGCACGAAGAACAGGATGCCGAACAGGAACCCCCAGAACATGCCCCAGGTGGCGCCCGCCCCGACCGTGTGCTGGTTCGTGACGGTCTTGAGCTTGCCCTCCTGGTCCCGAACGATGGCCGCCACCGCGTCAGCCTGGATGATGAGGTCCGACTGGAGCCGCTGGACCTCCTCCATCGCCTGTTCCGCCGTGGCCATGTCGTCGTAGCCGATCGCGATCAGATCTGCCATGGTGCCCTCCCCCATTCGCCGGATAACGGTGCGCCCTCATTCTGCACAATCTCGCTGACGACTGCACGCCGGAAATCATCCCGCCGGGATGAACGTTCCCTAACGGGACCGCGACCTCAAGGATCTGACCGCCTGGTCAACCTGGAGGAAGAATCGCTCGGGCCCGATGCGCTCCTCCAGCCCTGTTCGTCGCATCATCCCGAGCACCGGCGCGCGGACGCGCGCGAACGACAATCTCACGCCGGCCGCGTCGAGGTCGTCGCACAGTCGCCCGAGGACCTCTGCCCCGGTGGTATCCAGGTCCGTGATCGCCTCGGCGTTGATCAGCACGTCGCGAGGCGTCGGCTCCTGAGTGCGCACCAACGATCTGATCTCGTCTCGGAGCACATCGGCGTTGCCGAAGAACAGCGGGGCGTCGAACCGATAGACCAGGAGACCCGGGATCGTCTCGCGGCCCTCGTGCCGCACGTCTCGCCAAGTGGCGCTGCCAGCCACCATGCCCAGGACCGCGGTGCGCGGCTGGATCGTGCGGCGCACCATCTCGACGAGCGAGGCGATCACCCCCACCACGATGCCGCCCAGGACCCCGAACGAAACGACGCCCCCGAACGTGACGGCCATGAGGACGAAGTCTGCGAACCGGACGCGCCATAGCCGGCGCATCGCCGGGACGTTGAACAACTTCGCGGCCGTCACGAGCACGACGCCCCCCAGCGCGGCATGCGGAACGTCGGTGAACAGGGGGGTGAGGGCGAGCAGCGTGATCGCCACGAGCCCGGCTACCGCGATGCTCACCATCTGTGACCGCCCCCCGCCCGAGGCGGCCACGAAGCTTCGCGAGTCGCTGGCCGAAGCGGGGAACCCTCCGAAGAACGCGACGGCCACGTTGCCGGCAGCCAGGCCGGGGAACTCCCGATTCGCGTCGAGATCCTCCCCGTCGCGAGCGGCCAGGGCCCGGCCCGTGAGCACGCTTCCGGCGAACACCAACAGCGCTATGCTCACCGCGGGCAGCAGCAGATCGAGGACGGTGCGCACGTGCAGGTCGGGAGCCGAGAGCGCGGGCAGCCCACGCGCGATGTGTCCGATGACCGCGACGTCATCCGCCAGGCCGGCCATCCGGACGACGACCGTGGCGAGGGCGAGCGCGATGAACCCTGCCGGAAGGCGCGGCGCGATCAGGTGAACGAGGATCATCACCGCCATCGTTCCCAGCCCGATCCCGAGCGCCCACGGGTTGGTGTGCTCGATCTCCACCAAGAGGCCGCGAACTACGTAGGGGTAGGTCTCCCGATCCACGTCGAAGCCGAAGAGACGGGTGAGCTGGCTCAGCGACATCACGATCGCCGACCCCGCCAGGTATCCCGTAAGCACGGGCGAGGACAACAGGCGGGTGATCACGCCCAATCGCAGGAGGTATCCCGCGAGGAGCACGATGCCCACGAGGATCGCGAGCGTCCCCGCCATGGCCACGTACCGCTCCGAGCCCATGACCGCGACGGGAGCGAGCGAGGCCGCGACCAGGATCGCGAGCGAGGACTCCGGTCCCATGCTCACGTAGCGGCTCGTGCCGAAACACGCGTACGCGAGCAGGGCGACCATGCCCACGTACAAGCCGTTCACGGCCGGCATCCCGGCGAGCTGGGCGTAGGCCAATCCCTGCGGGATGAGGAGCGCCCAGACGCTGAGCGCGGTCAGCAGGTCGGGGCGGAGCCATGTCCGATCGTAGGTCCTCAGGACGGCGAGCCCGGGGACCCAGCGAGCGAGGCCGCCGCCTCGCGCCGTCACCCCGCCCGATCCCATCGGTCAGTCTTCCTTGATCACGTTCCCGCTGTCGTCTACGCGAAGGTCCGTGAGGCCCGAGTGCTGCCGCCGTCCCGTCACCATCACGGTGGGATCGCCGATGCGACCCAGCTCCTTCAGGCGGTTGAGCACGAGTTGCAGGGACTCCTCGGGCATCTGGCTTTCGGTGTCCACATAGACCTCGGGATCCTCGGGCGCCTCGTACGGGTCGTCTACGCCCGTGAAGCCAGTGATCTCCCCGGCCAGCGCCTTCTTGTACAGGCCCTTGGGGTCTCGGTGCTCGGCGATCTCGGCCACGGTGGCGTGCACGTAGACCTCCACGAACTCGCCGATCTGCGCCCGGCAAGCGTCGCGGGTCTCCTTGTAGGGAGAGATCGGGCAGCAGATCGTGGCGACGCCGTTGCGCGTGAGCAGGTTCGCGACGAACCCGATCCGCAGGATGTTGGTATCGCGGTCCTCTTTGGAGAAGCCGAGCCCCTTGGACAGGTTCTTGCGCACCTCGTCGCCGTCGAGGATCTCGGTCTTCATGTCGCGTGCCTGGAACTCGTGGTACAGCAGCTCCGCGATCGTGGACTTGCCCGAGCCGGACAGGCCCGTGAACCAGACGGTGAAGCCCTGCTGATCGCTCACTTGAGGAAGCTCCTTCCGACGGCGCCCGTGGGCGCCTCGATGTCGTAGAGGGACAGGATGGACGGGCCGACGTCGACGAGGCTCATGCCCTCGACCTTGCCCAGCTGCTGGCCGGGGAGGTTCATCATGGAGAAGAACGCGTTCCGGTCGTGATTGGCACCGTCGGTGCCGGTGTCGTTCTCGAGCGTGTAGATGCTGGGATTGCCCACGGCGCCCACGGAACGCCAGTCCAGGTCGCCGAAGTACACGATGAGGTCGGGCGCCACGCCGCGGACCTCGGGGTAGACGTCCTGGGGCTTGTGCACGCGTGTGCCCATGGGCAGGCCATCGGGACCCTTGAGCGCCTCGAGCTTGACGATCATCTCGTTACGCACGTTCTCGTACTCGGCTTGCTCCACGATGCCGCCCGGCTCGCGCCCCTTGATGTTCAAGAACAGACGGCCGTAGTACCCGCCGTCTCCCCACGCCGTGGTCCGGCTCCAGTCGACCGGCGCCTGCGCGATCGGCGTGACCTCCTTGAGCGGCTCCTTCATCACGAGGTAGCCCTCGTTCAGGAGCCAATCGTTGAAGCAGACGCCGCCCATCATGGGACGGGCGCCGTGGTCGCTCATCGCGATGGTCACGACGTCGTCGGGCAGGGCCTCGAGCAGTGAGCCGACCTGCGTGTCGAGGAACCGGTAGTAGTCGTGGAACGCGTTCTCGTACTTGTTGCCCGGCTCATAGAGGGGGTGGCGCGGATCGTAGTACTGCCAGAAGCAGTGATGGAGCCGGTCCAGACCCATCTCCACCATCATGAAGAAGTCCCACGGCTTCGTTCGGACGAGCCGGCGCGCCACCCGGAATCGGCGCTCGGTCATCTTGAAGATCTGATCCATGACGAAGTCGGCGCCCTGCTGGCGGAAGTTGGGGATGTCGAAGATGTACTCGTCCTCGCCCAGCTCGGCCTCGATCTCGGTCTCGAGCTCGGCCGGGAACGCGTAACGCTCGGCGCTCGGGGGCGTCAGGAAACACGACACGCGCCAGCCCGGGAACCCCTTCGGAGGCGGGAAACCGGGAGGCACGCCGATGATCAGGGAACGCTTGCCCGCCTCGCCGAGCTTGTCCCAGACCGTGGGCTCCTTCACCGACAGCGACGTAGCCACCGCAAGGCCGTCGTAGGAGGTGTCCTTGCGGTTACGGAAGCCGTAGATGCCGAGCTGCCCGGGTGTCTTGCCCGTCATCGCACATGCCCACGCGGGGACCGTGATAGGCGGCGTGATGCTCGCGAGGTCCCCGTACATCCCGTTCGCGAAGATCTTCCGAAGGTTGGGAACCTCGTCGGCGAGATCGTGGAACAGGAGCTGGGGCGCGCCGCAATCCAAGCCGATGACGGCGACCCTGGGTCCTTGCTGCATGCGGAGTTCCTTCCGAGAGCCTGTGGTGCGGAAACGGTGGCCGCGCGCGCCGGCGCGAGGGGTGGTTCCGCGGTCCACGTATCCTACCAACCCGGTGACGACCCCATCAAAGTCGGGAGAACGAGAGCTTCGTGAGGCTTCTGCGACGACTGCTGCAGCTCCAGGCCGCGCTCTGGGCAGCGGCCGGCGTCCTGCTGCTCCTGGGCCCCGGATGGCTGCTCGAGAACGTGATGCGCCAGCCTCGGTTGGGCGATGTCGTGTGGCTGAGGACACTGGGCGTGATGAGCCTTGTGCTGGCGATGCTGATGGTCCTCGTGCAGCAGAAGCTCGACGACGTGTGGTGGTGGGCGTGGGCGTTCGCGCTGCTGGAGGCGGGCACCGCCACGGTGTTCGTCCTGCATGCCCTCTTCGGGGTCCCCGCGGGGGCGTCGGCAGCCGCGTTCTGGATCCTGGGCGTGGCGAACGCGGCCTTCGCGGCTGGGCTCCTGTTGGGCCTGGGCTACACGAGCCAGGAGAAGCCGTTCGTGTGACCGAGTGGGAAGGGGCGGGTCACCTTGCGCCGAGGCCCTCTTCGATCCTTCGCATCGCCATCCGATCGGCCGCGGCCGCCGTGTCGATGCCATAGCGATCGGCCTCAGCGAAGACCTCGGCGAGGGTCTCCTCGATCCCGGCGAGCCGCGCGATCATCTGCGCCTCGTCCCATCCCAGCGTTTCGAAGCCCGCGAGGTGCAGCACGCCGCCGGCGTTAGCGACGTAGTCGGGCGCATACAAGATCCCCGCCCCACCCAAGCGCTCGCCGTCGGCAGGCGTTGCGAGTTGGTTGTTGGCGGCGCCAGCCACCAGCCGACCGGCGAGGCGGGGTATCGTCTCGGCGTTCAGGACGCCGCCGGTGGCGCACGGCGCGTAGACGTCACAGCCGGCGTCGACCACGGACGCGGCGTCCACGGCGGTCGCACCGAGCTCGGCGGCCAGCGCCTCTGCGCGCGCCGCGTCGACGTCGGCGAGCAGCAAGATGGCGCCCGCCTCGTGCAGGAGTCGGGCGAGGCGGCCACCCACTGAGCCGACCCCTTGGATGAGCACCGTGCGACCCGTGGGATCGGGGCTGCCGAACGCGTGCCGAAGCCCGGCGCGGATCGCGTGGAAAACGCCCATCGCCGTGGCGGGACCGGAATCCCCGGATCCGCCGTTGCCGGGAGTGCGTCCCAGGACGTGGCTGGTTCGCTCCCCCACGACATCCAGATCCGCCGGTCCGGTGTTCATGTCGGCGGCAGTGACGTAGGTGCCGTGCAGCGACTCGACGAGGTCGCCGTAGCGCAGCAGCAACGCCCTGCGTTCCGGGCTCCTCGGCGCCGGCACCTGTGGTACGGCGAGGACGGCCTTGCCGCCGCCGAACGGGAGCCCAGCCGCAGCCTGCTTGAGGCTCATCGCCTGCGCGAGTCGCAGCCCGTCGGCCAATGCCTCGTGGGGGGCGGGATAGACCTTCATCCGGGTGCCGCCCATCGCAGGACCCAACGCGGTGCTGTGCACGCAGACGAACATCCAGGCGCCGGTGGGCCCATCGAACCGGAGCGCGACTTCCTCTCCGTCCCACGCGCGCAGGAGATCCTCGAACACGGCCGGAGTCTACGACCGGCCGCGGGAACGCAGAAGGCGGGGCCGAAGCCCCGCCTTCGCGGGTCACTAGTCTAGTACGGACTAGCTCAGTGCATGTGACCGTCGCCGGCCGCGGCCTCTTCCTCTTCGGGCTTCTCCACGATGGAAGCCTCGGTGGTGAGGATGAGCGCCGCGATGGACGCGGCGTTCTGCAGCGCTGAGCGCGTGACCTTGGCCGGGTCGATGATGCCGGCCTTGACCATGTCGACCCACTCGCCGGTGACGGCGTTGAAGCCCTTGTCCGACTCCGCGCGGATCTGCTGGACGATCACGGCGCCCTCGTAGCCGGCGTTGGCCGCGATGCGGCGCGCGGGCTCGGCGAGTGCGTCACGGACGATGTTCGCGCCCGTGGCCTCGTCGCCTTCCAGGTCGAGCTTGCCGAGCGCCGCCTCGGCGCGGATCAGCGTGACGCCGCCGCCGGGAACGATGCCCTCTTCTACCGCGGCGCGTGTGGCTCGCAGCGCGTCCTCGATGCGGTGCTTACGCTCCTTCAGCTCGACCTCGGTGGCCGCACCGACCTTGACCACGGCCACACCGCCGGAGAGCTTGGCCAGACGCTCCTGGAGCTTCTCCTTGTCCCAGTCCGAGTCCGTGTTCTCGATCTCGGCCTTGATCTGGTTGATGCGGCCGGAGACCTCGTCGCCCGTGCCGTGGCCCTCGATGATCGTGGTGTTGTCCTTGGTGATGACGACGCGGCGCGCGCGGCCCAGCAGCTCCACGGTGACGGCGTCGAGCTTGAGGCCGACCTCCTCGGAGATGACCTGGCCGCCGGTGAGGACCGCGATGTCCTGCAGCATGGCCTTGCGGCGGTCACCGAATCCGGGAGCCTTCACCGCGGCGGCGTTGAAGGTGCCGCGGATCTTGTTGACCACCAGGGTGGCAAGAGCCTCGCCCTCCACGTCCTCGGCCACGATCACGAGCGGCTTGCCGGCCTGCATGACCTTCTCCAGGACGGGCAGGATCTCCTGCACGCTGGAGATCTTCTTGTTGATCAACAGGAGGAAGGGGTCCTCGTAGACCGCTTCCATGCTCTCCTGGTCGGTGATGAAGTAGGGCGAGATGTAGCCCTTGTCGAACTGCATGCCCTCGGTGAACTCGAGCTCCATGCCGAACGTGTTGGACTCCTCGACCGTGACCACGCCGTCCTTGCCCACCTTGTCCAGGGCTTCGGAGAGGATCTCGCCCACGGTGACGTCGGCAGCCGAGATGGACGCGACCTGAGCGATCTCGTCCTTGGACTCGACCTCCTTGGATTGGGCCTCGATCTGCTCGACGGCGGCCACGACGGCCTTCTCGATGCCGCGCTTGAGGATCATGGGGTTGGCGCCGGCGGCGACGTTGCGCAGCCCGCCCTTGACCATGGCACGCGCGAGCACGGTGGCCGTGGTGGTGCCGTCACCGGCGACGTCGTCGGTCTTGGTGGCGACTTCCTTGGTGAGCTGGGCGCCCAGGTTCTCCCACGGGTCCTCCAGCTCGATCTCCTTGGCGATGCTCACGCCGTCGTTCGTGATCGTGGGTGCGCCCCACTTCTTGTCGAGCACCACGTTCTGGCCCTTGGGCCCGAGCGTGATGGCGACGGCGTCGGCGAGCTTGTCGACGCCCGCCTCGAGCGAACGGCGAGCGTCTTCGCCGAATTTCAGCAGCTTCGATGCCACTGGTGCCTCCTTCAGGCTTCAGATGGAACGAGGCCCCGGCGCCCAGGTGAGGCGCGCGGACCCCCGCTCCGACGATGGTGGTGTTACTTGGAGATGGCCAGCACGTCGCGGGCCGACAGGATGAGGTACTCCTCGCCGCCGACCTTGACCTCGGTGCCGCCGTACTTGGAGTAGATGACCTTGTCCTTGACCGCGACGTCGAGCGGCACGCGAGCGCCGTCCTCGAAGCGGCCGGGGCCGACCGCCACCACGGTACCCTCCTGGGGCTTCTCCTTGGCGGTGTCGGGAATCACCAGGCCGGATGCAGTGGTCTGGTCACCCTCGATCGCCTTGACGACGATCCGATCCTCTAGGGGCTTCAAGCTGAAGTCCGCCATGCTGTGCTTCCTCCTCGGTCGTTGGCTTGGTCCGTTGGCTTTGGTCTGTTAGCACTCTTTGCCTTCGAGTGCTAACAGGATAGCCACCAGAGAGCCAAAGGGTCAACGTCGCGAACCGGGGGTGGCGCTAGAGCGAGTTCGCGAGAGAAAGAGCTTGCTCGATGTCGAGATCAGGTCCGCCGAGCCAGAACTCGGTAACGCCGCCCTCCAACCAATATACGCCCGCTCGTGAGCCGTCTTGCTGAGAGAAAACGAACGCTTGCTCCCCCGCACGGATCGTGTCTGCCTGCACCGTTCCCTTCGGCTGCTCGATCACCATCGACTCGTTCGCCTTGATCCACTGATCGGGGGGCAGGTCCGGCGGGTGCTCAAGCACGACCACTCGCCCGAACTGGGTGTCATAGACGAACTCGACGAATCGGCCGTCCTTGGGGACTCCCTTGTCGGCAGTGAAGATCCCGACGGGGTCGCCGAGTCCCTTCGGGGTAAGGACATCGAACGCTAGGGAATCCTGGATCGCCGCGATAGATTCGACAGACACGCCGTTGGCAGGATTGTCCCAGTTGACAACCTGCGGACCTGGCACCGAAGGGTGTGCCTCGCCCCCTGAGACCCCTGACACTCCGGGTGATTCCGATATAGCACAAGAAGCCAATCCCACGAACATCACGAGCAAGATAGCCGATGCGCCACTAAGAAAACGGTCGTTAGCAGACATTCGGTAGTCCGTTCTTGATGATCTTGAACCGAGTCGCTGTGCAACGCCAGTAGTGCCAGTTGCTGATGCACGGATTCCCGCATCCTGTTTCGAAGTTGTCGCCCCAGAAAGCCCAAGAACCGCCCGAGGTCTTGAACTGGAGATTCTTGTGCTCCTCCGAGGCTCCCGTAGATGTGCCCCCGAAGCGACCCGTCTCGCTCTGCGACCATCCGTGGCTGAAGGTATTGTCACACGAGGCGATCTTCACCCAACCGCCACCCCAATCCGCGAACAAGTTGAATCCGTTGGTGCCGGGGATGTTGGTCACCTTGAAGTCGACGAAGACTCCTGGGTTCAACCAATAGGATGAGCCACGGCCACAAGTGTTCTGGTTGTAGTTAACGTATCCCTCGTAGAAGACTTGCCAAATCTCCGTTCCGAAGGCGGTCTTCCAATCATCGTAGCCAACCTCAACGGCCTTGTCTCCTGTGAGGTTCTGCAGATGGGTCGTGGCGAAGAAGTTCAGGCCGCCCGGGCAGGAAAGGTCATGATTCGCAACGTCAATCCTGCCATAGCTGCCGTAGGCATATTGCCCCTCGTGAGTCATCTCGACGAAGCGCGTCTCCTCCTGGTCGCACGAACCCGCATGAGCCGGCGTCCCAGCGACGACGAGCTAGTGGCTGCCAACACCGTGGCCGTGAACAACACGCGTGCTCGTCTCATCCACTACCTCCTATTATCGCCAAAGATAGCCCCCCCACCTCCTACAGCTACGCGAACGATCCTTCGGCGCCGCCCGAGCTCGTCGACATCAGCCCGAACGTGGTGGAGGTGTTCGGATATCCGCTCTCGAGCTGGCGGACCTGCAGCTGTGGCAGCGCATCCTGCACCCCGAGGACTTCGCGCGCGCCGTGGCGGCCACCTGGCAAACCACGATGGAGGAAGCGCCCTACCGCATCGAGTACCCGCGGTGCGCGCGGACGGGACCATCGTGAGGGTGCGCGACCAGGCCGACGTGGAACGCGACGAGAACGGCGAACGGGAGCTCTGGCGGAGCTCCTGGACCGTGATCGCGGAACCAGAGGCGTGACGACGAGGTGCGGGCAATCCCTTATGCGTCGGCCTTCTGGGGCAGCCTGCCCGCGGCGTCGAGCTGGGTCTCGATCCAGGCGTAGGTTGACTTGAGGCCGTCCTCGAGGGTGACCTCGGGCGACCAGCCGAGGACGGCCTTGCAGCGATCGTTGTCGCTGTTACGACCACGCACGCCCTGGGGCTTGGTGAGGTCGTGCTGCTTCACCAGCTCCTTGCCGGCCACCGCGGACACGAGGTCCACGAGCTCGTCGATCGTGACGAGGCGGTCCGAGCCCAGGTTCAGCGGTTCC
>CAJDTY010000017.1_pt1 | contig 36368 bp, 31 predicted proteins | sample 7390291 | NCBI WGS metagenome assembly CAJDTY01 (sample SAMEA7055671, study PRJEB34461) | soil metagenome | biome: terrestrial ecosystem; feature: Peninsula; material: soil | place: Antarctica | collected 2016 | reverse complement strand
CCGGGCTGGCGCCGGTCACGATCAGCGACCGTGCGATCGAGGCGATGCGCCGGCACACCGGCCCCGTCCCCTACTACTACGACTTCGAGGAGCTCTCGAAGTACTGGATCGACCGGCCGATCACCTACCACCACACGATGCCCATCTTGCAGTTCTATGCCTTGTACACGGGCGTGCGACTCACGCTCGAGGAAGGGCTCCAGGCCCGTTGGGCGCGCAACGCCGACGCCGGGCGCTACTTTCAGGATCAGATCCGCGGGCGCGGATTCGAGCTGCTCGCCGATCCCGACCATCAGCTGGTGGAGCTCACCGCCGTGAAGGTGCCCGAGGGGATCGACGGCAAGGAGATCCAGACCCGGATCCTGCGCGAGCACGGCATCGAGGTGGGCGGAGGGTTGGGCCCGAAGGCGCCGCCGATCTGGCGCGTTGGCCTCATGGGCGTGAACGCGAACCGCGAGACCGCCGATCGGGTCCTTGCCGCCTTCGACGCCGTCCTGCCACGGTAGCGGGCCGATGGCACGCAAGGATCGGTTGCACCGGAGCGAGCTCGCCGTTCCTGGCACAAATCTGCGGGCGATGGAGAAGGCCCCGTCGCTGTGCGCGGACCTGGTCTTCCTCGACCTGGAGGACGCGGTAGCGCCCGACGACAAGGAGCAGGCGCGAGCGAACGTCATCGAGGCCCTGCGCGCCCACGACTGGACCGGCGGCGCGGTGAGCGTGCGCATCAACGGCCTCGACACCCATTGGTGCTACCGAGATGTCGTGGACGTGGTGGAGCGGTGCGGTGACGTCCTTGATACCGTGCTCGTACCCAAGGTCGGCGCGCCGAGCGACGTGAAGTTCGTGGCCACGCTGCTGGATCAGATCGAGCAGCGCAACGGCTTGGAGCCCGGCCGCATCGGGATCCACGTGCTGATCGAGACCGCGGCCGGCATGGCGAACGTCGAGGCCATCAGCCGTGCACGGCCCGACCGCTTGGAGGCCATGGTGTTCGGTGTGGCCGACTACGCGGCAAGCGTGCGTGCGCGCACGACGAACATCGGCGGCGCGAACCCGGACTATGCGATGCTCACCGACCCGGACCCGCAAACGGGCGCGCGTGAGATCCATTGGGGCGACCAGTGGCATTTCGGGATCAGCCGGATGGTCGCCGCGTGCCGCGCCCAGGGCCTGCGCCCCATCGACGGCCCGTTCGGCGACTTCAACGACGCCGACGCGTATTGCAGTGCCGCCCGTCGCGCCGCGGCGCTCGGCTGCGAGGGCAAATGGGCGATCCACCCCTCGCAGGTTGCGCTCGCGAACGAGGTCTTCTCCCCTGGCGAGGCTGAGGAGGACCGCGCACGCCGGATCCTGGAGGCGATGGAGGGCGCGGCCAAGGAGGGCAAGGGAGCCGTCTCGCTCGACGGGCGACTGATCGACGCGGCCTCGATCAGGATGGCGGAGAACCTAATCCGCCAGGTCGAGCAGATCAACGCCCGGTAGCCACCGGGCGGAGGGCGCGACCCGCTTCCGGGCAGCGCACGAGATGCGGGGACCCGCGGACGGGCCCGCGGAGGTGCACCGATGAATATCCACGAGTACCAGGCCAAGGAGCTGCTGCGCTCCTATCGGGTGCCCACGCCCCGGGGTGAGGTGGTGTACACCGGCAAGGCTGCGGCGCGAGTGGCTGAGGAGCTGGGCGGGAGCCGCTGGGTCGTCAAGGCCCAGATCCACGCCGGAGGCCGCGGTAAGGCCGGCGGCGTGAAGCTCGCCAACACCCCCGAGAAGATCGCCGCGATCGCGGACCAGATGATCGGCTCCACGCTCGTGACCACCCAGACCGGACCCCAAGGCCAGCTCGTGAGCAGGCTCCTCGTGGAGCGGGCCTCGCGGATCGATCGCGAGTTCTACCTGTCGATGGTGGTGGACCGTGACTCGCAGCGGATCGTGGTGATCGCGAGCGCCGAGGGCGGGGTCGACATCGAGGACGTGGCTGCCGACGATCCCGGCGCGATCCACAAGGAGTATGTGGACCCGGGGGTGGGGCTGCTGGACTTCCAGTGCCGCAAGATGGCAACCGCGATCGGCCTCGGCAACCGCACCACCTCGTTCACGCGTCTCCTGCGGCGGATCTACCGGCTGTTCCGCGACCTGGATTGCCTGCTGCTGGAGATCAACCCGTTCATCGAGACCGAAGACGGCGAGTTGGTGGCGCTCGACTGCAAGATGAGCTTCGACGACAACGCACTCTTCCGCCAGGGCGACGTGGCCGAGCTTCGGGACTTCGATGAGGAAGATCCTAAGGAGGTCGAGGCCACGGGACACGGACTCAACTACATCGCGCTCGACGGCTCCGTGGGCTGCATCGTCAACGGCGCCGGATTGGCGATGGGAACGATGGACGCGATCGCGCATCACGGCGGGCGGCCGGCCAACTTCCTGGACGTGGGCGGCGGTGCGAGTCCCGAGAAGATCGCGAACGCGTTCCGCATCGTGATGAAGGACCCGAACGTGAAAGCGATCCTCGTGAACATCTTCGCGGGCATCAACCGCTGCGACTGGATCGCGCAGGGCGTGGTGCAGGCGACGCGCGACCAGTCGATCGAGGTGCCGGTGATCGTGCGCCTTGCGGGCACGAACGTCGAGGCAGGCCGCAAGATCTTGGACGAGAGCGGGCTGGCGCTGATCCAGGCCGAGGATCTCGACGATGCCGCCGCCAAGGCCGTCGCCGCTGTGGCCGTCGCGGAAGGGATTCCGGCATGAGCGTGTTCGTGGACAAGGAGTCCAAGGTCATCATCCAGGGCTTCACGGGGCAACACGCGACGTTCCACGCCGAAGAGGCCATGGCCTTCGGCACGACGGTGGTGGGCGGCGTCACGCCCGGCAAGGGCGGCGCGACCCACCTCGGGCTGCCCGTGTTCAACAGCGTGGAGGAAGCCGTGCGTGAGACGGGCGCGACCGTGACCGGCATCTTCACGCCGCCGATCGTGGCCACCGATTCGCTGTTGGAAGCGGTAGATGCCGGCGTCGAAGTCGCGGTGATCATCGCCGACGGCGTTCCCATCCAGGACATGGTGAGCACCAAGCGGTACCTGGCCGGACGATCCACGCGCATCATCGGCCCCAACTCCCCCGGCATCATCACGCCGGGCGAATGCAAGGTGGGGATCATGCCGAGCCATATCTACCTGAAGGGCCGCGTGGGCGTGGTGTCGCGCTCGGGCACGCTGAACTACGAGGCCGTCTCGCAGATGACGGCGCTCGGGCTGGGCCAATCCACGTGCGTGGGCATCGGCGGCGATCCGGTGAACGGCACCGACTTCAAGGCCGTGCTGCAGGCCTTCGAGAACGACGACGAGACCGACGTGGTCGTGATGATCGGTGAGATCGGAGGCCAGCAGGAGGTCGAGGCTGCGGCCTGGGCCGCGCACTACATGTCGAAGCCGCTGGTCGCGTTCATCGCGGGTGTGTCGGCGCCGCGCGGACGACGCATGGGCCATGCGGGCGCGGTGATCGCCGGGGAGTCCGACACCGCCACGGCCAAGCTCGACGCGATCGAGGGACACGGGCACCGGGTCGTGCGCAACCCGGCGGACATCGGCGACACGGTCCTTCGCGCCGTGAAGGAGACGGGCGAGCGAGGGAGCACGGCGGCGTCGTAGGCAACGCGGTACGGTGCAACACATGGCGACACCGGCCACGACGATCGAGGTGCAGGCGCGAGAGATCCGCGTCACCAATCCCGACAAGATCTACTTCCCGGACGCCGAGGGTGGGCCGATCACGAAGCTCGAGGTCGTCGAGTACTGGGCTGCCGTGGCCGAGTCGGCCCTGGCAGGCTGCAGCGACCGTCCCGCGATCCTGCACCGGTTCCCGGCCGGGGTCACGGACGGCGGCGAGGGGTCCTTCTATCAGAAGCGTCTCCCGAAGGGTGCCCCCGACTGGGTCCGCACCGCGACGATCACCTTCCCAAGTGGGCGCCATGCGCTGATGCCCGTGATGCATGACGAGGCCGCACTGGTGTGGGCGGCAACGCTTGGCTGCCTCGAGTGCAACCCGTGGCCCGTCCGCGCCGATGACGTCGACCACCCGGACGAGCTGCGCGTGGACCTCGACCCCACGCCAGGCGTGCCGTGGGACGACGTCCGCCAAGTGGCGCTGATGGCTCAGGACGTGCTGGCCGAACACGGCCTCACTGGGTTCCCCAAGACCAGCGGCAAACGCGGCCTCCACATCAACGCACGCGTCGAGCGCGGGAACGGCTTCACCGCGACGCGGCGCGCAGCGTTGGCGTTCGCGCGCGAGGTGGAGCGCCGCATGCCGGGGATCGCGACGACCGCCTGGTGGAAGGAGGAGCGCGAGGGCGTGTTCCTGGACTACAACCAGAACGCGCGCGATCGCACCGTGGCCAGCGCCTATTCGATCCGGCCGATGCCCGATGCGCGGGTATCAACGCCCCTGCGCTGGGACGAGGTCGCCCGCGTCGAGCCGGAGCGGTTCACCGTGCCCACGGTTCCGCGGCGGCTGCGCGAGCTGGGCGATCCGGGTGCCGGCATCGACGTGCACGTGGGCACGCTCGATGCGCTCCTGGAACTCGCGGCGCAGGACGCAGCGGGCGGCCGGGGTGATGCGCCCTGGCCGCCGCACTTCCCTAAGGGCGACGACGAGCCGATGCGGGTGAACCCGTCGCGAGCGAAGAAGGTCGCCGAGTGGGAGGCGTGGAAGCGCGAGCAACCGGGCAAGGGCCGGGGGTAGGAGACATCGGTGCGACTCTCCGTCTCCTTGTGGCCGCCGCTCGAGGTGGTGGAGGCGCTCTCGGAGCTGGATCGCCCCGACGTTCCGGGGGTTCATTGGTCGACCCCGGAACAGTGGCTGGTCAAGGTGCGCCCACTCGCGCACGTGCACGAGCGAATCGTGCCGACGCTGATCGAGTCACTGGAGAACGAACTCGACGGCGCTCCCGTCGTCCCCTGTGTCCTCGGCCCGGCGACTCGCAGGCTCGCGGGTCAATGGCTCGGAGCGCCGGTCACAGGGCTCGAGGACCTGGCCTCCGCGGTGTTCGAGGCGACCGCCGGGGTCGTGCCAGTCACGCATCCGCAACCGTTCGCAGCCAACATCGTGCTCGCGAGGGGTCGCGTGCCGAAGGAGCTGGCAGGCCACCCCGTGTCGACGGCGTGGACCGCGGACTCGGTCTGCCTCGTCGCCGACCGATCGTCCTCGACATACGCACGATTCGAGGACCTCGCGGCGATCACGCTCGGTGTGCGCCGCGCATCTGACCGATGAACGTGGTCAAGTGCCCTCGGGCCACGACGGCGGTTCCGCGCCCGGGAGCTGCTCGAACGTGCATGAACGCGGATCGCGGTCATCGCGCCAGCGGACGAACGTCGCCGCGTGCCGGAACCGGCCATACTGCATGCGGTCGATCGTCGCCTCGCACACGAGCACCGGCTCGAGTGCGACCCATGCGGTGTCCTTGCCGGCGCTCCAGCGGCTGGGTCCGCCCGGCGCGCGGCCTCCTTCGAAGCTCTCAGCACCCTCGAGCGGCCGCAGCGCTTCGAGCATCTCCCTGCGCTCCTCCGCCTTGAACGACGAGGTGTGCCCGACGTAGTGGAGCGTGCCGTCGTCGGCGTAGAGGCCCAACAGCAGCGCACCGACGCCGTCGCCCGTCTTCGACAGGCGGTAGCCGCCCACGACACAGTCGAGCGTGGATCGGTGTTTGACCTTCACCCATCCGCGCTCTCCAGGCAGATACGCCTGGTCCACACGCTTGGCGATCATGCCGTCCTGTCCCACGCCCGCGTCGTCGGCGAACCAGGCCCTCGCCGTGCCGGGGTCGTCGGTGAACGGGGCTGCGAGCACGCTCGGGCCGGTCGGCACGTCGTCGAGATGACCCGGCGCCGGCGCCCATCCGGCGGCCGAAGCCAACGACGCTAGCCGCTCCCGGCGCTCGCCAAGCGGCAGCCCGATGAGATCGTCGTCGCCGATCCCCAGCAGGTCGAACACGATCAACGTCGCCGGGATCTCACCGGCGAGCTTACGCACCCGCGACTCGGCGGGGTGCAGCCGCAGCTGCAGTTCGTCGAAGTCCATTCGGCCTGGCGCCACCCGGACGATCTCGGCGTCGGCCACGAACGGCTCAGGCCCGGCGGACTTCTCGAGCAGACCGATCAGCTCCGGGAAGTAACGGCCGAGCGGCCGTCCGTCACGGCTCGCGAGCCGTGCGGGCTCTCCCCCGCCGGCCGCGACGATCGTCCGGAACCCGTCCCATTTCGGCTCGTAGGTCCACCCGTCGCCGATCGGCATCTCCGGTTGGGCCTTGGCGAGCATCGGCGCCGGCAGGTCCCCGGCGATCGTGCGCTTCGGCATGGCCCGACCTTACCGCCGAGCTCAGGCCGAGGGCTTGGGCTTGCGGCGACCCGCCTTCACGCGCTCCTGCTGCGAGAGGTTCACCTTGCGCAGGCGCACGTGGTTCGGGGTCACCTCGACGCACTCGTCCTCGCGGATGAACTCGAGCGCCTGCTCCAAGGACATCTGGAGCTTGGGGATCAGGCGCACGAGCTCCTCGGCGTTGGCCTTGCGCATGTTCGTGAGCTGCTTCTCCTTGGTGGGGTTCACGTCCATGTCGTCCGCACGCGCGTTCTCTCCCACGATCATGCCCTCGTAGACGTCCTCGCCGGGCCCGACGAAAATCGCGCCTCGCTCCTGGAGGTTGAGCAACGCGAAGTTCGTGGTGGCGCCGCTGCGATCGGCGATCAACGAGCCGCTCGGGCGCGTGCGCAGCTCACCGTGCCAGGGCTCGTAACCCTCGAACACGTGGTGGAGCTGGCCCGTGCCGCGCGTCTCGGTGAGGAACTCGGTGCGGAACCCGATCAGCCCGCGAGCAGGCACGAGGTACTCCATGCGGATCCAGCCCGTGCCGTGGTTCACCATGTGCTCCAGCCGGCCCTTGCGAAGCGCGAGCAACTGGCTGATCACGCCCAGGTAGTCCTCGGGCGCATCGATCGCCACGCGCTCCATGGGCTCCATGAGCTTGCCGTTCGTGTGCTTGGTGACCACCTGCGGCTTGCCCACGTTGAGCTCGAACCCCTCCCGGCGCATCATCTCCACCAGCACCGCGAGCTGCAGCTCCCCGCGGCCCTGGACCTCCCACATCTCGGGCCGCTCGGTGTCGAGCACGCGGATCGAGACGTTGCCCACGAGCTCTTGGTCCAAGCGGCCGCGCAGGAGACGCGCGGTCATCTTGTCCCCGTCCTGGCCCGAGAGCGGCGAGGTATTGATCCCCACCGTCATCGAAAGGCTCGGCTCGTCCACATGCACGACCGGGAGCGGACGTGGGTCGTCGGGGTCGGCGAGCGTCTCGCCGATCGTGACCTCGGCGATGCCCGCCAGGGCGATGATCTCCCCCGGACCGACCTCCTCGGCCTCCACGCGCTCGAGCGCGTCGGTGACGTAGAGCTCGGTGACCTTGACCTTCTCCACGGTGCCGTCGACCTTGCACCAGGCCACCTGTTGACCGCGTTTGAGGTGGCCGTGACGCACACGGCACAGGGCGAGCCGGCCCAGGTACGGCGAGGCGTCGAGGTTGGTCACGAGGGCCTGCAACGGATGGTCCTCGTCATACTCCGGGGCCGGGATGCGCTCTGCGAGCGTCTCGAAGAGCGGCTCCAGATCGGACCCGGGCACGTCGCGATCGAGGGAGGCGTGTCCCTTGCGCGCGTTCGTGTAGAGGATCGGGAAATCGATCTGGTGCTCATCGGCGTCCAGGTCCAGGAACAGCTCCTCGACCTCGTGCACAACCTCGGGCACGCGCGCGTCCGGCCGGTCGATCTTGTTCACCACGAGGATCACGGGCAGCCGCGCCTCGAGCGCCTTGCGCAGCACGAATCGCGTCTGCGGGAGCGGGCCCTCAGAGGCATCCACCAGGAGCAGCACGCCGTCGACCATGGTGAGGGCGCGCTCGACCTCGCCGCCGAAGTCCGCGTGCCCGGGCGTGTCGACGATGTTGATCTTTCGGCCGCCGTGGAGCACCGCCGTGTTCTTGGCAAGGATCGTGATGCCCTTCTCACGCTCCAGATCCATCGAGTCCATGACCCGCTCGTTCACGTCCTGGTTCTCGCGGAAGGCGCCTGATTGCCAGAGCATGGCGTCCACCAGGGTGGTCTTGCCGTGGTCGACGTGCGCCACGATGGCAACGTTACGGATGTCGTCACGAAAGGACATGGGAGCTCCGAACGGTAGAAGGGGTGGCCGTGCGTCCGCGCGGCCGGTCCAGCTTACCGGCCGTGACCGAGAGACACCCAACCGCAAGCGAGTGACCTTCCGTAGGTGTAGAAAGAACCGTCCTACCGGAGCCAGGAGGGGTTGGCCCTATGTCGAACCGCCCGCAGCACCCGCCAATAGACCCGAAGGAACTCGACCGACGCACGTTCTTGCGCCGCGCGGCCGCCGCCGGCATCGCGCTGCCCTCGATGGCTGCGATCTTGGCCGCCTGTGGCGGCGGAGCCCAGACAGCCGTGCAGACCAACGCTGCGAGCGGGGCGAGCGGGGGCGCGAATGCCTACGGCACCGGCGGGATCGCGGGCGCCCCGTATCCGCTGGCCCGCCCGGACGCGCCGGTCACCTGGACCGTCCAGAGCGACAACCCCGTGATCGCGAGCGAGTTGGAACCGGAGAAGAACGCCCAGCTGCAGGTGCTGAGCTGGCCCTTCTACATCGACCCCGGCATCCTCAAGCAGTTCGAGGAGAAGTACAGCTGCAAGATCGTGGACACCGAGTTCGAGGATATGGACAAGGGGGTCGCCAAGATCAGCTCCGGGCAGGGCGAGTTCGACATCATGATCGGCATGAGCCTGCAGTACCTCGGGCGCACCATCGCCCAAAAACTCATCAGGCCGATCAACCACGACTATGTCCCCAACCTCTCCGCGAACGTCTTCGAGCCGTTCCAGAGCCCGTTCTACGACCAGGGTGCGCAATTCTCGGTCCCCTACGCGGTCTGGACCACCGGGATCTTCTGGCGCAACGACAAGCTCGACATCGACCCCGCGAGCATGTCGAACCCCTACGACGTCTTCTTCGACAACCCGCCCAAGGACAAGACACACTTCCTGGCGAACGCCCAGGACGTGCTCTCGATGCCGATGTTCCGCGCGGGCGTCACCGACGTGAACAGCGCCGATGCCGCCGCCATCAGCCAGGCCAAGGACGACATCGATTCGATCGTGGCGCAGGTGGGCAGCGTCTCCTACGACCACGTCGACTACAACGACATCCCTTCAGGCAAGGCGTACCTTCACCAATCGTGGTCGGGCAACGCGAGCGACGCGGTGGTGTTCCTGTCCGACAAGAGCGATGCCGACAACCTCTCGTACTACTGGCCCGGCTCGGACGGACATCCCGGCAATGTGGACAACGACACGATCGTGCTCCTGAGCCAGGGGAAGAACCCGGTATTGGCGCATCTGCTGGCGAACTGGATCCTCGACAACAAGTATGCCCTCGAGAACTTCACGAACATGACCGGGTATCAGCAGCCCGTGCATGCCTTCACACCGCAATCCATGGTGGACAGTGGCCTCGTACCCAAGCACCTGGAGGACGTGATCGTGAGCGAGGAGGACTTCGCCAAGGGATCTCGCGAACTGGAGCTTCCGACGGACCTGGATACCTTGTGGCAGCAGGCGTTCTCCGAGCTGCAGAACGGTGTCTAGCAGCACCTCGACGCTGACCCGGCGAGGGCAGCGGGTCCAGGCAAGGCTCGCCGCCCGAGAGCGGGGTGCATGGTCGCCTCGGTGGTTCTGGCCGAGCTTCTCCGCCCCCGCAACGGTCTACCTGTTGGTGTTCTTCACCTTCCCCTTCTACGTGGTGCTGGCGGTCACGTTCGGCACGGTTGATCCGATCCTGCGCCAGCCGGTCCCGGCGTGGAACCCGGCCACATGGGATCCGGCGATCCTGACGTTCACGTTGTCGAACATCGTGCATTCCGACGGCCTTTACTACACGGCCTTCATCAACACGCTCATCTACGTGGGTATGGCGACGTTCTTGTGCCTGATGATCGGGTACCCCTTCGCGTACTTCCTGGCGCGGCGGGCAGGTCGGTTCCGCGGCATCTTCCTCGTCGCGTTCTTCGCGCCGTTCTGGATCTCCTACATGCTGCGGATGCTGGCGTGGATCTCACTGTTGCAGGACGACGGGTACGTCAACAAGGCGCTGGAGAAGTTGGGGATCATCGGCCAGCCGTACCCATGGTTGTCGGGCAAGCCGGGGACCCTGATCCTAGGGTTGGTGTACGGCTACGTGCCGTTCATGGTCCTGCCGCTGTTCGCCACCCTGGACCGGATCCACCCATCGCTGCTGGAGGCGGGGCGCGACCTGGGTGCGAGTCCCGCGAAGACCTTCTGGCGGGTGACCCTGCCCGAGTCCCGCCAGGCGATCCTGGCCGGGTTCGTGATCTGTGGTCTCCCGATGTTCGGCGACTACTTCACCCAGCAACTGCTGGCTCCCACACCCAAGACCCGGATGGTCGGGGACGCCATCGTGGACGCGCTGGGCCTACCGATCTTCATCCAGCGGGGCGCGGCCTTGATCCTGGTGCTCCTGGTGATCCTGATCCCGGCGATCCTCTACTACCTGTGGAGCACGAACCGCGCGGCGTCGGAGGTCGGCCCATGAGCGCAGCGGGGATCGGGGCGACGCCGCCGCCCAGGGCAGGCTTGCGGGAGTGGATCAGCAACCCCTGGGCCAAGACGCGGTTCCTCTGGGTCGTCGGCATGGGATACGTCTTGTGGTCGTTGATCCCGGTGGCGGAGGCGGTCCTGTTCTCTTTCAATAAGGGACGTTCCATCACCCATTGGGAGGGGTTCTCCCTGCGTTGGTACACCGGGGATCCGACCGGCTCGGTCCTACACAACCCGGCCCTGCAGCACGCGATCTTCCAGAGCCTGAAGCTCGCGGTGCTCGCCGTAGTCGTAGCCGTGCCGCTCGCGGTTGCGTTCGCCCTGGCGCTGCATCGGTGGCGAGGGCGCGGATCGGGCACGGCCAACTTCTTGATGCTGTTCTCGTTCGTGACGCCGGAGCTCATCCTCGCGGTCTCGCTATTCCTCCTCGTCATCAACGCGTTCGGATTCATCGGGCTGGGCACGCAAGCGCAGCTGATCGGCCTCGTGGTCCTCGCCTTGGCCTACCCGGTGATCATCGTCAGGGCGCGTCTGTTCTCCCTCGGCAACTCCTACGAAGAGGCCGCCATGGATCTGGGCGCCTCCCCCACGCGCATGCTGTTCCGGGTCACGCTGCCGCTGCTGGGGCCCTCGATCTTCGCGAGCGCCGCCATCATCTTCGCGTTCGCCCTGGACGACTTCGTGATCGCGAACCAACTGTCCCGGGACGCCACGACGCAGACCGTGTCCATCGCGATCTATGGGGCGGCGCGCACGGGTCCGACGCCCGCCGTGAACGCGATCGGCACGATCATGCTCGTGACCTCCACCCTGCTGATCGTGATCGCCGCGGTGGTCTACCGTCGCTCCGCCCGTCGGCGCGGGGAATCCGCGGCCCTGGAGGCACTGGGCTGATCGCGCTCGCGTTTCGCACCTGATAAGGGATGGCGTCGTACCATCGCTTCATGCCTCCGCGTCGGCCTCCGCATCGGTTAGCTCTGGCTCCTCGCATGGCGGTTGCGCTGGCACTCCTGCTTGCGACAGGGACGGCCTGCGCCGATACGGTCAGTCCCGGCGACGCGGCGACGTCCCCTACAAGGGCCGCGGCCACCCCTTCCCAGGGCGCAGGTCACTCATCGAGCTCTCCTTCGCAGGCCCCGGTCCCGGAGGTGCTCGACTTCACCGCGCCGCTCCTTGGCGGGGGCACGGTCAACGGTGCCTCGTACGCCGGCAAGGACCTGGCGATATGGTTCTGGGCACCGTGGTGAGCAGAGTGCCGGGCGTCCGCGCCCGGCGTCGCGCAGGTCGCGCGAGCCGATGAGGGTAAGGTGGCGTTCCTTGGCATGGGAGGCCTCGCCGGTCAGGGCGACATCCAGGGGTTCGTCGACGAATTCGGGCTGACGTTCCCGCAGACCGTGAGCGAGGACGGAAGGCTGTGGGCGCGCTTCGGCGTGCTGGGTCAGGCGGAATGGGTCTTCGTGGACCGCACGGGCAAGGTCACGCTCGTGCCGCAGGATCTCGGGGCCGAGGACCTCAGGGCGCAACTGCGGACGCTGTTCGGCACCTGAGGCGTGCCGCCACCGCCTCGTCAGGCCACCGAGGTCTCCATGGCCGCCTCGTAGGCGCCGCTCCGCGCGAGTCCGTTCATCCGGGCGCGGTGCGCGAGCGCGTCCTGCGCGGCGGCGACGTTGGACGGATCTCCGCGCCAGGCCTGCAGGGAGGGCGCCTGCAGCGCGCGCCCATAGCTGAAGGACAGCTCCCAGGGGAACCCGCCGATCGCGTTCATCGCGTTGAGCCGCCCGGTGGCGTCCTCATCGCTCATGCCGCCGGAAAGGAACACCACCCCAGGAACGTCCGCAGGGATGTGTGCAGTGAGGCATCGGATCGTGGTGCGCGCCACCGTGTCCTCGCCGGCCTGGATCGGGCATGAAGCACCCGGGACGATCATGTTCACCTTGAGCAGCGTGCCCGGCAGGTGCACGCGCGCGCTGGCGAGCTCGTCGTAAAGCGCCGACAGTGTTCGACCGGTCGCCGCCTCGCACGCGTCGATGCCGTGGTCATCGTCCATCAGGATCTCGGGCTCGACGATGGGCAGGATGTCGGCCTCCTGACAAAGCGCTGCGTAGCGCGCCATCGCATGGGCGTTCGCCCGGATCGCGGCGTCGGTGGGCAGGTCCGCGCCGATGAGGATCGTGGCGCGCCACTTCGCGAACCGCGCGCCCAACGCTCCGTACTCGGCGAGGCGCTCGCGCAGCCCGTCTAAGCCCTCGGTGATGGTCTCGCCGGGGAAGAGCGCGAGGGGCTTCGCGCCCGCGTCGACCTTGATGCCGGGGATGACGCCCGCGTCGTCCAGCACCTGGACGAACGAGCGGCCGTCATCGGCGGACTGGCGGATCGTCTCGTCGTAGAGGATCACGCCGCTGATGTGCGTGCCCACGGAGGGCGTCGTGAAGAGCAATTGACGGTAGCGGCGGCGCTGCTCCTCGGTGGACTCCACGTCGATCGAGTCGAAGCGCTTCTTGATCGTGCCGGTGGATTCGTCGGCGGCGAGGATGCCCTTGGCCGGAGCCACGAGCTGCCGGGCGGTCTCGTGCAGGACGCTCATCGTTCCTCCCTGTCGTCCGGGGTCGTGATAGGCCTCAGGGTACGCGACGAGGCGGTCCGACCGAACCTCAAGGCGCCCGGCGAGGCCGCCGATGCGTCGAGCATGAGTGGTGCCTACCGCGTGCGAACCACCTGGGTTGGCGCGGTGTTGGCCGGCGCGATGGCCTTGGGGGTCACGGCGGGCGCCGTCTCGTTCCCCGGTCACCCGCGCGCGGACATCGCGCGCGCGGCGAGCGCGCAGCGCCCCTTCACCTCCCGGGGCCCGGTGGTACACGCGGTGCACGAGGCCTCGAAACAGGCTCCGAGCAGGCTCCCCCAGAAGAAGAGGAAGAAACAGCAGCACAAGAAGCCGGCGGCCGCCCTCCTGGTTCGGGTCCCTGTCGCGATGACGGTGCGCGCCAGACCCGGCGCCGGCGCCCGCGCGATCGGCACCCTGCCATCCGCGTCGAAGTACTACCACGTGGGGCTCACGGCTTGGGTGGAAGAGACCGCCCGGCACGGTACGTGGGGCCGGGTGGAGGTCCCCTACGTGTGGCCGCGGCGCGACGGGTGGATCCCTCTGCGCGGCCTGCAACACTCGAGGACGTTCGTCCAGGTTCACGTCGATCTGTCGAAGCACCGGGTGAGCGTGACGAGGTTCGGACGGCCGCGGTTCGTGATGCTCGGGGCGATCGGCGCCGCCTCCACCCCCACGCCTATCGGCGAGTACTTCGTGACGGACCGCATCCCGTTCTCGGCGGGCGGACCGCTCGGATCCTTCGCGTTCGGGATCTCGGGCATCCAGCCGAACCTGCCCGCGGGCTGGAGCGGCGGCAACCAACTCGCGATCCACGGCACGAGCGATCCGTCGTCGATCGGCACGAGCGCGAGCGCCGGCTGCGTGCGCGTGAGCGAGCGGGCGCTCCACGAGCTCATGCCTCTGCTGAAGCTCGGTACCCCGATCATCATCGTGCGCTGACGAGGTCGCGGCTCAGCCGTAGGTGTCCACGAACGCCCGAAGATCCTTCAAGTGCGCCTCAGCGTGGCGGAACGGCCCGGCGGGCCCGCCCAGGATCCCTCCGAGCCGCGCCGCCAACGGCTTGCGACCCCGGCTGGTCCCAGGCCGGCGCCAGCGAGCATCCGACATCGCCTGCAGGCGCCCGATGAGTTCGGCATGGGTGGCGTCCGCTCGCCGGATGACCTCCTGGCCCGACAGCCCGGCCTTGCGCGCCACCGCGTCCGCGTTGACCTTGTTCGTGCTCGTGGACCAGAGCTCGCGATCGATCGCGGGGCCGCGGTCCTCGTCCCACGCCTGGAGCGCTTCGAGCGCGTACTCCTCCCAACTCGCTAGGTGCCCGATCAGATCCTTTGGCGACCACGTGCCGCCGCCGATGCCCGTCCTGGTGAGCGCTCGTGACGGGAGCTCCGCGATCAACGCGCGAACGGTCTGATGCCCTTGCTCGAGGATCGAGATCGCCTTCCGGCGCGTGGGCGTCATCTCGGGAGCCTGCATGCGTCCGAGCTTAGTCCTGCGCGCGCCACCGCCGGACGACGTCTCCCCGAGCGACCCGGGTTCCCGTCGCCGCCTCCGTCACGTTTGACGGGGTTCGGGCGCCCTCCATATCCTCCAAACCCTTGCACCACCACGCGAGCGAGGATGGCCACCGGAACGCAGTGCAGAGATCGAAGGGGGGCGAGGGGTGAGCGAGGTCGAGCGGCCCGAAGCGCACCTGATCGGCTTCGTCACGGGAACCGAATCGGCGCGTTCGATCCTGCCGGGGTGTGGTGCCCATCGCTTGCGGCTCCCCGCTGGCTGGGCACGCATCCTAGTCGAACTGGAGGAGGACCTCGGGCGCGGCGACCGCAGGGGCCAGCAGCACCTCGTCGCCGTCGTCCTCGGTCCAGGCGATGGCGCCCTGCGAGGCCGGAATCGCAGTAAACCCGGTGACGGCGAGGTCCACCGGCAGCCGGCTTCGCGCCGCCGTCCACGAAGAGCGAGGCAGGAGGACCGTCATCGGTACCCCAGCCAGATGCCGGGCCATCCGTTCGTGCTCGGCGCCCTTGTGGCCTTCGTCATGACCTCGGATCCGAAACGGGCGCAGGCCGCACCAAGAGTACGGGCGTATCCGCATCCCACAGGCCGGGCAGATCGCGGACCAGCTCGAATCCCGTGGCAGCGTAGAACGCCCTGGTTCCCTGGTATCCATCGGCGACCTCATCCGGCCCGTCCGACGGGGACACCGTGAGCGCAATCAGCAACGGCCTGCCGAGTACCGAGGCTTCTGTCGCAAGGCGCTCGATCAAGGCACGACCCAGGCCACCGCGACGCCGATCCGCCCGCACCGCCAGCCAGGTGATCTCCACGACGTACTCGAAGCGAGGCTCCCAGGTGAGAAACGCCACTACCTCGCCCTCTTCGTCGGCCACGAGTCCCGGAGACGATCTGACCGCCGCGGCACACTCGCGACGCCCCTCCTGTTGACCGAAGTGATATGGAAGGGTTCGCACGATCGCGTCGCAGGCCTCCGCGTCGCGACGTTCCAGCGGACGCAACTTGAGGCTCATGCGGGAACCGGCTCCCCCGTCACGGCCACCCGCTCGATCAGGTCGGCGCCCTTGATCCGGCCGGGATCGGCCTGCACCTGGGCCGCGATCGTCTTCATCCGCGCGGCAAGGCCATCGTCGGCGAGCAACCGGTTCACGGCACCGGTGAGTTCCTCGTCGGTCCAGTCGTAGGTAGGCAGGCGCACGCCGAAGCCGGTCTCGTCCAAGCGCTGGGCATTGTCGTACTGATCCCAGAACAGTGGCAATCCGATCATCGGCAAACCGAAGTGGAACCCCTCGCAGAGCGTGTTATTGCCTCCGTGTGTGATCAACAGATCGCACTGCGGCAGGATCGAGGGCTGCGGCAGGAACTGGTCGCCGTACATGTTCGGCCCGAGCTTCATCTGATCCTTGAGGGGACCCATCGAGACGATCGCGCGATGTTCGGTCGCGGCGAGCGCGTCGATCAGGCGCTGCATGAGCCCGACGTCCATGCATCCGAGCGAGCCGAGGGAGAGGTAGACGATCTTGCCGTCGCCCGGAAGGTGCTCGTGCATGGCGAAGGGATCCTCGGAGGTGCGCACCGTCGACTGCAGGCGATGCCACGACGCGTGCAGAGGTTCGGTGCGGGGGTAATCGATGGCCTCGGGGAACAGGTACAGGTTGCACCAGGGTGAGGCCACATTGAACTCGTCGGGCAGGCAGGGCGGCACGCTCACCGAGGCACGGAAGTCGTTGTGCTCGCGGAGCAGATCCTCGTGTTGGCGGTGATACTCGTCACGGAACGCCTGCCACTGGCTGGGGTCGGCCACCGGGAGGCCCGAGAGCACCGGCGGAAGGCCCGGGTCGCGCATCTCCAGCGGATTCGCCGACACGAAGCGGACCCACGGCGCGCCCGCCAACTCCACAGCGGGGTAGCCCGTGACGTTGTCGGTCACCACGACGTCGGGCCGCACGTCGTCCCAGATGTCCATCACACGCTCGTGCGAGTACTGCTCACCCGCCACGAGCGCCTCCCAGATCGGTTTGGTGACGATGGCGATCTGCTCCACGGTGGGCTTGCGGAACTCCGGCGCGGTCACGCGGATGAACTCGGCCCAGGGATCCGCTGCGGGGTCGGCGTTCTCCTCGGGCGGCGCCATCCGCATCAGACGCTCCTCGAAGCCCTTGGCCTCGAGCACACCCGCGAACGACTCGTCCGCCACGAACACGACGCGGTGCCCCAGCTCGAGAAGCACGTCGGCCATGGCCACGCAGTTGTTCGTCGGGCCCCATGCCCCGGGCTCGGGGAAGAACGCGATCGTCTTGGCTCCGGTCATGTCGTACCTCCTGTCAGCGTTCGTCGATCGCGCGCAGCGATCCGGCGAGGAAGCCCACGATCAGCGCCGCGTACGTGCCGCCGGGGGGCGCGGTCCGGATTGTAGGTGCCCGCGTCCCAGCCCGAGTACGCGGGACCGAGGAGGGCCCCCGATAGCTGCCGAAAGGCGCTTCGCGCGGACTAGGATGGGGACCCGATCGAAGGAGCGTTCGTGTCCGTGCTGCCCGCCCCCCGACCCCTGCGTCGCTCGCTCGCCTTCGCCATATCCGTGGTCGCGATCGCCTCCGCGTTCCTGACTACCCCCGAGGCGCTCGCTTCAGGTGGTACCCAGTCCCCCGCGCATGCGGGCGCGCACCGGCGCCTCACCACCCCCGCGTTGATCCAACGCGACGTCGAGGCCGGTCACATCACCGAGGTGCAAGGCGCGCGCTTCCTCACGTGGGCGTTCACCGCGTCAAGCCGCCTCCCGGCGGCCTACCGCAGCAGCACGCCGTGGGAGGGCACACTGCCCTTGCTGCAGCTCCAGCAGATCGCCCCGGATCTAGGGCACGGGCCGGCCGCGAGCCAGGTGCGAGCCGACGTGCGACGCTTCACCTCGCTCCCCTGCCGATCCGCCACCAGCTCACTTCCCACCCACACCTCCACCAGGCACTTCTTCGTGGAGTATGCCCCCGCCAAGCTGAGGGGTCTGAAGATCGGCGCGTACCGCAGCACCCTCGAGCAGACCTGGAGCAAGGAGGTCAGGTCGTTCCGCTGGGCGGCCCCCCCGCGAGACCCCGCGACCCCGACCCCGAGCGGACGGTACCTGGTGCGCGTGCAAGCTCTGGGCACCGGCCTCTACGGCTACGTCACCGGCACCCGGTTCGTGGGCAACAACCCGCACACGTCCTGGAACGATCGTGACGCCGTGGCATCCTGCATGGTGCTGAACCAGAACTTCGCCTCGTTCCCGGGCACGGCACTGAACGCGATGCGCGCCACGGTGGCGCACGAGTTCAACCACTCCCTGCAGTTCGGGTACGGCGCGCTCACCGGACCCACCAGGGTGGACGGCTCATGGGTCGAGGGCGGCGCCACGTGGATGGAGGACGAGGTCTTCGACACCTCCAACGACAACTACAACTACCTGTGGCCCGACATCCGCAAGCCGATGCCGCTGTTCGACCCCAGCTACCCGTATCCGTACTGGGTGGTGTTCCGCGCGATGACTGAGCCCTACGGCGGGTCGGGGACCAGGACCGGAGGCCAGCGCATCTTCAGATCCTTCTGGGAACAGCTCAGCAGGAACGCCTCGACCAACTCGATGGCCTTCAACCGAGCCTTCAAGTCCGTGGGCTCGAGTCTCGCGACCGCCTACCACGATGCCGGCATCGCCCTGCGGTTCACGATCCCGTGCTCCCTGGGCACCACACCGTACTGCCTCGAGGAGGCGACGGGGTACGTCAACGCTGCAGGTCCCAACGTGGATCACCGCACCGTGGCGAACGGCGACACCGAGACGTTCACGCTGCCGAACGATTACGCCACGCACTGGATCGGCCTGCCGTCGTCGGGCTCCTACCCGATCACGGTGCGGGTGGACGCAGGTGTGGGTCGCATGCGGGTGAGTGTGGCCTGCCTCGGCGGCGGCGACACACTCACCATCACGCCCCTCGGCACCGCGAGCGCCGGGAACCTCGTCTCCGTAGGGGCCTACTCGACGACCGGCTGCAACGAGGTCACCGCGGTGGTCTCCAACGTGAGGATGACGAAGGCCTCTCCTCGCTCAAAGACCACTACGACCTACGAAGTGGATCTCACCTAGCCACTCGACTGTCTCGGTCTAGGAGGCTGGATCTCATGGGGCCGAGCGTAGTGGAAGGCGAGTACACGGTGTTGCGGTCGTTCGCACGACGTCCGTCAGTTGTTCACCTGGTGGCTTCTGCCGGGCTAGGGGAGTCGCCGCGGATGGCGGCGACGAGCAGATTCTCCGCGATCCACGAGATGGTCTCGGCCGCGCGGTCGGAGCCGAGTCCTGCGATGTCGGTGAGCCACACGTACACCTCGATGCCGATCGAGGCAGCGATCGCGATCGTCATGGCGTCCAGCCGCTCCTGGTCCATCGTCGCCGCGAGTGGGGCGAGGGCGTCGCCGACCCACACGATCCGTCGCCCCTTCCGCAAAGGAAGGTCCCCGGGCACCCGATCCTCGTCGAGCGATAGACGCAACATCGCTCTCAGCGCCGACTCGGTGGTTCTCGTGATGCGGATGATCTCGCGGACGACGATCCTCAGCCGCTCCACGGGATCGCTCGGTGCATCCGCGGGAAGCAACGAACCCATCGCCACCTCCGGGTGCGCTTCACAGAGCAACGCCCGCTGGTTAGGGAAGTAGCGATAGGCGGTTCCGCGGCCGATGCCGGCGGCCTCGGCCGCCGCCTCGATGGTAGGGCTGTGGCCCTGCTCGACGATGTGTACGGCGGCTTCGATGATCGCTGCGCGTGTCCGCGCCTTCTGCGCAGTCCGACCCACCCGATGATATGGGATTGCGCTATCCATGATGAGAGTCTAGTCTCATAACCCACGACAAGCGAAAGGATTCCAGATATGTGCGAGAGATGTGTCGGCAGGGCGGTCATCCACCACGCTGGTGAGGGAGAGCCGATCTGGTTCGACGGCGCCCTGGTAACCATCAAAGCCGGCATGGAGCAGACCGATGGAGCGTTCTCCGTGTTCGAGTTCTTGGCTTCTCGCGGTAAGGCATCCCCGCTGCATCTCCACCCTGGGGTTGACGAGACCTTCTGCCTCCTCGAAGGCAGCATGCGGGTGCACATCGACGGCGTTGAGCACGAGGGCACGGACGGAGGCACCTTCGTGTTCCGACGTGATGTCCCCCACGCCTATGTGGTCACTTCGGAAATAGCGCGAGTCATCATGATGCTGACGCCGGGGGGAGGCGAGAACTTCTTCCGGGAGGCGGGCGGATCGGCGGAGCGGCTCGAGCTTCCACCACCCACCGAGAGGAACATGGAGCAGTTCCAAGCTGCCGCGGCCCGCAATGGCGTCGTTCTCCTGGGACCGCCACCTTTCGATCTGGACGATGTCTCAGCCGCGTAGGAGAGGTAGGGCTAGGCCACACCGATCGGATCGCTGGACAAATCGCCCCTCACCGGGCCGAGCGGCTCTCCGAGTTTGGTGGCCACGCGCCTGAGCCGCTCCAGGTGCGCGAAGATCTCGTCGCGAGCCTGCTTGGCCTGATCGGTGAGTCCTTCGATCTCGGCCAGACGGAAATGTTTGTCCAGCACAGGGCGAAGCACCTGCTCCAGGTGGATCCGCAGGTTGTAGACCCCGGCGTTCGCCATGGCCTTGGCCTTCTGGCGGAAACCAGGGATGCCTACTCCGGGCATCGCGAAGTGCAGGATCTGTCGGTGCATCGCCATGACGACGGCCGAGGGGTCCAGCTCGATCGCCTGGATCGCCAGGTCGCGGTAGAAGACGTAATGCAGGTTCTCGTCGGTGGCCACGCGAGCGCATAGTTTCTGCGCGCTCTCGTCGTCGGTGAGCTCGCCGGTGTTGCGGTGGGAGATCCGTGTGGCAAGCTCCTGGAACGTGGTGAAGACCACGCCGTCGAGGGGACCCTGCTCCGCGAACTGCGGGTACCAGCCGCGCAGGGCCTGGTCCATGCGCCCCTGCTCCAGCACCGTAGGATCCACGCCTCGGGTGACTGTGAGGTAGTCGCGCAGCACGATCGCGTGCCGGCCCTCCTCGGCGGTCCATCGACGCACCCACTCCCCCCAGGCCTCACCGTCGCCGAAGGTGCGCCAAAGCGCCAAGTGGTAATAGGGCAGGTTGTCCTCGGTGAGCAGGTTCACCTCGAGCGCGATCTGCGCGACGTCGGGGAGGCGGCTGTCCGACGGCTGCCACGGCTCCGCCACGAAGTTGCGCCCCTCTTCATAGGGCACGTAATCGTGAGGGAACCACTCCGACGTGGTCGAGATGTGGCGGTCGAGGGCCCGTTCCACCTGGGGCAACAGCTCATGAAGGATGGCTTCGTTATCGACGGGGTGGGCCTGGGTCATCCGGGTGCTCCTTCCGAACCTCGGCATGGAAGCCGCTCGCTTGCAGAGGTTCCGCATCCGAACGACTGCTCGTCTTCCGGCACGCTTTTCTGGCACACCGTCTGGCCGCGTGAGCGACGTCCAGGGTACCGCGGATGCGTGGCCCACAAGCGTGAACCATCCGCGAGCCCTCGGTCTGCGAAGAGAACGCAACGGATCGTGAGGGAGCGTAATCAACATTGAAGATCGCCGTCATCGGTACTGGGATCGCGGGTCTGGGCGCCGCCTGGGCACTCAGGCGCGTTCACGACATCACCGTCTATGAGGCGTCCTGCTCCCCGGGTGGACATGCGAATACGGCCCAGGTGCACGACGCCGGCGCCGCGGTGCCGGTCGACACCGGATTCATCGTCTACAACGAGCAGAATTATCCCCACCTCGTGCGCTTGTTCGCGGCGGAAGGGGTCGTCACCGAACCCAGCGACATGTCCTTCGCCGTTTCGGTAGGGCGCGGTGAGTTCGAGTACCAGGGCCGGGCGCGGGGGTTGTTCGCGCAGCCCTCGAACCTCGGCCGGCCTTCCTACCTGCGGATGGTGAAGGAGGTCCTTCGCTTCACGCGCGAGGCCCGCGAGCTGTTGGGCACGGACGCACGCGAGTCGATCGGGCAGTACCTGGAACGCCGCGGTTACTCGGCCGCGTTCCGCGACGACTACCTCCTACCCATCACGGCCTGCGTCTGGTCATCACGGCTGGACGCCATGCTGGACTACCCTGCCGAGACGATGGTCCGCTTCCTGGACAACCACGGCCTGTTGCAGGTACGCCATCGCCCGCAGTGGCGGACCGTGACCGGCGGCTCCCGCGAGTACGTGCGCCGCGTGAGCGCGGGGTTCCGGGGCCGGATACGGCTCGATACGGCGGTGCGCGCGCTCGTGCGCGAGCCCGGCGGCGTCACGGTGGTCGACGCGCGCGGTGGCCGGGAGCGCTTCGACCACGCCGTGCTCGCCACCCACGCCGACACGTCGCTCGACATCCTCGGCCTCGACGCCTCGGCATCGGAACGCGCACTCCTTGGAGCCTTCACCTACCGCGAGAACCAGGCGGTCCTGCACCGTGACCCCGGACTGATGCCGAGGCGCCGCAAGGTGTGGTCCAGCTGGAACTATCTCGCCGACGAGCGGGGGCACGGGGGGCAGGTGTCGTTGAGCTACTGGATGAACCGGCTGCAGAACCTGAGCACCGAGCGGCCGGTGATCGTGACGCTGAACCCTACCCGTGCGCCGCGCGACGTCGAGGGGGAGTTCACCTACCGCCACCCCCAGTACAACCGGGCGGCGGTGGATGCCCAGACTCAGCTCCCGTGCATCCAAGGCAGCAACCGCACGTGGTTCTGCGGCAGCTGGAGTGGCTTCGGATTCCATGAGGACGGGCTGCGCTCAGGCCTGCAGGTCGCCGCTTCCCTCGGCGCCCCGGCCCCATGGTGGGAACCTACCACGCACCAGCACCAGGGGACGCCGGCGGCGGTGATCGTCTAGATGGTCTCGGCGGTACCCCGCACCCGACCGATACCCGCGCGGTCGGCCCCGGCCCCCGATCCCGGGTTCGCCTCCGGCCTCTACGAGTGCCGGGTGATGCACCGGCGGTTCTTCCCCGTCGGACACCGATTGCGCTACGGCGTCTGGTACTTGCTCGCCGACCTGGACGAGCTCACCGACCTCGATCGGCAGATCCGCGGGTTCTCGTTCGAGCGGCCGGGCCTGGTGAGCTTCCGCAGCCGCGACTATGGGCCGCGCGACGGCTCGCCGCTGCGGCCGTGGATCGAGGCGAAACTCGCGGAAGCGGGCATCGCGCTCGACGGCGGCGCGGTGCGGCTGCTGTGCTTCCCGCGGGTGTTCGGCTACGTGTTCAACCCCATCGCGGTGTGGTTCTGTCACGGGCCGAAGGGAGAGCTCCGCGCGATCCTGTACGAGGTCTCCAATACGGTCGGGCAGCGGCACCACTACCTCGTGCCCGTGGTCCCCGGCGACGACCGCGCCGTGATCCGTACCGCATTCTCCAAGGAGCTCTATGTCTCGCCCTTCATCGACATGGACAGCACGTACGAGTTCCGTACCCGCATCCCGGACCAGCGGATCGCGGTGCTGGTGCGCGAGACGGCGCCGGGAGGCCAGGTCCTGATGGCCACGCTCACCGGGCGCCGCCGGGAGCTCTCGGGTGGCGCCCTGGCCCGTGTCCTGGCACGCTACCCATTGGTGACGATCAAGGTGATCGGCGGGATCCACTGGGAGGCGCTCAAGCTCCGGTGCATGGGCGCACCGTTCCGTCGCCGAGGGCTCCCGCCGGCCCACACGTTGACGATCGTGGACGCGGAGCGGCGTGTTCCATGACGAGCGCGCGATGAAGACCGAGGAACGCGTCCGCACCACTCACCGCGGGCGCCGCCTGAACCCCCTGGACAGCGCGATCCTGTCGATCGTGGGTCGAAGGGTGCGCACGGGGCGGCTCACGGTGGATCTGCCCGACAGCTCCCGCCGCACCTTCGCCGGACGCACCGACGGGCCGCACGCGCACGTCAACCTGCACGAAGCCAGGCTCCTGCGCCGGCTCGCCACCACCGGCGCGATCGGGCTCGCAGACGGCTATATCGCCGGGGACTACGAGGCCGACGACCTCGCCTCGTTCATCGAGCTGATGGCGCTGCACGTCGAGCCCTCGCACAAGACGCCCGTGCCCGAAGCCCTCGATCGCGCCGGCCGCGCGATGTGGCGCACGCTTGGCGGAGGCGCGGCGCCCCGGGGCCCGCTGCAGGACATCGTGCAGCACTACGACCTCGGCAACGCCTTCTACGCGTTATGGCTCGACCCCTCCATGACGTACTCCTCCGCCTTCTTCTCGCGCGACGAGATGTCCCTCGAGGAGGCGCAGCGGGAGAAGTACCGGCGCCTCGCCGAGGCTGCCGACATCCACGAGGGGCACCGTGTGGTGGAGATCGGATCGGGCTGGGGCGCCTTCGCCACCTACCTGGCGGAAGCGCGTGGCGTCTCGGTCACCACGCTGACCGTGTCAAAGGAACAGGCGGCCTACGTTGAGAGGCTGGTGGCGGACCGTGGGCTGACAGGAAGGGTCGACGTGCGTCTCCAGGACTTCTCACGCCATCGAGGAACCTACGATCGGGCGGTCTCGGTGGAGATGATCGAATCGATCCCGAGCTCCCGCTGGGGCGAGTACTTCCGCGCGCTGTACGACCTCGTGCGCCCCGACGGAAGGATCGGGCTGCAGGTCATCACCGTGGCCGATCATCACTGGAACGCGTCCAGTCGCAACCCCGATTTCATCCGGCGCTACGTGTTCCCCGGCGGTCAGGTGCCGGCGCCCATGGTGCTGCGGAGCCTCACATCACGCGCCGGGCTCGACTGGGACGCCGACGAAGCGTTCGGGCACTCTTACGGGCGCACACTGCGCTGCTGGCGCGATGCGTTCGACGCGCACTGGCCCCGGATCCAGGCGTTGGGGTTCGACGACCGGTTCCGACGGATGTGGCGCTACTACCTCGCCTACTGCGAGGGCGGGTTCCGCGCCGGGCGCGCCGACGTGAGTCAGATCGTCCTCGCCCGACCCTGAAAGCGCATCCGTCGAAGGACCCGCATGATCATGGTCCAGAGTTCTAGACACCGCGGACCATCGGCACCAGTTACCTCGGGCTCGTCAAGCTCGCTCGACCGAGATGCCGATACCCACCGCGTGAGGGGGATCACTGCACCGGCCGACGGTCCGGCATCGGCCACGCCCACCTTGTCGCGGCGGCGGTTCCTCCGCACCACCGCGATCGGGACGGCGGTAGCCGGATCCGGCGTCGCCCCCTCGCTGCTCCAGTCGCTCCCCGCCCGCGCCGCCACCGCGGATCCGGCCTCGTTCCTGCCCGCAGACCGCGATCTGCACCTGCTGCGGCGCGCCACGTGGGGACCCACGCCCAGCCTGGCCAAACGGATCCACAAGATGGGCGCCACCGCCTGGCTCGAGGAGCAGCTCAAGCCCCGCACGATCGATGACTCCGCCTGCAGCAGCTTGATCTCTACGCGATTCCCAGGGCTGTCGATGGGCCTCACCGAGGCGTTCACCACCCTGGACGGGTCCTGGGAGTTGATGCAGCAGCTTGGGGTCGCGGCGATCACGCGCGCCACGTGGAGCAAGCGGCAGCTGCTCGAGGTCATGGTGGACTTCTGGTCCAACCATCTGAACATCGCGAACCCCAGCGACAGCGTCTGGTGGTCCCGGCACGACTACGACCGCAACGTGATCCGGCGCCACGCTCTGGGCAAGTTCTCGAGCATGCTGACGGCATCGGCCACGCATCCGGCCATGATGACGTACCTCAACAACGCCGAGTCCACCAAGGACAGCCCCAACGAGAACTACGGCCGCGAGCTCTTGGAGCTGCACAGCGTTGGCGTGGATGCCGGCTACACCGAGGACGAGATGCGTACATCGGCGTTGATCCTCACGGGCTTCGGCATCTCCTGGGACAGCGGAGCCTTCGCGTATGACCCCCAGGATCACTACACGGGGCCGGTGTCGGTCCTCGGTTGGTCGGCTCCCAACGCGGGCGCGGTCAAGGGCTACAGCACCGGGCTCTCCTACATCGACTACCTCGCGCACCACCCGGCCACCGCGCGCCGGATCGCCTACAAGTTGTGCGAGCGGTTCGTCTCGGACACGCCGCCGCCCGCCCTGGTCACCAAGCTCGCGAACACGTACCGCGCGCACGACACGGCGATCGTGCCGGTGTTGCGAGAGCTGTTCCACGCCAAGGGGTTCCGTGCTGCGATGGGTCGGAAGGTTCGCCGGCCCATGCAGGACGTGGTGGCCACGTTGCGGATCCTGGGCGTCCAGCCCGACGCCAACGACGAGACGTACGGACTCCGGGAGCTGGGGTGGATGCTCGAAGGCCTCAGCGACATGCCCTACGCCTGGGTGCAGCCGAACGGCTACCCCGACTACGCCAACGCGTGGCGCTCGGCCGGCAGCAGCCTGAACCGATGGAACACCCATTTCTCCCTGGCAGCCGGATGGTCCGACCACCTGCGCCTGCCCGACCTCCGCACGAATCTGCTGCCAACGACGTTGCCTGCCACGCACGGCGGCCTCGTGGACGCGCTGGCCCAACGACTGGTCTTCCGCAAGCTCGCTTCCACGCATCGCAACGCGGTCCTGGGGTTCCTCGGCAAGTCCGCGGGCGATGCGCTCCACGCCAGCGACGAGGCGGTGAAAGGGCGCCTGCCGTATCTGGTGGCGCTCATCCTCGACTCGCCCTATCACGGGATCAGGTGATCACGATGTCCATGACCGAACAACGTCCGACACTCGACCCCCAAGTGGCTCTGAAGCCCTGCGGCTGCCCGCACATGCCGGCCATCTCACGCCGCAACTTCCTGAAGGCCGCCGGGGTAGCGGGCGTCGTAGCGGGGATCGCGGGCGAGGACATGTTCACCCGCATGGCGTTCGGGGCCACGCCGTACACGGGGGATGTGCTGGTGGTGCTCTCCCTTCGAGGTGGGTTCGACGGACTGAGCGCGATCGTGCCGATCGCCGATCCCAACTACACGGCGTTGCGCCCCAACATCGCGCTCACGCAGGGCCAGCTGATCCAGCTGGACTCGACCTTCGGGATGCACCCCGCGATGGCCTCACTCAAGCCGTTCTGGGACGACGGCTCGTTCGGCGTCGTGCAAGCCGTGGGCATGGAACAGCCCAACCGCTCGCATTTCGAAGCGATGGAGGAGATGGAGCGCGCGGCACCCGGCTCGTCGCTGCGGACCGGCTGGCTCGATCGCGTGCTCGGCCTGCGTGAGAGCGGCACCGCGTTCCAGGCCACACAGATGGGCTCGAACTCCGCCGCGTCATCCTTCCTTGGACCCAACCCGGAGCTGGCGATGTGGTCGGTCGATTCATTCGAGCTGTACGGCGCGTGGGACGACGCGGCGATGACGCTGTGGCAGGCGGCGCTCACGGGGCTCCACGCAGGCGCTCCCGACGTGGTGACGGCGCCCAGCTCCGTGGCACTCGATGCGCTCGCCCAGGCTGCACTCTTGCAGGCCGCGCCGTACGTGCCGGCCAACGGAGCCGTCTACCCGGCGAATTCGGGACTGGGCAACGCGCTGGCGGATATCGCGCGCCTGATCAAGGCCGACGTGGGCTTGCAGGTGGCCGCGGTCGACTACGGCGACTGGGACATGCACGTGGACCTGGGTGCGTTCGACGCCGGGTGGATGCACGATCACCTCACCGAACTGTCCGACGCGCTCTCGGCCTTCTCCACAGATCTGGGCAACGCCGCGATGAACGACGTCACGCTGGTCACCCTCACCGAGTTCGGACGGCGCGTCGAGGAGAACGGCTCGGGCGGCGTGGACCACGGCTTCGGTCAGGCGGTCCTGCTGCTCGGCGGCGGCGTGCGCGGCGGCCAGGTGCACGGTCAGTGGCCCGGACTCGCCGACGCCGACCTGATCGACGGCGACCTGAACGGCGTGAACGACTACCGCAAGGTGCTCGCTGAGCTGCTCGAGAAACGCTGCGAAGCGGGATCGGTGAGCGACGTCTTCCCCGGTCTGGACTCGAGCCGGCTGAACATCGCCACCCCCCGCCCCTAACGTTCAGGCGTCGAGCCGGTAGAAGCGCAAGAAATCGTGCTCGATCGGGAGCACCTCGACGCCGTCGAAGCCTGCCTCGGCCGCATAGCGCTCGAACGTGCTCTTCCGCATGACCGTGCCCGTTTCCGCCGACGGCTGCTCGACCATGCCCGAGGGCAGACAGCACAGCACGCTGTACCCGTAGAAAACGCGATCCAGCTCGTGACCGGGCGTGAACGTGTCGGCCACGCGCTCATCCGCGACGATCAGCGTTCCGTCGTCCTTCAGCATCGCCCGGATCGCACGCAGGACCTCCACGGGTCGTGACAGGTCGTGGATCGCCTCGACGACGATCGCGAGGTCGTAGTTGCCGGCGAGCGCAGGATCGGTGGCGTCGCGAGCCTCGAACCGGATGCGGTCCGCCACCCCCGCTTCCTCGGCGTTATGACGCGCGAGCTCGATCGAGGGCTCGTCGAGGTCGTAGCCGTCCACGCGCACGTTCGGATACGCGCGCGCGATGGAGATCGCCGCCCACCCGACACCGCAGGCAACGTCGGCCACGCGCGCGCCCTCCCCGGACAGCCGCGCGTGGATGTCGCCGATCGATGGCAGATACGCCGTGCCGAGCGACCCAAGCAACCACGGCCGGTTGAAATCGCCCTGGGCCTCGGTCATGTCGCGTCCGTACACGTCCCACCCGACGCCCTCCCCACTTCGGAACGCCTCCAGGAGCGCGGGGAGCGTCCTGCCCAGGACGGCGACCGATCGGCAGAGCGGCGCGATCGACCAAGGGCTGTCCGGATCGGTCAGCGCCTCGACGTGCGCCTTCGGCAGCGCGTAGCGTCGCTCGTCCTGCGGTGCGGCCGCGTCATCGACCGTGAGGATGCCCGTGACCGTCTGCTGCTCGAGCCACTCCCGCGCATAGCGCTCGGAGATGCCCGCGCGAGAGGCGAGCTCACCCGCCGTGGCGGGCCCTTCGTCGGCGAGCGAGCGATACAAGCCCAGGCGATCCCCGAGGTAGACGGTGAACACGTCCATCGTCTGGACGCTCGCGTCGAACAGCCGCCCCACGAACTCCTCGCTCGTCATCTCGATGGCATCGGACATCGGACCCCCCCTGCACTAGCCCCCTGCTTCCGTGACTGATAGGGCTCCCCCGGGGATACTGCGCCCGGAGACCGCGACCTCGCAAGCGATCGCTTCCACCTCCCAGTCGAGGCAGATGTCTGCGCCCGCTCCGCCGTTGAGGGAGTCATGGTGCTCAACGCCGTAGAGCAGGTCGTCGCCCGGACCGCCGAAGATCCGGTCGTCGTGGATACCGCCCGCCAGATGATCCGCGCCCGAGCCGCCCATCATCAGGTCCTGCCCGTCGTCGCCGTACGCGGCGTCATCGCCACCTTCGCCGGTGATGAAGTCGTCGCCCGCGCCACCTTCCAGCGCGTCCGCGTCGGGGCCGCCGAACAGGCGATCGTCGGAACGGCCCGCCATCAAGAGATCACGACCTTCATCGCCAACCAGGACATCGCGCCCCGTCAAGCCGTCGAGGAGATCGGCACCCGGCCCACCACAGAGCAGATCGTTGCCCGCGAGTCCATAGATGGCATCGTTCCCACCGCGGCCCTGGATGATGTCTCGGCCGGGCGTCCCGACGAGCACATCGGACCCCGACGTCCCCAGCAGCGTCGGCGCCTCGCCGCGGCACGGCTTCGGCGCGCCGCTCCGAGCTCGGCCCCGTTCGCAACCATCCCACCGTTGCGCGCCGAAGCACGTGTCGTGCCCGGAGCCGCCGTGCACGCGGTCCCTCCCGCTGCCGGCGTCGATCACATCCCGACCCGAGCCGCCGGTGAGACGGTCCACGCCCGTGCGTCCCTGGAGCACATCGTCGCCAGCACCTCCGTCGAGGACATCGTCGCCCGGTCCGGCATTGAGCAACGCGTCGTTCCCGGCTCCGCCACGCAGCATGTCCGTCACCGCGTCCGCACCTCCGGACGTCATGATGTCGGCGCCGTCTCCTCCGTACTGACGGTCCGCCTTCCCCACCCCGAAGAGCGCATCCTTCCCAGGTCCGCCGAGGAGGTAGTCGCGCCCCCCCAACCCCACGAGCTCGTCCGACCCCCGTCCCCCGCACAGGATGTCGTTGCCCGCCAGTCCGTACACCACGTCCTCTCCCGGACCCGCCGCTATCACGTCGTGGCCCGCGGTCCCCACTAACACGTCGTTCGCGGCAGTGCCGACGATCGTTGCGAGTGCCGACCCGCACGATGGCGTCGCGGCCCGGGCGTAGGCGCTGGCGCTCGGCGTCGCCGGGAGCGCAACCGCGAGCGCGGTTGCCATCAGCACACACCCGGCCCGGGCCGATGTGCCAACACGAGCGTCCGATCGACCGTGATCTCTCATCGTCCGCCCTTCCCGAGGTTGGGCTGGGGGCCAGCTTCTGGGCGAGCAAGCCCGATGGTCACGTTGCGCGAGTATGACACTCCCTGGTCACGGACGCGCGCGCAGCGCACCCTCCCGCACGCCCTCAGGGGGATTCGCACTGGCTGCTTTCGGGCACGCAACGCAGGTCACGGGCTGACACTGCGGGGCGGCGATGGGGCCAACCTAGACTAGGACCATGGCCGAGGGTGGATCCCGAGCCGAGCGCAAGATCGTCACGGTGCTCTTTGCCGACCTAGTCGGATTCACCTCGCGCGCAGAATCTCTCGATCCCGAAGACGTGGAAGCGATCCTCGCTCCCTACCACGCTCGCCTCCGAGGCGAGCTCGAGCGGCGAGGTGGCACGGTCGAGAAGTTCATCGGCGACGCCGTCATGGCTCTGTTCGGTGCACCGGTCACCCACGAAGACGACGCGGAGCGGGCAGTGCGAGCTGCACTCGCGATCCGGGACTGGGCACGGGACGACGAGTCAGGCGTCCAGATCCGCGTCGCGGTTACGACCGGCGAGGCGCTGGTCAAGCTCGATGCGCACCCCGAGCAAGGGGAAGGGATGGCCTCGGGCGACGTGGTCAACAGCGCGGCGCGTCTCCAGGCCGCGGCCCCGGTGAACGGCATCATCGTCGACGGCGCGACCTTCCGCGTCACAGAGCGAGCGATCGAGTATCGAGACGCCGAGGCCGTCGTCGCGAAGGGCAAGCTGCATCCGATCCCGGTGTGGGAGGTCGTGCACGCCCGCTCGCGCCTCGGCGTCGACGTGATCCAGTCGACGGCTGCCCTCGTCGGCCGTGAACGCGAGATGGACCTGCTGCGCGGGGCACTCGACCGAGTTCGGTTCGAGCGGGAACCCCAGCTCGTAACGCTGGTCGGCGTCCCCGGCATCGGCAAGAGTCGGCTGGTCTACGAGCTGCTCCGGATGCTCGAGGAGCAACCCGACCTGATCACGTGGCGCCAGGGCCGGTCGCTTCCGTACGGCGATGGCGTCACGTTCTGGGCCCTATCCGAGATGGTGAAGGCGGAAGCCGGCATCCTCGAGACAGACACCTCCAAGCAGGCCGGCGAGCGGCTGACCCGGACGGTGTCCGGGCTGATCCCGGAACCGTCGGAAGCTGGCTGGGTCGAAGCTCACCTGCGGCCCCTGGTGGGACTGATGCCGGAAGGCGAGTTCGCGAGCGAGGGTCGCCAGGAGAGCTTTGCGGCGTGGACCCGTTTCTTCGAGGCGGTGGCCGATCAGGGAACCGCCGTGATGGTCTTCGAAGACCTCCACTGGGCGGACGACGAACTCTTGGACTTCGTCGACCATCTGGCTGATTGGGCGACGGACACCCCCCTGCTGCTGGTCGGCACTGCCCGGCCAGAGCTGCTCGACCGCAGACCCGGCTGGGGTGGGGGTAAGCGCAATGCCACCACGCTCTCGCTCTCTGCGCTGTCAGACGGGGAGATACACGAGCTGATCGATGCGGTGTTGCGAAGCTCCGACGTCTCGATCACGGCCCCCGCCGCCCTACTCGCACGCGCCGGCGGCAATCCGCTGTACGCAGAGCAGTTCGGGCGGATGTTGCTCGAACGCCGGGAAGCGGACGACCTTTTCCTCCCCGAGACCGTGCACGGGATCATCGCATCCCGGTTGGACGCGCTCTCGAGCAGGCAGAAGCGACTCCTGCAGGACGCCTCCGTGTTGGGCAAGGTGTTCTGGGCGGAACCACTCGTGTCTCTCGGCGGTGCCGACCGAGCGTCGTTGGAGGAAGACCTCCACGCCCTCGGGCGCAAGGAGTTCGTGCGGAGGACTCGTCGCACATCGGTTGCAGACGAAGTGGAGTTCGCGTTCGCCCATGCCTTGGTCCGGGACGTCGCCTATGGGCAAGTGCCCCGGCGGGCTCGGGCGGAGAAGCACCTCATCGTTGCCCGGTGGCTCGAGGGGCTGTCGGCCGATCGCGCGGCGGACCGAGCCGAGATGCTCGCCCACCACTACGTCAGTGCCTTGGAGCTCGCCGCGGCGGCGGGCGAGGACATCGGCGCGCTCCGCGAGCGCGCCCGGCACTGGCTCACGCAAGCGGGAGATCGGGCGTTCTCGCTCAACGCCTTACCGGCGGCGGCCCGGTTCTACGAGGCCGCGTTGCGCCAATGTCCGCAGGACGAGCCGGGCCGGCCGGACCTGCTGCTCCGCTACGGCAAGAGTCGCCCGGACGACCCCACCCTCGACGACGCCGTGCTCGTGGAGGCGGCGGAGTCGCTCGCGGCCCGAGGCGATCGGCCCGGGGCTGCCGAGGCCGAGGTGCTCCTGGCGTTCATCTGGTGGACTCGGGGGTCCGGAGAAGGGTTTGCCGCGCACCTCGAAACTGCGCGTTCGCTCGTGCAGGACGAGCCCGCCTCTGCGGCCAAGGCGCATGTGCTCTCCGACCTCGCCCGGTCCCGGATGCTGGCGGGTGAGCATCGCGCAGCGGTCGAGGTGGGCCAGGAGGCGATGGTCATGGCGGAGGCACTCGGCTTGAGGGTGCTGGCGGCCCGGATCCTCTGCACGATCGGGACCTCGAGGGGATCGCTAGGGGAACCGGAGGGCATCGCCGAACTCGAGCGAAGCATGCTGCAGGCGAGGGAGCTGCAATCCATGTACGTGCGCTGGAGCGCCACGGTCAACCTGGCGACGGTCCTCGCTGAGTGGGGCGAGCTGGAGCGAGTCAGGGTCCTCTACGAGGACCCGACCATCGATGACGGGGTAGACGAAGGGTCCCGCCGGTGGATGCAGGTCGAACGCGCCCAACTCAGCTATCAGGCGGGGGACTGGGACGAGGCGGAGCGGCTGATCGACGCGTTCGAGGATGCCGCGGGTTCGGACAGGCCGCACTATATGGAGTTCAGTGTGCTCGACCTCCGGGCACGCTTCTCCTTGGCGCGCGGTGGGATGGATCACGCTCTTGAGGCGACCGCTCGCGAGATCGAGTTGACGCGAAGCATCGGCGACCCGCAAGTCTTGCTGGTCGCGCTCGGGACCCGCGTGAAGTGCCTCCGCGAGGCCAGCAGGATCAGCGAGGCCGCGCCGCTCATCGAAGAGGTCCTGGCGGCGTGGCGAGCATCGGACGTGCTGAGCGGGATGGCCGCGGCGTTGGACGTGGCGTGGGATGGCGCTCGCGGTGGTTCGAGGCCGCCGAGCGCGTCCTGCGGAGTGACTTGGCAGGGGCAGCAGAGATCTGCAGTCGTATCGGCTCGATCCCGGAGGAGGCGGAGGCTCGGTTGCATGCTGCCGAGGAGCTGGCGTTCGATGATCCACAGCGAACCGAGCACGCGCAACGAGCGCTCGACTTCTATGGTCGAGTGCGTGCCACCGCGCTCGTCCGAAGGACCGAGGCGCTGCTGATGTCCAGCGCATGAGATCGACACGGACTGGCCCCTACGTTGCCGATCGTGCGCGATCTGATGTCGAGCCCTCGCTCTCGACCGGCGCGTGAGCTTGGCGTCCCAATGGGGCGTGAACCTTTCCTGGCGGTCGAGCGTTCTCGACGTGCGGAGGTTGTCGTGGCATCCGTATCCGTCCGCCACCCGAACAGTCGGCCCCGGGGTGGGATTCGAACTCCCACCGAGCCGGTGATGAAGCACGTCAGACGAGGTCGGATCGTCCGGTTACCAGGCACGTTGACAGGAGGCCGTGTCATCTGGTGACGGACGGGATGGGAGGATGTCGCTTCCTTCGTTAGCACCTCGTTGGCCGGCGCCGTCGGGACCCGCGTACTTCCTCTCGGGGCGACCCAACGTCACGTCACCACTCGGTACAGCGCCAGCCGATAGCGCCGGGCCGCAGGACGCGGCATAGTGCGGAACCATGGGGGGATTGCCGAGCGGCATAGTGAGCCTGCTGTTCACCGACATCGAGGGGTCGACCCGGCTTCTGGAAGAGCTCGGGGATGCCTACGCGGGGCGGCTGGACGAGCACAACCGGCTGCTCCGCGCTAGCTTCGAACGCCACGGTGGCATCGAGCTCAATACCTGGGGCGACGCCTTCTTCGTCGTCTTCCGCTCGCCGCCCGACGCGCTCACCGCAGCCATCGAGGCGCAAGCGGCGCTGGAAACCGGCCCAGTCCGGGTTCGGATGGGGATCCACACGGGCGAACCGATCCGCACGGGCGGGGGCTACGTCGGGATGGACGTCCACCGCGCGGCGCGGATCGCGGCGGCGGGCCACGGTGGCCAGATCCTGCTGTCGCGATCGACATATGAGCTGGTCGATCCCGCAGGTCTGCAGGATCTGGGGTCGCATCGGTTGAAGGACGTCGGACAGATGCAGTTGTTCCAGGTCGGCGACGCCACGTTCCCACCGATCGCGGGCGCCCGAACCTCGAACCTGCCAACGATCGAAACGACGTTGGTCGGCCGGGGGCAGGAGCGGACCGACCTCACGCGGCGCCTTCGCGAGGAAGGGCGCCGGCTCGTGACCATCACCGGCACCGGAGGCATCGGCAAGACGCGTCTCGCGATCGAGGTCGCGCGAGAGCTGACGGACACCTTCCCGGACGGCGTCTGGCTCGTCGATCTGTCGTCGGTCCTGGACCCCGACCTCGTCGAACCGACGATCAGCAACTCGCTCGGCACGACGGTGGAGCTTGCAACGTTCCTCGGCGAGCGCCGGATGCTCCTCGTACTCGACAACTTCGAACAAGTGGTGGAGGCCGCAGACGTCTTGTCGCGGCTCCTCGCCGGATGTCCGAGCATCGCGTGCCTCGTCACGAGCAGAGAGGCGCTGCGCATCCACCGCGAGCAGGAATATCCGTTGACCCCGCTTTCGGAGACTGCAGCGGTGGCGCTCTTCCTGGAGCGGGCGCGCTCGCTCGATCCACGCTTCGACGCCGACGGGGACATCCTCGTGAGGCTCTGTCGACGTTTGGACAACATCCCGCTCGCGATCGAGTTGGCCGCCGCTCGAGTACGACTCCTCGACGCAGAGCAGCTGTTGGTCCGGTTGGACGCGCGACTCCCCGTCTTGTCGGGTGGGGCGCGCGACGCCCCCGAGCGTCACCGCACACTGGAAGCGACGATCGCCTGGAGCTACGCGCTCCTCGAACCGCGGGAGCAGGCGTTGTTCGCGCAGCTGTCGGTCTTCACGGGTGGCTGGACCCTCGAGGCGGCGGAGGCAGTGTGTCCCGCGGACATCGACACGCTCGAGGCGCTGGTAGGCAAGAGCCTGGTCCGCGCCGAGCGGGGTCGGTTCGACATGTTCGAGACGATCAACGCCTACGCGACCGAGCGGCTCGATAACGACCACGATGCGGATGCGCTCCGGCATCGACACACGATGTACTACGCGGAGCTGGCCGAGCGCGCGGAACCGGAGCTCACGGGGCCAACGCAACACGTCTGGCTGAACCGGTTGGCCGCGGACCACGACAACCTCCGATCGGCGTTGGACCGGTCGACCGGCGACGTCGCCGACGCCGACCTGGCGCTGCGCATCGCGGCGGGACTCGTGCTGTTCTGGTTCTTACGGGGGCCGTATCAGGAAGGCCTGCGGTGGCTCGAGCGGGTCAACGAGCGATCCGGGGGCGTCCGATCCCGGGCTCGCGCCGCGGTGCTCTGGGGCGGTGGTCTCTTGTCTGCGGTGGTCGGCGACCAGGAGCATGCCCGCTCGTTGACTGAGCAGGGTCTCGAGGTCGCGCGGTCCCTCGATGACGGGTCGATGGTGGCTCGATGCCTGGACGTCCTGGCGGTGGTGGCGTTGTTCGAGAACGACCTCCCCGCGGCTCGCTCGTCGTTCGAGGAAAGTATCGGGTTCGCCCGCGTGGCCGGCGACGAGTGGTGCCTGGCCGACGCGCTGGCAACCCTCGGTTCGATCTACCCGCTACAGGGGGAGTTCGAGCTGTCACGGGTGGTCGCCACCGAGGCGCTCGACATCGCTCGGCGGAACGACGACCGCCAGGGCATACGGATGGCACTGTTCGCCCTGGCGTTGTGTGACGCCCGGGTCGGGCAGCTCGAGACCGCGAAGCGATCGGCGGATGAGGGGCTCGCGATCTGTCGCGTGATGGGCGAACCGTTTTTCTGCTCCTACTTCCTCTGGATCCTGTCGCTGGTTGCGACCCAGATGGAAGATCGCCCGGCTGCGCGGGGCTTCGCCCAGGAGAGCCTGCAGATCGCCGAGGACCTCGAGGTGCCGCTGCTCCTCGTGTGCGCGCTCGAAGCTTCCGCTGGCGTCGCCCGTG
>CAJDTY010000018.1_pt1 | contig 37221 bp, 40 predicted proteins | sample 7390291 | NCBI WGS metagenome assembly CAJDTY01 (sample SAMEA7055671, study PRJEB34461) | soil metagenome | biome: terrestrial ecosystem; feature: Peninsula; material: soil | place: Antarctica | collected 2016 | reverse complement strand
GCGATCTCCTCGAAGAAGTTCATGTGGCACGCGAAGAAGAACGACAGGCGCGGGGCGAAGTCGTCGACCGCGAGGCCGGCGTCGAGCGCGGCCTGCACATAGGCGATGCCGTCGGCGAGCGTGAACGCGATCTCCTGGGCTGCCGTCGAGCCCGCCTCGCGCATGTGGTAGCCGCTGATCGAGATCGTGTTCCACTTGGGGATCCGCTCCCCGCAGTAGGCGAACAGGTCCGTGATGAGGCGCATCGACGGCTGCGGCGGATAGACGTAGGTCCCGCGTGCCGCGTACTCCTTCAGGATGTCGTTCTGCACGGTCCCGCTGATCTGCGTCGCGTCGACGCCCTGCTCCTCGGCCACGAGCTCGTAGAGCAGCAGCAGGATCGGCGCGGTGGCGTTGATGGTCATCGAGGTCGAGACGCGGTCGAGCGGGATGTCCGCGAACAGCCGGGCCATGTCCTCCACGGAGTCGATCGCCACGCCGGTCTTGCCCACCTCGCCCTCGGCTCGGGGGTGATCCGAGTCCAGCCCCATTTGTGTGGGTAGATCGAAGGCCACCGAGAGCCCGGTCTGGCCCTGATCCATCAGGTAGCGGAACCGTGCGTTGGTCTCATCGGCCGTGGCCATGCCGGCGTACTGGCGCATCGTCCACAGGCGCCCGCGGTACATACTCGGGTAGACGCCGCGCGTGTACGGAGCCTCCCCCGGCTCGNNNNTCGGCCGTGGCCATGCCGGCGTACTGGCGCATCGTCCACAGGCGCCCGCGGTACATACTCGGGTAGACGCCGCGCGTGTACGGAGCCTCCCCCGGCTCGCCAAGATCGCGCTCCGGATCGAACCTGCGATCGACGAGATCCTGCGCGGTGTAGACCGGCTGCAGCTCGATCCCGGAGTCGGTGCGACGCTCCTCACTCATAGTTGCCAGCCTATCGTCCGGCGCGCGCGGGTATCCGTATCAACTCGGGCGGCGGGCACCAATCTGAGTGGCATGAGCCCTGCCCCTTCCCGGCATCCACGCGCCAGCCTAGAATCCCGCCAATGACCGAGTGCCCCTCCTGCGCACACGAGAACAGAGACAGCGCGAAGTTCTGCGAGGAGTGCGCAACGTCTCTGCGTGGGCCCGCTCCTCTTCCAGAGGAGCGCAAGACCGTCACCTGCTTGTTCTGCGACCTCGTGGGGTTCACCGCTACCTCTGAATCCGCAGACCCAGAAGACGTCAACGACATGCTGTCGGCCTACGCCGCGATGACGACCAAGCAGATCGAGGCGTACGGCGGAGTAGTGGAGAAGTTCATCGGAGATGCCGTCGTGGGGATCTTCGGGGTGCCTGCCGCCCACGAGGACGATCCTGAGCGTGCCGTGCGGGCGGGCCTGCGGATAGCCGCCGGACCACGGGCCGTACCGCTGGCTGTAGCCTCCTCCCCCGTCGGGCCTGGCAGCTAGGAGGATCCGGTATCGGCAAGGGGTTTGCCGGCGGAGTCCCAGCCATCGTAGGCCTCTAAGACGGCGCGGAAGACCGCGCCGAACGCTGGAAGATCGCTCAGCTGATGCTCGAGGCGCTCGCGCCAGGCGGCTTCGAGGCGGCCGGCAGCTGCAGAAAGGAACTGACGCACCGGGGGAAACCGATAGAGAGCCTGGTGGCCCGCGGCTACCGCGGCGAAAGGAACCGTTGCGCGGCAGAGCCCCCACCACAGATCGAACAGGTCGCGGGGTTCGGTCCGATCATCGAGCATGCGCCAAATCGAGCCAAGGATCTCAGCCAGCGATGTTGTCGGAACGGTTACGACGGTTGCTTCGAATATCCGGTAAGGCAGATGGAGTCTCCGAGGTTGAACCGGCAGGACCACCGGTGCGTCCAGGACGACGTCCAGGGTGAGCGCTTGTCCGGCCCAGCGAACGAACGATCGAGACCGCCCATCATGCGGAGGCGAGTAGTCGAGCGCGATCCCCGCGCCAGCTGCGAACTCCGCTCGCGCGACGCGCTCGTGCATCCAGGCTTGCAGTGCGGGCAGGTCGTGCGGACAGATCAGGTCCAGGTCCTCGGAAAGGCGATAGTCGGGCCAGTAGGTCTTGGCCAGCGCCGTACCGCCGCGCAACACCAAATAGTCGGGCCTGCATAATATTAGAATCGCTCATGACCTTTCTGGAATGGCGTAACACTCGGAATATAGTGCGTTGGCATATACGAAAGTTAGGAAGGCTCCTTTCCTGCCTGACAACGGCTTGGCCCCCCAGAAACCTGCGGGCGGCAGACGAAACCGAACCTTCGCGCTCGCCCTTGACGTGCTGAAGGCGATGCTCGACGCTGCGTAGGCCCAGACGCGCTCCGATTGCGGCCGGTGCTCTCAACGTGACCGTCAGGAAGCTGACACTCCGGGTGTCGGGTCGGGAACACCGGCTCGCCGGACGAAGCGAAACGATGCCCGCAGAGGATCGGGTCGGGGCCGCTGAGGCCCTGAGGGAAGAGGAGGCTGGCGATGACAGAACGGGTGGAGCGAGGCGAAGGCACCAAGGATGTGCGTCGACCGATCCGCGTGGCGATCAGGGATGAGGACCTCGAGGACGTGAAGGCCCACGGCGCCAGGTTCAACGACCCCATGACCGAGGACACTGAGGGTCAGATCTACATCTTGCATGTCCCGAAGCCCGGCGATCAGTCGGACGATGCCCAGGGCCATGGCGGACGGTACTACGGTCTGCGTCCCGCGGAAACGGACGAGGTGGAGCGCCAGAGCGTTACTTCCGGCCAACTTGTCCTCGACGAAAGCGACCCGATCGGCCAGTCCTGGCGCCTCGAATTCCAGGACGCTGCGGGGCAGCAAGTCCGTCGGGGTCTCGGACAGACGGAAGACGACGTCGAGGGCCAGGGCTCCCCGACCCGAAGCTTGCGCTCGACCTCTCGATTGAAGGTGCACGCACCGAGCGGAACACCGAAACCGAATAAGCCTAGGCCCGAACCCCTACCGATGAAGCCCTTCGCGAGATAGGTGTCGCCATGGTCGGGCCCCTCACGCCTCGAGCTCCCCCGACGTCGCGATTCGCCATCCTTCGTCCACGATGGTCCGAGGCTCGCACCGATGCGTTTAGGGGAGGGATCATGAAGAGAGTTTCAGCCACGATGGCCTTGGGCCTGCTGGTGTCCACGATGCTTGGCTCAGGGCCGGCGTCAGCGGCCGGCGGAGGCGCGAGCCTCCTCGCACAGCCCGACGCCGTTCGCCACGGGATGACCTACGCCGAGTGGGAGGGCGCCTATCAGATCTGGGTCGAGGAGATCCCGTTGGGCAAGAATCCCCTTGTCCATCAGGACAGCCCACGCAACTGCGAGCTCCAGCCGGGCAACACCGTGTTCGTGGGCGCGAGCGGCGCCGATTGCGCCATCCCCTCGGGCTCCTGGGTCGGGCTGTCTACCTACTTCTGGGAGTGCTCGACCGCGGAGGGGCTCGGCGACACGTTCCGTGAGCTTCGCCAGTGCGCCGAGGAGAACGCGGCGCACGACTTCGGCCCGCAGGTCTCGCACACGATCCTTAGGATCGACGGAGCCAGAGTGAACCACCCCCGTCGTTGGACCTTCACGACCCCGGGGGAGATCATCAACTTCCCCACGAACAACCTGTGGGGCGTCGAGGCGGGTCCGACGAAGTCCGTGACGGCCGGGACGATGTATCTCATCCGTCCTCTGGGGACAGGGACCCATCACATCAGGCTCCACGTGAACGACGAGGTGCTCGGAGGGTTCAACATCGACTACACGCTGCACGTGGGCTAAGGGCGAGAGCGTCCCGTCCCCAGTTCGCGGGGACGGGACCTCTTCCATTGAGGGCGATGTGCGGCGAAACCAGCTAGCTCCGTGAACCAGAGAGAGGGTTCGAACCGCAGGTTTCATTCGAATTGCCGGAGGAGTGGCCTTTCGACGTTCCAGAGCACGACCACCGAGGGCGACGCCGTGCTGGGACAGATCATCGTGTTTCAGCGCGAGATCTGCCCACCAAACGGTTTGAGTGTCCTTCTCCTTGATCCGGGCCGCGTGATGGACGGGGGTCTGGACTGGGACGAACGGTGCAACATCCTCCCGGTGCCTGATGACTTCGCCGAGCGGTTGCCGTCGAACCCCTACCTCCGAACAGGGCGGCCAAAGCCGACGACGGTCAGCGCAGGAACGCGCGGAGCTCTTCGGGATCGGCGGCAACCTCCGTCAGCCGTGCTGAGGTCGCCCACCCGGGATCGCGCAGCAGGTCCGAGGCAGCCCCACCGCTCCCGTGGATCGCACCGACATGTGCGCCGAGCGCGAGCGCCACGCGGTACTCCGCCGCCGAGATGCGTCCACCTCCGATGGCGAGCAGGCGAACATCCTCGGGATCGACCCCGAGGGCGACGAGGTCGGTCCAGTATCCGAGAGGTTCGGCCACGCTGAAGTCCCTGCCGTCCGTGCCCCGCAGCCTCGCGTACCGCCCCCCGTCTTCGTCGATCTGGACCTCGCTCGGGAGCGTGCCTGGGAGATAGCCCACGGCCCGCACCCCTCCGACCGCCGACGCCACGTCGCCGGCGATAGCGCTCACACCTTGCGTCCTGCCACCGGAGACGAGCGTCCCACCGGTGCCGGCCATCGCCTGCGCCACCGCGTCGCCGTACCCCCGGATGTGGGCCTCGATCTCAGCGGACGATCCCCCGGCAAAGATGACCACCGGCGCGTCGAACGGCTCATCGCTCCTTGCCGCGGTCCGGACCCATTCGTGCGATGCCTTATCGTCGAACGACGCGGCGAGCGCAAGCCGGTATAGCGTCACGACGTGCTCCAAGCCCGGAGGCGGGTCGGCTGCGGCCGCCAGACCCTCCAACGACCGGAGCGACGTCCCCACCATGAACGCCGCCGAGCTGCGGTCCACCGCCAGGCACGCCGCGAGGAACGCTCCATCGGCGTCGCCCATCAGCAAGGAGAACTTCGCGAGATCGAAGCACGCCCGCACCGGTCGACGGCGGCAGCGATCTGCTCGCGCATCCCGGCCAGGACGTTGCGATCGCCCGCGGCCGCCACTTCGTATTCGACCACGTTCCCCAAGGCATAGGGGTCGCCTGGATCCAGATCGAGGGCCCGCCGATAGAGCGACATTGCCCGATCGTCGTCGATGCCCTTCCACGTTCCCGCGAGCGTGGACGCGGCGTCAGAGGCCTGCGGGCCCTTGGCTCGGTCGAGCACGCCCTCCAACAGCGTTCGCGCGCGAGACAGCTCGGGGCTATGGGGTTCTCGACGGTAGGACTGAGCGAGCGCCACTCCGAGCTCGTAGCCCGTACGCAGGTCCTCGCAGGCTTCGAGCAGCTCAAGGAACGCGACGGTCGGAATCCACTCACCCAAGCGAAACGCGAGGTGTCCGGCCGATCGCAAGGATCCCTCGGTGGGTCGGAGGCTCTCCGGCATCAAGCCGGCCACCTCTGCAGCGCGAGAAAGGGCGTCGGCGGCCCCGCGGCGATCGCCGGCATCGAGAGCGAGCTCGCCGACCGACGCTAGTGCCTCCATTGCACGCGACGCGAGATCGCGCTCGGCTTCGCCCGGCACGGTGAGCGAGACCCGCAGCCGGAAGGCCTGTTCCAGGTGGAAGGCGGTCACCGCCGGCGCGGGAGAGGCCTGCGCTGCGTACCACGCCGCATACCTCTCATGCAGAGCCGCGCGGCGTTCCTTCGTGAGGCTCTCGTAGGCCACGTCACGGACCGTCCCGTGCGAGACGTAAACCTCCCGCCGGGGGGCTCGCCGACCTGGGCGAGCAATCCTCGCTCCACGAGCTGCATGGCGAGCAGCATCCATCCGCCCGCCGGCTCGTCGGCGGCGAGCGCCGCAACGGCCGCGAGCGGAAAGCTGCGCGCGATGGTGGCGGCGGTCTCAAGCAGTCGCACCTCCGGCATCGAGAGTGATCCAGGCGGGCCGCGATCACCCCGCGGATGGTGTTGGGCCCCGACGTGGCTCCCGCGCTCCCGCCCGGCCCTCCTATCAGCCGGAGGGTTTCGATCAGGAACAGAGGGTGTCCGTCCGCCAGGTCCACGATGCGGTCTCGCACGGCAGCCTCGATCGACCCGGCGATCGCCTCGACCAGCGCCTTCGCCTCTTCGTCCTCGATCGGCCCGACCCGGACCACGGATCCAGACACGGACGAAACGAGCCCTTCCGCCTGTTCTGGAAGCGTGGTGAGCAGCTGCACCACGGGCGCCTCGGTTCGGGCGGCGATCTCATCGAGGACGGAGGTGACGGAAGGGGGTGCCCATTGGACGTCGTCGACAGCATGCCGGCCCCTGCATCCTCGGCGACCACGTTCAGCAGCTCCGCGATCACCCATCCTGCCTCGTCGGGCGAACCGCCCTTGGCAGACAGGATGCGGTGGGCCGCGTCCGCTACCACACCCGCTTGCTCCCGCCCGGGCATCAGCTGGGCGACGACGGCGCGGACCGCGTCGGGGTCGGCCCCGGCGTTCAGTCCGAGGAGATCGCCGACCACGCCCACGACCGGACCCATGGGGTTGCCTTCACCCTCCGGCGCGCATCGGGCCAGTATGAGGCGGGTTCCGTGGCCCTCGTGCCAGCGGCGCATCGCCTCCTCGGCAAACCGCGTCTTCCCGATCCCCGGTTGGCCCGCCAGCACGACACGGAGACATCGCCGCTCGGCACGCGCGGTATCGAACTCCGCGTCGAGGAGGGCGACTTCGCGATCACGACCAACCATCGGCGCCGCGACGACCGCGTCCTCATGTTCCAGGGATCCGGATGAGCTGGAACGCGGGGACGGGCTCCGACTTCCCCTTGAGCGTCAGTGGCTCGACCTCTTCGGCCTCGATGAGGCTCGCAACTTGCCGGTACGTTTCCTCGCCGAGCAGGATCCCCCCGGGTGGGGCGGCTTGCTCCAGCCGCGCGCCCACGTTGACGGCGTCTCCGGCCACGAAGGAGCTGCCCGTTGCTGGGTCCCCGGCTACCACCTCGCCGGTGTTAACGCCGATACGAAGTTCCAGACCCACCCCATAACGGGACACGAGGAGCTCTTCGTTCATGCGTCCCAGCTCATCCTGAAGGTCGGAGGCAGCCAGCACACCTCGCTTCGCATCGTCGACGTGCACTCGCGGAACGCCGAACACAGCCATGACAGCGTCGCCGATGAACTTCTCCACGGTGCCGCCATGAAGCTCGATGGTGTTTCGTGCGGCGACGTAGAACTGTCTCAGCACGGTTCGAAGCGCTTCTGGATCGAGCCGTTCGCCGATGCTGGTGGAACCCTTCAGGTCTGCGAACACCACCGTGACGACCTTGCGGGAGTCGGGAGCATCGGTGACCGCCTGTAGCGGCAAGGTGCATGTCATGCAGAAGCGAGCCCGATCGGGATTCCGTTCGCCGCAGCGCGCGCACACCTGCATCGACGAGGACGATTCCCCGCGGGTCCCGCGAGCTCATCGGACGTCTCCTGCTGGAACCGGCCGTGTCGCCAAGCTGACGCCGGACATGTCGGAAACCCGACACCATCGAGGGTTGCGCCGGGAGAACATCTGGGTGTAGGAAGGTGGAGTCTGGCAAAGCGATCTGCGTGCAGGACGGCAGGGGAGGTCGGGGATGAAGAGGCTATCGGTTTGTATCGGGCTACTCATGGCTCTTGTGATGGCCATGTCCACCAGCGCGGGCGCGCTGAACAACAGCGATCTCGTGTATGGGCCGAAAACCCATCCGCTCGGTTCGTCCTACGAGACCTGGGTCCGGCGGTTCGGGCGGTTCTTGGCCGAGCCGCCGGTTTCGAAGAATCCGCTCGTGAATCCGTCATGCGAGTCGATCCGCGAGAAGCACGGGGTGTTGTTTCTGCCGGTCGCCACATCCGAAGGGATAGTGGACAACTGCGAGATCCCCGCCCACACGCCGCTGCTTGCCAGCCCGGGTGGCAACTTCGGCATCCTGGGGCTCGATGCCGACACCAGAGATGGCGTCAAGCATGCCGTCCGACAAGGTATCCGTGGGATCCACGACCTGAAGGTCAAGGTCGACGGCCACAGGATCCGCCGGATCGGGCGGTTCAAGACCTCCGCATGGACCAGAATCGAGCTCGGCGCAGACAACATCTTCGGTGCTCCACGTGGGCACTATCAGATGTTCATCGAAGGTTGGGCCGTGATGGTGCGGGGCTTCACGTCCGGCACCCACACCATCTCGCTCGGCGATGTCTTCCTGGCCGCCGATGGTAGCGAGCAGGTGGGGACCATCAAGTTCGTCCTGACGGTCGATCACGGCTGACGGTCGCGTCGAACGAGCTGTATGTGACCCGTCGGGAGCCTGACACCACATAGGTGCCGGTGATTGGGTGACACTGGATCGACGAACGTCCGGTTGCCGAGGCGTAAGACAGACATCCTGTAAACCAGGCTGGACATCGCGCCGGTGAAGACCGCTGCGGTCTTAACGTTACCCCGCTACAGGCAGTGAGCCCGTTCTCACGTCCCCGCGTCCTCAGGAGATGCGGAACGGCAGGAGATGCGGAACGGCGCAGAACATTTCACACCCGCCTACGTCCTCGGTCGCCAAGTGGACCGTAGCAGCGTCCGAACCCGAGTTGCGGAAGTAGATCCAGTAGGCGTAGAGTCGGTGCGACTGAGGGAAGGTGCTCACTTGCGACGCTTGATCGCTATCGGACTGGGCCTGAGCCTCCTGTTCGTCCTGCTCCTAACGTCCGTGGCATCCGCGGACCCGAACAACGGGAACACCGTCAACATCACGCTCGACTGCGGCTCCCGTGGAACGTTCGACGCGGTGTTCACTCGTTCCGGGACGGCGGCGTTCCACCTCGTGGGGACCACAGCCAACTTCGAATGGAAGACGCTCACCTACATCGACCCGAACACCGGCCAGCCAGTGAGCATCTCATCGGGCACCCCCGGGAAGGGTTTCAAGAACCTTCTGACTTGCACCTACACGGCGGGCTTGGACTTCACCGTCGTGGGGTTCATGACTCCCGCCGGATAACCTCGCGTAGTCACTTGTTGAGCGCCGTTCCGATCTCCCAGTAGTGACCAAACGGATCTTCGATCCGCCCCCCTGCCAGCCCAACGATCTTCGCTCTAAGTTGCTCTCAGTGGCGGGCAACTGTGCAACACTCGCCACCTGCGGCTCAAGCGCTCTACTCGCTCTTCTCCGATGGCACGTTCGAGTGTCGCGACCGCCGCCTCGACTATCCGCCGGTTCGCTGCTTCCGCCATCGGGGAGCTGCGGGTGTTGGTCGAAGCCGGTGAGCGCCGTGCAAGACGTAGCCATCGCCTCGATAGGCGCAGGCCGTGACCTGCAGGGCCACCTTTCTGGCACCCGTGCCCTCGCCTAGACTCCCCCTGGCGAACTGTCCTTCCTGCGGCACCGAGAACTCCGAAGGCGCAAGGTTCTGCAACGCGTGTGCCTCACCGCTTGAGGCCTCCGGCTATTCCCCTCCTGAGGAGCGCAAGACCGTGACCTGTCTGTTCTGCGACCTGGTCGGGTTCACCGCCACCTCCGAATCCGCGGACCCCGAGGACGTGAACGAGATGCTCAGTGCCTACGCCGCGATGGCGCGGCGCCAGATCGAGGCCTTCGGGGGTGTGGTCGAAAAGTTCATCGGCGACGCGGTGGTCGGAGTCTTCGGGGTGCCGGCCGCCCACGAGGACGATCCCGAGCGGGCGGTGCGCGCGGGGCTTCGCATGGCGGAAGAGGCTGAAGAGCTTTTCAGCATCGGCGGGGAACCGCTGCGCCTGCGCTTGGGGATAAACACGGGCCGGATGCTCGTGCGCATCGGGGTGAGACCCGGCTCGGGCGAGCGGTTCTTAGCCGGAGATGCGATCAACACTGCCTCGCGACTGCAGTCGGTCGCCCCCGAGATGGGAGTGGGGGTCGGGGAAGCGACCTATGAGGCTACCGCCCAGGTATTCGACTACGAGGAACTGGAACCCGCCACGTTGAAGGGCAAGGCGGAGCCCGTGCGCGTCTTCTGGGCCCGCTCGCCCCTGGCCAGGTTCGGCACCGACCTGATCCGCACCCATGACACCCCGTTCATCGGACGAGAGGTCGACCTGGCGATCCTCAAGGGTGTGTTTGACAAGTCGGTGGCCGCGAGCGCGGTCCAGCTCGTAACCGTGGTTGGGGAGCCTGGGATCGGCAAGTCCCGGATCATCGCAGAGCTATTCCGCCACGTCGAGGACGTCCCTGAGCTCATCACCTGGCGTCAGGGCCGATGCCTTCCCTACGGGGAGGGCATCACGTTCTGGGCGCTCGGCGAGGTGCTCAAGGCCCACGCGGGGATCTTCGAGTCTGATCCTTCCGCGGTCGCCATGGCCAAGCTCGAGGCCGTACTCCCCGAAGGGTCTTCCGAGCGCGGCTGGTTCCGCCAGCGGCTGTTCCCCCTACTGGGGATCGAGGCAACCTCGTCCGCCGAACACGAGGAGTTGTTCACCGCCTGGCGCAGGTTCCTCGAATACGTCGCCGAAGACAAGCCGACCGTGCTCGTCTTCGAGGACCTACACTGGGCCGATCCGGCCATGCTCGCGTTCCTGGAGCACCTCGCGGATCGGGCCGAGGGCGTGCCGCTCCTGGTGGTCGGAACTGCCAGACCCGAGCTGTTTGAGCGCCACCCCGACTACGCCCGTGGCCTTCGCAACACGGACTCGATCAACCTGGCTCCGCTCTCCACCGAGGCGACCGCACGACTGGTTTCGGCGCTCTTGGAGACCTCGGTGATCCCGGCAGAGCTCCAGGCCCCGATCCTAGAGCGCTCGGGCGGCAACCCTCTCTACGCCGAGGAGTTCGTGCGCCTCCTCAAAGACAAGGAACTGCTGATCAAGAAGGGGTCGTCCTGGGAACTCAAAGAGGGGGCGGAGATCCCGTTCCCCGACTCGGTCCAGGCGCTGATCGCCGCACGCTTGGATACCCTAGCCCCCGAACGCAAGGCGATGCTCGCCGACGCCGCCGTGGTAGGCAAGGTCTTCCGGGCAGGTGCGGTCGCCGCGATGGGGAACCTGCCGGAGACCGAGGTCACCGAGGCGATGCACGAGCTCTCACGCAAGGAGCTCGTCCGCCCAGCCCGGCGATCCTCGATGCAGGGTTGAGACCGAATACGCGTTCTGGCACGTGCTCGCCCGCGATGTCGCCTATGCCCAGCTGCCCAGAGCCTCCAAGGCCTCCCGGCACGTTGCCGCAGCGACCTGGATCGAGTCCAAGGCACCCGAGTGCCTCGAGGACCTCGCAGCGGTGCTCGCCTACCACTACACCGCGGCGCTGGACCTCGCCGTCGCGGTAGGGCAGACCGAGCAGGTGAGCGAGCTCGAGGCAACGGCATTTCGGTTCCTGACCCTGGCCGGAGAGCGGGCCCTCGGTCTGGACACCGCCGCAGCCCTGGACGCCTTCGAGCGCACGCTGGCGCTCACCCCGGAAGGGCACCCCGCGCGCCCCGAAGCACTCGCCAGCTTCGGTAAAGCCGCCCACCAATCGGGGCACTTCTCGGGTGCGGCCCAAGCCCTCGAGGAGGCGATCACCGCGTTCCGAGGGCGCGGCGAGGTTCTCCCCGCCGCCCGAGCTACGGTCACCCTCTCATACGTGCTGTCGCGCATGAACGATCCCCGGGGGGCCGAGCTGACGTTCGGGGCCCTCGCGCTCCTCGAGTCGTTGCCGCCGGGACCGGAGTTCGTCGAAGCACTCGCCAACGTGGCGTTCCTCACGGCGGTCGGCGGCAAACCGGACGAGGGACTCGCTCTCGCAGACCGGGCGGCCGTCATCGCCGCCGAACTCGGGCTCCCTCGCCCCGCGCGGTCTCTCGAAGTCCGTGCGATCGCCAGGTGCACCCTTGGCGATGCAGGGGGTCTGCAGGACTATCGGGAGGCGTTGGGCCTGGCTATCCAGGCCGGTCAGGGTCGCGAAGCCGGCAGCCTATATAACAACCTCGGGATCGATCTTCGATCCTTCGTGGGACTCCGAGCCGCGCTCGAGACCTTCCGGGAGGGGCTCGAGTTCGCAGAGGCTCGCGGGCTGCGAGAGGCCGCACTCCTTATCGCGTCGAGCGCGCTCTTCACGATGCTCGGCGCCGGAGAGCTCGAGAAGGCGCTCGCCTCGGTCCCCGCGCTCGCCGAGCGCGCCGAAGCGGCCGATGACGAGTGGGATCTCATCGAGATCCGCCGCGTACAGGTCGTCGCGCTCACCCTTCGGGGTCGAGCGGAGGAAGCCTCAGAGTTTCTCGATCGACTCGCCTCCTCCTCTCGGGAAACAGGGCGCCCCGATATCATCGCGGTTGGTCTGGGAGGAACGGCGGTCGCGTGCGCGGCGCTCGGTGAGACCGGAGCTGCCGTGGCGTTGCTGGAGGAGCTCGAGGCGACTCCGAGCCTCGGCTACGACACGGAGTTCCCTTTCTACCTCTCCGCGATCGTGCGCACGGCCCTCTCTATCGGCCAGCTCGAACTCGCCGAGCGGCTCGTGGGTCACCTCACCTCTAGCTACCCATCCGCCGAGCACGCCCTGGTCGCCGCTAACGCCGCGCTCGCAGAGGCGAGCGGTGAGACCGAGACCCCCGAGGGGGCCTACGCTGATGCCGCCTCGCGCTGGGAGGGCTTCGGCGTGGTGCCGGAGCGAGGCTTCGCGCTCCTCGGCCAGGGCCGGTGCCTACTCGCCCTGTCCCGTCTGAGCGATTCGAGCGAGATCCTTCGACAGGCTCGGGAGATCTTCGCCGGCTGCGGGATGCAACCCGCGCTCGACGAAACCGACGATCTCCTGGCGCAAGCCACAGCCCTCAGCTCCTAGGAGGCCCTCGGCGATGACAAGCTACACGAGGTTCGACGAGGTCTCTGCCCGAAGGTTCGGCCGAGCGCAACCGCTCTTTCCTCTCCTGGTAGGCCAGGAGTAGCGTCTGCTCATGCGATGCGGAGCATGCGCCGCGACGATCCCCGACCGCGGCCGATTCTGCCCGGAGTGCGGGCAACCGCTCGCGCCTACGAGCGCCGTCAGCGGAAGGGTTACGTCGTAGGTGCTGCCCGCGGACAGAGCATGCTGAGCAAGATCCAGGCAGCCAGCTCGAGCGAAGTCTCGTGAGCTGCCATCAGCTTCGCTAGGGTGGGGCCGTGGACATCACGGATCCGCGGATCGACGCCTACATGCGCTCCCTGCAAGCTCGCCACGACGAGCCCGTGCTCCTTGAGATGGAGGAGGAGGGCGCTCGCCGGGGGTTCCCGATCGTGGGGCGGAACGTGGGCGTCACGCTGGAGCTGCTGGCCCGCTCGATCGGGGCGCAGCGGGTGTTCGAGCTGGGGTCGGGGTTCGGATACTCCGCGTATTGGTTCGCCCGAGCGGTGGGGCCCGAGGGCGAGGTGCATTGCACGGACGGTGACCCGGAGAATGAGGTGAGCGCGGCCGACTACCTTTCGCGGGCCGGGCTCGTGGATCGGATCCGCTATCACGTGGGCGACGCGGTCACGTGGCTCGAACAGACCGAGGCCACATTCGATGTGATTTACGACGACATCGACAAGCAGGGCTATCCGGAGGCGTGGCGCGCGGCCCGCGATCGGATACGCCTCGGCGGCCTGTACGTGTGCGACAACGTGCTCTGGTCGGGGCGCGTGCCGCAGGACGGCGAGCCGCCCGACGATGTCACCGAGGCGATCCGCGAGCACAACGAGATGATTGCTGGCGACGAGCGCTTCGTGTCCTCGATCCTGCCTATCCGCGACGGTGTCATGGTCGCGCTGCGGACCGGCTGAGCGTGCGGTCGGGGCTGGACGTTCCGCAGTAGACTCCGCGCCGTTCGATGGACGGTCCGGTTGCGGGCTCCGTGGCCGGGCGCGATAGATTGGGAGCGATCCGATCATGGCGACCCGACTCCGCAAGAAGAACGACGACTACGGCTCCGTGTACAAGGGGCATCCGGGCCAATGGTCGTGGCTGTTCCATCGCGTGACGGGCGTCGCGATCATCCTGTTCCTGTTCGCGCACGTGGTCGACACCGCCGTGATCGGCTGGGGACCCGAGGCCTACAACAAGGTCATCGCGGCCTACGAGAACCCCTACGTGCGCCTGCTCGAGCTCGGCCTCGTCGCCGCGGTCCTGTACCACTCGTTCAACGGCATCAAGATCACGATCATCGACTTCTTCCCGGGCACCGTGAAGCACATCAAGGCGATGTCGCTCGCGACCGTACTGATCTACGTGGCGGCGATGATCCCCGTCACGATCATCATGGGCAAGCAGGCCCTCGACCTGCTCACGGCCTAGGCGATGGCGACCCAAAGCCCGGTCCGGTCCTCCCCCGGCTCCGGCGCGCCCCGCGAGCGCGGCGGAGAGCAAGACATGCGCATGGGCTCCGGCCGGCCCGTCGGCGGCTTCGAGCTGTGGGCCTGGCTGTTCATGCGCATCAGCGGGCTCCTGCTGCTGATCCTGGCGGTCGGCCATGTCCTCATCATGCACGTGCCGGACGGAGGCGTCGGCCGCGTGAACTTCGCGTTCGTGGCGCTGCGTTGGCAAAGCCCGTTCTGGCGGAGCTGGGACTGGATGATGCTGACCCTGGCGCTGATCCACGGCATCAACGGGCTGCGCAACATCACGCTCGACTACGTGCGCAAGCCGGGCGTGCGCTTCGCCGCCAACATGGTCTTCTACATCCTCGGCTTCTCGCTGTTCGTGCTGGGGACGGTCATCGTGTTCACGTTCGATGCGTCCAAGTGGCCGGGGGCCGTCTGACGTGGTGACCACGCACACCTACGACGCCGTCGTGGTGGGCGCCGGCGGCGCCGGGATGCGCGCGGCCATCGAGGCGAGCGATCAGGTTCGCACCGCGGTGATCTCCAAGCTCTACCCCACCCGATCGCACACGGGCGCCGCCCAAGGAGGCGTATGCGCCGCACTCGGCAACGTCGAGGAGGACTCGCCCGAGTGGCACGCCTTCGACACCGTGAAGGGCGGGGACTACCTCACCGATCAGCCCGCCGCGCAGCTGATGACGGAGGAAGCGATCGAGGCCATCATCGAGCTGGAGCACTTCGGGCTGCCCTTCAACCGCACGCCCGAGGGCAAGATCGACCAGCGCAGGTTCGGTGGGCACACGGCGAACCACGGTGAGCGTCCCGTCAAGCGCGCGTGCTACGCGGCGGACCGCACCGGCCACATGATCCTGCAGACGCTCTATCAACAGTGCGTGAAGCGCGACGTGCGCTTCTTCAACGAGTACTACTGCTTGGACCTGCTGCTCGACGAGCTTGGGCGCACCTCGGGCGTGGTGGCCTATGAGCTCGCCACGGGCGAGATCCACGTGTTCCGGTCCAAGAGCGTGCTGTTCGCCACCGGCGGCTACGGACGGATGTTCAAGGTCACGTCCAACGCGCACGCGCTCACGGGCGACGGTCCCGCCGTGGTGTTCCGCCGCGGGCTCCCGCTCGAGGACATGGAGATGTTCCAGTTCCACCCGACGGGCCTGTACAAGCTGGGCGTGCTCTTGTCCGAGGCCGCGCGCGGCGAGGGCGCCATCGTCCGGAACAAGCACGGCGAGCGGTTCATGGAGCGCTACGCCCCCACGATCAAGGACCTCGCTCCGCGCGACATGGTGAGCCGCGCGATCTACCAGGAGATCAAGGAGGGACGTGGCGACGGCCCGCAGGGTGACTACGTGTACCTGGACCTCACGCACCTTCCTGCCGCGCTGATCGAGGAGAAGCTCCCCGACATCACCGAGTTCGCCCGCGTCTACCTGCAGGTCGAGCCCACCACGGAGCAGGTGCCCATCCAGCCCACCGCGCACTATGCGATGGGCGGCATCCCGACCGACACCGATGCCCGCGTGGTTCTGGGCCCCGACGAGACGCCGGTCCCGGGCCTGTACGCCGCCGGTGAGTGCGCGTGCGTGAGCGTGCACGGCGCCAATCGCCTCGGCACGAACTCGCTGCTGGACATCGTCGTGTTCGGGCGTCGCGGCGGCGCGCACATGGCGCGCTTCGCCAAGGACGCCGTCCTCCCGGACCTGCCCGCCAAGCCGGCGGAGCGTACCCTCGGCCTGCTGAACGCGATCCTGGTGCGGGAACAGGGCGAGAACGCCGCCGACATCCGCAAGGAGATGCAGGACCGCATGTTCGATCTCGCCTTCGTGGTGCGAAGCGAGGACGGGCTCGGCGAGATGCAAGAGATCCTCGCGGGTCTGCGCGAGCGCTACGACCGTGTGGCGATCACGGACAAGGGAAGCATCTACAACACCGATCTGATGGAGACCGTGGAGGTGGGCTTCCTGCTGGACTGCGCCGAGGCGATGGTGGTGGCGGCGCGCGCGCGCACGGAGAGCCGCGGTGCGCACTACCGCGAGGACCACCCGCTCCGCGACGACGCCAACTGGCTCAAGCACACGCTCGCCTACCGCAACGACGACGGCTCGATCCGCCTGGACTTCAAGCCCGTGAAGATGGGCCCCTACGTGCCCATGGAGAGGAAGTACTGATGGCGAGCGCTGCGGAGGTCCTGCAGAGCTCCGATGACCGCCGGGTCGGTCGCCCCGTGAATGGGGTTCGGCTCACGCTCAAGATCCGCCGTTACAACCCGGAGGTCTCCGAGGACAGCTGGTGGGACGAGTTCACGCTGGAGGCCGACCCGCTCGAGCGGCTCGTAGAGGTGCTGCACACGGTGAAGTGGCACCACGACGGCACCCTCACGTTCCGTCGCTCGTGCGCACACGGCATCTGCGGCTCCGACGCCATGCTGATCAACGGTCGCAACGCGCTCGCGTGCAAGGTGCTCGTCGCGGACATCGCCCCCAAGGTCACCGTGGAGCCGATCCGCGGCCTGCCCGTCCTGAAGGACCTAATCGTGGACATGGACCCGTTCCTGGAGGGGTACAAAGCTGTGCTCCCTTACCTGATCAACGACGACGGCGAGCCGGAGAGGGAGCGCTTCCAGTCGGCGGAGGATCGCGCGCGCTACGACGACACCACCAAGTGCATCCTGTGCGCGGCGTGCACGACCTCGTGCCCGATCTTCTGGGGCGACGAGGGCTACATCGGGCCGGCCGCCATCGTGAACGCGCACCGCTTCATCTACGACTCACGCGACCAGGGCTCCCGCGAGCGCCTGCGCATCCTGTCGGAGAAGACGGGCGTGTTCCGCTGCCGCACTACCTTCAACTGCACCGATGCCTGTCCGCGCGGCATCGAGGTGACCAAGGCGATCCAGGAAGTGAAGCGCTCGATCCTGTTCGACCGCTTCTAGGACGCGCATGTCGCACCGAGTGACGATCATCCCCGGCGACGGGATCGGGCCGGAGGTCGCGGCGGCGGCGAGGCTGGTGCTGGACGCCGCCGACGTCGGTATCGAATGGATCGAGCGCTTGGCAGGCAGCGCCGCACTCCCCGAGCACGGCGAGCTGATGCCCTCAGAGACCCTGGACGCGATCCGCTCCACGCGCGTGGCGATCAAGGGACCCCTCACGACGCCCGTGGGCACCGGGTTCCGCAGCGTGAACGTCGCGCTACGCCGGGGTCTGGATCTGTTCGGCGCCGTGCGGCCTGCGCGCGCCCTTCCCGGCGTGCGGCTGCGTCACCCCGGCGTAGACCTGGTCGTGATCCGGGAGAACACCGAGGATCTCTACGCGGGCATCGAGTTCGAGAAAGGCTCGCCCGAGGCGGCGGCGCTCCGTGCGGAGCTCAAGGCGCTGGCCGGCTACGACCTGCCCCCGGACGGGGGCTTCACGGTGAAGCCGATCAGCGTGAGCGGCACGCGCCGCATCGTGCGGTTCGCCTTCGAGTACGCGCGCGCCAACGGACGCAGGAAGGTCACCGTCGGGCACAAGGCCAACGTGATGCGCTACTCCGACGGGCTGTTCCTGAAGACCACGGCAGAGGAGTCGCGCGACTTCGCCGACGTGCCCTGGGAGGAGATCCAGATCGATCACCTCGCGAGCCGCCTCGCAAAGGACCCCGACCGCTTCGACGTGCTGCTGTTGCCGAACCTCTACGGCGACATCCTCAGCGACGTGTGCGCGGGCCTCGTGGGCGGGCTCGGCCTGATCCCGGGCGCCAACATCGGCTGGGAGTACGCCGTGTTCGAGCCCGTGCACGGCAGCGCACCCGACATCGCGGGCCAGGGCAAGGCGAACCCGATCGCGATGATCCTGTCCGGGGCGATGCTCTTGCGACACCTCGGCGAACCGACGGCCGCCGAGAACGTGGAGTGGGCGGTGGACGAGGTGCTCGGCCGGGACGAGGTACGCACGCCGGACCTGGGTGGGACCGCCACCACGATGCAGGTGGGCGAGGAGATCGCGCTCTCGGTCACCGCGTGGGAGCACGGCCCGAGCTGAGGCCTGCGCCGGCGGCTCAGGGATGGTGGTGCGCGCCCGGACCCCGACCGGGATCCTCGGGGAGCGCTCAGCAGCCCGGCTGGCCGTGGTTCCCGCAGCATCCCTGCAGCGAGATCAGCGCCTTGGTGCGGTTCTTGAAGGTCAGGCCGACCTTGGTGAGGAACGGAGCTTCGTACGCCGTCCAGTTCGTGAAGAAGACGCGCGTGTGATCGCGGAGTTGGGCCCAGAAACCGTGCGTGGGTCGTTGCATGCCCTCATCGTACGGTCGGGAGCGGTAAGCGGGGCTGCTTCCATCGCGGTGCATGGGGTGCGAGACTCCGCGCATGTCCGCATCAGAAGCCTCCGGCGCTCGCGGCGAGGGCATGCTCGCCATCACTCGCCCCTCCCCGCTCCGCCTGTCGGGATTCCTCGCCACGATCCTGGGCGCCGGGCTGCTCGGGGTCGGCGCGGTCCTGACCTGGATCGAGGTTCCGCCACCCCCGGACATCTCGGGCAACGTGGGCCTCACCTACATCGGCCTGGATCTCGTGGGCGGCAAGGCGGCCGTGATCGCGGCGATCCTGCTGCTCGTGGGGCTCATGGCCCTGCGCGGCGCGCGCTCGCGCGGCGGGCAGAAGGCGATCGCCCTCTTCATGGTGGTGGCCGCGCTGGCGGGGCTTGCGGGCGCGTGGTACGTGCTGCTCCGTGCCTCCAGCTACGCCCTGGCCGACCGGACGGTCGTCACACGGTCGCTCGGGCTGTACCTCGCCGCCGCCGGCGGTGTCGTGGCAGTGATCGGCGCCGTCCTCGACCTGGCGTGGGCGGTCGCTCCCGAGGCGACTGCCGATCCCGTCGACGACGCCGGTCACGCGGACGCCTGACGCCGCTGGGCGCTACAGCTTGGCGAGGTCCGCGCACTTCGCGCGGATGCCCTCGGCCGCCTCGCGCAGCTTCCCGAGCTCGTCCTCGTTGAGGTCCAGCTCCACGATCTCCTCGACACCCTTGGCGCCGAGGCGCGCCGGCACGCCGACGTAGACATCCTCGATCCCGTACTGGCCGGTGGCCCAGGCACACACGGGCAGCACCGTCTTCGCGTCGGTAGCGATCGCCTGCACCATGGCCACCGCCGAAGCGCTGGGCGCGTAATACGCGGAGCCGGTCTTGAGCAGGCCGACGATCTCTGCGCCGCCCTCGCGCGTGCGCTGGAACAGCGCCTCGAGCGTGGCCTCGTCAACGAGCTCCGGGAGCGGCCTGCCGTCCACGGTGGCGTGGCGCGGGAGCGCGATCATGGCGTCCCCGTGCGAGCCGAGGGTCATCGCCTCGACCTTGACAGGGGACGCCCCGGTGAGCTCGCTGATGAAGTAGCGCAGACGCGCGGAGTCCAACACGCCCGCCATTCCGAACACGCGCTCCTTGGGGAAGCCCGAGCGCTCGGCGGCCAGGAAGGTCATCTCGTCGAGCGGGTTCGAGACCACGATGATGATGGCGTTCGGGGAGCCGGGGATCACCTGATCGATCACGGTGGTCATGATCGCGGCGTTCTTGCCGAGCAGGTCCATGCGGCTCATCCCGGGCTGGCGCGGGAACCCGGCGGTGATCACCACGACATCGGAGCCGGCGGTGTCGGCGTAGTCGTTCGTGCCGATGATCAGCGGCTCGTAGCCCTCCACTGGCGCGGCCTCCTTGAGATCGAGCGCGAGGCCCTGCGGCTTGCCCTCGATGATGTCGATCAGCACCACCGAGCCGAGCCCCTTCTCCAGGATGCGCATCGCGCTCGTCTGTCCCACGAACCCGCTGCCGACCACGGTAACCTTCATGCCGAGACTCCTTCGGACGGTGGAAGTGCGTACGAGCCATGCTACCGAGCGCGCCGGGGCGCCGGTTGGGACCTCATGGCGTGCCACTCGCGATCGAGGATCGCGTAGATCAGCTCGCTCTGCCATTCGCCCCGGACGAACTCGTTCTCCACGAGATGAGCCTCGCGACGCATGCCGAGCTTCTCGAGCACGCGTCCCGACCCCGTGTTGCGCGACTCGGTGCTGCCGACCACCCGATGCAGCTCGGCGTCCTCGAACGCGACGCCCAGGAGCGCGTGCCCGGCCTCGGTGGCGTAGCCGCGACCCGCGTGATCGGGGTGGACGATGTACCCGATCTCGGCCGTCTCGTGCTCAAGGCTGACGAGGTGCAGGATGAAGTCGCCGATCAGCTCATCGGTGGCCTTCAGCACGACCCCCAGGGTGAGCACATCGCCCTCCTCGCGGATCCCCGTGCTCGCGATCTTCAGGTCGAGCGAGTCGCGCGCCTCCTCGGGCGTGCGCGGGCCCCAATAGAGCCAGCGCGTGACGTCCTCCCGTGATTGGTAGGCATACACGGCGTCGAAGTCCGCCTGGGTGACCGTGCGCAGGCGCAATCGCTGTGTCTCGATGGGACGTTCGTAGTCGAAGGCTTGCACGCGGCTACCGTATCGTGACGACCGTGCAGGAGCCCTCGATACGCATCGTCTCGCATCCGGAAGCCGAGGTGCCGCTCGACCTGCGGCGCCAAGTGGTCGCCTTACAGGAGCAGGCGTGGCCGTCGGACGAGCCCGGCGGACCCGAGCCATGGCACGACCCGGCCCTTCGGCCGTTGTCGATGATGCTGGTGGAAGATGGGCGCGTCCTCGCGGCGCTCGACATCCTCTCCAAGGAGATCGTGCACGAGGGGCAGCGCTATGCGGCCAGCGGCATCAGCGCCACCGTGACCGACCCGGTCCAGCGTGGCCGCGGGTACGGGCGCACGCTCGTCGGGGCCGCCCGCGAGCGGATAGCTGCCGACGGCGCGGACCTGGGCATCTTCACCTGCGACGCGCCGCTGCAGGCCTTCTACGAACGCGCGGGATGGCGGTGGTTGCCGGGCACGGTCCTCATAGGGGGCACCCCCGAGGCGCCGTTCCCGAGCGACCGGTTCGACAAGGTGACCCTGGCGTCCTTCTTCTCCGAACGTGCGCGCGAGGACGCCGACACGTTCATCGGAGCACGGATCGTGCTCTATCCGGGCGAGATCGACAAGCTGTGGTGAGCGCGGGCGGCGGAGTGCTCGGATGAGGAGCTACGAGGACCTGCCGCGCGACCGCTTCGGGTCGCTCGTGGGCGCCGGGCTGATCGCCGAGGGACTCCTGGTCGCGATCGTGCGCCTCCTCGCGCTCGTCTACGCCCTGGCGAACGAGGCCAACGTCAGCGATGAGGCGAAGGCGCCCGCGAGGTCGTTCCTGCCCTGGCTGCTGGTCTCGGCCGCGATCATCACGGTGCTCCTGTGGGCCGGGGTGCAGCTTCGGCGACAGCCCGACGGTGCCTGGAGCGTCGCGCGCACCATTGGGCGCCTGGTGCTGATCGCGGCCGCGTTGCTCAACATCGTGGTCGCGGTACGCGCCGTCACGGCGCTGACGTCATCGAACGATCTGCGCGCGGAAGCCGGTGTGGCGTGGATCGCCGTGCTCGCAGTTGCGGCGACGATCCTGGTTGGCATGCTGCGCGACGCGGCGATCCTTCACCGGCGCGCTCGCGGGAGCTGAGGCGGGCTCTCGACGTCCGCCCTACGGTTTCCGCGCGCGCCACAGACACTCCGCGGGCCAGCGCCTCGACCAGGCCAGATCCTCGGCGTTGCGATAGGTGCTCGTCGCACCCTCTTCCGGTCGGGTCTCCAGCAGGTCTTCCAACACGAGCCCGTTCGCGCGGAAGAGCCTGATCCATTCCCCGTACGGGAGGTGGAACTGCACCGTGCCGTCGGGCTCGGTCAGCGAGCGCACCCCGAAGTAGTCGTAGACGAGGCGATCCCGTGGATGATCGTCCTGCATCGGCCAGGCGATCGCGTTGATGGGGCTGCTGTGCGTGAACGCCAGGAGCCCTCCCGGCCGCAGCACCCGCGCCGACTCCGGGACGGTAAGGTACGGGTCGGCAAAGAAGAACGCCCCGTAGTCCGCGAAGACGATATCGAAGCTCGCGTCCGCGAACGGCACGTGCTCACCGCTCGCGTGCACGAGCGGGACGGAGGCGCCCGTCCCCTCCATCACGCGGCGTGCATGCCCGAGCTGAGCCTCGGAAAGATCGAGACCCACGGGACGTGCGCCGCGGCGCGCGAGCGCGAGCGACCACTGCGCGGCGCCACAGCCGAGCTCGAGGACGTTCTTGCCCTCGACGTCGCCCAGGACGTTCAGCTGCGACTCCGGGATCGCCCAAAGGCCCCACGCGATGTCGCCGGTCAACGCCTGGTCCATGATCTGGGACGCGTTCGCGGCTTGATAGGCGTCGGCGTCCGCGTTCCAGGTCGCCCGGTTGGTCTGCTCGTGGCCCACGTCCGCAACTATAGGGGTCTGCATCGGCGCCCCGGCTCTCGCGCGATGCCTACAGCCGTGCGATGACGGCATCGGCGGCCTGGAAGGTGCCGGCCGGGGGCCGGTCGTCCTCGAGGGCACGCAGGTCTCTCGGCACGTGCAGACCTTCGGCGAGCACGGCGGCGACCGCGGCCTCCAGCCGATCACCCGCGTCCTGCTCGCCGAGATGACGCAGCATCATGGCGCCGCTCAGGATGACCCCGAACGGGTTGGCCTGGTTGGTCCCCGCGAGGTCCGGCGCCGTGCCGTGCGTGGCCTCGAACACGGCGAGCTCGACCCCGTCGCGCCCGCCGAAATGGGCGCCCGCCGCGAGCCCGACACCGCCGCACAGCCCCGCTCCCAGCTCGGCCACGACGTCCCCGTAGAGGTTGGGCAGCACCATCACGTCGAACCGCTCGGGCGCCTGGATCAGCTGCATGCACAGAGCATCGATGATCCGATCGTCGAACTCGATGCCGGGATATTCCTCGGCCGCGATGCGCCGCGCGACCTCCAGGAACAGACCGTCGGAGAACTTCATGATGTTCGCCTTGTGGCTCGCCGTGACCCTGGTGCGGCCATGCGCCTTGGCCCACTCGAAGGCGAAGCGCACGATGCGCTCGCTCCCACTCTCGCTGATCGACTTGATCGAGATGCCGCTATCCTCGCGGATCCGCACACCGGTCGTGTCCTCCACGAACCCGATCAGTTCCTTGACCTCCGCGGTGCCCATCTCGAACTCGACACCCGTGTACATGCCCTCGGTGTTCTCGCGCACCACGATCATGTCGACCCGCTCGTACACGGACGGCACGCCCGGGTACAACCGGCACGGCCGGACGTTGGCGTACAGATCGAGCTCCTGACGCAGCGTGAGGTTGACACTGCGGAGGCCGCTCGTGATCGGGGTCTCGATCGGCCCCTTGAGCGCCACACGGTTCTGTCTGATCGAGCCGAGGGTGGCGGCTGGAAGGGAACGACCGGTGCGTGCGAAGGCGCTCGATCCGATCTGGTGACGATCCCACGTCACGTCGACGCCCGTGGCCTCGATCGCGCGGCGAGCGGCCTCGACCACTTCGGGCCCGATCCCGTCTCCCGGGATCAACGTGATGCGATGCGCCAACCTGCCGATCCCTCCCGGGGTCACGTGCTCGCGTTGGTTCCTGACGGGCCCTTGCGACTATCCTGGCAGATACCGCCGGGTGCGCCCGGACGACTTCCACGCCCGAGGGCGCCGCGAAGGATGGAGCCAAAGATGGAGCCAAAGATGGAGGAAACGTGACCGAGAAGGGGCTCCGGGAGATCGTTGCCGCGCAAACGGTGATCTCCGACATCGACGGCGAGCAGGGACGCCTGTGGTACGTGGGCTACGACATCGCGGACATCGCCGCACACTGCTCGTTCGAGGAGACCGTCTATCTCCTGCACAACCGCCGCCTGCCCAACCGCGAGGAGCTCGACGAACTGAACGAGTTCCTGGCGCAGGAGCGTGAGATCTCCCCGTTCCTGACCGAGCTCATGACCACGCTCGCGCAGCAGACCTCGCCGATGTCCATGTTGCGCACCGGCGTCAGCGCCGCGAGCGCCTACGATCCCGACGGGTGGGACGACTCACCGGAGGCCGAGTACCGCAAGGCTCTCCGACTGATCGCCAAGACCCCGACGCTGATCGCCACCTACCATCGGCTGCGCACCGGCCAGGAGATCGTCCCCCCCAATCCCAAGCTCCCGCACGCCGCCAACTTCCTGTGGATGCTCCTGGGCGAAGAGCCCGACATGAACGATGCCGACACGCTCGACACCACCTTCGTGCTCTACGCGGACCACACCATGAATGCATCCACGTTCACGGCGCGCATCATCGCCTCTACGCTCTCGGACATGTTCAGCGCGATCACGGGCGCGATCGGCGCGCTCAAGGGACCCCTGCACGGCGGCGCGAACGAAGAGGCCATGAAGATGGCCGAGGAGATCGGTTCGCCGGAGCGCGCCGCCGAGTACGTGGCGGACCGGCTCGAGCGCCACGAGAAGATCATGGGGTTCGGGCACGCGGTGTACCGCACGATGGACCCGCGCGCCACCGTGCTCAAGCAGCTCGCGCACGAAGCCGGCGAGCGTCACGACGACCCCAGGTGGGCCGAGATCTTCGAGACCCTGCAGTACACCGTCCTCGAGCAGAGGGGCCTGTGGCCGAACGTCGACCTCTACGCGGCGGGCGTGTACCACGTGGTGGGGATCCCGACCGACCTCATGACCCCGATCTTCGCGCTCGCACGCATGGCGGGCTGGACCGCGCACGTGCGCGAGCAGTACGCCGACAACAAGGTGATCAGGCCCGGCAGCGAATACGTCGGCCCGCGCGACCAGGTCTGGGTCCCGATCGAAGACCGTCCCTAGAGGCCCGGATCAATCGCGCTCGGCGACCAGAAGCAGCTGACCCGGAAACTTGCGGCCCGTCTCCCATAGCTCGCCCCAGCGTCAGGGCTGGTCGCTCGGGAACTCCTGGAGCGAGGTGATCCACAGCCCGGCGCCCGCGAGCGCGGTCACCAGGTCGCCGACGAACGGCTGCGAACCTGGGGCGATCTCGTCCCAGGCGCGCCGGTTGTGCCTGGCGTAGTCCTCCCACCCCGAAGGACCCGTCATAGCGCCGGATCGACGAAGCGATCAGTCCTCACGCGCGAGCCCCTGTGGGCCGGGGGAACAGATCGGCGCCTTCCACCACCGCGCGGATCACCTCGTCGTGAGCCATGCCCGTCAGGTGGACGCCTCCGATGCCGGGGATCGCGCGGATGCCACGCACCACGTCGATCGTGAGCTGCAGGCCGACGGGCGCCGCGTCGTCTCCGGCGGCCTCGAGCGCCTCGATGAGGGCGGGGGGCACGCTCACGCCCGGGAGCTTCTCGTCCATGAACCTGGCGCCCTTCGCGGAGCGCAGCGGCATCACGCCCACGAGCACCTGGGCGCGCTCGAGGACGCCGCGCGCACGCATGACCTCGGTCCACGCCGTCAGCGCCTCTACGTCGTAGGCGATCTGGGTCCACACGAGGTCGGCGCCCGCATCGAGCTTGACCTCCAGACGCGCTGGGTCGTACGGGTCTGCGAGAGGCACGTCGGCAACGCCGATCAGGTACCGCGGTGGATCGGCGATCTCCGCGCCGTCCAAGGTCATCCCCTCGTCGCGCAAACGGCGGGCGAGCCGCACGGCGCCGAGCACATCGAGGTCACTCACCACCGCGGCGTCGGGGTGGTCTCCGATCGCGACGGGGTCCCCGGTGAGGCAGAGCAGGTTGCGCGCACCCATCGCCCAGGCGCCCAGGAGGTCAGCCGTGAAGGCGAGGCGGTTGCGGTCCCGAACGGTGAGCTGGAGCGTGGGCTCGACGCCAGCTGCGGCGACCAACGCCGCGCCCGCCACCGGCGACATGTGCGCCGATGCCGTGGGGTTATCGGTGACGTTGGCGGCATCGACGTAGCCCACCAACCCTCGGGCATGCTCGGTGACCGCGCCGCCATCGGCGGACCTTGGAGGCACGACCTCAGCCGTAACGGCGAACGCGCCCGACCGAAGGAGCGCGCCCAGCCGTCCGCCGGGCTTGGGTCCGCTCACCGGCTGAAGGCCGCGGTCTCGGCGGCCGCCACGGTGTTCACCAGCAGCATGGCCACCGTCATGGGGCCCACCCCGCCGGGCACCGGCGTGATGGCGCCCGCGACCTCCGCGGCCTCGTCGTACTTCACGTCACCCACGAGGCCCTCGGCGGTGCGGTGCACGCCCACGTCGATCACGGTGGCGCCGGGCTTGATCATGTCGCCGCTGATGAGCCCCGGTACGCCCGCCGCCGCCACGAGGATGTCGGCGTTCGTGGTGTGCATCTTCAGGTCGCGGGTGCGGATGTGGGTGCACGTGACCGTGGCGTTCCCGCGGATCGAGTCCTGGGCGAGCATGATGCTGAGCGGTGCGCCCACCAGCTCGCCGTACCCCACGACCACCACCTCCTGACCCTCCAGCGGGATCTCACTGCGCAGGAGCAGCTCCACGATGCCGTACGGCGTGGCAGGCTGGTAGGTGGGCTCACCTCGCACCATCATCCCGACGTTCCACGGATGCAGCCCGTCGACGTCCTTGTCGGGCGAGACGGTGCGCTGCACCTCCAGCTCACGCAGATGTGGCGGCATCGGCAGCTGCACGAGGATGCCGTGGATCTCGGGGTCGCGATTCAGGCGCCGCAGGGTGGCGAGCAGCTCTCCCTCGGTCACGTAAACGGGCAGGTCGACCTGCTCGGAGCGGATGCCCACGTCGGCACAGGCCTTATGTTTGGCGCCCACGTAGATCCGTGAGGCCTGGTCATCGCCCACGAAGACGGCGGCCAGTCCCGGCGTCACGCCGCGTTCGGAAAGCGCTCGTACGCGCTCTGATACCTCCGAGCGGATCTGCGCCGAGATGGCCCTTCCGTCCAGGATGCGGGCGGTCACGGGGCGCATCCTACCCCGGGCCTAGAACGAGCGACCAAACGCGCCGAGAAGGGCTCAGATGTCGTTCGAGAACGTGTCGCACGCGTCGGGATTGCCGATCTGGATCCCGGTGCGCAGCCATGTCGCCCGCTGCTCCGACGTGCCGTGCGTGAACGACTCGGGGTCGATGCGGCCGCCGGTGGAGGACTGGATCCGATCGTCGCCGATCGCGGCGGCCGCGTTCAGACCCTCTTCCACGTCGCCCGCCTCCAGGATGCCGGCGGCCTGCGCGGAGCGTCCCCATACTCCGGCGAAGCAGTCGGCCTGCAGCTCCAAACGCACCGAGAGCTCGTTGGCCTGGTCGGGATGATCGCGCACGAGCTGGTCGACCTTGTCGCTGATGCCCAGGAGGTTCTGCACGTGGTGGCCGATCTCATGCGCGATCACGTAGGCCTCCGCGAAATCGCCCGACGCTCCGAAGCGCTGCTCCAGCTCCTTGAAGAAGGAAGCGTCGAGGTAGACCTTGCGATCGGCCGGACAGTAGAAGGGACCGGTGGAGGCAGACCCGGGTCCACAACCGGTGGAGGTCTGTTCCCGGAACAGCACCACCACCGTGTCCTCGTAGGTGAGGCCCGCGCGCCGGAACGAGTCGGCCCATGACGTCTGGATGTCGTCGGTCACCGCGTCCACGAACGCTCCGGTGGGGTCGGTGGGATCGACCTGGGTGTCAGAGCCCGCGGAGGAGGTGCCGCTGCCGTCGAACGGTGAAAGCGCCCCGCCGAGGTCGCCGAAGCCCCCGTCCCCGCCGAGGATGCGCGGCAGCAGGATCACCGCAAGGACCACGAGCACCACGCCCAGTCCGATCCCCCCTCCCCGTCCGCCGGGGAGCGAGCCACCGGGCATGCGGAATCCGGAGCCTCCCGAAGCCAAGGAGCCACCCGCTCCCCTTCGGTCGACCACGCCTCCTTCGCGGCGACGGAGCTTGTTCAGCTTCATCCATGCCTCCTGCGGTGCATCGAGCTAGTGGCGGAAATGGCGGGTGCCGGTGAGCACCACGGCCATCTCGCGCGCCTCGGCGGTCGCCAGCACGTCCTCGTCGCCCTTGGATCCCCCGGGGTGGATCACGGCGGTGCAGCCCGCCTCGGCCGCCACCTCCAGCGCATCGGGGAAGGGGAAGAACGCGTCCGAGGCCACCACGGCGCCCTCGGCGCGCGCGCCGGCCTTGCGCGCCGCGATCCACGAGGCATCGACGCGGGACATCTGACCCGCGCCCACGCCCACGGTAGCCCCGTCCTTCACGAACACGATCGTGTTCGACTTCACGCGCCAGGCGATCGTCCAGGCGAGCTCGAGATCGGCCCACTCATGAGCGGTGGGCTCGCGGCTGGACACCACCTTCCAGTCGGCGCGCGTCTCGGTGACGACGTCGCGGTCCTGGACGAGCGCCCCGCCCGGGATCGGCCTCACGTCCAAGTCGGCGCCCTGGAGCAGCGGTGCCGAGACCACGCGCACGTTCGGCCGCTCCGAGAAGATGGCCGAAGCCGCCGGGGTGTACGACGGGGCGATCACGACCTCCGTGAACACCTCGCCCATGGCCTGGGCCGCGTCGACGTCCACCTCGCCGTGGAACGCCACGATGCCGCCGAACGCCGAGACCTCGTCGCACGCTAACGCGGCGCGGTAGCTCTCCGCGAGGGTGCCCTTGGCGGCCGCGCCGCACGGATTGTTGTGCTTGACGATTACGGCGCTTCCCTCGGGCATGGCGCTCACTAGCTCGTGTGCCGCGTATGCGTCCAGCCAGTTGTTGAACGACATCTCCTTGCCCTGCATTACGCGCGCACCCTGCAGCGGGCCCGGCGTGGCGGCCTCCCGGTAGAGGGCGCCACGCTGATGCGGGTTCTCGCCGTAGCGCAGCTCCGAGATCCGCTCGTACGCCAGTCCTACGAACGCGGGGAGCGCGTCGCCCGCGCCCTGCCGCGCGAACCACGAGGCCACGGCGGCGTCGTAGGCAGCGGTGTGGGCATACGCGGCGGCGGCCAAGTCCCTTCGCGTCTCCCGCATGAGCCCCCCGTGCGCACGCAGCTCCTCGATCAGGGCGCCGTACCGGCTGGGTTCCACCACCACGCCGACCGACTCGAAGTTCTTGGCCGCCGCGCGCACCATCGCCGGTCCACCGATGTCGATCTTCTCGATCACCTCGTCGACGTCCGCACCGCTCGCCACCGTCTCACGGAACGGATACAGGTTCACCACCACCAGGTCGAAGGGCTCGATGCCGTGCTCGGTGAGCTGGTCGACGTGCTCGGGCTTGCGGCGATCGGCCAGGATGCCGCCGTGGATCTTTGGGTGCAGGGTCTTCACGCGCCCACCCAGCATCTCGGGCGAGCCGGTCACCTCCTCGACCGAGGTGACGGGCAGTCCGGCCTCGCGCAGGACCGTCGCCGTGCCTCCGGACGAGACCAATGCCACGTCCATCTCTACAAGGGCTGTGGCGAGCCCCACCATGCCTCCCTTGTCGTAGACCGCCAGCAGCGCTCGGCGCACCAGGTTCACGTCGGTCATCTCTCCCCCTTCCCGATCCCTACCCGTCGACCCCGCACGACAAGCGCGTCCGCCAACAACGACCGAACGGCGCGAGGCAACAGCCGGTGTTCGACCTCGTGGATCCGCGTGGCCAGCGTCTCTTCGTCGTCGTGCGACTCGATCGCCACGGCCTCTTGCAGCACGATCGGGCCGTGGTCCACCTCTTCGTCCGCGAGATGCACCGTGACCCCGGTGACGGCAGCTCCCCAGTCCAGCGCGTCACGGATCGCGTGGACGCCGGGGAAGGACGGAAGCAGCGACGGGTGCACGTTGAGCACGCGGTCCGGGAAGGCGCGGAAGAACGGCGGGCTCAGGACGCGCATGAAGCCCGCGAGCACCACCGTGTCCACGTCGCGATCCCGCAGCGCCGCCCCGACGGCCTCGCTGTAAGCGATCCGATCGGGGTAGCCGGAGGGCTCGAGGACAAGGGTCTCGACCCCGCACGCGCCGGCACGCTCGAGTGCGCCCACGCCTGGCCGATCCGAGAGCACGACCCGGATGCAGGGAGCGATCTCGGGGTCGTCAAGGAGCGCCTGGAGGTTCGTCCCCGAGCCGGACACCAGCACCGCCACCCGCCCGTCCATGGAGGCGAACACGCTACCACGGGCCCGAACTGCGGCAGATCGGCGCGGCCGCCGCGGAGACGAACCGCTGCTTCCGCTAGCCTAGGGACGGCCGGCCGAACGGAGGACCCAGGTGAAAAAGTGCCCTTACTGTGCGGAGCAGATCCAGGACGAAGCGATCAAGTGCCGGTATTGCCACAGCGACCTGACCGTGGCGCCCCCCACGATGGCCGCGACGACGCCGGATGAGGCAGGAGCGACCGAGACCGAAACTCAGGCCCCGGTCGCTCCCGAGCCCGCGTCCACCCCCTCCCCTTGGGGTGCGCCGGCAACCGGCGTCCCGCCATCTGGATCCTCACCCACCGCGGCGCCCGTACCGGGCGACATGAGCTCCGTGCGTTACACGCATTCGGGCTACCGGTACGTCCTGGGTTACGGAGCGGACTTCTTCGGGATCTGGGACCGGCAGTCTCCCGCCACGGCCACCGAGCGCTTCGATCGCACCGACGACGGCTGGCGTCGGGCCTGGATGCGCTTTTCCTCGTTGGAGCCGCATCACACGGCCGTGCCGCAGTCCACCGAGGACGCGACCACACCGGCGACCGCCGGGCAGCCCCCCGGTACCACGGCGCTCGCCCCCGATTCATCGGACCACGACGTGCTGCAGTACACGCACTCGGGCACGCGCTACCTCCTCGGCTACGGCCGTACGTTCTTCGGGATCTGGGATCGCCAAGCGCCCGCCACGCCCGTGGAGAAGTTCCCGCGAGACGACGCCGGGTGGGCGGCGGCATGGCGCCGCTACACGCAGATCGAGCAGCACTTCAGCGAGGTGAGTCCCGGCGGCGGTCAGCCGGCGGCGGGGTCCACCGGGTCCTGAGCTCCGATCCGGGAGGTCATCACGCCGAGCGAGCCGCCTCCCACACCCCAAACGAGCGCAACTACGACCGTCGAGGGCATCCCCACACCGATCGAGACGAGCCCCCACCCGATCGCTGGGATCGGGACCGAGGCGCCCGAGGCCCACGCCCCCGCTCCCACCATCGCGGCGAACACAACGCCGACACCGGCACCCAACGCCACCCTGCCGCGTGTGTTCGAAGCGCCCCGACCCGCGTGCCGTCCCCCCAGCACCGATGCGACCAGCGGCACGAGCAAGAATAGGTAGAACCCGCCCCCCAGCACGATGGGGTCCGCCCGAGCGGGTCCGAACGCCACCGCACCCCTGCCCAGGACCGCTCGGCGGATCGTGACGCTCGAGGTGTCATCCGGGCCGATCGAAGCCTCGGTGACACCTCCCATCGACGGGGCCAGCACCCACATCGATTGGGCTGGGAGCATCAGGGCGTGGTGGGTCACGGTAAGCATGCCGAGCCGCCCTTCGTCGCGCATCTCCCTCGCGTACGCACCTGTGGACGCCGGCTTCACCGCCGCGAGGAGGAGGAACCCTACGAACGCGAACCACAGCGCCATCGCGAAGGCCCGCCAGCCTCCCTCCACGGCCGCGACGATGCCGGGGCGGATCCGTGCGCGGGACTCAAGGAATGCCCCTGCCGCGACGCCGGCGCACGCGATCACCACGGGATACAGAGCGGCCTGCCAGCGCACGGCATGCACGTCGACGTGCACCACCCCGGGGAAGCGGAGGGTCGCGGGCAAGGAGATCAGGAACACCGGGAGCGCGAAGCTCACCACGGCACCTGCCAACCCCGCCACGGTCGCCCCCGCAGAGACGCGCCGCCGAACCACCGCTCGCCCCGCGCGCGCGAGCAGCCACAACGCCAACGCGGTGCCGGCCAGGAGCGGGAACCGGTACCGCAGCTCCCCCGTTGCACCGTCGAGACCGGTGACATCCGCGTGGAGCGAGACCGTGCAGAAGGACGCCACATATAGGAAGCCGACCTTGACCCACGTCCACAACCGGTAGGCGCCTCCCGAGACCGCGTACTCGATCATCCCGATCGCCACGCCGACGGCCGTGACCACCGCGAACGCGTTGGCGCCGCCCCGCAACCCGGCACGCAGCGCGGCTCTTTGGGCGGCTCGTTGGCGTGCCTCCTGCCCCATGACCGGGGGCGCGGCCTCGCTCACGTCAGGGCGTCCTGCACCAGCTCCGCGACCTGACTGGGCGTGCGCGCGACGCGAACCCCGCCCGCCTCCAACGCCTCGGCCTTCGCGGCGGCCGTGCCCTGGGAGCCCGTCACGATGGCGCCGGCGTGGCCCATGCGCTTGCCCGGCGGCGCCTCGAACCCGGCGATGTAGGCCACGACGGGCTTGTTCACGTGCGCCTGGATGTACGCCGCCGCCCGCTCCTCGTCATCGCCGCCGATCTCTCCGGTCATGATCATGAGATCGGTCTTCGGGTCGGCCTCGAACGAGGCGAGCGACTCGATGAACCCGATGCCGTGCACCGGGTCCCCGCCCATGCCCACGCATGTGGACTGGCCGATGCCGCGCTGCGTGAGCTCATGCACGATCTGGTACACGAGCGTGCCGGAGCGGCTCACGAAGCCCACTCGCCCCGGAAGACACACCTCGGGCGGGATGATGCCGACGTTCGCCACCCCGGGGCTGATCACGCCCGGGCAGTTGGGTCCCACCAGCGTGGTGTCGCGCCCCCGCAGGTAGCTGTGCACGTACGCCATGTCCTTGACCGGGATGCCTTCGGTGATGCAGATGACGAGTGCCACGCCCGCGTCGGCGGACTCCAGGATCGCCTCGGCCGCGAAGCGAGGCGGCACGAACACCATGGACGTGTTGGCGCCCTGCTCGCGCACGGCGTCCGCCACGGTGTCGTAGACCGGGATCCCTTCCACGACCCGGCCCGCCTTGCCCGGCGTGACCCCGGCGACCACGGTAGTGCCGTAGGCGCGGTTGCGCAGCGTGTGGAACGTGCCCTCCTTGCCTGTGAGCCCCTGCACCACCAGTCGCGTGTCGGCGCCGACCAGGACGCTCATGCCGCCGCTCCGTTCGCGATCGAGGCAGCGCGCTCGGCTGCCGCCAGCATGTCGGCGGCCGCCACGATCTTGGGGTGCGCAGCAGCGGCAAGGATCTGCCGGCCCGCCTCGGCGTTCGTCCCGTCCAACCTGACCACCAGCGGGACCTGGGCGTCGACGCGCTCCAGGGCGGCCAGCACCCCCTCGGCCACGAGGTCGCAGCGCGTGATCCCGCCGAAGATGTTGATGAACACGGCCTTGACGGCCGGGTCCGAGAGCACCACCTCCAGCGACGTCGCCATCTGGTCGGCACTGGCGCCGCCGCCTACGTCCAGGAAGTTCGCGGCGCGCGCGCCCGCCTGCGCCACCACGTCGAGCGTGGCCATCACCAGGCCCGCGCCGTTGCCGATGATCCCGACGTTGCCCTCGAGCTTCACGTACTGCAGGCCCTTGTCGTTCGCGCGGGCCTGCACCGGGTCGATCGGGAAGGAGGCCTTCATCGCCTCGACGTCCTCGTGGCGGAACAGCGCGTTGTCGTCGATCGTGACCTTCGCGTCGAGCGCCACGATGCGGCCATCCTCGAGCAGGACGAGCGGGTTGATCTCCACGAGGGTGGCGTCCTGCTCCTGCAGGAGCGCGTACATGCGGCGCAGCACGTCGGCCGCGCCCTCGCGCGCTTCCTGCGGCAGGCAGCCCGTCAGCTCCCGCACGTGGAACGTGCGAAGGCCCAGCATCGCGTCGATATGGACGCGGCGCAGCGCCTCGGGTCGCGTGCGCGCGAGCTCCTCGATGTCCATGCCGCCCTCGGCCGTCATCATCGCGAGGTAGTCGCCGCGGGAGCGGTCCAGCACGATCGAGGTGTAGAACTCTTTGGCGATCGGGACGAGCTCCTCACACAGGACCTGGGTCACCTGGTGGCCCTGGAAATCGGTGCCGAGCATGCGCTCGGCCTCTTCTGCTGCGCGCTCTGGCGAGTCCACCACCACCACACCGCCGCCCTTGCCTCGGCCGCCTACCTGGACCTGGACCTTCACGACGGCCTTGCCGCCGAGGTCGTGGGTGGCTTCGGCGGCTTGCGCGGCATCGGTCGCCACGGTGCCGCGCGGCGTCTCGATGCCCTGCGCGCGGAACAACTCCTTCCCCTGCTGCTCGTACAGATCCAAGCGGGAGCCTTTCGCTAAGGGGTGGCCTCGTCCAGGCGCTCGCGCAGCCAGTCGGCGATGCCGACGGTGTTGGCGCCGGGGGTGAAGACCTTCTCGATGCCGCCCGCCTCGAGCGCGGGGATGTCCTCGGTGGGGATGATGCCGCCGCCGAACACGAGGATGTCGTCGGCGCCGCGTGCGCGCAGCTCGGCCACCACCTTGGGGAACAGGGTCATGTGCGCGCCGGAGTGGCAGGACAATCCGACCGCGTCGGCATCCTCCTGGACCGCGGTCTCGGCGATCTGCTCGGGGGTCTGATGCAAGCCGGTGTAGATGACCTCGAAGCCCGCGTCGCGCAGGGCGCGCGCCACCACCTTGGCCCCGCGGTCGTGCCCGTCGAGACCCGGCTTAGCCACGATGATGCGATGCTTGCCGACCATGTCCGGGCAGTCTAACGAACGGCTCGCCGCGCTCGGCTTGCCGACAGCATCCCCTGCGACGGAGGATGCGCTGTGGACATCCCCGAGACCCGGCAGGCAAGCCTTGAAGACCCTGCGCGCCCGAGCTCGAGGAGTGCCCGACCGCTGGCGCCTGTTATCAGGTGGTGAGCTGACGGTGGACGTTCCAGAGATCCGTTATGCGCGCAACGGCGACATCGCGCTCGCATGGCAGGTGCTCGGTGAGGGCCCTCGCGACCTGCTTCTCCTGCCGGGGTTCATCAACAACCTCGAGATCGCCTGGGAGAACGAGCGGTACGCGCGCTTCCTTCGTGGGCTGGCGTCGTTCTCGCGACTGATCATCATGGACCGGCGAGGCACCGGGCTGTCAGATCGGCTCTCGCCCGAGGATCTCCCGCCGCTCGAGGTTCATCTGGACGACATCCTCACCGTGCTGGATGCAGCCGGCTCGCATCGATCGGCGGTGTTCGGATGGTCGGATTCCGGATCGCTCTGCGCGCTGTTCGCCGCGACCCATCCGGAGCGAACGACGGCCCTCGTGCTGTATGCGGCGGCGGCGGTCGGACTCGCGACGCCGGACTTCCAGTGGCAATGGACGGAGCGGGAATGGGATCCCTATTGGGTCGAGCTCTCGGTGGGGTGGGGAACCCGGGCCTACGCGGAGAAGATGCTGCCCTGGTTCAACCCCTCCCTCCGAGGAGACGAGCGTGCGATCAACTGGTGGGCGCGCTTCATGCGGCAAGGTGCCAGTCCGAACTCCGCGGTCGCGATCGAGCGCGTCTGGCATCAGATCGATGCCCGGCCGGTGCTGCCGGCGATCAGCTCGCCGACCCTCGTGATGCACTGCGCCGATGACCAGATCGAGTACATCGAAGCCGGCAGAGATCTTGCCAGGCGGATACCTGGCGCGCGGTTCGTCGAGTTTCCCGGCGGCGACAACATGCCGTGGGCCGGCGACCAGCGCGCGGTGCTGGACGAGGTAGAGGAGTTTCTGACTGGTGCTAGGCATGCGCCCCAAGTGGACCGGGTGCTCGCGACGGTGCTCTTCACCGACATCGTGGACTCGACAGCCACGGCGGCCGCGCTGGGCGACGCCCGTTGGCGCGAGGTGTTGGCGACCCACCACGGTCGCTTGCGCGCGGAGATCGATCGGTTCCGAGGCCGCGAGATCGACACCGCCGGCGACGGCTTCTTCGTGACCTTCGACGGCCCAGCACGAGCGGTGAACTGCGCGCAGGCGATCATCGGAAGTGTCGAGGATCTGGGGCTGCGCATCCGCGCGGGCGTCCACACTGGAGAGGTCGAGCTGATGGGCGACGACATCGGCGGGATCGGCGTGCACATCGGTGCTCGCCTAAGCGCTTTGGCCGGTCCGTCGGAAGTCATTGTTTCCTCAACCGTGAAGGACCTCGTCGCAGGGTCCGGCCTGACGTTCGAAGACGCAGGGGAGCACGAGCTTAAGGGAGTCCCTGAACGTTGGCGCCTCTACCGGGTGACATCATGAACGTGCCCGAGGTGCAGTACGCCCGGAGCGGCGACGTCAGCATCGCGTACCAGGTGGTCGGCGAGGGCCCGGTGGACGTGGTCTTCGTCCGTGCGCTCACGGGAGACCTGCTCACGACGTGGGACCAACCCCTGCTCGCGAGGCACGTCCTCGGACTCGCGGAGAACGGACGGGTCCTGGTGTTGGATAAGCGCGGCACCGGGCTATCCGACGGCGTCGCGGGGATGGTCCCCACCCTCGAGACGCGGATGGACGACATACGAGCGGTGATGGACGCCGCCGGTTCGAACGAGGCGGTCCTGTTCAGCGGCAGGGAGGGAGGCCAGGTCACGACGCTGTTCGCGGCCACCTACCCTGAGCGCACCACGGCCCTCGTGGCCCTGAATCCGTCCGCCAAGGGACGGCCCACGCCCGACTATCCGTGGGCTCTTTCCGAGGAGGGATGGCGCGAACGGCTCCGCGACATCCACGAGGGATGGGGCAGCCGGGAGTTCTTCCACCAGCTGTTGCGGACACAGGCTCCGAGGGCCGCCTATCCCGAAGGGTTCGAGGACTGGTTCGTGACCCACATGCGGCGGAGCCTGAGCCCCGGCGCGGCGATGGTATTCCACCGGATGATGATGGACGCGGACGTCGGGAACGTCCTGCCCTCCGTGCGGGTGCCTACGCTCGTCCTTTTCTCGCCTTCGGAACGAGGGCCTGCCGGCTACTTCGCGCAACACATCCCCAATTCGGAGCTCCGCGAGCTCCCCACCATGCGCGGCGAGTTCACGTGGATCGACGACGAGACGCACGAGGCAACGATGGCCGCGGTCAGGGGATTCCTTGCTCGGCTCCAGCCGCGCGAGGACACGGATCGGATATTGGCCACGGTCCTCTTCACGGACATCGTCGGGTCGACGGAGCGTGCGACCGAGCTCGGGGACCGAGCATGGAAGGACCTGTTGTCCGCGCATCACGCGAGGGCGCGGGCCGAGCTC
>CAJDTY010000020.1_pt1 | contig 38943 bp, 41 predicted proteins | sample 7390291 | NCBI WGS metagenome assembly CAJDTY01 (sample SAMEA7055671, study PRJEB34461) | soil metagenome | biome: terrestrial ecosystem; feature: Peninsula; material: soil | place: Antarctica | collected 2016 | reverse complement strand
CCTCTGCTGATGACGGTCGGGGTCCTATTCGTGCCCCCAGCCGCCGCGCTCACTGCTTTTGTCGGCTCTATGGATCCACGTGAGTTGAGACGCGAGGTCTCGTTTCTGCGCGCCGTCTTCAACCGCTCTCAAGTCGCCCTGTCTGTCCTCGCAGCGAGCACTGTCTTCCACTCACTGGCCTCTCTTTCTCAAAACGAGTCTTCTCCGCCGTGGCGACTGGTGCTGGCGGCCATGCTCGCAGCGATAGCTGATTACCTTGTCAATAGCACCCTTGTGACCATATTCACCAGCATCAGGGTCGGGGTCAGCCCCTTCCGAGTCATGCGTGAGCTTAAGATCGGGCGACTGAGCGAGTTTCTTGCCAGCTACCTGGGTCTGGGCGTGCTTGGCTTAATCGTAGCCGTGTTTGCGACCGAGGTCGGATTCTGGACCATTCCTGCCTTCCTGGCCCCGTCCCTACTTGCCCGCCAGATGTTCTTCCGGTCGCAGGCGTTGGAGGAGGCGCATAAGGAGCTGGTGGAGCGCGAGCATGTGCTGAAGACGCTCTCGAACGCGATGGCCGGTGCTGAAGACGCTCTCGAACGCGATGGCCGAGGAGCGCTCGGATGAGCGGTTGCAGATCGCCGGCTATCTGCACGACGACCTGGCCCAGGTGCTGTTCCGCCTCTCGATCCAGGTCGACGTCGCTCGCAAGCTCATGGAGAAGCAGGACTACCCCCAGGTCGCCGAGCAGCTCGACAAGATACGCGCGTCCAAGCAGGAGACCTCCGACCGCATCCGGGCGCTGATCCGCGACCTGCACCGATCGCCGCTGGGCGCCAAGGGGTTGGCCGAGGCCTTGGAGTCGTTCACCGACGAAGTGGGGCGCGACTCGGGGATCGTCTTCCATCGCGACGTCGAGGACATCGCGCTACCGGCCCCCATTGCCCTGCTCGTGTACCACATCGCCCGTGAGGGAGTGATGAACGCGCTCAAGCACGCTGAGCCCGCCGACGTATGGATCTCCGTGCGCGAACGGGGGGAATACATCGAACTGGAATTGAAGGACAACGGACGAGGGTTCGACGCCAGTGCGCCGGGACCCGAGGGTCACTTCGGGATGGCGATGATGCGGGAGCGCGCCCAGGTCGGTGGCGGCACGCTGGACGTCGAGAGCGCGCCCACCGAGGGCGCGACCATCACGGTGCGCTTCCCGGTCTCGCTGTTGCAGCAGGAAGGGCCCGGCGCGGAGGGAGCGCAGACGCCTTCCGGCCCGGGCGGACCTGCGGTGCCAGGTGCTTCCCACGGTACTGCTGGAACCACCGAGCAGGCGGACGGCGGTTCTCGCCTGAGCGTCCGAGCATGACGAGCACCACGAAGCTCGCCAGTCCCGAGTAGAGGAACACGTCGCCGATCGAGAGCACATCGCCGAGCGGCGGCGGTGCGGGAATCACGTCGGCGAACGGGCGCAGGACGTCCTGGTCGGTCATCAGATGATGCTTCCCAGCACTGGCGAGGAGGACTTGCTCCACCGACCCTCCCGCGATGCGCGCCGCATCGGGGCCCACCGGCATCCCGGCGTTCGGCACCACCACCGCCACGTTGAGGACGAGTCCGATCAGCATCAACGGTGCGCCGGGAAGCCTGCGATTCACCCAGACACATCCGATGAGCAGCGCGTACGACGCCGCGAGCGCGCCCCCAACGATCCCTCGGTCGGCGTTCTGGGGCAGCGGGACCGCCTGCAGCGCAAGTCCAGCCAACGCGGTGCCCCACCAGTGGACCCGCACACGTCCGAACGGACGCAGGCTTCCGTGGGCGACGAACCCGGCGGCCACCGCCATGACGAGGATGATGAGGATGAGCAACAACGCAGTCTTCTCCGGCTGTCCGTCGGGATTCGGATTCTCCCGCCAGGGTCTCGGCAAGTCCAGTGCGAAGGAGCCGCCACCGACGCATCCGCTGACCGCAGAGGTTCGGAGGCGGCGTTGGCGTCCTCGATGCGTACCCTTGAGGCCATGACCGGAGATCGAGATGTGGGCTACTTCGGGCCTGACAGCGTGTCGTGGCAGGTGCACAAGGAAGTCACGGTGCTGTTCGGCGGCGCTCGCGCACTGCTGATGCAGGCCGCCCATCCGCTCGTGGTGGCCGGGGCGAATCAGACGGGCATGTACGAGCGCAATCCGTGGAAGCGGCTCCAGCGCACGCTGATCCTCACCTACGCGATGACGTTCGGCACCAAGGCCGAGGCGCATGCGGCGGCCGACCGGATCAACGACGTCCATACCCGGATCAATGGAACGGATCCGATCACGGGCCTGCCCTATGACGCCCTGGACCCGATCCTGCTGCTCTACGTGCACGCCTGCCTGGTTGATTCCGCGCTCCTATTCGAGGAGCACACGGCGGGCAAGCTGGCTGACGAAGGCCGGCAACGGTTCCACGAGGAGCAGATGTTGGCGGCCGAACTGTGCCTCGTTCCGCGCGCGATGATCCCTCCCACCGTGCCTGCCCTCCGCGCGTGGATGGCCGACATCGAGGACAGCGGCATCCTGCAGGTGACCGAGGGCGCCCGACGGGTGCTCGGCCTGTTCCTCGACCCGCCCAAGGAGGCGGAGTGGCGCCCGGCGTTGCGAGGCGTCGCGCGTCTGGCGTACGGCACCCTGCCGCCGCGATTGCAGGAGATGTATGGACTGCCGTTCGGACCGGCGAAACGCGCCGCGATGCGTGTGAGTCTCCCGCTGATCAAGGCGGCGCGCCCGCTGCTCCCGCCCAAGTACCGCTACATCGCGCCGTACAACGAGTGGCGCATGAGACAGAAGGGGATCGAACCGCCCGGTGAGGTGGAGCGGGCGCGCAAACGCTCCGGCATCCGCCTGGGCGGCTGACCCCGTCGCCGCCACGGCGTTGCGCTCGTTCGGCCAGCGCCCTGAGCCATGTTTGGACGATCGAGGAGGGGGCAGGACGAAGCTGGATGAGACTTGGAGATGTTGCCGGAGCGGTGGGTAAAGGCCTGTTCGCAGGTGCTGTGGGAACGGCGGCCATGACGATCTCGAGCACGCTCGAGGCGAAGCTCAACGACCGTGACCCGAGTTCGGCTCCCGCCGACGCGGCAGGAAAGGTGTTGGGTGTGCAGCCGCGCGACCCCGAGTCGAAGGCGCGCTTCTCTACCGTTGTGCACTGGGGATACGGAACCGGGTGGGGCGCGGTCCGTGGAGTTTACGCCGCAGCAGGTCTCCCGGGACCGGCTGCCACGGCCGCTCATTTCGCGACGGTGTGGGGAACGAGCATGGTCATGCTGCCCTCACTTGGAGTCGCTCCGCCTCCCAGTGAGTGGGGAGGCCGGGAGCTCGTGACCGATGCGTTCCACCACGCCATCTACGCGATCGCCGCCGGTGTCGCCTACTCATTCATCGACCGGCAATAGCCTCCCCTCGGACGTGGTGGTTTGCTCACGCCGCCCGATGGCGAGAGACTCTCGGATGAGTCTGAGGAAGCGGCTGGTAGCTGAGCTGTGAGCCGGAGGGTGAGCATGGTCCATCTGGAAGATGCGCTCAAGAGCGGCGCGGTAGCCGGCCTCGAGGCGACCGCCGCCATGAGCGCGCTGATGTGGGGTGCGCAGCAGGCGGGAATCGTAGGCAAGCAGGCGCCCAAGCAGGTGGTTCAAGGCAGCCTTGAAGCCGTCGGGCAGCCTTCTCTCCCGGAGTGGACCCACAACGCGACCACGCTCGTCGCCCATTTCGCGTTCGGTGGCGCTGCGGGCGCGATCTACGGCTCCCTCGTCGAACGGGTGGGTCTGGATCGCGCCCCTGCCCTCACGGGGATCGGGTTCGGGTTGGGGGTGCGGGCAGCCGCGTACAGAGTCGTGTTCCCCGTGCCGCATGTCATGACGCCCCCCGAACGTGATCGGCCCGGCCGGGTTCTAACCATGATCGCTGCCCACGCCGTGTACGGCGCCGTCTTGGGCGGGCGCACCGCGTCGCCGGATCGCCGCTTGAGCCCGAGATGATCGCCGCGATGCCCGGCGCTGCGATCGTCGAAGCGCTGGCCCGAGGAACGGGGTTCGTCGACCTCTCGTCCTGGCGAAAGATCGCCGTCTCGGGCGGCGGCGCGCTCGAGTGGTTGAACGACTTGGTATCCGCCGACGTGGCCGATCTTGGACCGGGACGGGCTCGCAGATCACTGCTCCTTTCCCCGACCGGTGGGATCCGGGCAGAGTTCACCGTCGCAGTGCCCGGCGGCACCTTCGTGATCTTGCAGGACCCACGCCAGCCCGACCCAATCGACGTATCGCTGGCGCCCTACATCCTGTCCTCCGACGTCGCATTCCAGGACCGGACCTCGGCGCTCGCATTGTTCGCCTTCCCGAGCCGATCGAGCGCTCCGGAGCTGCCGGGGACCGTGTCCTCCACCCCCTCATGCACGGGCAGGGGCGTCGACGTGCTCGCGCTCGCCGAAGACCACGATCGCCTGTTGGCCGCGTACTCGAAGACCTTCGCGCTCGCAGGAGCTGACGAGCTCGAGTCATGGCGAGCCTCGGCAGGGATCCCACGGTTAGGTGTGGACGCGCTCGAGGGCGACCTCCCCCAAGAAGCAGGCCTCGCCGACGCGGTCTCGTTCGACAAGGGGTGCTACCTCGGCCAGGAAGCGGTCGCGAAGATGAAGAATCTCGGCCACCCGCGGCGGGTCGTGGTTCGCCTCGCGGCCGATGAGCCCGTAGCATCTGGCGAGATGGTCGAAGCCGCTGGCGAGCAGGCCGGCGAGATCACGTCCGTGGCGGCGGTGACGGGCCGATGGTGGCTTCTGGCGAGGGTTCGATGGGAACGCCGAGACGGTCCGTTCCAGACGACAGGCGGGGTGGCTCTGAGTCCCGTCGCTCATCCCTAGCGCAAGGGGGTCGGGCCGTGCACGATCCCATCCGGACCAGGGTTCGGGTGGAAGGGATCGTGCAGGGAGTGGGGTTTCGGCCCTTCGTGAGCGCTTTGGCCTCGCGCTTGCACCTGGGCGGGCACGTGGGCAACGACGCCCGAGGCGTGTTCGTCGAGGTGGAGGGCCACCCGGACGCCGTGGCCGAGTTCCTGAAGACGCTGGAGGAAGAGGCGCCGCCCTTGGCCGTGATCCAGCGCGTGGCCAGCGAGCCCATGTCGCTCCGTGGCGACACGACGTTCGCCATCGTCCAGAGCGAACCGGGAGGGCCGCGAAGCGTGCTGATCTCACCCGACACCGGCACATGCGACGACTGCCTGCGTGAGTTGCTCGATCCCGCCGACCGCCGCTATCGCTATCCATTCGTGAACTGCACGAACTGCGGTCCTCGATTCACCATCATCCGCGACGTCCCTTACGATCGCCCGTTCACGACCATGGCGGCGTTCGAGATGTGCACCGATTGCGCCCGGGAGTACCACGACCCGGCCGACCGCAGGTTCCACGCGCAACCGGTGTGCTGCTCCGTGTGCGGGCCCTCTCTGCAAATCCTCGACCCGCGGCGGCGCCGTCTTGCCGGCGATCCGATCGAGCAGGCGGCCGCCCTGCTTCACGAAGGGTGGGTGATCGCGATCAAGGGACTCGGCGGGTATCACCTCGCCGCGCTCGCCTCCTCGGAGGAGGGGGTCTCGGGCCTGCGCTCGCGCAAGCACCGAGAGGACAAGGCGTTCGCGGTCATGGCGCTCGATCTGAGAGCAGCGCGGTCGCTGTGCGAGGTGAGCGAGGACGAGGCGGCGGCGCTCACTTCCGCCCGCCGGCCGATCGTGGTGCTTCAGCGCCGCCCCGATGCGCCGGTGGCCACCTCCGTCGCACCGGGGACCCGGTTCCTTGGCCTGATGCTGCCTTACACGCCCGCCCACCATCTGCTGATGCGCGCGGTGGGGGAGCCGCTCGTCCTGACGAGCGGGAACGTCTCCGATGAGCCCATCGTGTACCTCGACGACGAAGCGTTCGCACGGCTCGGTGCGATCGCCGACGCGTTCCTCACGAACGACCGCCCGATCCACATGCGCACCGACGATTCGGTCGTTCGCGTCTTCGCTGGGCGGGAGCGACTCACGCGCCGGTCCCGAGGCTATGTTCCCCAGCAGATCGTGCTGCCCTGGAGGTTCCCGCGACAGGTGCTCGCATGCGGCGCCGAGATGAAGAACACGTTCTGCGCGGCGAAGGACCGCCACGCGTTCGTTTCTCAGCACATCGGCGACCTCGAGAACTACGAGACGCTCCGTTCTTTCACCGAGTCCATCGAGCACTTCGAGCGGCTGTTCGACGTCGCGCCCGAGGTGGTCGCTCACGATCTGCACCCCGAGTACCTGTCGACGAAGTACGCGCTCGATCTCGATGGGGTCGAGCTCCTCGGCGTCCAGCACCACCACGCGCATGTCGCTTCATGCCTCGCGGACAACGGCGAGGAAGGCCCGGCGATCGGCGTGGCCTTCGACGGTCTCGGCTGGGGCCCCGACGGCACGATCTGGGGAGGCGAGTTCCTGGTCGCCGATCTCGCCGGGTTCGAGCGGGTGGCGAACTTCGAGCCAGTCCGGATGCCCGGTGGCGAAGGCGCAATCAAGGAGCCCTGGCGCATGGCCGCCGCCTACCTCGATGTGGCGTTCGCCGGCGAGCCTCCTGAGGCGCTCGCGGTCGTGATCCGGAACCAGGCGCGATGGCACGACGTGATCGAGCTGGCCCGAGCGGGGGTGAACTCGCCGCTCACCTCGAGCGCGGGGCGCCTGTTTGACGCGGTGGCCGCGATCCTCGGGATCCGCGACGTGATCAACTACGAGGGGCAGGCTGCCGTCGAGCTCGAGCAGCGGGCGGACCCCGGTGAACATGGGGCCTACGACACCGCGATCTCGTCGTCGTGGCTCTTGGGAAGCGATCTCGTGCGGGCCGTGGCCGAGGACGAGCTCGCCGGCGTGCCGACGCCCACCATCGCGGCACGGTTCCACAACGGCGTCGCCGCCGCGATCGTGCGGGTGTGCCTGAGCCTCAGCAAGGAGCGCGGCCTGAGATCCGTGGCGTTGTCCGGTGGTGTCTTCCAGAACCTGCTGCTGCTGCGCCGAACCTCCGCCGAACTGGATTCCAGGGGGTTCCGCACGCTGGTCCATGCGCGCGTTCCCTGCAACGACGGGGGCATCAGTCTTGGGCAGGCCGCGATCGCAGGCGCGCGGGATCGCAGGGGATCTCGAAGCGTTTGACACGCTCACCTCCTGGAATGGTTGGGCCAAGAGGCCGACGATTCGAAGGAGGTTCCCATGGCCCCAGATCAGGAAGCAACCGCAGATCGCACCAGCGAGAAGACCGGCACGTCCGAGCCTGGCGGGCAACAGGTTGACCGACCGAAGCGGGAATTCGAAGGGTGGGCGCCCACCGATCAGGGGGGCGAGGCCGCCAAGGAAGGCGAACGGAAGGCCTTCGTGGCGAACGACACACAGGACGCTTCACACGGAACCTCTGACGACCCGGGCTCCCCCGGAGACCCCAAAGACACCGCGCCCGAGGACGTTGGGGAGAGCATCAGCCGGCGAGGGGAAGAGATGTCGAAGCACGAGGGCAAGGAGCCGGGTCGCGAAGAGGGCGAACGCCAGGGCGCGAGCGACAGGCCCACCGGAACCTCCAGCGGTCGCGACACCTCGTCGGTCCAACCCCACGACACCGTGCCCGAGCGTTCTCAGGGCGGCCAGGGAGGCTGACGCTTCTTCAGCATCATGTGCTCAGCAGATCCGGGGCAGCGGGTCGCCGATGAGCATGTCGACGATCCGTGTACCCCCGAACTCCGTCTTGAGCAGCACGAGCGTCGGCGGGTCCTCCTTGACCTGGCCGATGATCGCGGCCTCCCTGCCCAGCGGGTGCGAGCGCATGGCCTCGAGGGCCGTATCGGCGTCCTTGCCGTCCACGACACACACGAGGCGCCCCTCGCAGGCGACATAGAGCGGGTCGATCCCGAGGATCTCGCTAGCGCCGCGAACCTCCGTGCGCACGGGCACGGCGTTCTCGTCGATGACGATGGCGACGTTCGAGGCCTGCGCGACCTCGTTCAGGATCGTCGCCACGCCACCGCGCGTGGCGTCGCGTAGGCAACGAACGCCGCTCGTCGCGTCCAGCAAGGCGTTCACGAGCCCGTTGATCGTCACGCCGTGGTCGCCGATCGGTCCTGAGACGAGCACCGCGTCACCCGGTTTCGCGTTCACCGCCCCGAGGGTCACGTCGCGTTCGAGCACTCCCACGCCCGCGGTATTGATGTAGCAGCCGTCTGCCTTGCCTCGCTCCACGACCTTCGTGTCGCCGGTGACGATCTGCACCTCTGCGGCCCGTGCGGCCGCCCCCATCGAGGTGACGACGCGCCGGAGATCCTCGACGGGGAACCCTTCCTCGAGGATGAACCCGGCGGACAGGTAGCGCGGTATGGCCCCGGACACGGCGATGTCGTTGACCGTACCGTTCACGGCCAGATCGCCGATGTCACCGCCTGGGAAGAACAGCGGCGACACCACGTACGAGTCGGTGGTGAGAGCCAACCGCGAGCCGTTCACCGAGAACACCGCCTGGTCCTCGAGCGGCTCGAGCAGCGGATTACGGAACTCTTCGAGGAACAGGGCTTCGATGAGTGTGTGCGTGGCCTTGCCGCCCGAGCCGTGAGCCAGGGTGATGCGCTCCTCCTTGATCGTCGCCCGGCGCCGGCGAGCCCGGTCGATGCGTTCGAGGACCCGCTGTTCGCTCGACAGATGCTCGGCGCCGAGCTCGACGCGCGCGAGCTCGGGATCTTCGGCCTCGCGCAGGGCCCGCTCCGCCCAGTCGGCGGAGCGTGCCTCGGGGTCGGATGCGCCCTGATCGGGGGTCATGAGCGTGTGGCCTCCTTCACCCGTTCGCGGGTGAATCGTCCGAAGTTGTAATAGGCGGCGCACGCACCCTCGGGGGACACCATGCACGTGCCGATCGGCGTTTCCGGGGTGCACGCCGTACCGAACACCTTGCATTCCCAGGGCTTGATGACGCCCTTCAGAACCTCGCCGCATTGACAGGCTTTGGGATCAGCGACCCGAACGCCCGGGAGATCGTAGAGCAGCTCGGCGTCGAACTTGGCGTATTCCTGCCGCACGCTGAGCGCGGAATGCGAGATGAACCCGAGGCCACGCCACTCGAAATAGGGACGAAGCTCCATCGTCTGGTTAATCACCTGCAACGCCCTTGGGTTTCCGTCCCAGGGCACCACGCGCGTGTACTGGTTCTCGATCTCGCACCGGCCCTCATCGAGCTGTTTGAGGAGCATGTAGATCGAGGTGAGGATGTCGAGCGGCTCGAATCCCGCGCACACTAGCGGCTCATGGTGCTCGCGTGCGATGAACTCGTAGGGCCGGCAGCCGATCACCGTCGAAACGTGTCCCGGTCCGATGAACCCGTCCAGGCGCATGTCTGGCGAGTCCAGGATCGCTTTGATCGCCGGGATGATCGTCACGTGGTTGCAGAACACCGCGAAGTTCTCGAGTCCCTCGTGGGCGGCCCGCAGGATCGTCATCGCGGTCGAGGGAGCCGTGGTCTCGAACCCGATAGCCATGAAGACCACACGCTTGTCAGGGTGCTCCCGCGCGATCTTCAACGAGTCGAGCGGCGAGTAGACCATCCGGATGTCGGCGCCATTCGCCTTCGAATCGAAGAACGATCCCCTGCCGCCGGGCACGCGCATCATGTCGCCGAACGACGTCATGATCGTGTCGGGTTGCTCGGCGATGTAGATCGCGTCGTCCACTCGGCCCATCGGGATCACGCATACCGGGCATCCCGGGCCGTGGACGAGACGGACGGTCTCGGGCAAGTAGTCTTCCAGCCCGTGCTTGTAGATCGTGTGCGTGTGGCCGCCGCACACCTCCATGAACTTGTATTCGCGCCCCGGCTCGCAGAGGCCGAGTATCTGCGCCGAGAGCGCCTGCGCCTTCTCGGCATCACGGAACTCGTCAACGTATTTCAATGCCGTCTCCCTCACTCGATCCGCGACTCGGCGAGCGCCTTGAGCTCGTCGGTATAGGACTGCCCCACTCCCTCAAGGAAGGCGAGGGCGGCATTCGCTTCCTCCTCGTCGATCTTCGATAGGGCGAACCCGACGTGGATGAGGACCCAATCGCCGGGCCCGACCTGCTCATTCTCCAAGAGCCCGATGTTGATGGCCCTTCTCACCCCGCTCACGTTCACCTTCGCCAGATCGGGACGATCCTCGAGAAGCTCGACGACCTCACCCGGGATGCCAAGACACATACCCACTCCTTCCTAGACGGAGGACTCCAGCACGATCGATTCCAACACCAGATCGTCGCCGCCGGTCGCATCGAGATCGGTCCCTCCACATCCTGCGCACACGGCCAGGGGGTCCTGCGACTCGGCCGCCAGGCCGCACGTGCGGCAATCGACGCGCACCGGAACGACGACCAGATCCACCTCCGCATCCTCCGCGACCGTGCCTGCGGCCACCATCGTGAACGCCTGGTCGAGCGCCGGCTCGGCCACGCGGTGCAGGGTGCCGATCCGCACGCGAACACCTGTGACGCGACGACCATCGGCTCTGCGCTCGACGGCGTCGAGGATCGCCTCGCAGAGCCCGAACTCATGCATCGAGGGCTCCCATCGTCACATGGCGCGGATCTTCAGATACCGGGCGATGTCGGGTGCTGACTGGATCACCACGGCCGCCAGGCCCACGGCGATCGCCAGCTTGATCAGATTGCGGATCACGTGCTACCCCTCCCTTTCGATCCTTGGCGCGCGGCCCGTGGCCTCGCTGAGGTCGTTCGTCCGTCTCGTTCTCGATCAGTTCGAGGATCATCGGGATCGCCCGTTCCACCGCCGCCGCGACCGGTTCGGACAGGCCCATGCGCTCGCTCACGTCCGCCGGCTCGCAGCCGAGCACGAGCATGCGAACATCGCTTCCGCCCAAGCTCTCCAACATGGACAGCACGGCGCCGGGGTCCATGCTGTGGGCGTCCATGAGGGGAGCTGGCGGTTCGTCGGAGGCGTGGCGGGAGGCTCCGACCTCCGGCTCGATCACGTAGAGGTTCCCGGGAGTTCCACCCCGGGGCGCCGCGTCGACGAGGATCGCGAGCTCGTAGTTCTCGAGGAGCTCGTAGGCCAGATGCACGCCCCGGATGCCGAAGTCGGCCACGCGCACGGACTCTGGAACCTCTTGCGCCTGGAGGCGCTCGGCCACCTCGACGCCGAAAGCGTCGTCGCCCAAGAAGACGTTGCCGATGCCGGCCACCAGGACCCGCGCGGTCATACCCGAACCTCCCGATCGGGATCCGCGTCGAGCGGCTCAACCTCATCGGGGGCGAAATAAAGGAACCGGCCGTACGCCTGGCGCAGATCTGCGGCCTCGTCGTCATCGAGCGTCACCGCCAGATGAACGTTGCCCTCGACGTCGAAGAACACCGCCTGCACCGTTGCCGTACGCCCGGCCAGGAACATGTCCTGGGCGTCGGCGCGACGGCTGCCGGGGCGAAGCCGGATCTGACTTCCCTTGGAGATGGGAACCCCCTGGACGATCACCTCGTCCGTCCCCGGCGACACGGACGTGTCCGCCCTCGGGTCCCACCACGGCGGGCGGTCCGGGTTCTCGGCGTCGGGTGGAGACGCGATCGTGGGGACGCGCTCGGGACCCTTCGTGGCATCGCGCAGATAGCGGACGGCGCCATGGAGCCGGTCCATCATCTCCTGCGGCATGGCGTCGACCCGATCGATGATCTCGGCAGCCCGCTCATCGGTCGCGCGCGCTTCGCGTTTCTCCTCATCGGTGAGCGTCATCGTTCGCAACGTGAGGATCTCGTCGATCTCTGTCGCATCGAAGAGGTCGCCTGGGCTCTCCGGCGCGATCTGCGGGTAGTCGCTCAGGATGATGCGAGAGGAAAGGATGACGTCGCGAGCCCCGGGCTCTCCGACGAGCACCGGGAAGGTCCCAATGTTGTCGCAAGACTCTGCGATCGGACGTGCCCACTCAGGCGGATCCATGAGCGAGACGAACGCACCTCCGGCGACCGACAGGAGGGTGTGGGCCGACAGCAACGACACTCTGAGGGCATCATCGCGCTCGGCGCGACCTTCGAAGGGCGTCCGGTTCTCGGTTCGTAGGCGGAGCTTCACCACTCCGAAGGGTCCGTCCATCCGTTCCGCACGCGCTCGCAGGACACCCGAGCACGGGCGGCGCTCTCGCACGATGCGCCCGGCCTGCGCGCCCGACGGCCCGAAGATCGGCTCCACCTCATGGCCCCCGGGAACCTCTACGGGCTGCACGGCTTCGGCGCTCAGAAGGTCCGTCAGCGCGAAGACGGCCTCAGTCTCGTGCTCGACCACCTCATCCCATGTGACGTGCGTGGTTTCCCCCACCTCTAGGGACTCGACCCTGCGAAAGCCCTCCGTGCCCTCGGCCTCCTCGACGGTCCTGCGCTGCAGCTGCAGGAACCTGATGCTCGCCCGTACGGTGCAATCGTCGCGGGGCTCGATCAAGCACTCGGTCTGTACGAACCACGACTCCGATGGATCGACGTCTACATACGCCTGAGGGACCAGGACCCCGAACTGCCATCGCACCTGGTTCTTCTGCGCGGAGGCGCGGTAGGGGTACAGGACGTACCCCTCGTACAGCACCACGTCGGCAACCTTGCGGGCCACTTCGATCGTCACGACCCCTCCTCCGCGGCCCCATCCAGGAGCGCCTCGAGGGCGTCGTCCCACGTGGGCAGCGCTCGCCGCGACTTGAAGAGCTGAAGTGCGTCGAGCGTGTCCCGGCGCATCCGGATCCAACCCTGCGCCGGGAAGTAGAGGTCCATTAGCTGTTTCCACACGCGCGCCGGCAGCCGGTATTGCGTCTCCTTGTGCCAGGGCACTAGATCCACGCTGAACCCCGAGTCGCCGCGAGCGAACACCGTCCCGCTGAAGAGCAGCAAGAGCGGGATCTCCCCGTCTGCGAGTGCGTGGAAGTACTTCGTGGAGGCGATCTCGAAGTCGTAGGTGCACGGGACCGGCAGCTCGACCTCCGTGCTCCCTTGGAACCCCGGGACCATGACCGAGACGTTCGTGAACTGCATCGGCTTCAAGGTCTCACCCCACCGTGAGGTCTCGCCGAACAGATCCAAGAGCCGCTCGGCCTCCTGGTCGTCGTAGCGACGGCGCTGGGGCTCGATGCGCATCTGGCACCGCAAGGCGATCGCGTGGATCGACTCGCCCGTTGTCTCCGCGATCCGAAGCCGGAACAACAGCGTGGGCGTGGCACCGTAGCGATCGGGCTGCACGTCCAGGCAATCGAACACGAGATCACTCATCTCACCCGCCGACAGCTTCCGTTGGCGAGCCGTTAGGCGCTCGCTCGACCCGACGGCTCCGCGACCGAAGCGACCCGAAGAACTCATCGATCTCCCGCCACACCCGGTCGCCGCCGTGGAACCCCTTCCAGTGGAGCTTCACGCGACCGACCAGCTCATAGCAGGCATCGATCGGAGCCAGGAAGCACTCGAACCCATCGTCGGTCCGTCGCACGAGCAAGGCTTCCACGTCCACGGCGACCGTCGCGAGAAGTGGATTCGCGTCCATCACGAGGTCCCACGCCTCCAGGTCGAGCGTGGACTCCGTGGCGCCCGCCGGGCTCGGGTAGAACGCCGCGAACCTGTCCAGCGAGGAGTTGAAGAAGAAGAACGCCATGTCGACGGGGATCTGGATGTCGTCCCACTCGCGCTCGGTGAGAGAGAACGAGGGATCGTGAAGATAGCGATCGGGCACCGCCCGGTACTTGCCCTGCGCGGCGCCCTCGTGCGTGAACAACAGGTAGCACGCGCGACACGTGCAGATCAGGCTCCTGGTCTCGATGTTGACGACGTGGGAATGCTCCTCGGCGACCGCTTCCCCGCACATCTCACATGACTCGCCGGGCCGCACCTCGCGCTCTCGGTCCAGGATGCGCCTGACGGGGTCATCCGCAGCTCCACGCGGCTCGGCCGGCTCGGGTCCGAGGAACCGCGCCAACCCAGCCCGCTGGGTTGCTCCCTGCACGCCGGCCCCGGAGCTCACGAACCGACGCCTTCGGGAACGGCAACGTTCCAGCCATGCTCGTCCTGCAGGAGCGGCAGCGGCCGCAAGTGCACATCGGGTCGCGCTGTGCTCCTGCCGGCGAGGCGAACATCGAACACCTCCGCGCACGACGGGCACGAGAGTCGTTCGTCCTCGAGCCGCCCCCCGTTCAGCTGCGCACCGCAGGACGCGCATTCATCGACGTAGGCGAAGAGCGCTCCTTTGGCACTCAGGAGAAGGACGGCGAGACCGGCCAGGTCCACGCGACGCATCTCCCCCGGCGGCACGGACGCCTGTCCGTCGAGGGCCGTCCACGCGGCGGCGCGCTTGCCGTCGCCGGCCGCGGTCTCGCTCGAGCGCAACGGCCCCACCTGCAGCAGCGCCGGAGTCGGCTCAGGCTCGGCCACCCCCTCGACGTCGATCCCGGTCATCTCCGGCGCTACCTCCTCGATGGCTCGCTCGATGGCGAGCTTGACCGTTACGGTCGAAGAGGGGCAGCCGTCGCAGCTCCCCTCGAGCTTGAGGCGCACGACGCCCTCGTCGTCGATCCCCAGGTACTCCACCCCGCCGGCGTGAGATCCGAGGTACGGCCGGACCTTCTCGAGTGCCTCGTGGATCCGGGTGTCGACGTCGACCGGGTGGAGCCCGTGGAGCACGAGCAGGCTGGCCACGAACCGATCCTCGGCGAGCTCGAGCAGGAGTTCGCGTCCGGCGACTCCGCGCTCCGAGAGCATCTCCACGATCCGCTCGAGTCCCGCTCCGTAGAGTTCGACGAGGAGTCGAACGAGGTCCTCGGCCCTCTGTCTCGTCGGCGCGTCGGACACCGATCCCAGATCGTCGAGCAGCGCCTCGATCCTGACGCCGACCTCGCGGACGTTTCTATCGTTGCCCACCGATCACCTTCCCTTGGGAGCCGTCGGGGAGCCTCACTGGGAGGCTCCCCTGGACGCGTGCTGGTGTCGTTGCCTACTGGGCGAGCGGCAGCATGGTGGGCGAGTGCACCTGCTTCAGCAGCTTCCCCTTACCCAGGTACATGTGCACGCCGCACGGCAGGCACGGGTCGAAGCTGCGTACCGTCCGCATGATGTCGATCCCCTTGAATCTGTCGGGCGGGTTCTCCTCGAAGATCGGCGTGTTCTGCACGGCGTCCTCATAGGGACCCGGCGTCCCATAGGAGTCCCGGACGCTCGCGTTCCACGGCGTCGGCGGGTACGGGTGATAGTTGGCGATCTTCCCGTCCTTGATGACCATGTGATGCGAGAGCACCCCGCGCACCGCCTCGGTGAACCCGCAGCTGAACGCGTCGTCCGGCACGGTGAACGGCTCCCAGGTCTTGGTGCGTCCCGCGCGCACCTCGGCGAGTCCCTTCTCGATGAACTCGACGGCGCAAGCCGCCGCATACGCCTGGAAGTAGGTCCGGGCACGATCGCGTTCGATCGTGTTGCTCCACTGAGGGATCTTCCACTCGAAGGTGACTTCGGGCTTGTTCATCGTCCGCGGCAGGTTGATCTGCACGCTGCTGCCCGTGGACTTGACGTAATCACGGTCCACGAGACCCCCCAGCGCCGTCGCCCAGAGTCGCGCGAGCGGCCCGCCGCCGGTGTCGGCCGCCAGATAGTCGGTTCCGTCGAACCAGCGCGGGGACATGACCCAGCTGTAGTTGTTGTCGAAGTCTCGCTTCTGCGGCTTCGGCAGCGTGTGCTGGTTCCACGGGTGACGGGCGTCGACCGGGTTGCCCAGGGGGTCTCGCTCGACGAACTTCTCCATCCCGGCCCAGTCGTCGTAGAAGGAGCTGCCGAGCAGGATCCGGATGCCCAGGTTGATCTCGACGAGATCGTTGGTCAGCAGCTGCCCGTCGCGGATCACGCCGGGCGAGACGTACATCTTGCGGCCCCAGTCCGTCATGTTCTCGTACTTGAAGTCGCAGTATTCGGGGTCGTTCAGGCTACCCCAGCACACCAGGTCGGCGCGCCTGCGTCCGACCTCCTCGTAACCGGGCATCGCCTCATAGAAGAAGTCGAAGAGGTCGTCGTGCATGGGCACGACTCGCTTCATGAACTCCACGTAGCGCATCAGGCGCGTCAGGTAGTCGGTGAACAGTTGCACCGTGGCCACGGTCCCGACCCCGCCGGGATAGAGCGTCGAGGGGTGGACGTGGCGACCCTCCATGAGGCAGAACATCTCGCGCGTCGATCGCGAGACCTGCAAGGCCTCGCGGTAGAACTCGCCCTCCAACGGGTTCAGCGAGCGCATGATGTCGCCGATCGTGCGATACCCGTGCTCGCCCGAGTGCGGAGCCGCGGTGTTGTTCGCCTTGTCCAGGACCCCCGGGTTGGTCTCCTTCACCATCCGCTCGCAGAAGTCGACCCCCACCAGGTTCTCCTGGAAGATGTTGTGGTCGAACATGTACTCGGCTGCCTCGCCGGCGTTGATGATCCATTCCCCGAGGTGAGGGGGTTGCACGCCGTAGGCCATGTTCTGCGCGTACACCGAACACGTGGCGTGGTTGTCCCCGCAGATGCCGCAGATGCGGCTCGTGATGAAGTGGGCGTCCCGCGGATCCTTGCCCTTCATGAAGATGCTGTAGCCGCGGAAGATCGAGGAGGTGCTGTAGCACTCCGCCACCGTCTTGTTCGCGAAGTCGATCTTGGTGTAGATCCCGAGGCTCCCCACGATCCTGGTGATCGGGTCCCAGGCCATCTCCACGAGCCCCGTGCTGTCGGTGCCTCCCTTCGCCCTCTTCTCCCTTACCGCCATGTCCTCACGCCTCCTTCGCTCTCCATGGGGTGCTGCTCCCGCGGTTCCCCCAGCCACGATCCCCTCACCAGTTCTTCTTGTAGCCGGTGAGCAACCGCTCTCCCTTCTGGCGCCACTTGGGCTCGTCGTCGAGCGTCTTCATCGTGTAGCTCCGGAGCCGCCGGATGACGCTCCCGTAGATACCGCTCGCCGTGGTCGAGACCCTGCTGCCGGGTGGCTCGTCCATGAACGGCATGAACTTGTCGGGGAACCCCGGCATCGTGCAGGCGATGCAGATCCCACCGACGTTCGGGCACCCACCGATGCCGTTGATCCACCCCCGCTTCGGGACGTTGCACTTCACCACCGGCCCCCAGCACCCGAGCTTGACCAGGCACTTGGGCGAGCCGTATTCGGCGGCGAAGTCTCCCTGCTCGTAGTAGCCGGCCCGGTCGCATCCCTCGTGCACGGTCGCCCCGAACAGCCATGTCGGGCGAAGGGCGTCGTCGAGCGGGATCATCGGGGCCTGGCCCGCCACCTGGTAGAGCAGGTACAGGATGGTCTCGGAGAGGTTGTCCGGCTGGATAGGGCACCCGGGGACGCACACGATGGGCAGCCCTGCCTTCGACTTCCAGCTCCAGCCCAGGTAGTCCGGCACGCCCATCGCGCCAGTCGGATTCCCAGCCATCGCGTGGATCCCCCCGTAGGTGGCGCACGTCCCGACGGCCAGGACCGCGGTGGCCTTGGGGGCCAGCCGGTCGAGCCACTCGCTCGTCGTCATGGGCTGTCCGGTCTCGGGATTGTTCCCGAAGCCGCTCCAGTAGCCCTCGTCCTTGATCTTCTCGTTGGGGATCGAACCCTCGATCACGAGGACGAACGGTTCCAACTCCCCTCGGTCGGCCTTGTGGAACCACTCGATGAAGCTGTCCACACCGCCTTCGGGTCCGCACTCGAAGTCGATCAGAGGCCAGTGCACCGCGACATTCGGCAGACCCGGCAGCGCCCCGAGGGCGATCTCCTCGATGCTTGGCTGCGTCGCCGCGGTGAGCGCCACCGAATCGCCGTCACAGCTCAGCCCCGCGTTGATCCATAGGATGTGGACGATCGGATCCTCTTGTGCGGTGGGTGCTGCACCCACGTCCGTAGCCGTGGCTGACATGCCCACGTCACCTCCCCCTGGACGCGTTGTACGCCCGACGTCTGTCGATTGTCTACCCGTTCCGGCGCTCACGCGCCTGCCGTTACCTCCTCGAAAGCTCGGTGCGTCAGCTCCCACAGCACGTGGTAGAGCGTGGTCTGCGCCTCCTGGATCCTGTGGACCGATGAAGACGGAACCACGAACAGGTAGTCGATGGTCTCGACCTCGGCCATCTTCCCGCCTTCGTAGCCGGCGAGCCCGACGGTGATCAGGCCCCGCCGCGCGGCCTCGTCGAATGCGCGGATCAGGTTGTCGGAGTTCCCGCTCGTCGACAGGCCCATCGCGATGTCTCCCTGACGTCCGAAGGCCGCGAGCTGGCGCGCGTACACCACGTCGAACCCGATGTCGTTGGACAGGGCCGTGACGACCGCGATGTCGCTCGTGAGCGAGAAGGCCGGGAGCGGCCGGCGCCCATCCTCGGGGGCCAGGAACATGGTCGCGACATCCTGGGCGTCGGTGCTGCTGCCGCCGTTGCCGAAGGCGAAGAGCTTGCCACCGCTCGAGAAGGACGCCGCCATCGCCTGTGCGCATCGAGCGAGGTCCCGCCCGTAGCGGACGGAAACGCTCGCGCGAAGCTCGGCGATCTCGACCGCCTTCTCCTGGGTCGAGCGCCGGACCTCGGTCAGCACTACCTCCAGGTCGGCCTCGCCCGAATAGAGGAAGGGATAGAGCGATTCCACCCCGCCGCCTTCCTCAGGCGTCATGACCGAACCCCACCCTTTCGCTCGCCACGACGGCGATCGCCTCCTTCGCATGCACGAGCACCGTGTCCCCGACCCGGGCATCCACGAGCGCGACGCTCACCACCTCGATCCCCAGGCCCGTGTCCACGCGGGCCAATCCATCGTCTTCGAGTCCGATCAAGCGCACGGCCACAGCCTCGTCGGAACACGTGATGCACACGTCGTCATGGCACTCGGGCACCGACATTCGCGGCTGGAGCCCGAGTGGGATGGGGCGCACGTTCACCCGATCACCTCGGGCCCGAGCACGCCGGGCTGCTCGAAGAACACGTGAACGAGCTCCCACAGGATGTGGTAGATCGTGACGTGAACCTCCTTGACGATCCGGGGGTCGTCCGAGCGCGCGATGATGACGTGGTCGAGCGACGGGCTCTCGGCGATCTCGCCTCCGTCGCCTCCGGTCAAGGCGATCGTCAGCAGGCCCATCTCCTTCGATACCTCGAGACACCGCCGGACGTTCTCGCATCGCCCGTCGGACGACAGACCGATCGCCATGTCCTGCGAGTCGGCGAGGCACCGCATCTGATGCGCGAACACCTTGTCGAACCCCTTCGTCTTGGCGATGCCGGTGAGCGTCGCGACGTCGTTCGTGAGCGAGATGGCCGGCAGCGCCCGTTTGCCCACGATCACCGGGTGGACGAACTCGACGGCGATGTGCTGGGCATCGGTGCTTGCGCCACCGTTGCCGAACAGGATCAGCTTGCCGCCCCCATGGAAGCGCAGTGCCATGTCGTAGCATGCACGCGCAACGCGTTCGGCGTCGTGTGCCAGAAGCTGCGACGGTTCCTCGCGCGCGGCGAACGCATCCTCGGCCGCCCGCACCCCGTCATCCAGACGTTGGTCCATCCCCAAGGCTCCCAACCGGAATCGTGCAAGCCGACCATATCCCCCATCGCGGCGTTGGCGCAATCCCGCAGGTCGCGCCGACATCGGTCACCGACCCGTGTGCGAGACTCCGACCGATGAGGGATGTCGACGGATTGCTGTTGGACATCGACGGCGTGCTGGTCGTGTCCTGGAGGGCCCTGCCGGGATCCATCGAGGCCGTCGCCCGGATCCGCGAGCGCGGCCTGCCATTTCGGTTGATCACCAACACGACCACCCACACATGCACGGACCTTGCCAGAACGCTCCAGGAGGCGGGATTCGATGTTCGACCCGTTGAGATCGTTACCGCGGTGGTGGCCACTGCGGCCTACCTCGCCTCACACCACGAGGGGGCGAGCGTCTTCGTGCTCTCGGACGGTGACTCCCGCGAGGACCTCATGGGCGTGACGCTGGTGGATCGCCCAGAGGATGCGGACGTCGTGGTGATCGGCGGGGCGTGCGAAGACTTCACCTACGCCACGATGAACCGGATCTTCCAGCGCCTGATGGACGGCGCCGCGCTCGTGGGCATGCATCGCAACCGCTACTGGCGGACCGCGGGAGGTTGGCAGTTAGACGCGGGCGCGTACCTGGCGGGTCTCGAAACGGCGGCCGGACTCGAGGCCGTGGTATGTGGCAAGCCCGCCCCAACGTGCTTCGTGTCGGCTCTGGAGCAGCTGGAGGTGTCACCCGGGCGCGCGCTCATGGTGGGTGACGACATCGTGAACGACGTGATCGGTGCTCAGTCGGCAGGCATCCGGGGCGTCCTGGTGCGCACGGGGAAGTTCCAGGAGGCCGATCTCGCCGAGGGCACTCCGGACCTGGTCCTGGACTCTCTGGCCGATCTTCCCGATGCGTTGGGCGGCTGATCTCCCCATGGCTGATATGTCAGAGATGCCCGACATGTCAGGTATGTCCGACCGGCCGATGGCCCTGCCGATCTTCAAGAGCATCGCCCCGCAGTACTCGTGGATGGGGGCGGTGTGGTCGTTCGGCCAAGACGGCCGTTGGCGCCGGACGATGGTCTCGAAGGTGAACGCGGTGCCGGGCGCCCTCGTGTTGGACGTGGCCGCCGGGACGGGCCTCGTCTCGCGCGAGTTGGCCGCGCGCAAGCGCGTGCGCGTGATCTCTCTCGACGCGAGTGAGCCGATGCTGCGCTCGGGGTTGCCGGCCAACGACGCGGCCGGCCTGACTCCGCCGATCGTGCCCGTGCTTGGGCGGGCAGAAGCCCTTCCGTTCCCCGACGGGGCCTTCGACGCCGTGACGTTCACCTACCTGCTGCGCTACGTCGACGATCCCGAAGCGGTCCTGCGGGAGCTCGCGCGCGTGCTGCGCCCGGGAGGCACGCTCGCCTCCCTCGAGTTCCATAGGCCCGAGTCACCCGCGCTGAGGGCCGGCTGGCGCGCCTACACCGGCGCGGTGCTGCCGGCTGTGGGCGCGATGGTCTCGCCGGGGTGGTTCAGGACCGGCCGGTTCCTGGGGCCGAGCATCGAGCGGTTCTACCGCCGTGCGCCGCTGGCCGAGCAAGTGCGCTGGTGGCAGCAGGCAGGCATGCGGCATGTGCGATCGCGCGTGATGTCGCTCGGCGCCGCCGTGGTGATCTGGGGCGTGAAGGGAGGGCCGCATGTCCCCTGAGCGCGAACCCGAGCGTGACTCGCGCCCGGCGTTCTACGCCCTGCGCGCAGGCGGGTTCCGTGACTATTGGACCCTGCTGCACCCCCCGTACACCGTCTGGCATCTTTCCTACGTCGCCATCGGCGCGGCCCTCGCGGCCACACTCAACGTGCGGTGGTGGCTGGAGACGATGCTCGCGTTCTTCTTCGCGATGGGTGTGGCCGCGCACGCGCTCGACGAGCTGCACGGACGGCCGCTCGGCACGAGGATCCCGTCCGCCGTCCTCAAGGCGCTCGCCGTCGGGGGTCTCGCCGCGGCGACTGCGCTGGGCGTCGACGGCGCGCTCGAGTCCACGCCCTGGATCTGGCCGCTCATCCCGCTCGGCGTGTTCCTCGTGGTGGCTTACAACGTGGAGCTCTTCGCAGGCGCGGTGCATTCGGATCTGTGGTTCGCGCTGGCCTGGGGCGGGTTCCCGGTGGTCACCGCCTACGTCGCGCAGACGGGGTCGCTCAGCGGCGCCGCCGTGCTCGCGGCGGCAGCGTGCGTGGCGGTCTCGGCCGCGCAGCGCTCGCTCTCCACGCCGGTGCGCAGGCTGCGTCGGCGCGTGAGGGGTGTGCACGGTGCGCTCACCCTTGACGACGGCACGAGCGAGGCCCTGGACGCCGGGGACCTCCGGGCGGCGCCGGAAGCAGCCTTGCGGCTCCTCTCCGCGGCGATGCCCCTGCTGGCGGCGGCCCTGATCCTGCCGAAGCTGACCTAGACGGTGCCCACGATCGCGAGGATCTCCTCGGCGTAGCGATCGAGCTTGGCAGGTCCCACGCCCGGGATCGAGGCTAGATCGGGCCAGTCGCGCGGCTTCTCTTCGGCGATCTGTGCGAGCGTCTTGTCGTGGAAGACGACGTATGCGGGCACGCCGTCGGCGGCCGCGCGCTTGCGCCGCCATTCCCGGAGCCTGTCGAAGACCGCTCCCTGACTGCCCACGGCCACGGCGCGCCGCTCCGGCGCCGGTCTCGCCGCCGGGGACGCCGGCGCGGCGATGCCCAATTCCGCCAGGAATGGGCTGGGCGCCGTGCGCGTCTCGCTGGGCCATGACAGGTACAGGTGAACCCGGGCCCGCGTGATGCCCACGTACAGCAGCCGTCGCTCCTCCTGGGGGTCGGCGGCCGCGCGCTGGGAGCGGAACGGGAGCTCCTTGTCCAAGAGCCGCGGCAGGAACACGGCATCGAACTCGAGTCCCTTGGCGCGATGGAACGTGAGCAGGTTCACGCCGCGTCCGGTGTGCTGCGTGCTGAAGCGACCCGCGAGCTCCGCGGCGAAGCCTGCGAGATCACCCTGCGGGTGCGCGCGTTCGTACTCGCCCGCGAGCGCCCGCAGCCGGGCGAGGTCCGCCTGGCGGGTCACCTCCTCGGTGTCGTCGGGTTCGGCCTTGGGATCGAACCCGAGCTGATCGGTGACCGCGTCGACGGCGGCAGCCACGCCTTGCGAAGCGCCCTTCAGCCGCGCCATGACCGCCCGGGGGCCCGGCCGGCGCAAGAAGGCGCCGTCGCGTACTTGGTAAGGGATCTCGGCGGCGGCGAACGCTTCCTCGAAGGCCTCCGAGCGCGCGTTGATCCGGTAGATCACTGCCATCTCTTCATGGGCGGTGCCCTGGGCGTGAAGCCGCCGCACTTCCTCCAGGACGAAGGTCACTTCGGCCTCGGCGGTGCTCAGCACGCGCGCGGTGGGGTTGGGACCCGCGGGCCGGGTAGTGTGGAGCTCCTTGGCGAAGCCGCCCAAGCGCCCCGCCAACGCGTTGGCGACCGCGAGCACTTGCGGGGTCGATCGGAAGTTCTCCTCGAGGCGCACGACGGTGGCGTCGGGGTAGCGCTCGGGGAAGTCCAAGAGGTACTGCGGCGAGGCCCCCGTGAACGAGTAGATGGTCTGGTAGTCGTCGCCCACCACGCACAGGTCGCGCCGACCGCCGAGCCAGCCCTCGAGCAGCGCGTGCTGGAGGGGGTTGACGTCCTGGAACTCATCGACCGTGAACGCCCGGAACCGCGCCCGTATCTCTGTGGCCGCCGCAGGGAAGTCGCGGAGCAGCTCCACGGCCATGAGCAGCATGTCCTCGAAGTCGATGCGGCCCGTGCGCTCCTTGCGGCGTTCGTAGCCCTGATAGATGCCCGCCATAAGCTCGACCGGGATGGGCGGCTGATGCCCCTGTTCCTCGACGGCGGCCGGGTAGAGGGACCACGGGATCATCCGGTTCTTGGCCCACTCGACCTCCCCGGCGAGTTCGCGCCGCGGCATGAATTTGTGGGGCGGGGGAAGGGCGTTCGCGAGCGAGGCGATCAGCGGGGCCTTGGAATCCTGGATCGTGGGCAGGGTCCGCCCGGTGTGCCGCTCCCAGAGGCGCCCCAGCTGGGAGAGCGCGGCAGCGTGGAACGTGCGCGCCTCGACCCCTCGGACGCCGAGCCACGCCAGACGCTCCTTCAGCTCCCCGGCCGCCTTCTCCGTGAACGTGACCGCGAGGATGTGCTCGGGCGCGAGCGCGCCTGAGGCGACCTGATGCGCGATGCGATGTGTGATGGTGGTGGTCTTGCCGGTGCCGGCGCCCGCCAGGATGGCCACCGGCCCGTGGACCGCGCTCGCCGCCTGCCGCTGGGCGTCGTTCAAGCCCGCGAGCGCGTCGCTGCCGGCCACCATCGTCCCGACCCTACCAGCGGCTCCCGACAGCCCCGAGGCCTAAGCTCGGCCTGAGCCGAAGAAGCGGTTCAGCATGGGGACCTTGCGGTCGATACCTCGTCCATGGCCATCATCGAAGACCGGCCACCGGCCGACGTCATGGGACGCGTGCCGCTTCACTATGCCGCGCTCTTCGGCGATCTGCACCGCGCGGAGTCCCTGCTGTCCCAGGGCACCGACGTCCACGTGCAGGATCATGACGGTCAGACCCCACTGCATTACGCCGCCCAGGGGAACGCGGCCTCCGTGGCCGCGGTGCTGCTTTCCCACGGAGCGGTGGTCGATTCGCGGGACCACGACGGCAACACCCCCCTTTGGAACGCGGCGATGCGAACCCGGGGCCAGGGACCTGTGGTCGCACTGCTGCTGGAACACGGCGCCGATCCGCTCCTGGCGAACGATCAGGGACGCACGCCCGACGAGCTCGCTCAAGCGCTCGGGGGCGTGATCCTGCCGGAGCGGCGCCTCGGCTGAAGCCGTCCGCAGGCGTATCGAACGAAGGCCGCTACCCTGGTCGTCATGACCGAGAGCGCGACCACCGTCGGCGAGCTGCGCGCCGTGGGCTATCGGGATCGCACTGTAAAACAGGAGCTCCGTGAGAATTTGCTTTCGAGGCTTGCGGCGGGTCAGGAGCTGTTCCCCGGCGTGGTGGGGTTCGACGACTCCGTGCTCCCGTCGCTGGAGCGCGGGATCCTCGCCGGCCACGATCTGATCCTGCTGGGGGAGCGTGGCCAAGCCAAGACCCGTCTGGCGCGCGCGATCGTCAACCTCCTTGACGATACGATCCCGGTGATCGACGGGTGCGAGATCCACGACCATCCGTTCCGGCCGATCTGCGGACGTTGCCGCGCGCTCCTGCAGGATGAGGGCGAGGCCGCATCGGTTCGTTGGATCGCGCGCGAGAGCCGCTACGCGGAGAAGCTCGCCACGCCCGACACCAGCGTGGGTGACCTGATCGGCGATGTCGACCCGATCAAAGTCGCGGAAGGCCGGTACCTGGGAGACGAGCTCACCGTGCATTACGGCATGATCCCTCGCACGCACCGGGGCATCGTTACGATCAACGAGCTGCCCGACCTGCCCGAGCGTATCCAGGTGAGCCTGTTCAACATCCTGGAGGAGCGCGACATCCAGATCCGCGGCTACCGGATCCGGCTTCCGCTCGACCTCCTCCTGGTGGCGACCGCGAACCCCGACGACTACACGCACCGCGGGCGGATCGTCTCCCCGCTCAAGGATCGGTTCGCCACGCAGATCCGCACGCACTACCCCGAGACCCTTGCCGAGGAGATCCGGATCATGGACCAGGAGTCGGCCACCCCCGCAGGTCCCGTGCCGGTGCGGGTGCCGGCGTTCATGAAGGACATCGTGGCCGCACTCACGGCCGAGCTGCGCCGCTCGCCCAACGTGAACCACCGCAGCGGGGTGAGCGTGCGCTACTCGATCGGCAACGTCGAGACGCTCGCCGCCGCGGCGGTCAGGCGCGCCGCACGGGGCGGCGAGCCCGAGGCCGTCCCCCGGATCTGTGACCTGCCTGCGGTGCTCGGCGCTTCGCAGGGCCGGGTGGAGTTCGACACGGTGGAGGACGGGCGCGAGGAGGAGATCCTCTCGCGGGCACTCCGCACGGCCGAGCTCGAGATCTTCCGTCGCCGCCTCTCGGGGTTCGACTTCACTCCGATCCTGGCGCGCTTCGACGACGGGTCCGCCGTGTCCACGTCGGATCTCACATCCGCTGGCGAGCTCCTCGGTCAGTTCGGCGAGTTGCCGGGGCTCGGCAAGATGCTCCAACGGCTCGGCGTGGAAGAAGAGAGCCCAGGCGTGGCCGCGAGCGCCTTGGAGTTCGCGTTGGAGGGACTCTATCTATCGCGAAGGCTCAACAAGGACGGAGGCGATGCCTCGGTCACGTACACGGGTCCTTCGGCCTCGTAGGATTCCCGCGTGCCGGAGGTTCACAAGGACATCGGATTCGCGGTTGTGGCGATCTTCGGTATCGGCTGGATCTGGGGCCTGGGCACGTGGATCCTGCGCCGGCCCGAACCGGGGCCCCGCTTCTGGGTCTGGCTTACGGTCGCCCAGGTGCTCGCGGGGCTGCAAGCCTTGGCCGGGGTCGTGCTCCTGATCCTTGGGTATCGCCCGAGCGTGTGGCTTCATTACGTCTACGGCTTCGGTCCGCTGCTGATCCTGGCCCTATGCCACTGGCTCGCTCGCGAGGGGCAGAAGGTCAAGCAGGGGTCCAACCCGTTCCCGGCGTGGTCGTGGTTCGCAGGCGGGGCGTTCATATGCTTCGGTCTGACGCTGCGGGCCCTCATGACCGGCCTCGGCGTCGGCTGAGCCTGCGCGGCCCTCAAGTCCCTCACGGCCACTGCCGAGGCAGCGACCATGCCGTTCACGCGAGAACGCTTGCCGGACGACGTGCAGAGCCCCGAGGCGCTCGCGAAGGTTTCAGGCGCCCTGCGCAAGCTCGATGCGTTCAGCTTCTGGGTCCTGCCGTCGCCGGAGCCAGGCCCCGGAGACCTGATCGTCGCCGGCACCACCGGCATCTTCTTGGTGGCGACCTGCGGCATGCAGGGTGCCCTGACCTTCGGCCCGACGGGCGGCATCGTGGGCGGCAAGAACGTGCCCGCGCTGCGGGGGCTCAAGCGCGCCACCAAGGCCCTGCAGGTCCGGGTTTCGGACGCGGCCGTGTACGTGCAGATCGAGCCGGTGGTCTGTCTCACGGACGCAGTCACGGGGGCGCCGCATTCCTTCCGGGGGGTGCGCTACGTGCACGTCAAGGACCTCGCCCGGGATCTGGGTGGGCGCCCCGCTCGTCTCGAGCGCGGCCGCGCCCAACGCGCGGCGCGCGCGCTCGGCATGTCCATCGCCGGCGACGACCAGCGTCATTTCTCCCCGCGCTGAGCCGGTCCGACGTTCGCGCGATCACGCGTAGGCTTGAGCGGTGCGTGCTCGCTACTCGCGATGGGACGGTTCGCAGGACCCCTTCGGTCCACAGATCGAGGCGAACGACATCCTCGAGGAGCTCTCCGACGAGGTCCTGATGGGCGAGAGCGCCGACGCCGCGCTCGAGCGCCTGCTCCGCAGAGGGATGCAGGGCCGGTTCGGTGGCCTCGACGCGATCCGGCGGCGTCTCCAGCAGCAGCGGGAACGGGAGGAGGACGCGCTGAACCTCACCGGGCCCCTCGAGCAGGTGCGGGAACAGCTCCAGGACATCCTCGAGCGCGAACGCACCACCCTTTCGTTCAGCGATGAGGAGGACGCGCGCATGCGTGAGGCCCTCCTCGACACGCTTCCACCTGACGCGCCCGGTCAGATCCAGGAGCTCCAGGAGTATCGATTCACGGATCCGCAGGCCCAGCAGGCCTTCGACGAGCTCATGGAGCAGCTGCGCCAGGACATCTTGGGCTCGCACGTGCGGAGCATGGCCGAGGGGATGCAGCAGCTCACGCCCGAGGACCTCGCGCGGTTCCGCGACATGCTCGCCGATCTGAACCAGCTGATCGAGCAGCGCGAGCGGGGCGAGGACACCCAGCTCGGATTCGAGGCGTTCATGCGGCGCCACGGCGACCTGTTCCCCGAGCACCCCGCCACGCTCGATGCGTTGCTGGAGCAGATGGCCCGGCGCATGGCCGCGATGAGCCGCCTGATGGCCTCGCTGACTCACGAGCAGCGGCGCGAGCTACAGGCGCTGTCCGAGCAGCTGCTGCAGGACATGGACCTCGCCTTCGAGATGGATCGCCTGAGCGCCAACCTCGCGGGCGCGTTCCCGCAACTGCCGTGGGGCGATCCGGTCTACGGCGACGGTGACGAGCCCATGGCGATGTCCGCCACGGTCGATGCGATGGAGCGCATCCACGACTACGAGGAGCTCGATCGCACGCTCGAAGGCGCCTACCCCGGTGCGTCGCTCGAGGACGTCGACGAGGACGCGCTCCGTCGAACGCTCGGTGACCCCGCCGCTCAGGATCTACGGCGGCTCAAGGAGATCGAGCGTGCGCTGGAGAAGGCAGGGCTTGTGCGGCGACGTGGTGGGCGGCTTGAGGTCACGCCTCGAGGCGCGCGCAAGATGGGGGAGCGCGCGCTCACGAAGGTGTTCGAGGCGCTCAAGCGCGACCGCGAAGCCACGCACGAGTCTCGCGATGCAGGCGGGCTCGCCGAGCCCACCGGGGCGACCAAACCTTGGCGTTTCGGCGACCACGGCCAGCTCGCGGTCTCCAAGACGGTGTTCAACGCGGTGGTGCGCTCCGCGCCGGGAGAGCCCGTGCGGCTCCATCCCGACGATTTCGAGATGGTGGAGGCCGAGCAGCGCACCGAGACCGCCACGGCGTTGCTACTGGATCTGTCCTTCTCGATGCCGCTGCGCGGGCACTTCGTGCACGCCAAGAAGATGGCGCTCGCGCTCCACGCCCTCATCGAGGGCCGTTACCCGCGCGACACGCTCTACCTGATCGGGTTCAGCGACTACGCGAGGCAGCTGAAGCCCGAGGACCTCGCCGCGCCGGGGCTGGAGCGTACGTACGGCACCAACATGCAGCACGCGTTCTTGCTCGCCGGCCGGCTGCTCGCGCAACACCCGCGCGCGGCCCGGCAGGCCATCATGGTCACCGACGGCGAGCCGACGGCACACCTGGAGGGCGAGCACGCGTTCTTCGCGTGGCCGCCGGAGCCCGAGACCGTGCGGCGCACGCTCACGGAAGGGATGCGCCTGGCGAGGTCGGGCGTGCGCCTGAACATCTTCATGCTGGAGGAGTCCGAGGGGCTCACGCGGTTCATGGAACGGCTCGCCCGGCTCACGTCCGGGCGCGTGTTCCTCATGGACGACGACCGCGTGGGCGACTTCATCTTGCGCGATTACGTGGCCCGCGGCGCCCGGTAGGCTCCCGGGGTGCGCCGGGGCATCAGGATCGCCGCGTGGATCGCCGTGTTCGCCGCGTGCGCGGGAGTAGGTGCGTTGATCGCCTCGCGCACCGATCCCTTCCCTCCGGGCGTCGAAGATCCCGGCTCGCGCCAACCCCTGAGTCGGCCGACGTCGGTGCCCTCGCCCGCCGAGACGGGGTACGTGGCAACGGTGAGCGCTGCTACCCGCCATGAGTTGTACGTGGGCGGGAGCTGCGCGACCGACTGGCGCATCCGGCTGCGGTTCGTCCTCGATGATGCCGCGGCGGTCATGGGCGACGGCGTGGCTCAGCTCCGAGGCAAGCTCAGGTGCGACTTCGCCACGGCCCAGGCCCAAGCTCGCCGGATCCCGCTGATCGTGCGCGGGCATCTGCGAGGGGGTCTGATCGAGCTGCGCGTGCGTGCGACCGTGATGCTGCCGCTGGGCAGCAACGACTACGGCGGCCTCGTCAAGACACTCGGGCGATTCCCCGACGTGCAGTTGCGCGGCGGCGGCAAGGCATCGGTGCGCATCAGCGATGGTGATCAGGGTGTCTACGTGGCCACCTACCAGGTGCGCGTGGCGGAAGGCTCCGGGTAGCCGCTAGGGAGGCGGCGCGTCCCACCAGAGGGTGACGAGCGTGCGCGCGGGCGGACCGGCTGACCACCCGCCGACCCGCTGCGTGAGCCGGCCGCCCAACGCCTCCGCGAGTTCGTCGTCCCGGTCCGGCGTAAGGCAGAGACGGCGCCTCATCAGCGCCACGGCATCCTCGCGACGGCCGAATCCACCGCCGGCCGGATCGCCCGAACGTTGCTCGTCTTCCCTCTGCGCGGCGATGCCGGACTCCTGCAGCACCGCCACGGCGTCGTCCGCCGTGGGGCTCGTGGGTCGCGCGAGCGCGTGGAAGCGCAGCCATAGGTCGTTCATCCACGCCAGGGGGTGCTCGGCCGTGAGCTCCATCACGACGCGCATGCCGGCGTGGGTGTCCAGGGCCTTGGCGAACGGCGCGAGGTCGGGCGCGTTGTACGCCACGTGCCCACAGATGACCACGTCTGCCTGCGGGGCCGCGCCCGCGACGTCCGGCCAGCGGCCCTGCACGGTGGCGACCTCGATCCCCCTGGCTCGGACCGCCTCGCCGAACGACTCGAGCATGTCGCCCTGGCCGTCAACGCCCGTGATCCGCGTGGCTCGCTCCGCGAGCGGGAGCGAGGTGGCCCCTGCACCCACGCCGACGTCGAGCACGGAACCGCCCTCAGGCAGCGCCTCGAGGGCGCGCAGCGTGGTGGTGCTCGGCGCCTCATGCATGGCGTGGGTCGCCCGCCGGCGGAAGAGCTCGGCCGGGAACCCATAGGGGGACTCGGGCGCCGCGTCGACCAGCGTCTGCGGGATGGCCCAGGCCTCGAGGCACTCGCGCCAGTGATCGGCTGCCGGCCTCACTCGCCGAGCACGTCCTCGGTGTGCTCGCCCAGTCCCGGCGGTGGGAGCCTCGTCGGCAGCGCCTGCCCGTTGAAGCGCAGCGGATCGGCCACCAGGCGAAGGACGGTGCCTCGCACCGGATCCTCGATCTCGTCCACGAGCGCGGCGCCCTCGGGCGAGGCGAACACCTCGTCCATGGTGCGGATCGGCGCGCACGGTACGGCCGCGCCCTCGAGGGCGGCGAGCCATACGGAGGCGGGACGCGTCGCGAAGGCCGCGGCGAGCTCGGCGACCAGGCTCCCGCGGTTGGCCACCCGCGCTTCGTTGGTGGTGAACCGTTCGTCTGACGCCCACTCGGGGTGCTCCAGGACCTCGCACGCGCGCGCGAAGAGGCGGTCGTTGCCGCATGCCAGGATGAACGGGCGGTCCGAGGCGTGGAACACCTGGTAGGGCACGATGTTCGGGTGCTGGCTGCCCATCGGCGCGGGCACGAGGCCCCCGATGAGATGGTTCGCGGCCTGGTTCACCATCGCGGCCACGCTCGCGTCGAACAGCGAGACGCTCACGTGCTGCCCAGCGCCGGTGCGCTCGCGCTCATGCACGGCGGCGAGGATCCCCACGGTGGCGTAGAGCCCCGTCACCACGTCGAGCAGGGCCACGCCCGCCTTGGTGGGCTCCCCGCCCGGCGAGCCCGTCATGCTCATCAGGCCGCACAGTGCCTGCACGATGATGTCGTAGCCGGGACGGCTCGCGGACTCGGTCGCTTCGTCGCCGAACGCCGTGAGCGAGCAGGTGATGAGCCGAGGGTTCGCCGCACGCAGATCCGGCAATCCCAGACCGAGCCGTTCCATGAGCCCGGGGCGGAAGTTCTCGATCAGGATGTCCGAACCCGCAGCGAGCTTCCACACGGCCGCAACCCCCTCTGGCGATCGCAGATCGATCGTCGCCGAGCGCTTGTTCCGGTTCACCGAAAGGAAGTAGGCAGCGTCCTCGCCGGCGAACGGAGGGCCCCAGTGCCGGGTGTCATCGCCTTCGCCGGGTCGCTCGACCTTGATGACGTCGGCGCCCAGGTCCCCCAGGGTCATCGTGGCCAGGGGTCCGGCCAGCACGCGGGAACAATCCAGCACGCGCAGGCCTCGCAGCGGCGCGGGAGCCTCGGTCATGTCGTTGCAGCCTACTTGGGGCGGTCCGAGGCGGTTCGCCCCCGAGAGCCGGCTCCCGGGATGCCCCCGGGCGCACTGGCAGTGCACCCTCCGGCCAGGCATGATTCCCGGATGAACGACGAAAGCCTGGGACGGGTCAACGCCTTCCTGAGCGCCGTCGCGGATCGCACCGAGGTGGGCGAGGTCATGGCGGTGACCCCGGCCGAAGTGGGCCGCGAGCTCGGGTTCCCGGACGCGCTCTCCACGGCGCGCGCCGTGCGAGCCTTGATCGCCCGCAAGCGGCTGGAGCCCGCGCAGGGTTCCTACCGTCTCCTCGACGCAACCGCGGTGGGCGCTCAGGAGAAGGAGGCGGTGGGGCGGCGGCCGCGGGTGACGAGGCGCCGGGGGCCTGCCGGCGCCGGCGGAGGGGCGCGCGGCGCCAGCGGTCTCGCATTCTCCGATATGGGTCGCGCGGCCGTCGATCGGCTCATCGAGCTCGGACGCGAGGTTGCCGAGCAACGCGCGGGCCTTCGCCAGGCGCGCGAGGAGGCGCGCTCCTCTCGCCAGGCGCGTGACGAAGCCGAACAGCGCGCGCGCACGCTCACCGAACGGGTGCGTGAGCTGGAGGCCCGAGCGGAGATGGCGGAGTCGAACCTGCGCACCCTGCTGGCCCAGGCGCGCACTTCGGAGACCCCCAAGTCCTCGGCCGTGTCCGACGCGGAGATGGAAGCCATCCTCGGCGTCCTGAAGACCGGCGAGGGCGAGGACTCCGCTCCCGCTTAGCAGACCACCGAGAGCAGCGGGTTGGGATCGACGGCGGCCCCGCCCCCCGGATGCCACTCGAAATGGTCGTGCGACGCGGTGGCGTCTCCGGTGATGCCCACGTATCCGACGACCTCGCCCGCATGCACGTACCCGAGCCGGCCGTAGGAGGACAGGTGCGCGTTGTAGACGTAGCCCCTTGCCCCGCTCACGCGCACCTCCGCTCCGCCGAGCGGACTCGAGGAGGCCGCAGCGTAGCCGTCGAAGGGCGCCACGATGGGCGTGCCGGTGGCCGCGGAGATGTCGTTGCCCATGTGCCGATGCACGGGAACCTCGGGCAGGCGGACGGTGATGCCGAAGTTGTCGGCGACGGTGTTGGGCCCGGCCACGGGGCAGGTGAGGAACACGCCCCAGATACCCAGCCAGGAGGTCAGGGCGTCGCGCTCGCGCCTCAGCGCCTGGCTGCGCCGCCGTGCCTTCCGCGTGACCCCCCGCAGCCGCTCGCGCACCCGGGAGGCGGCGCTTCGCAGCCGCCCGTGGGCCAAGGTCCACCGGGTGGGCCCCAGGATCAGTGGTGAGATCAGCTTGGCCCTATCGTGCGCGAGGTGTGCGAGGCCCCACGCGGACACGCGCCGATGGGTTTGCAGGTCGCGCTGGACGCGCGCGAGCTCACGTTCGATGGTGCGCCGGCGGCTCAGGGCCCGCTGCACCAAGGGCTCGCCGGACGCGTGTGAGACCGTTCCGACTACGAGGAGGGCAACGAGGAGCAACGAGGTTCCGGCGCGCCGAAGCACGCCGGCGGACGTCGAGATGCGCGGGGGGTATCGGGTTTGCACCACGACACCGTGTATCGGCGCAGGCTCGTGACGCGTTGACGTGCGTCACGGAGGGGATCGAGCGACCGTGGTAGATGGCTCAGAGGGGTCGGTGGCGCAGATCGGCGGCGTGACAGGCCGCGAACGTCCCGGCGCCGAAGTCCTTCAGCGACAGATCCTCACCCTTGCAGGCCGCCTCGATCCCCAATGCGGCGGCCTCACCCGAGGACACGATGGGGCAGCGCGGATGGAACCGGCACCCCGGGGGGATCCGCGTGGGATCCGGCGGCTCGCCCTTGAGGATCGGCCGGTCGAGTCCGCCCGCCTCCGGCACGACATCGAGCAGCGCCTTCGTGTATGGGTGCTCGGGCCGCAGCAGGACCTGCTCGGTGGGTCCCATCTCCACGATGCGCCCCAGGTACATGACCGCCACGCGGTCGGCGATCGTCCACGCCAGCCCGAGGTCGTGCGTCACCACCAAGATCGTGAGGCCGAGCCGATCGCGCAACTCCATCAGCAGCGCGAGGATCTCTCCGCGGACCGAGGCGTCGAGGTTGGAGACCGGCTCGTCGGCCACGATGAGGTGGGGCTCCAGAGCGAGCGCCCCCGCGATCACCACGCGTTGACGCTGTCCACCCGAGACCTCGTGCGGATAGCGCAGGAAGAACCGCTCGGGGGGCCGCAGCCCCGCCGAGGACAGGGCGGCCGCCACCCGGTCGCGCTCGTCCCCCGGCACGCGGTGGATGCGCAGCCCCTCTGCCACCGACTCGTAGATCGTCTGGCGCGGGTTGAGGGCGCCGGTGGGATCTTGGAAGACCATCTGCACCTTGCGCCGGTATGCGCGCAGGTCGCCCCAGATCTCCTCGCCCTCGTAGAAGATCTTGCCCCGCTGGGGTCGTTCGAGCCCCATGATCGCGCGCGCCGTGGTGGTCTTGCCACAGCCGGACTCGCCCGCGAGCGCGAGGATCTCGCCCTTGCGCAACTCCAGGCTCACGCCGTCCACCGCGCGCGCGACCGTGGCCTTCTTGCCCGCGAGGCCCGCGCCCAGCCCGATGCGCCCCCTGAACGAGACGTGGATGTCTTGGATCTCCAGGAGCGCCCGCTCCCTACTCCCGGGAGTCTGCAGGACCTGGGCGGGCTCGCTCACGCCGGTTCCTCCAGCGCGGCGCCGGGGCTCTGCGGGGCGCTCGCCTGGGAGGGGTCGAACAACAGGCACGCCGCACGACGCCCGCCGGGTGCATCGAACAGATGCGGGTCCACCGTGGGGCAGGGCTCGAAGACCGCCGGACAGCGCGGGTGGAACGTGCAGCCGCTCGGCAGATCGGACGGGAACGGGGGGTCACCCGGCAGCCCCGAGGGAGCCTTGCGGAACCGTGTGTCGCCGATCTCGGGGAAGGCCGCCGCCAGCGCGCGGGTGTACGGGTGCAGCGGATCGTGGAATACGGTCTCGGCCGAACCCTCTTCGACGATGCGCCCCGCGTACATGATCGCGAGCTTGTCGCAGGTTTCCACAAGGACGGAGAGGTCGTGCGTGATGAAGATCATCGCGAGACCGAGCTCGCGCTGAAGCTCCTTCAGGAGCCGAAGGACCTGGGCCTGCACCATGACGTCGAGCGCCGTGGTGGGCTCGTCGGCGATGATCAGGCTGGGGCTGCACGCGAGCGCCATCGCGATCATGATGCGCTGGCGCTGACCGCCGGAGAGCTCGTGCGGATAGTCCTTGAGCCGGCGCGCCGGAAGGCCGACCTGCTCCAGGAGCGCGCCCGCCCGGACCATGGCCTCGCGCTCGCTCGCCTGACCGTGCAGGATCACCGGCTCCGCGATCTGCTCGCCGATCCGCTGCACGGGATTCAGGGCGTGCATCGCGCCCTGGAAGATGATGGAGGCCTCCGTCCAGCGGATCGCGCGTAGCCGGCCGGGCTTCATCTCCAGGACGTTCTCGCCCTCCAGCAGCACCTCGCCGGTGATGGTGGTGGACGCGGGAAGCAGGCGCAGGAGGGCTCCCGCGATCGTGGACTTGCCGCAGCCGGATTCACCCGCCAGACCGAGGACCTCGCCCTTGGTCAGCTCGATCCCGATGCCCCGGACCGCCGGCACCGGGCCCTCCTGCGTCTTGTAGGTGACGTGGAGGTCCCGCACGGACAGCAGGCTCATCGACTCCTCAACTTCGGGTTCAAGATGTCGTCCAGGGCGTACCCGATCATGGTGAAGGAGAGCACCAGCAGTACCACGGCCACGCCGGGCGGCACGATCCACCACCAGTACCCGGAGAACGCCGCGCCCGCGCCGAAGGCCGCTTCCAAGATCGTGCCCCACGAGACGTTCACCGTGGGGTCGGGCCCCAGGCCCAGGAAGGAAAGGGTGGTCTCGGTGAGGATCGCCACGGCCACGATCAGGATCGTGTTGGCGAAGATCAGCGGCCCCACGTTGGGCAGGATGTGCCGGGTGACCAGGTGCCAGTCGCCGGCACCGAGCGCCCGCGCGCGTTCCACGTAGGTCCGGGTCTTCACCGACAGGACCTGGGCCCGGATCACGCGCGCCGTGCTCGGCCAGGACGTCACGCCGATCACGAAGATCACCGTCCACAGCGAGGGTTTCAGGATCACCGACAGCACGATCGCCAAGGGCAGGAACGGGATCACGAGGAACCAGTCCGTGACGCGCATCAGGCCGGTCTCGCGCCACCCGCCGTAGTAGCCCGCCGACAGACCCACCGCCGTCCCGATCAGCACGGTGATGAGCGTGGCCGCCAGGCCCACGATCAGGGAGATCCGGGAGCCCCAGATCACCAGTGAGAGCACCGAGCGTCCCTGGCCGTCGGTGCCGAACCAGAACTGACGCGAGGGTTTCGCGAGCGCGGGGTAGTCGAGGTGACACACCGGGGACAGGTCGCAGCGGCTCGCGAGGAGCGGCGCGAAGATCGCGACCAGCACGAAGAAGATCAGGATCCCCAGGCCCCCCATGCCCATCTTGCTCTTGCGGTATTGCTTCCACATCCGTCCCATCGCGGCCTTGCGGCGCTTGCGCGCGATCTGACGCGGGCTCTTCAACACCGGTGCGGGGGCGTCTTCCTTCGGGGTCCGTTCTTCGGTCAGCGCCATGTCAGGAGGCCCTCACACGCGGGTCGAGGTAGGAGTACAAGAGGTCCGCAACCAGGTTCGAGACGATGATCGCGGCGCTGAAGAGCAGGAAGAGGCCTTCCAGCAGCGCGAAGTCCTGGGTCTGGATCGCTGAGTACGTGAGGCTGCCCAATCCGGGCCAGGAGAAGATCGTCTCGATCACGATCGCCCCCGACAGGACGAACCCGAGCGAGAGGATCGCGATGGTCATCGTCGGGAGCAGGGCATTCGGGACGGCGTGGCGCTTGCGTACCTGGGTCTCGCGCACGCCCTTGGCCCGCGCGGTCCCGATGAAATCCTCCCCGAGGACCTCCATGAGGGAGGATCGCATGATCAACGAGTACTCGGCGAGGTAGGACACGGTGAGCACGAAGAACGGCAAGAAGAGGTGGTTGAGGATGTCGGTCGCGAGCGCGAGCCCGTGCAGGTCGGTGGCGGTCTTCTGCATCCCGCCGGCCGGGAAGATGCCGAGCGTGACGGAGAAGAGCATGATCATCAGCAGGCCGAACCAGAACTCGGGCATCGAGTACAGGACCAGGGTCACGCCCAGCATCGATTGGTCGAACTTCGAGCCCCATCTCCACCCCTGTTTGATGCCGATCCACACCCCGATCAGGATCGAGGCGATGGTCGACGTACCGATCAGCAGGATCGTGGGCCAGACCGCCTGCCCGATCGAGGTGGACACCGGCTCCGCGTTGAAGGTGTAGCCGAGGTTGCCCGTCACGGTTTCCTTGACGTAGTGCACGAACTGCTGCGGCAGGGGCAGATCGAGCCCCAGGGTCGCCTGGAGGTCGGCGATAGCCGCGGGGGTGAGGTTGCCCCTTCCGCGCGAGAGCAGCTTGAGGGGGTCACCCAGCCCTCGGAACAGGAAGAAGTTGAACGCCAAGACGAAGACGAGGGTGAGCAGCGCCTGCAGGACCTTCGTGATGAAGTACCTGCGCGTGCTCACCCTCGCCCCCTCGGTTCTCGACCGTGCCTACGCCTGGTCCTCGTCGCTCGCGCTCCGACGGCCGCGCATCACCACGATCAACACGATCGCGATCACGGCGGCCGCTACGGCGATCCAGACCCACGAGGGGATGCCTCCGCTGGAGCTCGCGCTGCCTGCGGTGGTCCCTGTGGCCGGATGCAAACTCACGAACGACAGCGTCCCGTAGGTGGCGAGGATGTCGCCGAAGTCGCCTTCGGGCTGGGGCTGGAAGCCGGTCCACTCGGGGCTCCATGCTTCGAGCAGCGCGTCGTTCCACAGCACCACGTAAGGCTGGTCGCGGTAGAGGATCGCCTGCATCTGGTGGACGATGTCCGCCCGCGCGGTGGCATCCGTGACCGACGCCTGCTCCTTGGCCAACTTGTCGTAGTCGGGATTGCAGTAGTAGCTGTCGCTGTTGCGGTAGGTGTCGGCGTCCGGCGGACGCTGCGCGCAATTGAAGATGTCCAGGATGTAGTTCGGATCGGGGTTGGGGTACCAGCCCCACTCGAAAAGGTCGTAGTTCCCTTCCAAGATTACGGTCCCCAGCTTGGCGCTCGTGATCGTTTCGGGATCGATCTTGATCCCGATCTGCTTCAGCCAGTCCTTGATGTAGGGCACGATGTCGATCGAGGGCTGGTCTGAGCTGCGGCTGAAGAATCGGAACTCCAGCGGTTTGTTGGTCTTGGGGTCGATCCGGACGCCGTCCGGCCCCATCGTGTAGCCGGCCTGCTCCAGCATGTCGCTCGCGGCCTGCAGGTTGAAGGACAGGTCCGGGTCTTCCGCACCCGGCGTCCATGCACCCGTGGTGGCCCCGGGTTGCACGGGTGAGACGCCCGCCGTTCCGTAGCCGAGGAGCACCTTGCTCACCAGCGTTTGGTTGTCCACCGCGCGCCGGATCGCCTGACGAACCACCACGTCCGTGAGCGCCTCGGCCCCGTCGCCGTGGGGCGCGAACCCTCCCGTGGTGTCGGTCTGGTACGCCGAGCCGGTGTTGATGCCGATCTCGCCGAAGCTCGGGATCGTGGCGCCCCGGGTCTCGAGGCCCTTGCCTTTGAGCGTGTTGAGGATGTTCGCCGAGGTGAAGTACGCGAAGTCGATCTCACCGTTCTGCAACGCCGCCGCCATGGCGTCCTGGTTGCCGAAGATCCGGTACACGATCCGGTCGACCTGCGGGGTCAGCCCTGCCGCGTCGCCCCAGTAGTTCGGGTTGCGGGTGAGCTCGACGAACTGGCCCTTCTTGTACTGGGAGATGATGAACGGACCGCTGCCGACCGCTGAGCCGTCGGGTGCCTGGCCGAGTACCGGGTCCTGGCGTGCGTCATGGAAGTTGTCGTCGTACTTGCTCCAGATGTGCTCGGGCAGGATGTACTCGTAGAGGAAGACCGACGTGCCCGAGTAGAAGGAGGTCGGCTTGGTGCTGGTGAGCACGACCGTGGTGGGGTCGGTGGCCGTCGCGGTGTCCATCAACGAGAGGTCGGAGGAGTAGTTCGAGACGTTGTTCGTCTTGTAGTAGTTCAGGGTCCAGGCCACATCGGCGGCCGTGAAGGGCTCACCGTCGGACCACTTCATGTCGGGCCGCAGGTGGTAGGTGAAGGACATGCTGTCGGCGCTCGTATCCACACTCGTGACGATGGAGTGCTCGTAGTCGGGGCTGAAGTCCTTGGTGCTGAAGTTGACCAGCAGGTCGTAGTTCATGGCCCACAGGACGTAGTCGGTGCCCAGGTAGCCCACCATCGGATTGAGGGAGCTGGGCTCGCTCACGTCGGCGTAGGTGAACGTGACCGGCTCGGCTGTCCCCGATCCGGATGCCGCTCCCGAGGCCGTAGGGGTGGCGGTTTGCGCCATCGCCGTGCCCACCATGCTTGCCCCGATGGCCACCACCGCAACCGCGGTGAGCATCCGAACGATGAACCGCTGCTTCGTGTTCCTGGTCATCCGATCTCCCCTCTGTGCCGCC
>CAJDTY010000013.1_pt1 | contig 41037 bp, 39 predicted proteins | sample 7390291 | NCBI WGS metagenome assembly CAJDTY01 (sample SAMEA7055671, study PRJEB34461) | soil metagenome | biome: terrestrial ecosystem; feature: Peninsula; material: soil | place: Antarctica | collected 2016 | reverse complement strand
CCAACGGTTCAGGCAAGTCGACGCTGGTCCAGGTGCTGGCGGGGCTGGGGGACACCGATGACGCACGCGTGATCCTCGACGGCGTGGACGTGTCCGGCCTGGCACCCGAGCACCGTCCGATCGGCGTGATGTTTCAAGACCTACGGCTCTTCCCTCACCTCTCGGCCCTGGAGAATGCCGTGTTCCCGCTCCGTGCCCGCAAGGTTCCCAAGGGCGAGGCCCGAGCCCGGGGCACGCGGCTGCTCGGCGATCTGGGCCTGCCCGCCACCCGGCATGCGGCACGTCCGGGCGACCTTTCCGGTGGGGAGGCCCAACGAGTGGCGCTCGCTCGCGCACTCATCGACGAACCGGCTCTGCTGCTCTTGGACGAACCCACCTCGGCGCTCGACGTACAGGCCGAGGTGCAGCTTCGTGCGCTCTTGCACCGAACACTCTCCTCCTTCCCCGGCGTCCGCGTCCTCGTCACCCACGATCCGGTCGAGGCGATGACGCTCGCCGACTCGTTGGTCATCCTGGAAGCGGGCCGGATCACCCAGACCGGTTCCCCGGACACACTGCGCGCGTCGCCGAGGACCCCGTACGTGGCCGACCTGGTGGGTCTCAACCTCTACGCGGGCCGACTGGAACCGCTCGAGCACGGAGCGGGCCTGCTGGCGACCCCTGACGGTGAGCTCGTCGTTGCCTGGCCGGCGGATCTGGCGGCCACGCCCCTGGACGACGTCTCGGCGACCCTGCGTCCCGCCGAGGTCGTCTTGCACACCACCGCTCCCGAGGGCGGCTCGGCCCGGAACATCCTTCACGGGGTCGTGACGGCCATCTCGATCGAAGGTGATCGGGCCCGGGTCCGGATCGGCTCGGCACCCCCCGTCGTCGCGGAGATCACCCTGGGGTCGGTGGAGCGCCTGGGCTTGCACGAGGGCGCCGAGGTGTGGGCTTCCTGCAAAGCCGTGGAGCTCACGCTGCGGCTCCCTGCCTGACCGCGCGCTCCGCGGGTACCCTTGGCAGGTGAAGACGACCCCCGAGCGCGAGTCGCTCGAGGCTCCCGAGCCTAACGCCGAAACGAAGAAGCCCCACCGCAACCCGATCCTCCAGTTCATGGGGGAGCTGCCGGGCCTGATCCTGCTGGCCTTCATCCTGGCCCTTCTGATCAAGACGTTCCTGGTGCAGGCGTTCTTCATCCCGTCGGGCTCGATGGAGCCCACGCTCATGCCCGGAGACCGCGTGCTAGTCCTGAAGGTCCCCTACTACTTCCACCACCCACGCCGCGGCGACATCATCGTGTTCGAGGACCCCGATCCCAAGAAGCAAACGAGCCGCGGCGTGGTCGGTGGGTTCGTCCATTGGATGTTCCAGGGCCTGGGCGTGCAGAAGCCCGAGAACGAGGACTTCATCAAACGCGTGATCGGACTGCCGGGAGAAACCGTCTGGGCCGAGGGCGGCGGCGTGTACGTGGACGGCACCAAGCTGGAGGAGCCCTACCTCACGCAGAAGACAGAGGACTTCCCGCATACCGAGGTGCCCGACGGGGAGCTGTTCGTCATGGGCGACAACCGGGGGAACTCGCTGGACTCTCGGTTCGGACTCGGCTTCATCCCGTTGAACAAGGTGATCGGCAAGGCGGAGGTCATCATCTGGCCGCCCGGCAGAGCCGGACTCCTGCACTAGTCTGGCCCGGACTACTCGGCGACGACTGGACCCACCGGCCGCTCCCCCGGAACGAGAAGCCGGGCGCTCGACCACACCAGGGCCGCGATACCGAACGCCGCGAGCCAGACGAGCAGCGGGGGCACGGCGAGCGCGAAGAACACCCGGGTGGCCTCGAGGTTCACCATCAGCAGGAAGAGCCCCGCCATCGACCAGATCAGGATCAGCCGGTCGCGCGTGAGCGGAGCGGCAAGGATCGAGAGCACGAGCAGCCCGGTCCATGTGAGCACCATCACGGCGGTGGTCTGAGCTTGCATCAGCGTGACCCCGGGCTCTTGTTTGGCGAGGGCATAGGCCACGAAGGTCGCGATCGCGGCGAGGGTTCCGGTGGGGATCGCGAAGCGGAGGACCCGCTGCACGAACCCCGGCCGGAACAGGTCCTCGTTCGGCGCGAGGGCGAGGAAGAACGAGGGGATGCCGATCGTCACGGCGCCCACCAACGAGAGATGCCGCGGCAGGAACGGGAACGGCAGCCTCGCCACGCCGATCGCGAGCGAGATCAACATCGCGTAGACCGTCTTGTTCAGGTACAGCCCGGACGTGCGTTCGATGTTGCCGAGCACGCGGCGGCCCTCGGCCACGACCGGAGGGAGCGCATCGAAGGTGGAGTCCAGCAGGACCAACTGTGCGACCGCGCGGGTGGCGTCGCTGCCCGAACCCATCGCGATGCCGATGTCGGCATCCTTGAGCGCAAGGGCATCATTCACGCCGTCCCCGGTCATGGCCACCGTGTGCCCGCGAGCCTGCAGCGCCTGGACCATCGCGCGCTTCTGGGCGGGCGTGACGCGTCCGAACACCGAGTGCAGCTCCAGCACGCCGCCGAGCTCGTCCGCGTCGTCGGTGAGCGTGCGGGCGTCAACAGGCTCCTCCGCGCCCTTCAGGCCGAGGGTCGTCGCGATCGAGCCCACGGTGCGGGGGTCATCGCCGGAGATCACCTTGACGTCCACGCCCTGGTCGGCGAAGTAAGCGAGCGTGGCCGCGGCGCTCTCGCGGGGCCGGTCGCCCAAGATCACCACGGCGGCAGGCGTGAGCTCTGAGGGCAGGGTCTCGTCCGGAGAGGCGGTAGTTGTCGTCAGCAGCACCACGCGATTGCCGGCACCGGACTGGCGTTGCACGGTGGCCAAGACCTCGGGTGGCGCGTCCCGTCCGTCCAAGAGTACGTCGGGAGCACCGAGGATCCAGGTCCCGTGTCCATCGAACGTGGACGCGCTCCATTTGCGTGCGCTGGAGAACGGCACCGAGGCGGACTCGGTCCATACGTCTTGACCGGCGGGGAAGCGCTCTGCGATCGCGCGCATCGTGGCGTTGGGCGACGCATCGTTCGCTGCGATGGCAGTTAGAGCATCCTCGACGGCCGTTCCACCCACCGGCTCGACCGAGGTCACGGCGAGCTTGCCCTCGGTGAGCGTGCCGGTCTTGTCCACGCACAGCATGTCGACTCGCGCGAGGCCCTCGACGGCGGGGAGCTCTTGGACGAGTACGCGCCTGCGCGCCAGGCGCACCACGGCCACGGCGAAGGCGAGCGAGGTGAGGAGCACGAGCCCTTCAGGCACCATCGCGACGGTGCCCGCAACCGCGCCCGAGACCGCTCGGTGCCACGACTCGTGGAGGTTGAGCTGACTGAAGAACAGCAGGACGGCGGTCGGGACGATCGCGAACGTCACGTACGTCAAGATCCGGTCGATGCCACCGCGCAGTTCCGACCGGGTGAGGGTGAATCGGCGTGCGTCCTGGGCAAGCTTCACCGCGTATGCCTCGGCCCCCACGCGCGTCGCGCGGTACCGCCCCGCGCCGGCCGAGACGAACGAGCCGGAGAGCACCTCCTCCCCGGCCTGCTTCACGATCGGATCTGCCTCTCCGGTCAGCAGCGACTCGTCCACCTCCAGACCATTGGTGGCGTCGACCTGCCCATCGACCACGACCTGCGATCCGGCGGTCACGTCCAGGAGGTCGTCCACCACCACCTCGCTCACCGCGATCTCCTGCACCGCGCCGTCGCGCATCACGCGCGCCCTGGGGGCGGTGAGCAGCGTGAGCCGGTCGAGGGTGCGCTTGGCGCGGAGCTCCTGCACGATGCCGATCGCCGCGTTCGCGATCAACACGAAGCCGAAGAGAGCGTCCTGGATCGGGCCCACGACCAGGATGACGACCAACATCGCACCCAGGATCGCGTTGAACCGCGTGAAGATATTGGCGCGGACGATCTGGGCCACGGTCCGGGTCGGGGCGGTGGGGACATCGTTCACCCGGCCTTCACGAACGCGCTCGGCGACCTCGGCCGACGTCAGCCCGCGGGCAGGGTCGCTCATGGGTTGCAGACTACCCGGGGACATCCGACGGCGCCCGCCGATGCGTGGGCACGACCGGCGCTAGGCTTGCGAGGTGCTGCGCAATCTGCTCATCGCGCTCGGGGTGCTTGCGCTCATCTGGGTGGCTGCGCTGGCGGGCCTGATGATCGCGGGTCGCCGGCTCGCCGCACGGCGCCTCGTGACGGCCGTGCCGGACCTCCTCGCGCTCCTGAAGGGACTCCTGAAGGATGCTCGGGTGCCACGTCGCTCCAAGTTCTGGGTGGGCTTCGCCTTCGCGTGGGTACTCTCACCGATCGATCTCATCCCGGAGTTCCTCCCGGTGATCGGCCCGCTGGACGACATCGTGGTGGTGGTTCTGGTCCTGCGACACCTGCTGAAGTCCACCCCGGCCGGCGTGCTGGAGGAGCACTGGCGAGGGGACCCCGAGGTGCTCGCAAAGACCCTCCGCCTGGCCGGAAGAGGGAGGTCGTCTCAGCGCGTTCGCAGGCCCAGATGATCGCGGCCGCCGGACGTCGTGCTCTCGTCTTCGAGCCACGTGCGCAACAGCACGGACACCCACGAGCGGAAGGGGCGCCAGGCATCGGCGCGGTCTCGCAACGCGTCGAGGTCCGCATCGTCGGGGAGGGCGTAGGCGCGCCGCATCGCCTCCTGCAGCCGCCGTTCGTGTTCGGGGAAATGGTCGGGCTCGCCTGCGCCGCGCACGAGGATGAGCTCCGCCGAGAACGGCCCGATGCCGGGCAGCAGCTGGAGCTTGGCCAGACGCTCTTCGCGCGTACCCGCCCGCAGCGTCGAGGGACTGAGCTCGCCCTCGAGGGCGGCGTGCGCGAGCGCCCGCAACCGCTCGACCTTGCGATCCGCCAGCCCGGCGACGCCGTCCAAGGTGGCCAGGCGCGCCGGCTCCGGGAAGGCTGCCATGTTCACGTCGCCCACGGTGAGCCGCTCGCCGAACACCTCACAGATGCGGGTCTTGACGGCAGCTGCCTGGGTGATGCGGACGCGCTGGCCGATGATGGTCCAGGCTGCGGCCTCGTAGGGCGAATGAAAGAGCACCGGCCGCAAGCCCGGGTAGTGGTCCTGGAGGACGCGCACGACCTCGTCGTGCCGGCCGATCTCCATGAACCCGGCTGCGTCGATGTCGAGCGAGAGGATGCGCCGGCACTGCTCGCCGGCCGCCTCGACGACGCACTCCTTCACCTTGCCGGCGACCGTGACCTCGCCGATCACATCGCCTGCGCGCTGGGTGAGGTGCACGCCCACGGTACGCCAGTCGGCGCCCTCGCACGGGAAGGCGATCGTCATCTGCTCGTCATCACCGGCTGTCGGGCTCGGCGTGAAGCCGCGGCCGAAGCGTGACGCTGCCGCCAGCGAGAACGGGCCGGCCGGACGAAGGGTGAAGGAGCCACTCATCGGTCTTTCGCCCACGCGTCGAGCAACGCCAGGGCCTCGTCCCGATCGACCGGGCCTCGCTCGAGGCGCACCTCCATCAGGTAGGCGAGGGCCTCGCCCACAAGCGGTCCTGGCTCGACGCCCAGGTGCTCCATGACCTGCTTTCCGTCGAGTGGCGGACGCATCGCGTCGAGGTTCTCCTGCTCGGCCAATCGCGCGATGCGCTCTTCCAGGTCGTCCTGCAACTGCGCGAATCGCTGGGCCTTCGCCCCGTTGCGCGTGGTGCAGTCCGCGCGCGTGAGCTGGTTCAGCCAGTCGAGCAGCGGGCCGGCGTCGCGGACGTAGCGGCGGACGGCGCTGTCGCTCCATCCGTCGCCATACCCGTGGAACCTCAGGTGCATCTCCACGAGCCTGACCACGTCCTCGATCACAGCGTTGGGATAACGCAGCTCGCGCAGGCGGACCTCCGCGATGCGCGCTCCCACCACCTCGTGGTGATGGAACTGGACGCCTTCGGGGGTGATCTGGCGCGTCGTCGGCTTGCCGACGTCGTGCAGCAGTGCGGCGAGGCGCAGCGTGGTGATGGGCTCGCATCGCTCCACCACCGCGTAGGTATGGCCCAGCACGTCTTTGTGCCGGTGCACGGGGTCCTGTTCGAGCCGCATCGCCGAGAGCTCGGGCAAGAACTCGTCCGAGAGTCCCGTGTCCACGAGCAGTGCGAGTCCCTTGGCGGGCCAGGGCGCCACCAGGAGCTTGTCGAGCTCGGCCGCGATGCGCTCCGCGCTCACGATCTGGAGCCGCTCGCGCATCGCGTGGATCGCCTCGAGCACGCGCGGCGCCGGGTCCACGCCAAGCTGCGCCACGAAGCGCGCGGCGCGCAGCATCCGCAACGGATCGTCCCCGAAGGACACTTCCGGCTCGAGCGGTGTCTCGAGCGTCTTGGAGGCGAGATGACGCACCCCTCCGAACGGGTCCACGAAATCCCCGCTGGGGAGCCTAGCGGCCATCGCGTTGATCGTGAAGTCGCGCCGCGACAGATCCGTCTCGATGTCCTTCGCGAACGTGACCGCAGGCTTGCGGTGTTCTTGCGTGTAGACGTCCTGGCGGAACGTGGTGATCTCGAGGGTGCGGCCTGCCTTGCGAGCGCCCACCGTGCCGAACTTCACGCCCACGAGGTATCGCCGGTCCGCCCAGCCACGTAGGACACGCGTGGTCTCGTGCGGCGCAGCGTCGGTGCAGAAGTCCAGATCCGCCTCTGGTCGGATCCGCCCAAGCACCACGTCGCGGACGGAGCCGCCCACCAGGAAGAGCTGGTGGCCGGCCGCGTCGAACCGATCGCCGAGTTCCTGCGCGAGGGGATCGACTTCGATGACGGCTCCCACGGGCGTCTGCGTCGGCTCGGTCATGACCGGTCGAGGATACCGTCCGCCCCCTGGGCGCCCGTCGCCCTGGCAGGGCGCCCGCCTATGCTCGGCGCGTGCGGATCGTGCGTGCGGCGGCCGTGGCGGCGGTGGGGCTCGTGATGACGGCCGGGCCTGCGTCGGCTGCGCTCACGATCGTGGCGGTGGATCCGTTGACGCGTCAGGTGGGGGTAGCGGGCGCCACATGCGCCCCCAAGGACTTCGCGTCTGCAGCCGTCGTCGTGCCCGGCGTCGGGGTCGCCGCCGTGCAAGGCACCTCCGATCCGCGGCCGGCCCAAGCAGTTGCCGAGGCCCTTCGTGGCGGCGCGCCCCCCGGCGACGCGCTGCGCACCGCGCTCAGCGAGGCTCCCGACGCGAACGATCTCCAGGTCGGCGCCGTCACGTTCGGTGCCCGACCCACGGCCGCCACCGGTTCGTCCAACGGCGAGCGCACGATCGCCACGAACGGATCAACCGCATCGGTCCAGGGCGCCTACCTCACGGGCTACGGAGCTGCCGAGCAGGCCCTCAGCATCGTCGAACGTCCCGAGAGCGGATCGCTCGCCGAACGACTCCTGGCCGCCCTTACCATCACCGACCACGGGGGCGGAGACCGCCGATGCGGATCCCAGCGCGCTTCGAGCGCGTTCCTGATCGTCGCCGACGCAGCCGGTCCACCCGTCGTACCCGCCTCCGGGGTTCCGGCGGCCAAGCGGCGACAGCGCGCGGTGCTCGCCGGCCTGGGCGGGCACGTAGCGGCCGACGAGCTGGAGGCCAAGCTGCTGGAGGCCGCGGCGCTCCCACGGCCCTCCGGCCCGGCGCCGCCCGCCGTCTATCTCTCCCTGTTGCAGCCGCGCGGGGGCTTCGATGCCGTGACGCTGCTCCGTCAGGCCTACGGACAGACACACCCCGCGCCGAGCGACACGCCGTCGCCAGCTTCCCAGCGCACCCTCGATCCCGAGGCCACGCGGCCCTCACGCCCGGACGGCGTCACCATCGTGGTGCTGGCAGGCGTCGTCATCGCCGTGGTGGTCGTGTTCGCTCGCCGGGCGCGCACCCGCGGGGACGATCGATCGGCGTGAGGATCTGGCTCGAGTGCCCCTAGAACGGCAGGCCGCTCTCTTGATCGGGTACCGCGCTGAGACGGTCGAGCACGCCGCGCAATTGCAGGTCGAAGTCGTGCGGGTTGGTCGCGGTGCGGCGCGCGTCGTCCTCGGTGACGAGCCCTTCCTTCACGAGCTGCACCAGGCCCTGATCGAAGGTCTGCATCCCGTAGAACGAGCCGTCCGCGATCACATCCACGATCTCGTCGGTGGTGTCGGCGTCAACGATCCGATCGAACACACGGCCCGTATTGATCAGCACCTCGCATGCCGGCACGCGGCCCTTCCCATCGGCGCGAGGCACGAGCCGCTGGGACACGATCCCCCGCAGTGCCCCCGCGAAAGAGGAACGCACCTCCTTCTGCTGCTGCGGCGGGAACAGGTCGAGCATGCGGTTGATCGATTCCATGCAGTCGATCGTGTGCAGGGTCGAGATCACGAGGTGTCCCGTCTCGGCCGCCTGGATCGCCGAGAGCGCAGAGTCGGGGTCGCGGATCTCGCCCACGAAGATCACGTCGGGATCCTGGCGCACGACGTGGCGCAGGGCGCTCGCGTAGCTCCCGGTGTCCAGACCGATCTCTCGCTGCTGGATGATCGACATCGCGTCCTCGTGAACGACCTCGATCGGGTCTTCGATCGTGACGATGTGCGCGCGCCGGCTCACGTTGATGTGTCCGACCATCGAAGCGATCGTGGTGGTCTTACCGGTGCCGGTCGGGCCGGTGATCAGCACGAGGCCGCGCGGGGAATCGGCGAGCGTGGTCATGACGGGTGGCAGACGCAGCTCCTCGAACGTCGGGACCTCGCTGCGTACACGCCGGATCGCCAAGCCGACCACCCCTCGCTGCCGGAAGACGTTCACCCGGAAGCGCCCCACGCCCGGCATCGTGTAGCCCAGGTCCGCCTCGGACGTCTCGGTGAACTCGCGCTTCTTGTGCTCGGACATGAGTTCCTGCGCGAACTCCTCGGCTTGTTCGGCGGTCAGCGTCTCGAAGCGCGTGGGCTCCAACGCCCCGTCGACGCGGATGAAGGGCACGTTCCCGACCTTGAGATGCAGATCGCTCGCGCCGCGTTCCACGGTATGTCGAAGCAGCTCGTTGATGTCCATGCGGATCCGACGGTCTCCTCGTTCCCAGAGCTCGGACAGGCGCCCTGGACGGGCGCTCCGCACGTTCCATCGGTCACTCCATCGGTGCACCTGAGTCCGGCACCTAGAATCCTTCAACGATGACGGACGAGCAGGAACCCTCGGAGCCCTCGAAGCCCGCCGATCCTTTGAAGCGGCGTGCACGGCGCCGGCGACGCCGGCCCTCGGGTGCGAAGCGCAGCGCTCAGTCATCGACGGCGGCAAAGGCAGCCACCCCGCCCGCCACCGGCGAGGAGGGCGCCGAGACGAACGCGTCGCGCAAGCCGCGGCGGCGCAAGCCCGCCGCCGGCAAGAAGACCGCGTCGTCGCGCAAGCGTGCCAAGCCTCGCACGCCCGGCAGGGGACCGGTGCACAAGGAGGTCTCGTCTGGGGGTGTGGTCTACCGTCGCGGCGGCGGAGCGATCGAGGTCGTCCTGGCGTCACGACGCACCCGTCGCGGCGACCTCGCCTGGGGACTGGCCAAGGGAGGCATCGAGGAGGGCGAGAGCACGGAGGATGCCGCGATCCGGGAGGTTCTCGAGGAGACCGGACTCACGGCGGCGATCGAGGCGGACCTGGGAGACACGAAATACTTCTACGTCTGGGACGACGTGCGTATCCGCAAGACCGTGCACTTCTTCTTGATGCGGCATACGGGAGGGGACACCGCCGATCGCGACGACGAGATGGAAGAGGTGCGCTGGTTCCCCATGGAGCGCGCCCTCAAACGCGCTGCGTATCGCGGAGAGCGCGACGTGCTTCAGCGCGCGGCCGAGCTCCTGCGATGAGCCCCGCCGAAGCGGCGCTCGGGGTCGTGATCGGCCTGATCTCGGGCGCGCTCTCGGGCTTGTTCGGGGTCGGGGGCGGGATCGTCATGACGCCGGGGATCGAGGTGCTCTTGGGCGCGCCGCCGATCGTCGCGCTCGCCACTCCGCTGCCCGTGATCTTCCCCACGGCACTGACCGGGGCCGCCACATACGCACGAGCCCGTCAGCTGGATCTGCGCGCGGCCGGCTGGATGGCGGGACCGGGCGTGGCGGCCGCGATCGCGGGCTCCTGGCTCACCGACGCGATCAACACACATGTGCTGCTCGTGATCACGGCCGCCCTGCTCGCCTATCAGGCGGCCGGGATCCTGCGCGGTGCGCGCACCCGCGCCCAACCAAGAGCGGCCCGCGAGGGCACCCGCCTCACCTACGCCGGGGTCGGGGTGGGCGCCGGATTCCTCAGCGGGCTCCTGGGCATCGGGGGCGGACTGATCATGGTGCCGCTACTCGCCGGCGTGCTCGGGATGCCGCTCAAGCGGGCCCTCGGCACCTCGCTGCTCGCGATCGTGGTGCTGGTGATCCCGGGTACGATCGTGCATACGGCGCTCGGGCACATCGACTGGGCCATCTTCGCGGTGCTCACGCTTGGCGCGATCCCGGGTGCACGGATCGGCGCGCGCGTGGCACTTGGCACCAGGGAGCGGACGCTTCGCTTGCTGGTCGGGAGCTTCCTGCTGGTGGTCGCCGTTCTGTACGGAGCGAGCGAGCTCGTGTCCTTCGTCGGGAGCTGAGGGGCCTGAGGCTACGATGAAGCTTCGGTCATGAGCAACCATCGCGGCGCGCGCGCCGTCTTCGCCTTTGTCCTCGTCGCCTCCGGTCTTCTCCTCAGCGTCCCCGCTGCCCGTGGGCAGGAGCCGTCCGGAGTCCTGCTCACCCTTGCATCGCAGACGCCGTTCACCACGCTGAAGGACCCGGCGCTCCGCGTGACGGTGTCGGCGCAGAACCCCACCGACCAGGCGTTCGCCGACCTGTCGGTGTCGATCACCGTCGGACAAGCGATCCGCTCTCGCACGCAGTACGACACCTCGCTGCGCGACGGCCCCGGCCTCTCGCCGCTGTCGATCACCCCGTTCCCGCAGGCGGGTACGTTGGACCCGGGCCAGGCGCGTCCGCTCTCGGCGGAGCTGGACGTGCGCTCGGCGGGGATCGAACCAGGCGAATCCCTTGTCTACCCGCTCCAGATCGACGTGCGCAGCAGCGGCGTCGCCCTGGCGGCGATCAACACGGCTGAGATCAATATCGTGCGCACCCCCGAGCAGCCGATCCAGCTGGCATGGTGGGCCGAGATCACCGCTCCGCCGGCGTTCGATCCGGGCGGGCGGCTCACCGACCCTGCGTTCGAGGCAGCGATCGAGCCAGGGGGTACGCTCGGCACGGAGATCGAGGCGCTGCGCATCCAGGCAACCGATCCTGAACGAGGTGACCCGATCGATGTCGTGATCGAGCCGGCCGTGGTTGAACAACTCCAGCGCATGGCCGATGGGTTCGAGCGCCCCGACGGCACCACGGTGGACCAGGGGCGCGACGGTGCTGCCACCGCCCAGGGGGTGCTAGCGTCCCTGCGTGAGATCGCCGCCGCGCCCGGCGTGCAGATCTCCTCCATGCCGTTCGCCGCTCCCCAGATCCCCGCGCTCCTCGCCGACGGGCTCACGGACGATCTCGAGCGTCAGGATGCCGCGGGCGGCGCCGTGCTCAGCGAAGCCTTGGGGGTGACCGCGGCTCCCGCGGTCGCTCGGCCTCCCCAGGGGGCGCTCAACGACCCAGCCGTGGACACATTGGTGCGAGGCGGGGCCACGACACTGCTCGCCGACGCCGGCACCGTGGCTCGCCCGGCCCAGGCCAACGACTTCGCCCCGCCACCGACGGCCACGCTGTTGACGGCCTCGGGCACCACGGCCCAACTCGTGCTCCCGGACCCCGGCTCCCAGGCGCTGCTTCAAGACCCGGCCTTGCTGGGCGATCCCGTGCGCGCGTCGCAGGCCGTGCTCGGCGAGCTCGCCACGATCTGGCGCGAGTCCCCGGTCCCCGCCGATCAGCCCGATGGATCCCAGACCGTGCGAGGCATCGCGCTCGCCCTGCCTGCGGGCATGCCGGCCGGCATCTGGACACCCATCACGCAGCGGATCGCGCAGGCGCCATTCCTTCAGACACGGTTCGCCCAGGAGTTCGCCGCACAGGTGCATCCCTCGGGACCACCCGCGGTGCTGCAGGCGCCTTCCACACTCACCTTCTCCAAGACCTATGCCGAGGGCATCCGCGACGAGCGCCATTCGCTCGACGCGTACCGCTCGATGTTGGTGGAACCGACCCCTCTGCCCGACGAGCTTGGGGGCGACCTGCTTTACGCCGAGGCCGGCGTGTACCTCGGCGAGGCGGGGGAGCTTGCCGGTCGTGCGTGGATCGACCAGGTGCATACCGCCACCGAAGACGTGTTCTCTCGTGCGCGCCCACAGCCCGCGCAGGAGTTCACCTTCACCTCCGCCGCCGGCACGATCCCGCTGCGCATGGGGGATCCGGGTGCCGCGCCGCTCAAGATCGTCGTGCAACTGCGCTCCGCGTGGTTCCGCTTCCCCGACGGCCCGGTGCAGATCGTCACACTCTCCCGCGCGAACCAGGTGGTCACCTTCAAGGCCGAGGCCACCGCTGGCGGGCAGGCGCACTCGATCCAGCTGCTCGTGAGGGCACCGTCCGGGCGCCCGCTCGACGACCCACAAACCCTGGTGGTGCGTACGGCGGCGGTGAACCGCATCGCCCTGGAGATCACCGTGCTGGCGGCGCTGGGGCTCGCCGTGCTGTGGGCTCGTCGTCTCATCCGCGTGCGGAGGGCCAAACGTGGGCACTGAGGCACAGCTGCCCCCGGAGGACTCGCAGGCGGCGTACGCGCGCAACGCCGCCGTCATGACGGTGGGCACGTCCCTTTCCCGGTTCACGGGGTTCCTGCGGATCGCGGCACAGACCGCGGCGCTCGGCGTCACGGCGACCGCCTTGAACGACACCTACAACAAGGCGAACACGACCCCTAACATCATCTACGAACTCGTCTTGGGCGGGATCCTCACGTCCGTATTCGTGCCCCTGTTCGTGGAGTGGATGGGTACGCACGGGATCGACGAGTTCTGGCAGGTCGGCGACCGAGTCTTAACGCTCGCGTTGGTGGCGCTGTCGGCGATCGCGGTGCTCGGCGCGATCTTCGCGCCGTGGGTCATCCGGGTGTACAACGCCGCGTCACCGGCCACCGAGGCTGAACGCGCCGCGCAACTCGAGCTCGGCACGTTCTTCCTTCGCTGGTTCATGCCGCAGATCGTCTTCTACGGTGTCGCGGCGATCGCCGCAGGGCTGTTGAACGCCCGCCGACGATTCGCCGCGCCGATGTTCGCGCCCATCCTGAACAACCTCGTGGTGATCGCGACGTTCGGGATCTACCTGCGGCTGCTTCGCGGGGGCGACCCGCGGGTAGTGGGCATCGGAGGGCCCGAACGATACGTCCTCGCGATCGGCACGACCCTGGGCGTCCTGGCGATGACCGCGGCGCTGTGGCCTTCGCTGCGGAGCCTGGGGTACCGCTGGCACCCACGGTTCGACTGGAATCACCCCGCGCTGCGGCGCCTCGCGAAGCTCGCGGGATGGGTGATGCTCTACGTGCTCGCGAACCAGGCGGCGTATTTCATCATCATCGTGTTGAACGGTCGCGTGACAGGAGGACTCAGCGCGTACGCGGCGGCGTTCATCGTTGTCTCGCTTCCGCATGCGATCTTCGCGGTGTCGATCTTCACCGCCCTGATCCCAGGCATGGCGGGACAGTGGACGCAGGGCAAGCCCGAGGGAGTGCGCCGGTTGTTCTCGCGGGGCGTGCGCGACACCTCGGTGATCATCCTGCCGGCGGCCTTGGGCCTGGTCGCGCTCGCGCTGCCCATCTCACGGCTCATCTTCCAGCACGTGAACACCTCCGGGCCCGATGCCGAGCTGATCGCGAACGTGCTTCGAGCCTTCGCGGTGGGCCTGCCCGTCTTCTCGATCTTCCAACTCCTCACGCGGACCTTCTACTCGATGCAGGACACACGGACCCCGGCCTTGGTGAACGTGGCGGCGGCCGCGGTGAACATCGCGGCCGATCTGCTGTTCATGCTGGTCCTGCACTGGGGGGTTCCGGGTCTCGCCCTCGGGTGGGCCGCCTCCTATGGCTTCGGCGCAGTGGTGATGATGATCATCATGCGTGCACGGCTTCACGGTCTCGACGGAGCCCGGATCGCCGCGACGCTCTGGCGGGCACTGCCGGCCGCGGCCGGGGCGGCGTCCCTCGCGTGGGCCTCGACGTTGGCCTTCGGAGGCGGCGGTTCCGGATTCGGCGCCCTCGCCGAAGTGCTCGTAGGGGTCCTGGTCGGCGTCCTTGCGTTCGCGATCCTCGCGCTTATCTTCAGGATCGAAGAGGTCGATGAGGTGAGGAGCGTCTTGACGCGGAGGTTCCGCGGCTAGGGGCTGCGAAGGATGGAGCGTGCGATGCGACGTTGGCGAGACGAACGCGGGATGGTGGGCAAGCTCGCCGTTATCTGGCTCCTGTTCCTGGCACTGGTCGTGGTGGCAGCGGTCGACTCGGCATCGATCGTGTACACGCGGATCCATCTGTCCAACATCGCCACGGCGGCGGCCAGCGACACCGCCGTGGCCTACCGGCTCGATCACGACGCCGCGAAGGCTTGCGCCGCTGCTCAGCTCACGATCGAGATCGCCGACCCGAAGATCAAGCTGGGCAAGGACTTCTGCCAGATCGATCCCACCACGGACACGGTGACGATCAGCCTGCACCAGGAGGCCAGAACCATCCTGGCCGAGCGGCTCGGGCCCACGCAGAAGTACGCCAGCGTGGTCGATCGGGAGACCAGCGGGCGATCCTCCGTGTAGCGTTCGCTCCGTGAGCGAGCCGGCGACCGATGGAGCCCTCGTCCGCCGCTTCCTCGACGGCGACGCGGCCGCCTTCAGCGAGCTGGTGGAGCGCCACCAGACCCGCGTGTACAACCTGTGCCTGCGCATCCTCGGTGATCCCGACGACGCCCGGGACGTCACGCAGGACACATTCCTGGCGGCCCTGCGCAAGCTCGAACAGTTCCGCGGCGACGCCGCGTTCACGACCTGGCTCCATCGCGTGGCCGTGAACGCCTGTTACGACGAGCTGCGCAAACGGCGGCGTCGCCCCGTACTGCACGCAGTACCCGACGACCCCGCCGACCGGACCCCCGAGGCGGGCCCCCCGTCGCCCGATCACGCCGACGAGACCGCCGGATCCCTCGATGCAGCGGCGGGGCTCGCAGCGGTGCCCGAGGACTTCCGGATCGCCGTCGTGCTCGCCGATGTGCAGGACCTGCCGTATGAGGAGATCTCGCGGATCCTCGACGTGCCCGTGGGGACCGTGAAATCCCGCGTGCACCGAGGGCGGCTGGCGCTGGCGCGCGCACTGGGTCTCGAGCACCCACGGGAACCCGGGACCGGGCCCCGGCCGTCGGAGCACGGGTCATGACGCATCCCGAGGAACTGCTGGCCGACTACGTGCGCGACGCCCTGTCCCCGCGCGAGCGGGCTGCGGTCGAGTCGCACCTGGCGACATGCGAGCGCTGCGTACAGGAGGTCGCGGCGGCAAGGAGCGCACGGGCCGCGCTGCAGGCGCTCCCCGTTGCGGCAGCGCCCGACGGGCTCGCGGAGCACCTGCGCGGGTCCGCGGCAGCTAAGGCGGCTCGCGGTGATATGACTCGCTGGCGCCGGTGGGTGGGGCCCGCCGCAGCGGTGGCCGCGGCGGCGCTGGTGCTGACACTCGTGCTCCCGAAGATCGGCGGTGGCGGGGGCTCGGGTGTCGACCGCGTGGCGGGTCCCGCCACGACGGCGGCCGACGCAGCACGACCGACCGACGCCGTGCTGCTGGAGCTGCAGTCCACCGACTACGCCGAAGAAGGACTGAGCACGCTCGCGAGCGCATCTGCTAAGCAGCTCGAGGCGGCGAGCGACGGCGAGTCATCGTTTGTCTCGGCACCGGGCGTCCCGACGCGGACCGGGTCCTCGGAGCAGTCCCAAAATGCCGCCGACTGCATCCAGAAGGCGTTTCAGCAGGTCTCGGGATCTGCCGTTCGGCTGATCCGCGCCCGCTTTCAGGGCACACCCGCCTACATCGGTCTGTATGCGGAGGGGCCCGGCGGCGGCCAGTCCGCCGACGCACTCACCGTGCGCGTGGCCTCCACCCAGGGCTGCTCGCCACTCTCCATCGCCCAGATACCTCTGTAACCGGTCCCAGACCCTGGAATACGGGCGCGTTTCAGCCTGTGGGAGGATTGGGACACCATGAGTGACGACGTGCGCGACGTGATCATCATCGGCTCCGGGCCGGCCGGCTACACGGCCGCCCTGTACGCGGCTCGCGCGAACCTCTCCCCTCTGGTGCTCAAGGGACTCGAGGCCGGCGGGCAGCTCATGTTGACCACCGACGTCGAGAACTACCCCGGGTTCGCCGACGGCATCCTGGGCCCCGAGATGATGGAGCAGATGGAGAAACAGGCTGCACGGTTCGGGGCCGAGATCCTCGCGGTGCACGTCACCGACGTGGATCTGTCATCGAGGCCCTTCCGGGTGAGCGCCGGCGACCAGACCTGGCGTGCCCGCACCCTCATCGTTGCCACCGGTGCGTCGGCGAAGTGGCTGGGGGTGCCCGGCGAGGAGAAGCTGCGCGGCCGGGGCGTGAGCGCCTGCGCCACCTGCGACGGCTTCTTCTTCCGCGACAAGGAGCTCATCGTGGTGGGTGGGGGCGACACCGCGATGGAGGAGGCCACCTTCCTGACCAAGTTCGCGAGCAAGGTCACGATCGTGCACCGTCGCCACGAGTTCCGGGCATCCCCGATAATGGCGCAGCGCGCCCTGGACAACCCCAAGGTCGAGGTGATCTGGGACAGCGTCGTGGAGGAGATCCTGGGCGAACGCACGGTGACGGGCGTGCGATTGAAGAACGTGGGCTCGGGCGAGGTCACCGACCTTGTGACCGACGGGGTATTCATGGGCATCGGCCATACGCCCAACACGACCCTGTTCGAGGGGAAGCTCGATCTCGACGACGGCTACATCAACGTCCAGGAACCTCGCACGGCCACGAGCGTCGAAGGCGTCTTCGCCGCCGGGGACGTCACCGACACCATCTACCGACAGGCCGTCACGGCGGCAGGCCAGGGGTGCAAGGCGGCCATCGACGCCGAGCGATTGCTGGAAGACGAAGGCCATGGCGCGTAACGGGGAATCCCCCGGACCCCACTGAACGTTGAGGGAACGAGCGCCGCACCGGACCTGTGGGGCTGCGCGCCAACGGCACTATCGAAGGAGACGATCGAGAATGGCCAATATCGGCGAAGTGAGCGACCAAGACTTCCAAACCACGGTGCTGGACTCCGACACCCCGGTCCTCGTGGACTTCTGGGCCGAGTGGTGCGTTCCCTGTCACATGGTCTCCCCCGTGGTCGAGGAGATCGGCAAGGAGAAGGGCGAAGCCCTGAGTGTGGTCAAGCTGAACATCGACGACAATCCCGACGCCACCCGTCAGTACGGCGTGATGTCGATCCCCTCGCTGATCCTGTTCAAGGGGGGTCAGGAAGTCGCACGGGTGATCGGCGCCCGCCCTAAAGACGCGATCCTCAAGGACGTCGACCCGCATCTGGCCTGACGCGTTTCGCGACACCCACGCTTGCCGACCCGGGTGGCTCGTCGCAGACTCCCCACGTGCGCATCTATCGGTTGGGCGACGAGGGTCCTGAGATCCATGACATCCAGCAGCGTCTGATCGAACTCGGTGGCGCAATCGGCGCCACCGAGTCCGACGGCCGTTTCGGTGAGGACACATTGACCGCCGTGCGCGTCTTCCAGTCAAGGCGGAGCCTGCGGGTGGACGGGCTGGTGGGCCCGGATACCTGGAGCCAACTCGTCGAGGCCGGCTACCAGCTCGGGGACCGCACGCTCTACCTGCACGCTCCGTTCTTCCGTGGCGATGACGTGCGGGCGTTGCAGCACAAGCTGAACGCCCTGGGGTTCGACACGGGCAAGGAAGACGGTCTCCACGGCCCGAACACCGACCGGTCCCTACGCGACTTCCAGCGCAACGTGGGAACAGAGCCCGACGGCATCGCCGGACCTCATGTCATCGCGATCCTGGAGCGCATGCGCCCGCCGGAAGAGGGCATCGGAAGAGCATTCGTTCGAGAGCGGGAGGAGCTCCGCCAGATGCGGGCGCCGATCGAGGGCAGCGTCATCGCGATCGACCCCGCAGGGCCTGACGACGGACCCATCACCTCTTCGATCGCCGAGTCGATGCTTACCGAGTTGGCGGCCGCGGGCGCCGAACCCGTGTTGCTCCGTCGCATAGGTGAGAGCCCCACACCATCGGAACGTGCCCGGATCGCGAACGACGCGGGCGCGGGCGCTTGCGTGTCGGTCCATCTGGGCACGGGCCAGCCCCGAGCCGAGGGGCCCACGTGCTCGTATTTCGGGAGCTCCACGACACACTCTCCCGGAGGTCGCTTGCTCGCGAAGCTGATCCTGGATGAGCTCGAGCACGAGTTCCGGTGCCGGGGCCGCCTCCAGCGGCTCACGATCGCGATGCTGCGCGAGACCCGGATGCCAGCCGTGCAGGTGGAGCCGGCATTCGCTACGAACGGACGCGGGGCTGCGATGATCGCGGACCCCGACGTTCAACGTCGCGTGGGCGTCGCGATGGCCAGGGGCGTCGGTCGCTTCTTCCCGGGCTAGTGCGTTCGGCCACGGCCAAAGACCGCAAGGATCAGTCCGAGCACGAGCCCGAGCACCGCGGCGCGAACGGCGCGTTGACGTTCGGACGCTGGGCCGGCGGCGTTTGGAAGCATCGCGAGGCTATGCTACGCGCCGATGCGCTTCTGCCTGATGCTCGAGGGACAAGAGGGCGTTACCTGGGACGAATGGGTCGCTGCCGCCCAAACCGCCGAACGTCTGGGGTTCGAGGCGATCTTCACCTCCGACCACTACTTCAGCGTGATGCGAAACCGCGATCGAGGGTCCTCAGACGCGTGGACCAACCTTGCGGGTCTCGCGGCGGTGACCTCCACGATCCGTCTGGGGACGCTGGTGTCCCCCGTCACGTTCCGCGAGCCGGCGGTCCTCGCCAAGGCTGCCGTGACCGTGGACCGGATCAGCGGTGGCCGCGCGGAGATCGGCATGGGGGCGGGGTGGTGGGAAGAGGAGCACCGCACGCATGGCTTCCCGTTCCCTCCCGTGGCCGAGCGCTTCGACCGGCTGGAGGAGCAACTGCAGATCGTGCACCGCCTGCTCACGGAGGATGTGTTTTCGTTCGAGGGGGAGCACTACCATCTGCAAGACGTGCCCTTCGCGCCCAAGGGCGTGCAGGAGCCGCATCCGCCGATCGTGGTGGGAGGCGCGGGCGGCACGAGGATAGCGCGGCTCGTGTCACGATGGGCGGATGAGTTCAACACCGTCGGCGTGGGACCGGCGGCAGCCCGCGAGCGCTTCCTGAAGGTCCGCGCTCGTCTCGACGCCGACGGGCGGCCGCAGTCGAGCCTTACCACCTCGGTGATGACCTGGTGCTATGTGGGCGTGAACGAGGACGACGCGATGGCGCGCATCGCGCGTGCCCGGGACCGGGCGATGCGCGCCGAACGCTTCGAGGATGAACTCGATGAACTCCGTGCGACCTGCGTGGTGGGATCGGTGGCCCAAGCCGCTGAGCGCCTGACGGAGTACGCCGCGGCCGGCGTGGAACGGATCATGCTGAACCATGAGCTGTTCGACGACCTGGAGATGCTAGAAGTGCTTGCCACACAAGTGTTTCCAGCCGTGGAGGGATGAGACATCGCTGCTCGGACGGTGCTGATCACGGGTGGTGGAGTCGGGATAGGCCAAGCGATCGCGGCGGGGTTCGCCGCCAACTGTGACCGCGTATGGGTTGAGGGCGACACGTGGGAGATGACGGAAGCCCAGTGGGACCGCAACGTCGACGTGAACCTCAAGGGCACGTTCCTCGCGTGTTCGTCATCCCTCATCTGACGCGCACCGAGGGGTGCATCGTGAACCTCTCCAGCGACAGCTGCCTCGGAGGCAACCCGGGGTGCGCCATCTACAACGCTTCCACGTTCGGCGTCAACGGCATCACGAAATCGCCCGCACTGGAGCTGGCCCCCTCTCGGAGTCCGCGTGAACGCGGTGCGCCCCGCCGATGTGAACACGCCGATGCTCGCGGGCCAGGCTCGCGACTTCGGGGCGGTGACGAGCTCGATACCTGCGGACCTGCGGACCCTTCTCGAACGGATGCCGCAGGGGCCGGGCCCGCTTTCATCGAGCCCGAGGAGATCGCCGCGGTCGTCGCGTTCCTGGCATCGGCGGACGCCGCGCCCATAACAGGCGCCTGTGTTCCCGTCGAGTGGGGCGTGCTCGCGGGCTATTAGGGGGTGCCACACCGCCGTCCTTCGGCAAGGCACTTAGTGTGACTCCCTCATACATTTCGGTGAGCACCTGCTTCGGCAGAGACGGAGTCTGCTCCCGATGGCGCACCTCTATCGATGGATCTGAACGCGCCGTCCGCTCGCGGGACGCTAGTCGGGTGCGAGCCCGGGCCCGGAGCCGATGATCTCGGACACGATCCGCTCCAGATCGTCGACCGACCCGAACTCGATGATCACGCGGCCTCGTTTCTTGCCCATCTGGATCTGCACCCGCGTGGCGAGCTGCTCGGACAAGATCTCCTCCACCTCGCCCACGCCCGGATCGGGGCCGGCCTTGTCCTGCTTGGGCGTGGATCCGTCGTCCCGGGAGGGTGTGTCGACGTAGCGCCGCACGAGCTCCTCGGTTTCCCGCACGGAAAGATCCTCCGCAGCCACCCGGAGGGCCAACGCATTCTGCGCCTCGGCGTCCCCGAGCGAGAGCAGGGCGCGCGCGTGTCCGGCTTGGAGCTTGCCGTCGGTGAGCAGCTGTTGAGTATCCAACGGCAGCTGTAGGAGGCGGATCGTGTTGGCGATATGAGAGCGGGACACGCCCACCCGATCGGCGAGCGCCTCCTGCTTGAGCCCCAGGTCCTCGAGAAGCTGGCGGAACGCGTCGGCGAGTTCGATGGGCCCCAGGTCCTCGCGATGGATGTTCTCGATCAGCGCCTCGCGCAGAAGGTCGGCGTCGTCGGTGTCCCTCACGACCACAGGGACCGTGGCCATGCCTGCAACCTTCGCGGCGCGCAGGCGGCGTTCGCCCGCCACGAGCTCGTAGCCAGTCTCTGCCTTGCGCACGACGATCGGTTGCAAGATCCCCACTTCACGGATCGAGGCGGCCAACGAGGCGATCTCCGCCTCGTCCCAATGCGTCCTGGGCTGCTTAGGGTTCGGAGCGATCCCGTTGATCGGGACCTCCAAGAGCCCGGAGACGCCCTCCCCCGCCTCTGGCGCCCCCGGGATCAGCGCCGACAGTCCCCGACCCAACCCACCTCGCTTCGACATCATTGGCCTCCCTTGCGGAACAGTCGCCATCGCCGTTTGGGCTGCCCTTCCTCGTCCTCCAACGTCGCACCGATGTCCGCGACGGCAGGCTGGGCTGGGACGTTGGGTGCTGCATTCGACTCGCTCACGGCGGAAGGCGCCGGGTATGCCGCGTCTTCGTCGATGACCACCACGCGCCGTTCGGGGAGATGCCCTGGCGGAGCGGGGGTGCTGGGTAGCTGCACGCGCGGTGGCGCCGCGGGCTCCTCCACATCGTCCCAGAGGTCCTCCTTCAACGTCTCGAGGTTGATCTCTGCGCTCGGGGGTGCAGCCGGCTGCGATGCGACCTCCGCGTTCGCCGGCGCGGTCAGCACGGGCTCCATCCGGTCATCTGACGAGACGGCCGGAGCGGGATCCTTCTCGGCCTGGGCCTCGGGAGCCTGGTCGTCTTCATCGGCAGGATGCTCAGCCGGGGGTTCGGCCTGATCTTTGGCCTCGTCTATCAGGGCGTGCACGGTCGGCATCTCGGTGAGCTCGGCTTCATCGGGCGGCGATGTCGCGCTGGCTTCGATGGGCGGGACGACCACGGTCGGCAGGTCCTCGTAGACCGGCATGGGCTCGGAGGGTGGTGGGCGCACCGCGACCTCCCGTGCGAGCTCCCGATAGCACTCGGCACCCTTGGACTTAGGGTCGTACACGGTGATGGGTTGGCCATATCCCGGAGCCTCGGAGAGTCGAACCGTGCGCGGGATGATGATGTTGTACACGAGGCTCCCGAAGTAGTTGCGTACCTCCTGCACCACCTGCTCGGACAGCTTGGTACGAGGGTCGAACATCGTCATGACGATGCCGCTGAGCCGCAGCCCCGGGTTGATGTTCTGCTGGACGAGCGAAACGTTGCGCAGGAGCTGGCCCAGGCCCTCCAGCGCGTAATACTCGCACTGGATCGGCACGATGAGTTCCTCAGCGGCGGTGAGGGCGTTTATGGTGAGCAGCCCGAGGGAGGGGGGGCAATCCATGAGGATGAAGTCATACATCCCCTCCCGCACGTCGGCGAGGGCCTTCTTGAGCCGCCCCTCGCGAGAGAATCGACTCACGAGCTCGATCTCGGCGCCCGCCAAATCGATCGTGGAGGGGATCGCATGGAGTCGTGCCACAGGCGTCTGCACGATGGCATCTGCGATCGGAGCCTCGGCGACCACGACGTCGTACACGGTGATCTGCCGCGCTTCATGCTTGATCCCCATGCCGGTGGATGCGTTCCCCTGTGGGTCCAGATCCACCACGAGCACCCGGAACCCGAGATCGGCCAGGGCGGCCCCGAGGCTCACGGCGGTAGTCGACTTCCCCACACCGCCCTTCTGATTGGCGATGGCGATGATCCGGGCCGCCCCAGGCGTTTCCGGCACCACGGGTCTGGCCACCTCGGGAGCCCGCTTGGACCCGGCTGGCGCTGACAAGCCGCCCTCGGGAGCGGAGCGTGCGGTGGTTGTACGCGAAGCGGCGCTGGCGCCGGATGAGGCAGTGGTCACTGCGGGCCATGATAGCGACCGACTCCAACCATGCAAGCCCGATGCGAGCGAAAGACACCCAGAGATCCGAGGCGAGGCGGATCTACGCCGGAACAGCGGTGAGCTCGACCAGCGCGCCTGCGCCGGGAAGCAGATCCGTGCGATGGACGCTCGCCCGAACACCCGCCGGCAGATCGCGTTCGGGTTGGAATGTCCTGCCCGCCCAGTACACCACGCGTCCCTGGGGTTCCAGCAGCGGGAAGGCCGTCTCCCAGGTCGCCGACACGGGCGCGAACGCTCTGGCGAAGCACGTCTGCACCCGGGTCCTCAAGGTCTCGACCCTGCGCCCGTAGACCACGGCACACGAAAGGCCCAATTCGTCGATCGCCGTCTGCAGGAAAGCGGCTCGATGGCGACGGACCTCCACGAGAGTGATCGCGAGGTCCGGTCGGGCGATGGCCAAAACGAGTCCGGGAAGGCCGCCTCCGGAACCGAGATCGTACGCGGTCGATCGCTCCATGCCGACCAAGGCCGCGCCCCTAAGACAATCGATGATGTGGCGCTCCCTCACGCGCGGGACGTCCCTTGGAGCGATGAGCCCCATCGGGGCGCCACGCTGAACGAGGAGGCGCTCATATTGGCTCATGCGCGCGGGGGCGTCCTTCGGAAGAAGCACCCCGAGGGCCTCGGCCGTCGCTTCCCAACCCTCATGTTTCACGTGAAACATCCAGCAGAAGGAGGACAGGCCGCGCATGCCGGGCAAGCCAAGCACCCGTTGGATCAAGTGGGAATAACCACCACATAGCGGTTGGGCTCCTCGCCTCTGGAGGTGGTCTCGACGCCCTCGATCTCAGCGGCCACGTCATGCACGAGCTTTCGCTCATAGGCATTCATCGCCTCGAAGGTTTCCTCCTGGCCGGTCTCGGCCACCCGCTCGGCAACCTCACGAGCGTGCTCCTCCAGACGAGCTTCCCGCCGCTTCCGGTAGTCCTCCACATCCACGATGACGCGGACGCGCTGGTCGAGGCGCCTGCCCACCGCCATCCGGGCGAGTTCTTGGATGGCCTCCAACGTCTGTCCGTGACGTCCGATCAGCAACGACATGTCGTCCTCGGGGCCGTCCACGATATCGACGTACATGTGGTCACCGTGCAGGTTCGGCTCAGCGATCGCGTCGATGTCCATCCTCGCCAGGAGTTCATCGACGAAGTCGGCCATGGCGTCGGCCTGGTGTTCGATCTCATCGAGGTTCGGCTCCCCGGCCTTGGCGCTCACGCGGACCAGCGCCTCGCCGCCAACAGCCTCCTGAAGCACCTCGACATGTGCGAGTTCCCTCCCGATGCCGAGCTCCCTCAGGGCAGCCTCGACCGCTTCCTCGACCGTGGCGCCGCTTCGCTCAACCACTGGAGCCATCCCGGCCACCCCCAGGGCGCTTCTTCGGACCAGCGCCACCGCCTCTGTTGCCGCCGGTGTTGGGCTTGCGGCGGGGGCCCGAGGGCTTCGACGGGGGTTGGGCTCCGCGGCCATCGGCCTTGGGCGTCTGCTTCCCCCCCTGGGTCTGTTTGGGATCGGCTGCCTGCTGGGCCTCCATCATCCGCGCGACGAAGCCCTTCTTCACGGGGGCACCGCCCCTGGCCACGTTCTTGGCGCGCTGCTCGGCCATCCGCCGTTCGAGCGCCTCCGGGCCGATATGACCCGCCCGCAGTAGTAAGGCCTGCTGGCCGATCTGGAAGAGGTTGGACACCGTCCAATACACCACCAGCCCCGCCGGGAACGTGAATCCGAACACCCCGAACATGATGGGCATGAGCTTCAGGATGGCTTGCTGTTGCTGCGAGGCAGACCCGGGAGGACTCGCTTTCTGCATCTGGCGCTGTTGGTAGAACGTCGTAACGACCATGAACAGCAATAGGAAGTAGTAGGGGATCTTGGCCGCCCCGCCCGTTCCACAGTTCAGTGTGGACGAGGACCTGAGGGACTCGGGAAGCGCTGCGTTGGTGGCGCCGTCGACCAGCGGCTTCCCGCTCTGGACCGGGTTCTTGGCGGTGTCGTTCAGCAGGGCCTGCGTGCCCGCCTGCACGGCGGAACATTGCAGATTCACGATGAGGACGCCCGTGTTCGTATGTTCGATCACGTCGGCAAACAGCCGGCTGTCCACGGGCAGGTGGTTGTTCTTCACGACATAAGCCGCGGGCTGCGTTGATTCGTTCGGCACGGCCTCGAGCAGCGGCATCCTGATGACCGCGTACATCGAGATGAGGATCGGGAACTGGAGCAGCAGCGGGAGGCAGCCGCCAAGGGGGTTGACGCCGGCCTCTTTGTAGAGCTTCATCGTCTCTTCTTGGACCTTCTGCTTGTTCCCCTTGTACTTCTTCTGAAGGTCCTTGATCTTGGGCTGGATCGCCTGCATATGTTGCATCGACTTGATCTGTTTGATGCCCAAGGGCAGCAACAGAAATCGGATCAGTAGGGTGAGGATGATGATGGCGATGCCGTAGTTCGGGATGAAACGGTAGATCGTCGCGAGCGCCCAGCCGATCGCGTTCAGCAGGAACTGGAACGCTGGGGAGATGACGGGGATGGCGGCGAACATCTAGGCGCGGGTCTCCCGGTGGCGTATGATGTGGTCATACTGCTCGGGCCACCCGGTGCCCGTTGTCTTGGTCTCCGGGACCGGGTCGATGCCGCCCCGACCGAACGGATTGCAACGCGCGATCCGCCATAGAGCCATCGCGGTTCCCTTCACCGCCCCGTGGGTGCGCACCGCGGTCTCCCCATACTGCGAGCAGGTGGGGTAGAAGCGACACTGGCCGCCCAACCAGCCCGAAAGCGTGACCCGATAGACCTTGATACCACCGACGAGCACGGCTCTGATGGGGGCGCCGATCGTGGCAGCCGCGCGATGAGGCCACCTCATGCGCGCACGTTCTCCGCGCCTTGGAGCACCTGCGTCATGTCCGCCACCAGATCCTGTGTCTTGGCGCCCCGGATGGCCTCGCGGGCCACCAGAACGACGTCGAAACCCTCGCTGACCTGCGGGGATACCTGAACCCAGGCCTCCCTCAGGATCCGCCGAGCTCGGTTCCGCTCGACGGCGCCGCCCAATCGGCGAGCGGCGACCACAGCGACAGCGCCCGGGCCGGGCGCGAGAAACACTACCACCCGGCCTGTAGGCAATGACCGGCCCTTCTGGAAGACCCGGCGGACCTGCCGCGATCGCACGGAGCCGCGCTCAGACGGTGAGTTTGGCGCGGCCCTTGCGGCGACGAGCCGACAGGATCGAGCGCCCGGCGCGTGTACGCATCCGCAAGCGGAAGCCGTGGCGCTTGTGGCGGCGGCGGTTGTTCGGCTGATAGGTGCGCTTGCCCTTGGCCATCTCAAGTCCTCATGCTCAGACGATGTTTGAGGCGCGGAGGCCGGCTCGCAGCCGGCCGCGCGCAAGTATACGGGCCCGCGTGATCGCAGGACAAAGTGCTGCCTGCGGGGGTTGACAACAGAAAGAGTGTCAAGACCCCGGCTATGAGCGGGCGTGTGGAAAACCTCCGTGCTATCGTGCGCTCCGCCTCCCCCCAGGGTGACACCGGTCCCCGCCGCGTGGCGTCCCGAGATGACTTCCCCTACGAGTTGTCCACCGTTGTGGAAAGGTTCTGTGGATAGGTATGTCGGTAGCGTTCTCCGAACAAGCGGCCCGTGACACTTGGGCCAACGTCTTGGACCGAGCTCGAGGGGAACTGCCGGAGACCACCATCGTGATGTGGTTCTCCGACGTCCGCCCGGTCACCCTCGCCGAGGAGGTTCTCGTGCTCGCCGTGCCGAGCCACCTAGTGCGCGAGCGGTTGCAGCACAATCATCTCCATCTCATCGAAGAGGCGGCGGCACTCTCCTCGGGCCACCCCTTGAAGGTCGACATCCAGATCGACGAGGCGCTCCGCATGGAGCCCACGGAGGGGCTCGATGCGGCTGACGACCGGTCGGCTCCGCCGGCCGCCTACGCTGCGATCGGGGCGCCGCCCGAGTTGATCACGCCCTCGGAGGTCCTGGGCGCCCCTGGACTGCCCTTCCCCAACTACACGTTCGACGCCTTCGTGCCCGGACCGTCCAACCGGTTCGCGCACGCGGCTGCGATGGCGGTGGCCGAGGCCACGCCGTCCACCGCGTACAACCCACTGTTCATCTACGGCGCCACCGGACTGGGCAAGACCCACCTGCTCATCGCCGTCGGTCATCACATGCATCGGCTGAGCCCCGGGATCCGCGTCAAGTACGTGACCTCGGAGCAGTTCGTGACGGAATTCATCAAAGCGGTGCGTGAGCGTCAGGGCGACGCGTTCCGCCAGCGCTATCGCGAGGTGGACATCCTGCTGGTGGACGACATCCAGTTCCTCGCCAAGCGCGAGGAGACCCAGACCGAGTTCTTCCACACTTTCAACCACCTGCACGGCGCCGGCAAGCAGATCGTGATCGCCTCCGACCGCCCCCCGCACGAGCTCGCCGGCCTGGAGGAACGTTTGGTGAGCCGGTTCCGCTGGGGGCTGTGCGTGGACGTGCAACCACCCGATCTGGAGACGCGGATCGCGATCCTGCAGCTCAAGGCCGAGCACGATCGGATCGAGGTCCCGCCCGACGTGGTGGAGTTCGTGGCCTCCAAGTTCGATCAGAGCGTCCGCGAGTTGGAAGGAGCTCTCGTCCGCGTCATGGCCTGGTCCGAGCTCACCAGCCAAACCATCGACGAGACCCTGGCCGAGCGAGCGCTCCAGGATCTCATCCCTCAGACCGAGAACGAGATCCCGCCCCAGCTCATCCTGGAAGAGACCGCCAGCTACTTCCAGCTCTCCACTGGCGATCTCATGTCGAAATCCCGCTCGCGCCCGCTCACACAAGCCCGTCATATCGCGATGTATCTGATGCGCGAGAACACCGGCCTCTCGCTGGTGAAGATCGGTGAGATCTTCGGGGGGCGTGACCACACCACTGCCCTGCACGGCATCAAGAAAGTCGAGGCCGACATGCGGGCCCGGGATACGACGTTCCGCCAGGTGCAGGACCTCACGCGCAACATCCGCGGACGGGCGCGGGGCGCGGCATGACCCCGTCCACATGTTCACAACACCTGTGCATAACCACCGCGCCTGCGGTGGGCAACTCCTGTCACTCCGGTGCGCCAGGACAGAGTGACAGGGGTTGTGCACCACTTGCCCCCATGTCGGAGGACCCCGCTACGCTGGGAAGACGAGGGACCTATCCAGATTTCCACAGCACCTACTACCGAAGTACGTATCCGAAGACGTTCAGAAGAAGCAGGGGGTGGGCACGGTGAAGTTCCGATGTGACCGCGACGTGCTCTCAGAGGCGCTGCAGATCGTCCAGCGAGGGGTGTCAGCGCGTCCGGGGATCCCGGCCCTGACGGGTGTGCTGATCGATGTCGTCGAGGGGGGCCGGCTCACGCTCTCCACCACGGACCTGGAGGTCTCGGCGCGGTTCTCGATCGAGGTCAAGGTCTCGGAGCCGGGTGTGGCCTTGGTGCCGGCGAGGCTGCTCGGAGACACCGTCAAGTCGCTGTCCAACGCCCCGGTGGACTTCGAGACAGACCAGTCACAGGCCCATATCCGCTGTGCTGCTTACGAAGGTACGCTGCGCCTCCTCCCGGCCGACGACTTCCCGGGGCTCCAGGAGCCCGGCGGCACCATCATCACCGCCGACACCGGCACCTTCGCCGAGGCCGTGAACCAGGTGGCGCGCGCTGCCTCGCGTGACGAGGCCCGGCCCGTGCTCACCGGTGTCCTGATCGAGGTCAGTCGCGAGGGCGTCGTCATGGTGGCCACGGACTCCTACCGCCTCGCGGTGCGAGAGCTGGTGGCCACCGCGGACGGCGAGGGCAAGGCCATCGTGCCCGAGCGCGCTCTTACCGAGGCCGGCCGCGCAGCCGCGGCCGAAGAGAAGGGATCCATCAGCGTGTTCCTGGACGACGCGCAGGTGGCGTTCCGTGTGGGCGCTCTCACGCTCACCTCACGGCTCATCGAGGGGGAGTTCCCGAACTACCGCCAGCTCCTGCCGGATGAGCACGAGAGCCGCCTCACGGTCTCGCGTCAACAGCTCCTGGACGCGGTGCGCCGCGTCGGGCTGTTCGCGCGCGACACCACACCCGTGCGGATCGAGTTCAATGCACTGGGGATCAAGCTCAGCAGCTCCAGCCCGGACCTGGGTCAGGCGGTTGAGACCGTCGAAGCACGCTTTGAGGGAGAGGACCTCACGGTCGCGTTCAACCCGCAGTACCTCGCCGACGGTCTCACAGTCTGCCATGGGGAGTCGGTGCGGCTGGACGTGCGCGACGGCCTCAAGCCGGGCGTGGTGCGCGGGGACGGCGACGAGTTCACCTACCTGGTGATGCCGGTGCGCTTGCCCGCCGTCGTCGGCTAGCGCAGGCGCAGGCGAACGGCGCGAGGCCCCGAACGATGCGCCTTTCGTGGGTGGAACTGCGCGAATTTCGCAACCACGCGCTGACCCGATTGGACCCGATGCCTGAAGGACTCACGGTGGTGGTGGGCCCCAACGGCGAAGGGAAGACCAACCTGCTGGAGGGGCTGTACTTCCTCTACGCACTCGGATCGCCCCGCACGTCCACCAATGGGAACCTCGTGCGGGAAGGGGCGCAGGCCGCATACGCGCGAGGGGAGTTCGAGACCCTCCAAGGCAGGGTCCTGGTCGAGGTCGAGATCCCGACCCAGGGCGCGAGCCGCGTGAAGGTGAACCGCTCGCCGGTGCGGCGGAAGCGCGATCTGCGACGGCAGGTTCGCGCGGTGCTCTTCGGCCCCTTCGACCTGCCGATCGTGACGGGGGATCCTTCGAAGCGCCGCACGTTCATGGACGAGGCCGTCATGGCCCTGTGGCCGCTGAAGGGATCCCTGTTCACGGGGTATGACCGCGCCTTGCGCCAGCGCAACCGGTTGCTGAAGGAGTGGGATCGTCCCGGGATCCCGACCGGGATCGAGGCGTGGGATGAGGAATTGGTGCAGGCGGGCACGGCCCTGATCGCTGCGCGCGCCGAGGCCGTGGACCTGCTCTCCCCGCACGCGAGCGAGGAGTTCGAGCACCTGGCTGCGTACGGACTCGCGTGCGGCTACCTCCCGAACGTTTGGTCTCGAGACGATCTGGAAGGGGCCTTCCGAGCGAGGATCGCCGAACGGCGCCAGGATGAGGTGCAGCGCAGGACATCTCTGGTGGGGCCGCACCGCGACGATCTCGAGCTCGCGGTCAGGGACATGGGGGCGCGCGCCTTCGCCTCGCACGGGGAGACCTGGGCGGCCGCCCTGTGTTTGCGCCTCGGGCTCGCGGCCGCGGTGACGATCGAGTTGGGGGAGGCTCCGCTCCTGCTCGTAGACGATCCGTTCAGCGCGCTCGATCCACGCAGGCGGGATCAGATAGGGGAACGGTTGATGGCCCGGGGAGGGCAGGTACTGATCTCGGTTGCCGACGATGCCCATGTACCCAGGTCGGCCCGAGCCGTGTGGGATGTCAGCGCGGGTACGATCGCCCCGAGGGCGGTGGTGTAGACATGCCGCACTCCAAGGGGTTCGGCGGGCGGAAGGACGCGCGCTCCGGTGATGCGATCTCGATCGGGGACATCGTGGACGGGCTCATGGCCGAGGAGGTGTTCTCCAGGGGCATGCCGATCGCCGAGCTCGCATCGGGTTGGCCCGCCATCGTGGGGGAACGACTGGCGGCCGAGACATCGCCGCTCTCGCTCGAGGCGGGCGTGCTGACCGTCGGCGTCTCCAACGGTCCCTGGGGGGCCCAGGCGCAGTTCTTGCATGCGGAGATCCGTCAGCGCGCCGACGAGGCCTTGGGCGGAGGGAAGGTCCAACGCGTCCGGATCGCCGTCCGTCCCCGGTGAGATCTGGCATGATCGTGTAAACCCGCAGGTAGAGGGCCCTTTCACGCCGGGTCACGCAGGGTCGCGCGTCACCCCCGTTCGGTAAGATATAGGGGTTCGTGGGACGTTCCCGCGCACGCCCTCCGCCACGCCGCGTGGGGCTGTTGCGCGGTCTCGATCGGAGGCTCGTTGGCAACCAAGAAGAGCAGCACCGGGTACGACGCAGCAAACATCCAGATCCTCGAAGGGCTCGAACCCGTTCGCAAGCGGCCAGGCATGTACATCGGCACCACCAGCGCGCGCGGCCTGCACCACCTGGTCTATGAGGTCGTCGACAATGCCGTGGACGAAGCCATGGCGGGGTTCGCGGACAAGATCCTCGTCACGATCCACGCCGACGGCTCCGTGAGCGTCCACGACAACGGCCGGGGCATCCCGGTCAAGCCGATCCCTGGAGCCAAGGATCGCCGCCCTGCCGTCGAGGTCGTCCTCACCGTCCTGCACGCGGGTGGGAAGTTCGGCGGCGGGGGCTACGCCATCTCGGGTGGACTCCACGGCGTCGGCGTCTCGGTGGTGAACGCCCTCTCGCAGAAGCTGACCGTCGAGGTCCAACGCGACGGCTTCACCTGGGGCCAGTCCTACGAGCGTGGCAAGCCCCTGAGCAAGCTCACCAGGGGAAGAGCGTCCGCCAAGACCGGCACGAGGGTGCAGTTCTGGCCGGACCCCCAGATCTTCGTGGAGACCCTCGAGTTCCGCCGAGAGACCCTGGCCGAGCGCCTGCGCGAACTCGCGTTCCTGAACAAGGGTGTGGAGATCAGGCTCGTCGACGACCGGCCTGAGCCCAAGGTCGAGGAGGTCTTCAAGGCCTCCGGCGGACTCGTGGACTTCGTGAAGTATCTCGCCCAGGGCAAGGACCCCGTGAACAAGATCATCTCGGTCGAATCCAAGGGCGACGAGGGTGAGGTCGAGATCGCGCTGCAGTGGAACTCGGGGTACACCGAATCGTTCTACTCCTTCGCCAATACCATCAACACGCACGAGGGGGGGATGCACGAGGAGGGCCTCAAGAAGGCGCTCACCAACGTGTTGAACAAGTGGTCGCGCGCCAAGGGCCTCCTGAAGGAGAAGGAGGAGAACCTGATCGGCGAGGACGTCCGCGAGGGACTCATCGCCATCATCTCTGTGAAGCTTCGCGACCCGCAGTTCGAGGGCCAGACCAAGACCAAGCTCGGGAACGCCTGGATGCGCTCGCTGGTCGAGACCACGGTGAACGGCCAGCTCACCACCTGGTTCGAGGAACACCCGGCGGAGGCCAAGCGCGTGTTCGCGAAGGCGTCCAGCGCCGCCAAGGCTCGGATGGCCGCGCGTCAGGCCCGGGACCTCACCCGGCGCAAGTCGTTCCTGGAGTCGGGCTCCCTGCCGGGCAAGCTCGCCGACTGTCAGCTCACTGATCCCGCCCTGTGCGAGCTGTACATCGTGGAGGGAGACTCGGCAGGCGGCTCGGCCAAGAGCGCGCGGGATCGGGCGAGCCAGGCGATCCTGCCGATCCGCGGCAAGATCCTGAACGTCGAGAAGGCGCGCCTGCACAAGATCCTGGAGAACAACGAGATCCAGGCGCTCATCACCGCCATCGGTACGGGGATCGGTGAAGAGTTCGATCTGGCGAAGACGCGCTATCACCGCATCGTGCTGATGGCCGACGCCGACGTGGACGGCGCGCACATCCGCACCCTTCTGCTCACCTTCTTCTTCCGCAACATGCCCCAGCTGATCGACGCGGGCTACGTGTACCTCGCGCAGCCGCCCCTGTACCTGATCAAGGAGGGCAAGCAGGAGCGGTACTTCTACACCGAGCGCCAATGGGATGAGTTCCGCAAGAACGCCAACGGTAAGAAGATCCCCGACCCGCAGCGGTTCAAGGGGCTCGGTGAGATGGATGCCGTGCAGCTGTGGAACACCACCATGGACCCCGAGAGCCGCACGCTCCTGCAGGTGAATCTCGAGGACGCGGTCACCGCCGATCGGCTGTTCACGGTGCTCATGGGCGACGACGTCCCCTCGCGTAAGGCGTTCATCGAAACCAACGCGAAGTACGTCCAGAACCTGGATGTCTAAGAGGAGCTGATCCGCACCGATGGCCCAGGAAGGTCTGTTCGCCGGCAACGTCGAGCCCATCCAGCTGGAAGACGAGATCCAGCGGTCCTACCTCGACTACGCCATGTCCGTCATCGTCGGTCGCGCCCTGCCGGACGTGCGCGACGGGTTGAAGCCGGTCCACAAACGGATCCTGTGGGCGATGCTGGAGGCGGGCTACCGCCCGGACCGTCCGCATCGCAAGTCCTCAGCCGTGATCGGCGACGTGTTGAAGAAGTATCACCCCCACGGCGATCAGTCGGTGTACGACGCCCTTGTACGTATGGCTCAGGACTGGTCCCTTCGCGCACCGTTGGTGGACGGGCACGGCAACTTCGGCTCGGTCGACGGGGACCCGGCGGCCGCCATGCGGTACACGGAGGCCCGGTTGTCTCCGCTGGCCATGGAGATGCTCCGCGACATCGACTCGGAGACGGTCGATTTCGTGCCCAACTACGACGGGTACGAGCAGCAACCCACCGTGCTCCCCTCCCGATTCCCGAACCTGCTCGTGAACGGCTCGGGCGGCATCGCGGTGGGCATGGCCACCAACATCCCGCCTCACAACTTGGGTGAGGTCATCGACGCCGTCACGCACTACCTGGACAACCCCGAATCCACGCCCGCGGATCTCATGAAGTTCGTGAAGGGCCCCGACTTCCCCACCGGCGCCACCATCATGGGGCGCCAGGGCATCAGGGACGCCTACGAGACCGGCCGCGGCTCGATCAAAGTACGCGCCGTCACCACCATCGAAGAGAGCAGCAACGGCAAGTCCAAGATCGTGGTGAGCGAGCTGCCGTACCAGGTCAACAAGGCGCGCTTGGCGGAGAAGATCGCCGAGCTGGTGAAGCTGCAGAAGCTGAAGGACATCGCGGATCTCAAGGACGAGTCCAACCGCGAGGGCATGCGGCTGGTGATCGAGACCAAGCGCGGCGCCAACCCGCACGTGGTCCTGAACCAGCTCTACAAGCACACCCAGCTCCAGGAGAACTTCGGCGTCATCATGCTTGCGCTCGTCGACGGCGTGCCGCGCACGCTCACGCTCGCCGAGATGGTGGGCTACTACGTCGACCACCAGATCGACGTCGTGACGAGGCGCACGCGCTACGACCTGCGCAAGGCCCAGGAACGCGACCACATCGTGCTGGGGCTGCTGATCGCCCTTGACAACCTCGACGAGGTCATCAAGATCATCCGCGGGTCCCAGGACGCGGAGTCGGCGCGCGGCGCGCTCATGCAGCGCTTCGAGCTGAGCGAGGTCCAGGCCAACCACATCCTGGACATGCCGCTGCGCCGCCTCACGCGCTTGGCCCGCACCGAGCTCGAGAAGGAACACTCTGAGCTCCTGGAAACGATCGAGTACTTGGGCTCCCTACTCAGTGACCCCGTGAAGCTGCGCGCCGTGATCAAGGACGAGCTCAAGGAGATCCGAAAGAAGCATGCCGACGGTCGCCGCACGTCGATCAAGGCCGACATCGGCGACCTCGACGTCGAGGACCTGATCGCCGAGGAGGACGTCGTCATCACGGTGAGTCGCGCCGGCTACGTGAAGCGTCTTGCCATGGACTCATTCAAGCGGCAGGGACGCGGCGGTAAGGGCGTGCGCGGACAGAACCTCAAGGAAGAAGACGTGGTCAAGCACGTCTTCACCACCACCACCCACCACTGGATGCTGTTCTTCACGACCAAGGGCCGTGTGTACCGCGTGAAGGCGCACGAGATCCCCGAAACGGGACGCACGGCGCGCGGTCTCTATGCCGCGAACCTGCCCGGCGTGCTGCTGGACTCCGACGAGAAGATCAGCGCGGTGATCGATCTCAAGGAGTATGCGGAGGGGCGCTTCCTCCTGTTCGCCACCAGGAACGGCATCGTCAAGAAGACCGCGCTGCCCGAGTACGACTCACCGCGCACCGGACTCATCGCCATCAATCTGCGTGAGGGCGACGAGTTGATCGACGTGAAGTTCACCGACGGCAACGACGAGGTGATCCTCGTTTCGCGCAAGGGCCAGGCGATCCGCTTCAAGGAGTCGCTCGCCCGGTCGATGGGCCGGGGCACCGGAGGGGTCATCGGCATGCGCCTCGCACAGGACGACCACGTGCTCGCCGTGGGCATGGTCTCCGAAGGCGAGGAGCTGATCAGCGTGACCGAGCAGGGGTACGGCAAGCGGTCCAAGCTCGCCGACTACCCGGTGAAGGGCCGCGGCGGCAAGGGTGTCATCGGACACCAGCTCACGAAGAAGACGGGGCTGCTCGCGGGTGCGTACATCGGTTCCAAGGACATCGACATGTTCGTGATCTCCTCGAGCGGGCAGGTGGTGCGGGTGCCTGCCCAGCAGATCCGCCGCGTCGGACGCGCGAGCCAGGGCGTGCGCACGATGCGCGTGGAGGAGGGTGCGACCGTCGTGGCGCTGGCGCCTGTCATCACCCAGATGGAAGAGGACGACGAGGAGTAGCCTCCTCCGCCTCGGCTCAGCAGACGGCCGCGAGGTACTCGTTCGGATCCACGGCCGCGCCGTCCCCCGGGTGCCACTCGAAGTGGTCGTGGGATCCGGTGGCGTCACCGGTCGTACCCACGTAGCCGATCACGGTGCCGGCCTGCACAGGTCCCAGCGTTCCGTAGCTCGCGAGGTGAGCGTTGTACACGTGCCCGAGTTCGCCGTAGACGTCGACGGAGAGGCCGCCCAGCTCGCTGCGCCCGGCCACCGCGGTGCCGGCGAAGGGCGCCACGATCGGCGTGCCGCTCGGCGAGGAGATGTCGTTGCCCTGGTGCACATGGACCGGCACGCCGGGCAGGCGCACGGTGACGCCGAAGTTGTCCGCCACGCTGTGCGCACCGGCCACCGGGCAGGTTTCGAAGATGCCGTAGGTGGCGATCCATTCCGCGAGCGCGGCGCGCTCCGTTTGCAGGATCGCAACCCGGGCGTGGACGGCATCGACCACTCGGCGTTCGCGCTGCGTGAGGGTCTTGATCGCGCCGCGGGACTTGGCGGCTTGTTCGCGCACGCCGGTTTGATCCAGGGTCAGGAGCGCGCCCGCGGAGCGGATCGCCGCGAGCCGGGCTTCCGCGCCCCTGATCCACTTGTGCAGCAGGAGCACGCGGTGGATGCGGATCGCACGTAGTGTCTCGATCTGGGTCTGTAGTGCCTGGCGTTTGGAAACGGCGAGATCCCGCGACGAGGTGGCCGCGGCGCTTGCCACGAACGCGCCGACCAAGAGACATCCCGCTACCGCCAACGCCGTCATCCGGCGCACCCGTGTCCCAGTCATCAACCCTCTCCCTCGCCCGTGATTCCTGGCGGGGGTATCGGCGGAACGGGGCGACGTACTTGAGCCCCGGGGGACTATCCGTAGTCATCTCGGACCAGACAGTACGTACGTAGGCCGTGTGTCAGCCCACGTCCTGGGCGGGCTCCAGGGGAACCTGGGCGAACACGCGCCACAGCGCCAGGTCGTAGACGCACTTGATCGCGCCCGCCACCACGAACGGTGCTCCCACCGCGACGTTGCCCATGAGTGCCGTGCCGAGCACCGGTCCGAAGGGACGTGCGACGTAGCGAGAGGTGTTCGTGGCCGCCGCCGCCGCCGTGCGCTCCTGCGGATCGACCATGGCCGCGATGTAGGCCTGCCGCGTGGGTACGTCCATCTGGCTGAGCGCGAAGCGCGCGAGCAGGAGCGCCACCGCGGGCGCGAGCGAGGGCATCAGTGGGACCGCCATCAGGAGCAGGTTGGAAGGCAGGTGAGAGAAGACCATCGTGTGGAGCAACCCGAAGCGCACGCCCAGCCGGGCCGCCGCGAGCGAGGACACGGCTTGCAGCAACCCGCCCAGGAAGACCACGAGGCTCATCAGTTCCACGCTCGCGCCGAACCGTCGCTCGAACCAGAACACCACGAACGAGGTCACGACCAGGCCACCAGCGAACGCGTCCACCGCGAACAACCCCGAGAGCTTCGCCACGTTGCGCCGCGAACGCTCGAGCGGCCGCCCCGCCGTTGACGCCAGCTGTTCTACCGCGGGCGACAGTCGCCGCACCAGCAGGAGTGCGCCGAGGGCGCCCAGCGGGAACACCAGGAGCCATCGCTGGTCCGTGGGCGCCGAGGTCCACGCCCGCCGCAAGAACGCCGGTCCCCCGGCGGCGAGCGCGCCCAGCGCGCCCGCGAGGTAGGCCACCGCGTTGTATCGGCCGAAGACGTGCACGCGCGTGGCGGCCGGCGCCCGCCCGATCATGGCCTGCTCCAGCGTGGTGATAGGCCCGGACTCGTTCGCGTCCGTGGACATCGTTCCGGTGAGCGCCGCCAGGAACAGCACCCAGAAACTGCCCGAGAGCGCGAACACCACCCCCACGGCGCCCATCGTGGCGAGCAACCCGCCGTACATGCGCCGGCGTCCGAGGCGATCGCCGACCGCGCCCACCGTGAGGGACATCAACGCCATCCCCGCGAGCATCGCGGTGAAGACGGCGCCGACCTGTAGATCGCTGAGGCCGCTCCGGGCGAGTGCCGAGCCCAGGATCACCGTCCCGAACCCGTAGAGGAAGGCACGGAGCGCCTGGATCCACAGCATCGTGCGCAGATCTTGCTCGACGGTGGCCTCATCGATCACCCGTGCACGATAATCGGCGCAGGATGCATAGGGTTGAGGGGATCGCCGTGATCGGGGTGACCGCCGCGCTGATCGCGGTCACCGCCGCGTGGATCCGCCCGCGGATCGCGCGGCCCGCGACGGACGCCCTGCTGGCGCTCGAGGGGGCGGGGCTCGGCGTAGGGGGTCTGCTGGTGCAGCAAGGGGTGGGAACCGCCGCCTGGATCCTCACCCCGATGGCACTGGCCTTCATCGTCGCACTGCACGTGCGTGCGCTGTTCGCAGGCTCGGGTCCGCTGCGAACGTGACCTGAGCAGCGTTGGCTGACCTTGCCTGGCCAACGGGTGTTGCACCCTTCCAGGGCGTACCCTTGTGCCCCAGCCGAACAGGATGGTCTCCACGATCGAACAGCCCTCAAGAGCTCAGGACACGCCACGACCTACGCCGCCTCCGCGCGACCCGGGGAGTGGAACCGCGCCCGTAAGCGGCTCACCTGCCTCCTCGGCCGGCGCCGGAACGGGCGCACCTGGGCCCACGCAGCGAGCGCTGCCGCGCCCTGCCCTGCGCCCGTCGCGCACGGCCGCACGCCGCACGCGCGTGGTGCTCCGCCGGGTGGCGCCGCTTTCCGTGCTGAAGTTCTCGCTGATCTTCTCGTTCTGCATCATGCTGATCGTGTACTTCGCGCTGCTGATCATCTACCTCATCCTGTCGGCCGCAGGCGCGATGGACTCCTTCGCGAAGATCCTGGGGGAGGTGTTCGGTAACGGGTCCAGCACGCTTGGCGCGCAGCCGATCAAGATCGACGGCAAGCAGGTGTTCACGGTGCTGTTCTTCGCCGGCTGCGTCTTCACCGTGGTCTGGTCGGTGATCAACGTGTTCATCGCGTTCCTGTACAACCTGATCAGCGACATCGTGGGTGGCATCGAGGTCACGCTCGCGGAGAAGCGCTGAGCCGCGGTTGTGGCTCCTCGATTGACGCTTCATCCCGATACCTGGGGGCCTGTAGCTCAGCCCGGTTAGAGCGCTTCCCTGATAAGGAAGAGGTCGATGGTTCAAGTCCATCCAGGCCCACCAACGGGAACACCCTGAATCACGGGGCCTCCTCGCTTCGGGATCGCCCACATCTCGGCGTGAGCGGTTCTGGGTGCGGCCGAGGCCGAATCGCGGTTCCGTCGCGCGCCACCACGAACGGCGAATGAGTCCCGAAGGGGGGCTGGCTCCTGAGGGGAACTCGTGGAGGCACACCTGCCGGCTTCCCACTCATCGGGCAGAATCGGCATCGTGGAAACGAGCTGGCCGACCGGCCCCCGACTTGTGTCCAGGCTCTGGGCGTTCATCACCCTGACCGCTCTTGGAGCCATAGTCTCGGCGATCGCCGCCGGCGATCCCGGCGGCGTGGCCTATGCCGTGGTCATCAGCATCTCCGCCGCGGGGGCGTTCGCTCCCATCGGGGCCTTGATCGTGCGCCGCCGCGGGAACGCCGTGGGATGGGCACTCCTCGGGCTCGCCGCCGGGCTCGCCGTGTCGACGTTCGCCGCTCAATACGCTGCTGCGTCCATCGCGAATTCGGAGATCCTGCCTGCGTGGAGGCAGGTCGCCTGGATGGGCTCCTGGGTCTTCGTGCTGATGGCGGGATGCCTTGCCCTCCTCCTGCTCCTGTTCCCCTCCGGACGGCTTCCTTCGCGCCGATGGCGCATCGTCCTGTGGGCGGGCACCGCGGGCGTCGCCGCGGCCGCGGTCGGCATCGCGCTGAACCCCGTCCGTTTCACGGACTCGATGACGCCGGTCTCGTTCCAGACCCCTTCGGGCTAGAGCGATTCGGCGGGTTCGTGTCGGCGGTCATCGCCGTGGGAGCGTGGCTCGCGATCCCCGCCGGGATCCTCGCGATCGCCTCGTTGGTCGTGCGCTTCCGGGGGGCCGGCCGCGACGATCGGGAGCGGATCAAATGGCTGGCGTACGTGGCGGTCACAGGGGCGTCCTTCTTGTTCGTCGGCGAGATCGTCAGCTGGGCCGCCGGATGCGAGGTCAAGTGCGGGGATGCCGTGTTCGCCGTCTTCTTCGCCGCGATGTCGATCGGTATCCCGGCCGCGGTCGGGGGCGCCATCCTCCGCCACGGCCTCTACGACATCGACATCGTGATCCGCAAGACGGTGGTGGTCGCCGTGTTCGCGACCTTCTTCGTGGCGATCTACGCGCTGGTCGTGGGGGGTGTCGGCGCGCTGATCTCGACATCGAGTAACGCCGCTTTGTCGTTCGCCGCCGCGGCCATCGTCGCGATCTTGTTCCAGCCTGTGCTCACACGCGCGAGGAAGTTCGCCGACCTCGTGGTCTACGGGAAGCGCGCGACGCCGTACGAGGTGCTTGCGGAGTTCTCGGGTCGGATGGCCGGGCACGCGAACGATGTGGTGCTCGCGGAGATGGCACGCGTGGTCGGGGAAGGAACCGGCGCGACGCGATCGGAGGTCTGGCTTCGCCTCGGTGGGAACCTTCATCCCGCTGGCGCGTGGCCGGCCGACAGAAGCGCGCAGCTGCAGGACCGGCCGCTCGAAGGCGACGACCCGCCGCCGCTCGAGGCGGACGTCTCGATTCCGGTCCGGTATCGAGACGAGCTGCTCGGGGCTCTGGCGGTGACCATGCCACCCGCCGAGCCGGCCACCGAAGCGACCCGCAAGCTGGTCGCGGACCTCGCCGGACAGGCCGGGTTCGTTCTTCGTAACGTGCGACTGCTCGAAGAGCTGCGAGCTTCCCGCAAGCGGCTCGTCACGGCACAGGACGCGGAGCGTCGCCGGCTCGAGCGCGACATCCACGACGGAGCGCAGCAGCAACTGGTGGCGCTGAAGCTGCGACTGCGCCTCGCTGAGGCAACCGCCGAGAAGGATCCGCGGGCGACGAAGCAGGCGTTGGCCGAACTGTCCGACGCAACCCAAGCCGCCCTCGACGACCTCCGCGATCTGGCGCGAGGGATCTACCCGCCGCTGCTCGCCGATCAGGGGCTCACCGTTGCGCTCGAGGCGCAGGCGAAGAAGTCTCCGGTCGACGTGCTGGTGTCGTCCGAGATCACCGGGCGATATCCGCAAGAGGCCGAGGCGGCGGTGTACTTCTGCGCTCTCGAGGCGCTGCAGAACATCGCGAAATACGCGGAGGCGTCGTCCGCCACGGTGCGGCTCTGGACGGAGGACGGGATGCTTTCGTTCTCGGTCACGGACACCGGCCGCGGTTTCGACACTTCGCAGACCGGTTACGGGACGGGTCTTCAGGGCATGGCCGATCGACTGGCAGCGCTCGGAGGCTCTTTGGAGGTGCGATCTGAACGCGGTGCCGGCACCACGGTGGCCGGCCGGATCCCAGCGTAGCACGCGACATCGCCGTCGATCTGTGGTCAAGGAGCCGAGAGAACCCAACCGCGCCACGTACGAGCGATATGGAGTGCTCAACCTGGCTCACCTGCGCGGATGCAACCGGCAAGGTCGCCCATCGTTCACCGAGTTCGACGCGACCTGCCAAGATGGGGGGAGTGGTTCAGGCCCACTCCCGGAAGGAGGGCATCTCCATGGCAGATGACACCACCGCTGAGGACACCAAGAAGGGCGGCTTCTTCAGGAAGCTCATGAAGATC